>Ga0307374_10005266_pt1 | contig 20997 bp, 43 predicted proteins | sample OX3MG_FD_202532 | JGI IMG/M metagenome (GOLD analysis project Ga0307374, IMG submission 202532) | Soil microbial communities from Risofladan, Vaasa, Finland - OX-3 | ecosystem: Environmental > Terrestrial > Soil > Coastal area > Acid sulfate soil | place: Finland: Risofladan, Vaasa | collected...
TGCAAGGCTGCCCACGCTACCCAGTCTATACCACTTCGCCTGATATAAACTGGTGTAGGGTACTTGTCTTTATCTCCTAGTTTCCACTGTACCGTCCAGTCTATAGTTGTTTTGATAAACGATAGAGCAAGGTTGGCCTGGTGTGGCAGCTCATAAATCAATGCCTCTCAGTATCCTTTCTGCTATTCTCGACTCCTTTGGCGATAGGCGCATCGACTTCGGCCTGTAGATAGCTACAAGTACAATCAAAGATATCCACCCGGCCATACAGTCGTCGCATAGGTTTGCTGTCAGGAAGTCCTGCTCTTTTCCGCACAGCCTACACTTGTGGTTTTTGTTGTACACTTTCAATAACCTCTGTATCTACCTCGTGGAAGTCTGGGAACAGCCTTAAGTGTATATCCAGACAGCTGCCTGTCTTAACGAGCGTTTCTTTGTGGTCTCGGCCGACTAGTATGACGTAGAGCGACCCTGGGACGGGATTGATATCCTCAACGTAGATGTGCTGTGTGTGTCCTTGCAGGTCCTCAAATATAACGCAGGCTTCAACAGTTTCTGCGATATTATTTAGTGCGGCGTGTAAGAAGGCAACTGCACGTATGAACTGGTCATGGGCGCTTCTGTTCATCGTTCTCCTTTCAGTGTCATATAGACACTTACGCGGCATCTGCTGCAAATGTACTGGACTATGCCGCGGTTGTCCACTATTTTCTGTACTATAACTCTGTTCTCTTTGCAGACTACGCATCTCCTTTTGTGGCTATCTTCTTTAGTCACATCACTCCTTTCAATAGACTGCCATATCTGGCAGGCTCCTCATCTGATATCCACATACGGTTACGCAATATACGGAAGTTGTGGTGCAGTTTCCACAGCCAGGTGCCAGGCTTGCACAGGATGCTCTCAACACTTCCCTTTCTCATGGTTCCAGGTTCCGAACCCACGATAAACGCTGCATCGTAGTCGATGAGTAACAGCTCATTTCGTTCAGCGTAAGGATAAGCGAAGTCACGCACAACGCTGTTAGACATATTAACGGTATAATGATTCCAATGGACCATAGTCGGGCTACGGTTATCGCGCTCAGGGTGAACCCACAGGTCGATAGGTGCTTGACCATGCGTGACTGGATAATCTGTTTCTGGGTTATAGAGCTCAGGACCCACGACAACATAACAATCTCGACCTCGACCCTGTGAGCCAATCGCCGCCACAGCGGTCTTCTTGACGCGCTTTTCTTGACGGTCGCTATTTGCACCTTGTCGCTTATTGAATATCCACTCGGCCCATGCCTGGTTATCCTCAGTCCACGACACCCATCCCCAACCCTTATCAACTGAAACTTTACATCCCTGCCTCTTGGCAGAGTCGGCTGTCTCTTTCCAAACATGAGTTTTATACCGTCCCTTTCTGGTTGGGTACTTGACCCTTCCACTTTTTAATCTTGTGGGAAATACTCCAAGTGCGAGCGTTTCCGTTACCTCTATCTCTACCTCAGCAAACCAGGTTACATACTGGCTCAAGTCGGCTCCTGCTGTGAACCACTCCGGTGTATTGTCTGGGTGTCTATTGTACGTGCTGACCCAGGCTGATGACATGTCCTGCTGGTAAACCTCAGGTACAATAATACCAGACTTGGGAGTAACACTAATACCACCAAATCCATTATGGAGTAGGTATTCCTCACAAGCCACTGGCAGCGAGGTGTGCGGTGGAAGGCGCTCTTCTCGGTAGACGTGTCGCATAGTGCCACGCCCCAGCGAACTCGCCGTAGGGTAAGAGCCGACGCCAATGTATGTGAAGTCTTCATCAAGCTCCTTAATAAAGTCCGGTCCTGGGTTATGACCATCCCAACTATCGTAGCCGACAACCCACGTAGTCGAGCGGTTGCCAAGTCTGGCTGCTATCACTTTCCCGACATCAGTAGCAATAATCTTACTACTGCTACTATTAGCCCAGCTAGTAATGCTGTTTGAAAGGCAAGGATCAGTAAGACTTTCCGTATAGACGAGCGAACTAGATGGTACGTCGCCACAGTCAAGCCAACTGATGTAATGTCCACCAGTGTCGTAAACTCTACCTGACTCGAGCCAGTAGAGGGGTTTTCTTGCTGCATTATCCTGCCTCAGTTCCGGGTACATCGGGCGATGACTCTTCAGATGGGAAGGGCGTCCAGAGGCCATAATCTCGCTCCTTAATCCATATAACCTCTTCTCTTTCGTCACGCCCGTCGGCGAGAGAGCGAGAGTTTTGAACTGAAGATAGGTGCTTTATCGAGTCCCGTCTGAAGCCCGATAACTCCTGCTCATACAACGGACTTGAGTACATGGACAACACAAACTGACCCTTTATATGTTTGATTCGGCTTAACAACCTCTTGTGGTCGTTGGTGCTCATTTCGTGCTGGTAGTTGTCCTGAGCGGCTCTTGTGCCAGCCTCATATGGTGGGTCAAGGTAGAAGAGCGTTTTATCGGAGTCGTACATGTCCAGGACTCTCATAAAGTCCAGGTTCTCCAGGACTATCGTTCTGAGTCTGTCGGTGAATCGTGGCAGTTCTTCGACGTGGTTGTTCCAGGCGAAGGCTACGTCTACACTCTTGCTCACTTTCCATGGTGACTTAACGCTCTCCTCATGGGCGTAGCCCTGGATAATGGTCGTATACCAGCAGCGGGCCCATTCTACTCTATCTTGCCATGTTGTAGGGTTGTCAGTGAGAAAGAGGTCTGACAGCTCCGACCATCGCTTGCGGCATACATAGAACTCTTCTCTACTGTACGGTGTGTGGTAGAGTGCATCATACAGCTCGTCACCATAGTCGCGAAGAACTCTAAAGAAGTTCGCTACGTTGCCGATATCGTTGTAGATATCAACTCTGCTAGGAACTTTGTAAAAGGTGATGGCACCGCCACCACCGAACACATCGACAAAGGTGTCGTGTGGTGGGAAGTGACCGACTATCCAGGCAGAGTCTCGCGACTTACCGCCGTAGTAGATAAGAGGGGTTACCCCCCTCTTATCTTTTGGGACTAGCTTCTTAGGAGCGCGAGGTCTTGCGGCCTTCAGCGGTCGGACCATTATCAGGTTCCCTTTCATAAATGGTTGTATGCCAGTGACAGCACCGGCACAGGTATATCGCAACACCATCTACGTAGTCAACGGACTCTACATCCGCAAGGCAGGCGTGGCAGCTAGAGCACTCGACTTCATCTGGAAACTTAATCCTCTGGAAGTGCAAGTTCATCATACGTTTCCTCTTTGTGGTTGCTATCCACAGGCTCTGACGGGTATATGACGTGGTACGTTGGTACTGGTTTTCTGGCAAACAGGCTTTTGAGCCAATTCCAAAACCTCATAGTTCTCCTCTCCGGCGAAGCTCAGCAATAAGCTGGTTAGCCTTGTACTCACTTACTTTCCTACCGCTGGCCTCAGTCATACTAGATGCCAGCATACGCTTAGAATTAGCGCCCGACTTCCATAGGCGGAGCGCCATGTTGATTTCGCTATCTCCGGGCTCCCCAAGAACAGCAGAGACAGCCTCTTTAGATGAAAACTCTTGGTCTTCGTCAGAGGAAGGTTCCAGGAGTGACGACCATGGCGGCATGTCCTCTTCCTCATCATCGAGTAGAGCGTATTGTTGGCCTTGCGATACAGAGCTGACTGGTATTCGACTAACGCCGTCCACTCTATCTCCCTGTGGTATAATCGACTCCAAACGTATAATGCGGCCATGTCGCTGTACATAGGCCCCACGGTGTGAGTTCTGGATGACCTCATGCTTTGTCCACCTACGCTGTATCTCTGTCATGATTGCTACGGCTGCTAGAATTAGCAGTACGTAGCCAAAGTAGATTATTATGGCCCTTGCCTGCCATACTGCCCAGACTGTCACTCCAAGCAGTATGACTGAAACAGAGGCTTCAAGTAGTAAGCCTCTTCGCATGGTACTCCCTCGCGCATGTCCGGTCGCAGAAGTAATGACCTTCGCTATCGGACCACGCCTGACTAATGTGGACCTTCGTGCCACAGTTCACGCACCGGACTATATCGGTGATAATTCTACGCAAGATGTTCTCAGCCATGAACTACCGTCTTTCCGGTGCCGCCGCACTCTCCACATGCTTGGCCGTTTACTTTGCCACTGCCCTTACAGACAGGACAAGTGATGGTTTTAGTCAATGAACTCTCCTATCTCGGCTGGTAGTTGGTGTTTTCCCACTCTGCTATAAGGTAGTCCTCTGGGTCGAATGGCGCTACGTACCCGGCCATGAGCACGCCTATCTCTTTCGAGTACCTAATGGCGGCTGTCTCTATGGCTTCTGACTTTGACAGTCGCCCGCCACTACCGAGCCTGGTGCGCTTTCCACTTTTTTCATGTTCAAAGTAGATTATCCACTCACCGCCCGAGTGGTAATCTATCTCTACAGGTACTGACATTTTACTCCTTGTCAATGAACGAAACCTGGTGCACTACGAGCCACTTCTCATAATGACCACCAGGCAACATTTCGTTAACTACATCAGCTAACGTTCTATTAGCTGGGTTGTTAATCGCTTGTTCGACGACTCTTCTGTTGAGTCGATAAGAGAGGGTGATTTCTACCTCACCCTCTTTACCTGGGTACTCGTCCTCTGTGATGCCACTCACAGTTATGGCGTACCCGTTTTGTGGCCGCTTATCCTGAACTTCGTTCCATAGGTCTTCCAGGTCTTGCCTGTTTGGTGGCTTTTCATCTGTACCTGTGTACCATCTAGGAAGGACTCGTCCGCTACCTTCCATATAGTCCACACCGGCTATGCCAGGTACGTGTATGACTCGCTCGAATATCGAGTTATACTGACCTATGAAGCTGTTAACTGTTTTCTGCATGGCCTTGAATGGGTTGACGAACTCAGGCTTCCTAGGCTTTCCATGTCCTCTCGACTCTGAGTACGTCTTCCCCTTCTCAAGCCCACGCATTACCCGGCGGTGATACTCCGCCTTGTAGTCACGCTTGCGGGCCATGACTACTCCACAATACGCATGTTGTAGGTCTTACGACCGACGCTCGTTCTGACGCTCTCAAACACTACGTCCAGAGTGCGGTCCCAGTCTCCTGAGCCGTATCGCGGGAGCAGGGTCTCAATGAACTCCTGCTCTATCGCGGCGCTTCCGAACGAAATGAAAAACGGCTGGCAGTCCTTGCCGTCAACGGCACATACTTTGACAACCTGACGATATCCGTGCTTGTACTCCTGAACCTCTCCGGTTTCGGAGTCTATGATTTGCGGATCGCCTTTATCGTGCTTGTAGGAAAAAGTTGCCGGATGCATCATAGCGCCGCACAGAGAAACGCGGCGATTGATGTAGTCATCGACCATCAGGCATCGGGCCTTTGTGTAGGTGTCGGTGTAGGCGCGCACCTTGCGGAACAGTTCGTCTGGCGCGTCAGCTGGCAGTGTGACGCCATAAATCAACTCAATATCTTTTGGATGCCACCGTGTGACAGATTGCAGTATGTTACCCGTGTGTACAGTAACCTGCTGTGAGCCGTCATCCATCTCTGTGTGCTCTACGATCTTATCGGCCATTTCTACTCCTCTGGAAGTTCTTCCAACTCTAGTTCTGACTCATCTACGGGGACATCGGTATCAATTGGCTCTTCTGACTCGAACTCGTCCTCTTCGTTGCCGACGAGCTCATTGAGGGTTTGCTCTGCTGCTTCCATCTGGCCGAACAGCTCGGTGAGCTGCTCGTCCATAGACTCTTTCAGCTCGGCAACAGCTGCATTGCAGGCCGCGACCGTTATTTCTAACGATGCCACTTTGTTCGCTAGCGACTCCCACCGACGCTCGATATCTGTGAGGCGCTTGCTTGTTGCCGGTGCGAACTGGGCAAACGTGACTAGCTTCTCGGCCATTAGAACGGCACCTTTCCTTCATGGTACTGGTATTCCTCTGGCGATGCAGGTTCGCCTTGAGTCTCGCCAGCGCCACGGATGTTGCCGAGAAATATAACTTCCTCGGCCATAAGAGAGTACGCTTTACGAACGATGCCATTGTCGTCAGTCCACTCACGCTCGGTGAGTCTGCCGCTCACTGCAACTTTACTGCCAGATTTGAGGTACTGGTTGCACGTCTCGGCTCGCTTGCCGGATACGAAGACCGGCATCCACATAGTGACCTCAGACTTTTGTCGATAGTCCCAGTTGTTGATGGCGACGCTGAAGCGCGTATAGGGGTTGCCTGACGGGTTGTAGCTCATTTCTGGGTCTCGGCCGAGATTGCCGGTGAAGTTGCAGTTGTTAAGAGACGAGGCCATTGCCAGCCTCCAGGTCTTCCTTGCGTACCTCTACAGCAGCTTCTTCGCACAGGTCGTATGAAACCTCTGACATTTCTTGCGAGAGTTCAGAGATGCGACCGAGCGACACGCGGAGTTCTGTGCTTTTGGGCGCAGGATAGCCTGAATAGAGAGGCATCGTTAAAGCGTGTATTTGCTGTTCCAGGGCCTTGAGGATAGCCATTTTTTGTTGGTTCAATTCTGACTCCTTTGTTGAAGAGGGCGCCACTGACAACGCGAAAGTGGCGCCCGATGCGTTCGGGTTAGCGACTATTTGATTGTAGAGTAGTTAAGTCTCCTTTCTAGTTGAGTGACGACGAGAGTCAGATATGGGCCTGATATCTCGTCGCATACATATTATAACATAACCTTGCAGAAAATACAATGTACACTTTATACATACTTTACTAAGACTTTAACATATACACTATACATAAAGTACTTGACAAATATGTCAAAGTATGTTATAATATATATAGATGTTTATACGGGCAAGCCACTACGGCTTGCCCTTTTTTGTAAGGTTACTAACATGTCAGAAGAAGTGATAATCGACACTCAGGTAGCTGAAGGAGCCGCACAAAATGCCAATGAAGCCGCTAACAACGCCAACCAGGCTGCCGTCGCAGCCGGTGCTGCTGCAGTCAACCAAGGCCAGCTCATCGAGGCCGTCACTGCTGCCGCTCGTGAGGACGCGGACCGGGCAAGAGCGGAGAGCGAGGCCGCTGCTCAGCAATCTGAACAATCTGCCGAGCTTGCTCAGCTCACGGCTGAGGTCCTTGCTGCCGAGGTAAGGGCAGCGCTGGTGGATCATGACAAAAGGCTCAGTGCTCTTGAGACTACTCCCACATCACCAGTTGTCGTGAATAACGACCAGACTGCTTCACCTATCAATCCTGAAGAGGTTCAAGAAGAGAAGGAGTCTGGTATGGAAGGTGAGCAGAAGGAACCTGCCAGATCAGGTAGAAAGCACGGACGAAGGAGAAGGTAGTGCCGGTCACTGAGTCACCTGCAAGAGTGCCAGGATGGACACTCATACGTGGGCTCCAGAAAGGAGTCCGATACCGGGCGCCTGACGGAACAGAGGTCGGCGCCTGGGCGTATAATACAGCTAAGAAGCAGTACGATAAGACGGGTATGCCACCACAATCACCTATTGGTACTGGTTGGCAGCGGTTCCAGAAAACTGGGAGCGTTTCTTCCCATAAATCACCGGTGTATGAGGAGTTGGTAGCGTCTATTCCTATTGGTGACGATGATGAAATATCTCTGGCTCTACCAGAGGTAAAACCTACAGCGAACAGTAGGACGAAGTCTGGGTTATTTAACGCAAAGGAACTGAGCACTGGCCTCAATGCAGTACTGGTCATTGCTACCAGCCTGATAGCTGTTGCTCTATCTCTTCCAGAAGCACAGATGACAGAGACAGAGGTAAGGGCAATCAGCATACCTCTGGCTAATATCATAGAGCGCTCTAAGTACAACAAGACTATTGGAGCACTCATAGTCGACAAGAGCGATTACCTGACCATAGGGTATACGCTCTACATTTATATCGACCGCGTAGCCAACGCGGCTAAGGAGAAACGACTTGGACAGTCCGCTGGAAATATTAGCCAGGCTACACAACCAGCCGGTGGTGGAGTCGGACTCAACGGAAACGGCGGTGGAAGCGCCGTTGGTGTACCCCTCAGACCTACACCGCAAGGTCTCAGAGGGATTACTGGAAATCTTTAACTCCAAGATGCCCAACTTTGGCGGAATGATGGGCGTAAGTATGGGGATGATTAAGGGCTTCTTGGTGACTAACATCACTAAGGCGCCAGAAGACAAGCTTCGTGAAGAGTTGGATAATCTGGTTAAACAGGTACAAGGGTGGATTGAATGACATCACTTTCGATGAGCGACATTGCTATCCGGCCAGGACAGCGTGGCACAATACTTGGCGAGACACAGACTGGAAAGAGCACGCTCGCCGAGCATCTCATCGAAAGGTGGAGAGACGAGTACCCCAACTCATTCACTCTCATTGCCGACACCAAGCCTCGGTTCAAGGCGACCCGCGAACTAGATGGGCGTCCAACGTCAGTGAGCGGTCGCTACCGTAGGCAGGACTGGGGCGAAGAGATACCAAACTCAGTTGTGCTGCCGATGAAAAACATCAGGCAGGAAATACACATGGCACGGTCCCTAAAATACAACTGTGCTATAGCGCAAATACCAGAGCGTAATCACAGCACGATTATGCTCTGTAGCTATGCCATAAGGTACGCTTATGAAGACAGACCGCCAAGAAGACCACTGCTCATATACACCGATGAGCTCAATAACTTTTTCCGCGACGCACCTAGGGCAGCGGCTGCACCTATCATCATGGTCATCACTTCTGGCGCTGAGCGTAGCGTTGGCTTCCTCGGTGCTGCTCAGCGCCCACGTAACATTTCGGTCGAGGCGATGGAGTCGATGACGAAGCTCTACTGGTTCTACTCATCGTATACTGAGGATGTAAAGCACCTTCGAGCGATGGGTGTACCACCACGAGCGCGTCCGGCACCTAACTATTATCAGTTTTACTTTTTCGACAAGTACACCAGGCAGGACGGCCTGGCTCAGTTGCAGTTGGCAAAGCCGACTGTACCTAAGGGGTCACAGCAATATGCCAGAGGATGAAATATACTTTGAGGGTGTAGCGAAAAAGCTACAGCAGGAGAACGAGAGCTTGAGAATTGAAATACTCAAGTATCGACATGCTGCTCTAGGTTTTGACCTGGGTCATGCATTTGACGAGCTTATGGAGTGGGTAGAACACCACTACCTGTTTGTCATTTGTTGCGCTATTGTGTTATCGTATACGGTTACGTGCGTCATTGACGTAACTGGAGCATGGAGAAAGTATCATGGCTGAAGGTGAAAAGGTCGGCGGTAAGCTAGGTAAATATGTTGACCTGGCAGACCATCCGCTGCTGTTCGCAATATCCCTGGCCTTTGTTATCGTGCCAATCATGGCTATGCTCAACTGGGGCTTCACTGAGCTTGGCTGGCCTGGGCCCGCCTCTCTCTTCAAACACCCGTAACAATCACTTGACGGAGTGACATTGCTACGGGCGTTAGGAGTACAAAATGGCAGCGCCCACTGCCCAGGCTACGAGTCAACAGCTTAGTCCTGGCAGCCGCTTCTCAATTCCACCCTTTACTGACGAAGTAGAGCAGCCGGATAACAATGATGGTTTAACATCAACATTCTCTGCGGCTACACAGGTTCAAGTGCAGGGTATTATTCCATTTATGCAGTCAGATGTGATATACGAGTGGCTTATCCAGGCCACCATCACAGAGACCATAACTGGAACAACAAGCATTACCCAGAGCCCGTACTACCCCGAAATATATTTCGGGCCATTTCAGCTTAACCTACAGTACCAGTACCCAGCAATAGATGTAGCATCTATGCTAGACCTATCGCTCGTGACTGAGTATCGCCCGTTCGACCCTGTGTCATACCGCAACCAGCGCGGCGCTCACATACTCTCCAGTAACTATAGTTCACAGGTGGCACAGTATGGCTCTACAGGAGCCTACGCTGATGCTGTAACTGGCGTCCAGGATGTACGAAATGTACTCATGGAAATACCAGCCTGTACATACTTCGACGAGTACTACGAACTGAGCGAGACAGGCGACCCAATTTCAGGGCCACATACCGGATACGTCAGCCCTCAGAACATGGGTGGCTATGCGCGTGTTATCACTCCAAGCTTAAAGCTCAACCCACTTATCAATGCTGGCAATGACCAGTCACCGTACGCTTCCGTAGGCGCGCCAGCTGCAGTAGGTACCGTGTCCTTTGGCTTCAGCCGCATAGGTGTACTTGGTAACGTAGACTCCTCAGTACTTCCTCAGCCGTCTAACTGGCAGTATAACATTACTCACCTCAGGTGGGGATTAGGCGGAGTATCAAAGACCAGTATACCTATCAACAGTGCGTTCGCTGGCCAAATTATGAGCATTGTAGTCCGACTGTACGACCCAGTTGCGGGACTGCCACTTGTGCTTTCTACAGCGCTGTCTCCGGCGTCCAACTCAATTCAGCTGCTCTATGGCGGGCAGGTGAATAGGTGGGTTGGTAACCAAGCCCGTATGCAGTGGCGGTTTGGCAACCAGCACGGATACCTGCCAAGAGAGGGAGTTATTATAATCGACCTGGCAATGGATCGCAACGGTCACATCACCAATAGCTACCTGCTGAACACATTGAGAACTGCTGCTGTCAATCTCAACCTGCTGTTCACCGGCGCCCTGAGTGTCTCAGCATACGCTGAGATAACTATTGAAGGTCTACGCTACGTGCCTATGCCAGTCAGACCAGGGCAGTAAAGGAGAGTGAGATATGGCAGCTCTTGGCACAAGTAGCTCTATTATCAACGGACAGTTGGTACCACAGATACGCTCTGCTCTGTTCTTTCCCACAACTAGTGGGCCGATAATTCAGGGCGTACCAGCGTCACCGGCACAGTCAGCTGGTGGCTCAAGTGGCAGCGGTATGTCAAGTAACGCCGCTGCCGCTGGTGCTAACCCGTGGAGTCCTGTACAGTCACCTGTACCGTGGATGATTGGCATGTTCATCGTAGGATACCTTATGCTCAGACATGTACACTGGGGGTACTAAATGAATACAGCCGGAGTAGTCGTCGTTGCCTTAGGTCTTATACTGGTGATAGTTGCGCTTAGGGGAACACAGTCACAAGTCTTCCCGTTCTTCTTTAGCAGTAGTGCATCTACGCCTTATCAGGGCTCTCTGCCACCATCCGGTGGTACACCGACAAACCCTGACAAGAACGGCAACTGCCCGCCTGGAGACATTCTGATAGCAGGTATGTGCGTTACAATAGACCCATACCAACCCTAAAGGAGTATGCGATGGCCGCTGGTAATTACGGGGTACACAACAACAATGTAGGAGCTAATCCACAGGTAAAGAGAGCTGCAGTTGTACCGCCTACGGGCGGTCCAGCTCCAGCTGGTCATCCAGCACACCAGGCAAAGAAGCCACAAGCTGCTACGACACATAGTACTACAAGGTCATCACCTTCGCCTTCACCAAGAGTATCAGGTGACATGAGGGGTTCTTACTACCATGCCGGAAAAAGCGGCGGTGGTGGAATAAGCGGTGGGAGCGCCGGTGTAATAATGGTCGCTGGTATAGTACTCATACTTGCTACACAGTGGAAAACATTTGTTACGCCAGCTGCTGACATCATTTGGAACAAGGGTAGTACTTCAACAATAAGTACTGTAGATTGGAAGATACCACTTAGCATGGGAGTACTGCTAGCCTTGATGATATTCATAGCTAGCATCAATGCAGACTTAGCGGCTTTCATGACGGTAATCGTATTCGCTTTCGCGATGGTATACCTTGTAGAAACAAACGGCGGCGGTGCTACAGCTCTCATAAACTGGCTAAACCCCAATTATGTGAACCCTGGTACTTCAGCGACACCGCCAACAAGTAAAACACCGTCAGGCGCTCCAGCGCCGACGAGCTAAAGGAGCGCCCAATGCCTCATATTCCTACTCTCATCTGGATACTGGTTATCCTGGTGGCAGGTTACTTCCTACTCAGGTACTTGGGGGTAATCTAAATGACCAAGCAGATTGTAGAAATAGTCAGCTGGTTCATTCTGGCAGCGCTTGCAGTACTGGTCGTAATGAACGCCAGTAAGGTGGCCCAAGTCATCAGCAGCGCTGGCGGGTTTATGACCACTGAGACTAGTATGTTCACAGGTTCCAATTATGGGACCAGTAACTTTGGTAAGGCAGGATGAGCAATCTAAGCAGCGGTAAAACAACAAGGATGCCTGCCCACCCAGGACAGCCGCTTGACTTCACTCGCAACCAGAACTTCGATATGGGACGCGGGTTCGCCGACTCGTTTAACTATATCGCTCCTGTTGTGAAGTACGCTCCGGCTCAGTTTCAACCTGGCCCGTCATACAGAGGTGGTGAGGCTGCAGCCATTGGTAACCAGCCGTGGAACTTCTCTGACCAGTGGACAGGATATAGCACTCCATCTCAGATGGCCTGGGCTTATCAGCCTGGATACAGAGGCACACAATCGGCAGCGTCATTTGCTCTAGCCCAGCAAGCTATGATGCAGCTGCTACAACTAAGGAGCGTTAACGCAAGTGGCTGATACAGCTGATGTAGAGCATCTCTCTCAACATGAAGAGGTGCTACAAAGGAAGGAGCAGCGCCTACAGCAGGCGCACGAGCGCCGCATGGAAACAGAACCTGGACACGCTAGCAAAAGTCCTGGTAAGGGAATAGGTGATTTCTTTGGCGGTCTTATGGAGCATAAAGGACTGCTACTTGGCATAGGCGCTGCTATCATCATCATCGTGGTAGTATACTATGTCATACAGTCCAATAATGCCAACAGTGCCAATGCTGCTGCTAACCAGAGCCCGAACCTGGCTAATGGCGGATACCTTCCGTCTGATATCAGCGCTCAGCTAGCTAGCATTAACGACCAGCTTAGCTCTCTAGGACAGGGTACAACAACGACGCCAACTAACCCTACTGTACCTACGCCCAACCCGCCAATTAAATGGATAGCTCCTAGTTGGGTAGGTGGCACAGCCACCATATCTCAGCAGGGTAATCAGTTCTTTCTCATGCAAGGCGGTAGTAAAATTAACCTTAGTACGTTATTCCCAACCGGCACTACATTTGCAGGCGGCGGTGGTGGACGAGCCTGGTATACACTGCCAGGCGGAAAGCAGCAGGAGCTTGTAGCTCACGGATTTGGAGTCAACGGCTATCGCGGGCATGACATGGTTTTCATGCAGTCCACACCGAAGGGACTGAGAACCATATCGAGTGGTATCTAATGCCGAAGAAAGTAGAGCGACGCTTATGGCGAGAAGCCAGAGAGAAGTTTCCTGGCGACAGAGAGAAGCAGGAGCACTACGTATACGGCACTATGAACAAGCTTGGTATGTTGTCTCACCATCATAAAGTAGAGCAGGAGAAGCATAAGTGAGTATATGGTCACCTACATACTTACAGCAGATGGCTCAGTGGATATCCAACCAGTCTATATCAATGTATGGCCGTTGGAACACACCAAGCAGTGCTAATGAGGGCGGAGTTGACCTACCATCACCAGGTGGTACTCCTGTCTATGCATTGGCAACTGGTGTTATTCAGGGTGTAGGTAACTTCTGGCACGGCGGCGGAAGCTGCCTATACCAAGGCGGCGCTGGATGTACGCCTGGTTATGGCGTGGTTACCACCAGAGTTAATGTGCCTGGATATGGACTGCAGGACCTATACTACCAGCATATCAATCTAGCTAACGGATTGGCCGTAGGCCAGACAGTACAGAAAGGGCAGCTATTAGGTACCATCAACTCAGCAGTAGGTGAAGTTGAGATGGGCTTCAATGCCAACTGGGGCGGTGTGTGGGGCTCAAATCATCCAGCTGGGTGGGTCACAGACCCTAGGCCGATGTTAGCTGCTCTAATGGGACAGGGCGCACCAAGCAGTGTTGGTGGCAGCGTTAGCTCCAGCCAGAGTGGTGGGCCTACTTCAACTGATATAGTCAGCAGTATTATGAGTGCAATAGGGTTGCCTAACTCTGCATCAGTTACTGACTTTATACAGAGGTTCGGTATAGTATTCTTTGGCGGTATAGTAGTGCTACTAGGACTACTAGTAGTATTCTTCTCGAAAGATAAGGCGGTGAGTTCTTGAGCTTCACAAGGAACCAGTGGGTAACATCTTTTCTATGCGCCATAGGAAACTGCAACCCATCACAAGCAGTCGTAAACTGGGTGACCAACTGGACTAACCAGGAAGGCGGAGCTGTAGGTGGCCAGGGGACATACAACCTGCTAAATACCACACTGCCAGAGCCTGGCTCGTACGGCGGCGGGTTACAGGGTAACATACAGTACTTCAGCTCGTTCAGCTCTGGTATCAAGGCCAATGCTACCACGCTCCAAAATGGGCTCTACCCTGACTTACTCAACGCTCTAAGGTCTAATAATATTAACGCTCTGTCTTCTGGCTCTGGCAGCATCATACAAGAGATGGGTACATGGGGCACAGGATGGAACTCATGGTATGGCACTCAAATGCCTACCAACGGCTCCCAGTCATTCCCTGATGTAATTGACTCTCTTATCACAGGGACTACTGGCACTTCCACGACACCGCCGCCTGCTACGAGTTCGGTTGGTAGTGCAATACTCAGCTCACTTGGACTTCCTGATGCCGCATCAGTTCAGACGTTCCTTCAGCAGTTCATGCTAGTATTCTTTGGCGGTATGATAATATTGATAGGCGTTGCTGTAGTGTTCTTTAGCACCGACACAGGTAAAAATGCAGCAAAGACAGGCGCTGAGGTAGCAGCAGCTTGAGTGACCTACTTCTTAATGTAGACCTAACATCTGCAGTGGTCGGTACAGATGGCTTTATTATGCTACCAACCATAAGCGTACAGGGGCCGTCTGACCTGGCGCATCTTCGCTTCTTTAATGAGAGCGGATGTGGCATACAGATACAGTTTAATGATGGTACAAGCGACCTTGTACCTGCTGGAGCGTGGCCTATCTACGCACTCCAGCAAAACGTAACAAGAGTAGACTGGGTTGTAGCGTATGTCATACCTAATGCACCAATCTCTACACTGCAGCCTGTCTACTATTATCCAGGTGAGCCATTACCAGAGAACGTGGTACTTGGCAATAGCCCTATTGGAATAACAGGAGCAGTTACAACGGGCGGAAGTACACTGAGCAATGAGGGTAACGCGGCACCTACCGAAGTCATAGACATAGGTACAGTCGCTAATGCAAAGCTGGTTGATATTTTCAATGACCACTTCCTGTGGGCAGTAGAGCAGGCTGGCATCAAACATTCTGTACTAGCAGGAAACAGCTCAGGTAATCCGCTCACAATAGGACAAGCTGGAGATATTGCAGAGGCACTTGGTGAACTGCTCGTCAACCAACTACTCGATGCAGCAGGTGGTATTAGTGTAACTGGTACTACTGTGGTACCAACACTTGACCCATCCGGTAACTTGGATATCAATATTCCTAGCGGCAGAACCTTCTATGTCAATATAGGTGGTGTTGACACATTCGCTGTAAATAGTGTAGGGCCAAAGCTTGAGATTGGCCAGTACCAATTTCTGGCTGGCACTCTTAGCAGGTTCAACGGACACCGTACTACATGTGGTGGCGGTACTACAATCAGTCACGGGCTAGGCGTCACGCCAACAGCGTCAGTTGGATGTCCTGACATAGCACAGGCTGGGTCGGCAACAGTAGGAACTGGCAATAATAATAGTACTTCGTTCCAGGCAACAGTTGGGTCAGGTTCGTCTATTGGCTGGATAGCATTTGCATTGTGAGGTAGTATGCAGATAGAAACATGTGACATATGCAGGCGACAGTTCGTAGCAGGCTACGGGTTTAGCCTCATGACTTCCTGGGTCGTGACCGGACACGCATACATAGCAGGCTATTCTTGTGAAAAGGCCACACATGGCAATCAGCACTGGGGATGTACACCGGAGCACGCCATGCAGGCAGCTATAGAGTGCCTGCAACATGACGAGCATATGAGCGTAAACAACCTCATATCTAAGCATATAGATATGGCTAACAAAGGACTGACAAGATACAGCCCAGAGGACGAGGCGTGGGCTAAGGGCCGTGGTAAAGACTTCCATATAGTAAAGGTGACATAATGGCAAACTACAAAGTTGAAATATTCGTACCTCTTGATGATGCCAGTGGCAATAGCGTAGACCCTACTACCGTAGTGAGTGCTATGGAAGCGCTGTCATCTAATGGCACTACGATTGAGTTCTCGGCTGCTAATATATTTGTAGCAGAGGCGTACATTGGACAAGGTAACTGGCTATTTTGGGTTATTGCAGATACCAACATAGCTAGCGCCAGGTCAGCGTATAACACATTCTTTGCGTCCGATACCTGGATATCGAATGTGATGCCCAGGTACATTGCTACAGCGGTTTACGATGTTGGATGAGCAGCGAGCCTATAACACAAAGAGAGTTTGAAGAGTACAAGGAAAACATGAGGAGAGCCTTAGAAATTCAGGCCAGAGAATACGAAAGAAGGTTGTCAGATTTGAACCACGAAAAGGAGCAGCTAAAAGAACAGCAGACTACTTATGTCAGATTAGAGACTTACAACACTCGCAACCACGATGTTGATACACAGCTGCGAGCACTCAACAGTTTCAGAGATAATATGCAAGGTAGGATGATAGGGTACTCTGGAATTGTGCTATTGATAGGAATAGCAGCTACCATACTGCTACACTTCCTTCACTAAGGAGTTATCATGAGTTTCACAAACGTCAATCCAACAGTCCTCTACGTAGGACTTCTAGCTCTGGCACTAGCAGCTGGCGTAGGAGAGTACTGGTTTAAGGTGGTACCGTCTGGAACTACCAGTACTATTACCGGCGTACTGTTCGGCGGCGGCCTTATGCACATCGGCGTAGCTACCGGCAATAACATAGCCAGCGCGCCTACAACACCGGCCAAGATACCCACACTATGAACATCATAGAAGCCTACAAAAAGGCCAACTCCACTATAGAGGGGTGGCCAGAAGAAGTGCTCACAGCAGCACTTGTTATAGCTGCAATAGTAGCTATACTTGTTGCTATGTTCGGCAGCCCTCTTATGAAGGGCGTAGTGATAGCGTGGATTGTTCTACCATAGGAGAGTAACATGAAGTTGAAACCAGCAGAGATAGCGTTCTATCTAGCTATAGCAGTTGCAGTAGCCTTCCTGCTGTTTCCAGAGTTCTTTCTTGAAAGTCTCGGTGGCAGGCTAGCGCCGTATATCGACAAGATAGCCACTTCATGGTTGGATAGTAGACAGCCTGAAGAGGAGAAGCCCAGTGTCTGACGCGGCGTATACTAATGACAAGTGGGAGCAGATGTTCCGCGGTATGATGCAAGCGCATGAGAGTCAGATAAACAGTCTGAAAGGAGCGCTTATACCCAAAAATCCCATTGACCCTGGGACTTTTGTTGATAAGTACATGACTGGAAGTCTATCACCGATGACCATTGGTCAACTAAACATAGACAGACCAGCGCTCATCAGCACTATCATCTACGCTGTAAATCCACTTGCCGCAGGCACGCTGCAGGTAGGCGGTAGAGTTATACCGTTTAACTCAGCCAGCCCTATGCCAGTAACACTTGACTGCCAAATGGTAGTTTATCCAAACGATACAGTCGTTCTTACCTGCACAGGCGCTACTGCCCTGTTTGTAGAACTAATGGGCCAGCTACTTGCTGGCACAGATTGGAGTAGAATAGGATGACATATGTACCTGGCACAGAGAATGCGGTTCTTCCATTTGGCTCTCAGTTTGAGGGCGGGCAAAGCGCCTATCTCTGTGTCTTCTATGGAGTAGCCGACATTGCAGCAAGTGGGCCGGTTGGTGGTTCTCCGGCCCAGTCGTGGGAGTGGGTAGACCAGACTGCAGATGGTCTAGCCAACAAAATACAAGGAGCAGGAGCCAATGTTACATCACAGGGCGCTTCCACGACAGACGAGCAAAACGCATGTAGTGACTTGGGGTTACACTGGCAAGTACTCCAGAATACTATTCAGGCCATTAAAGATGCCATCGACAGTGGGCTTCTCGTACTATTATGCGGAGCCGAAACAGGCTTTGTCGACTCTGCCATTGGGAGAACCCCATACTCATGGCCACCCACCGGCAATCACTGTATTGTGGTTAGCGGCTACACCACCACAGGCAACCTTATTGTTCACGATTATGCAGCGGTTGGGAACTCTTGGCAGCCTGGCTCAACGAGAACCTATATCGCTTCAGCAGTACAAATCGTCTCGGCACTAGCCGTGACACCATTGTGGAGCAAATCATCGGCGCCAGTGCCTACACATGCACCACTGAAAGGAAAACCAGCTATGATACCAACTGGATGGACTGACGATGGTACCACATTGTCCAACCCAAAAAATAAGTTCGTGATTAAAGGCGCCAAGCGCGCTTTTGTCATGGCCCAGTCTGCCTGGTTCGCGGATAACGTACCAGTACAAAACGATACCGAGTACCCAGTACTCGAACTGAGCAACACGTCTATCGGCCCCGGCACAGCTCAAGCTTTCCTCTATGGCACTCGACTTGAGGAAGCCGCCGCTCACGATAACGGCGACGTGTTTGTCGGCTATACAGGTAGCGAGCTCCTTTTCCTATACAACCTTATACAGCAAGCAGCATCGAGCCCTCAAGCAAGCACGAGCGGTTCTTCGCCCGTAGCGCCCGCTCTGCTGCAATTGGTATCGGACATGAGCGATGCTATGCAGAAGTTTGCGACTAACATCCAGTTGCCTATAGCGACACCGGTTGTTACGTCTTCCTCTGCGGCGCCCACCGCCCACGCCGCTACCGCGCTTACACTCCCGTCGGTGTAGGCAAAGATAGCCCTGGGCGTTCTCCTTAGCGCCCAGGGCTATCTCCTACTTCTTGACAACGTTCAGGTTGATAAGGAAACCAGGATACTCAGCACTGAACTCTTTGAAACCGCCAGATGATGCGACTGTTGTTGACTTGCCGGTGCTCGAGAGTCCGAACTCTTTTCCAAGGTCAACTATGATTACCAGTTGTCCTTCAGGTTCAGTATCAATGTGCTCTTGAGAGTCATCGTCACTGCTAGTGATAAAAACTCTGACGTTTTTACCTATCTCCCTCACGGTCAATCTCCTCTATGAACGTTAACTTAGGCCGCTCATAAAACTCTGGAACAAACTTTTCTTCCAACTCTTCTAAACGAAAAAGCACTAAAAGATTTGCTTGAACTTTATATCTGCCTTGCACCGGCGCAAACAACTGCCAGATATGGTTTCCACTGATGGAAACTTTTTCTTCAACTTTTAATTCAGCGCCGGTTATATGATTTGCTTTCCAGAAGCACTGCAAACTAGAGATCAGCGAACCGACTGCCAGTTCAGCTTCACTGCTCGACTCGTAGTCGGTTGTTTTCTCGCAAGCGGCGAGAAACTTTACATGAAGTCGGTGCATTATTTATGTAACTCCTCAACTGAAAAAAACCGGGCCAGTTGGCCCGGTTCTACTGCAACCATGTTATCAACCTGGTCGAGAATACAGTTCACAAAGTCCGGCCCGTTTTCGGCGGATACCTCATACAACCTAACGATATCGGCGTTAGTATGAATAGTCACGCGGCCGTCAGTCCGCGTTACCACAACGACTGTATCTTTTCCCATATCAACCCTCAGTCGAGAGACTAGGGGCGGATATTGCTATCCGCCCGGCCGATCTACGATTGTTTAGGTGCGTACAATTCCGGGTAATGAGTTCGCAATGATGTAAGCGCCGCGGCCCGTTCTACGCCCATGGCACGCATCGCTGCTGCATAGACCCGTGTGATATGGTCGGCAGTGTCAGGAGCGAACGAACCTTTGTTCTTTTTGGCCGTCGCGGCTTGCTCGGCCGCGGCCTTGGATAGCACTTGCAATTCTGAAACCCCAGGATACACGCTGGCGGCGACCATCCCGGCGTGCCTACGCACGTATTGTTCTATAGCGCCCTCGTCGCCGACTTGTTTGCCGTTAACGATTGTAGAACGAGCGGGCGTATATTGGCCCTCTTTATCATTCCACTTATAGGCGCTGAACTTTGCGGCCCCGGCCAACGTTCGCAACTTTGCATGTATCGCATCCGCGAACTGCCAGGTAGTCATGCCTACGATAACCGCTGGCATTGTGCCACCTAACGGGCCCGCTTCTTGAAGTACGGTACCGTTTGCATCCGCAATAAAGGCGATCAATTTCCCAACGTTAACCTTGCGATTGAAAGCCGCATCATTGACGCCGCTTGTCAACTTCTCGATTAGCGCTGCTGTTTCAGCGACTGAAAGTACGTTCGTCGGTTGAGTTGCCAGTACACTCTGATCAGTAGCCATTGTTGAAACCTTTTCTCTTATTTATCGCATAAGTGCGTTATTTATGTGCCAACATGGCACGTATCAAGAATGTAAGCCGCGGTTGAATTAAAAAGTGAAGTGATGTACACTGCCAGTTGGTGTGGCCAGTAGTACATCTGAGTACGTGCCGCATCTAGCCGATGTATCGCCGCAACCTCGCCACCATATACCAGTGTAGTTTCTAGTACGTGTGTGCGGTTCGCCGGATACATGCGCTTGAGAAAGATGTCGTCTATCAATCGGCAGTGTAGAATGTTTAAGCCCGAGTTGTGCAACTTCAAAGTTAGTCATAGTCGTATCCTCTCTTTATAGAATACGGCATACATTCCTGATATGTGCCAGTTCGCATATTTGATGTGGCTATCAAGAGGATGGTGCCCGCAACGGCCCGAGTGTCCTCGTCAAGAGGGATTTGGATATTTTCCCTATGTCCACATTATACGGCCCAGGAGGATGTTTGTCAAGCCCTCTCATCTACATAAAATATTATGTCAAACGTGTTTTCGATAGCTAAATGGTTATATGTCACGGGAATAATCTCATCTGCACCAAACGCACCAGGAACGTCTACAGCACGTCTCTATAGACAGGATATACAGATACGTATCCTAGCCCCATTTAGATGTCCTGGCACGTTGTTATACGTC
>Ga0307374_10005267_pt1 | contig 20988 bp, 16 predicted proteins | sample OX3MG_FD_202532 | JGI IMG/M metagenome (GOLD analysis project Ga0307374, IMG submission 202532) | Soil microbial communities from Risofladan, Vaasa, Finland - OX-3 | ecosystem: Environmental > Terrestrial > Soil > Coastal area > Acid sulfate soil | place: Finland: Risofladan, Vaasa | collected...
TGGCGCCCGGACTCGTGCTCGCGGTTCTGGCTTTCAACTATCGAAGACTCCCTCGATGGGTCTATCGGGTCTCACTTGTCGGCGCGCTCCTCGCCGCCGTCACGGTCAGCTCTGTCACTGCCTGGCTTCTGATACGCAATAAGGTGATCCGGGACAGGCAGATGCAGGACATGGCAAAGTATGTCAGGAACCAGGTTCCGCCCGGCGCACCCGTGGCCATCTATGCGATCGGAGAGCTGGCGTTTGACTCGCAGCATCCCATCATCGATGTGGGGGGCATCACGAGGCCGGGAGTGACTCCGTACCTATTCCGGAGCCAGAGCCTCGTTGTCCAGTGGGCAAAGCAGCAGGGCGCAAAGTACTACGTCGCGGCCAAACAGCCGGAGCCAGGTGCGGTCCCGGTCTTTTCCATCAAAGCGCCAATTTTAGGCTGGTCCCTCGACAAGCACTACTACTCCCGATCCGGTCCATTGCATCTTTGGAAACTTCCTGTGTCTGGAACCCAGCCGGTCTCCGCCGTTGCAACCGGGAAATAAAGCAACAGGCTCAGATAGCCCAACCCGCCATCCATGCACTTTGCAACCCAAAAAGCATATGGGCCCGCATTCCGGCGGACCCGCTCAAGAGGCTTATACGAGGAAGGATGGGAAAGAGTTTTGCTGGAAGAGTGTCTGCCTCTGAAAGAGGCAGACCGATTACCGTAGGGAGAACTCACAACTAAGATGGGCTTATGCGAATGCAGGCCTCTATTGAATAACTATAAAGATGCAGTCTCCCGGCCAAAGGGCTGCCTGGAAAGTTACAAAAGGTTAAAAAACTTTTAGCAGCAGCCTGGCCAGCAACGCCTTTTCCCCGGTTTTGGCACTGTCGCGCCTCAGAATGCCTATCCATATTACGTTAGGAATAAGCAGTCGATTACTGTTGTACTGAACGGCTAACTGGTTCCAACTCGGCCAACTCGGGATTCCCGAAGTATCTGCGCTGGAAGAACAGGGCTACGTTGACCAGGGCAATCATCACCGGCACCTCAACCAGCGGGCCGATCACCGCGGCAAACGCCGCTCCGGAGTTGATTCCAAATACCGACACCGCCACGGCAATCGCCAGCTCAAAGTTGTTGGAGGCGGCGGTGAACGCGAGCGTCGTCGTCTTTGAATAGTCCGCGCCCAGCTTTTTGCCCATATAGAAGGACACCAGAAACATCACCACAAAATAGATCAGCAGGGGCACGGCAATCCGCAGCACATCCAGCGGAAGGCGAACGATATAACTCCCCTTCAGCGAGAACATCACCACGATGGTGAACAGCAGAGCCACCAGCGTCAGGGGACTGACTCGCGGAACAAAAACGCGCTCATACCACTCGCGTCCTTTCAGGCGAACCAGCACGGTGCGCGTCAGAAACCCGGCGACAAACGGAATACCGAGATATATGAAGACGCTCTGCGCAATCTCTCCAATGGAGATATTCACTACCGCGCCCCGCAGGCCCAGCTTGGCCGGCAACACCGTGATGAAAACCCACGCATAGAGCGAATAAAAGAGCACCTGAAAAATCGAGTTGAACGCCACCAGTCCGGCGGCGTAGTTCGTGTCGCCCTTCGCCAGTTCGTTCCACACAATCACCATAGCGATGCAGCGCGCCAGGCCAATCATGATCAGTCCAGCCATGTATTCCGGGTAGCCGCGCAGAAAGACAATCGCCAGAACAAACATCAGGATCGGACCGATCACCCAGTTCTGCACCAGTGACAGCGTGAGTACCTTCTTGTTGCGGAAGACCTCGTGCAGCTCCTCATATCTGACCTTGGTGAAGGGCGGATACATCATCAGAATCAGCCCGCAGGCGATGGGAATCGAGGTGGTTTCGACGCTGAAGCGATTCAGCATGGGCACCACGCCGGGCAGCAGCCAGCCCAGACCCACCCCCGCTGCCATGGCAGTGAAGATCCAGGCAGTCAGATAGCGATCCAGAAACCCGAGGCGGCGCGACTTTTTCATTCAGAGACCCTTCGGCAGAAGATTGCGCGGAGCGCGAGCATGCGCACGCATTGCAGATCAGGCTTTGCCAATCCGCCCGAGTTCGTGTTGCAGAGTCATGGTTTCGAGCGTGGTGAGCGGCAGGGCCAGAAATAAAGAGATGCGGCGGTCGAGGATCGCAAAGGCTCCGCTGAAGGCGCGTTCCATCTCCTCTGGAGTGCCTTGGACCGCGGCAGGGTCCGGCAGCCCCCAGTGCGCCGTCACGGGATGCCCCGGCCACACCGGGCAGACCTCGTTCGCAGCGTTGTCGCACACCGTAAAGATGAAATGCATCTCCGGGGCATCGGGCAGCGCAAACTCATCCCACGACTTGCTCCGCAGCCCGTCGGTGGAAATGCCCGCCGACCGCAGCACCGCCAGCGCCTCCGGTCGCGCCCGGCCCGACGGGTGGCTGCCCGCGCTGTAGGCGGTGAAGACAGGGCCGCCCTTGGCATTCAAAATGGCCTCGGCCATGATCGACCGGGCCGAGTTGCCGGTGCAGAGAAACAGTACGTTGTAGCGATCTTGCATCAAGCCTCCACCTAAGCCGCAACTGCGGGTTTCGTAGCCCGGATGAAGGCGCTCATGAATTTGCCGTCCACCTGCGGCGCAATTCGATCTACGTCGATGCCCGCTTCAGTAAGGAACTGCCGCGCATCCTCGATGTTGTACTCCCGGACGGGTTCGAGCGAGACATCCGTAAATCCGGCGGCTTCGAGCTTCGCCCGGTACTCCTGTTCCTTCAGCGCGCCGGCAATGCAGCCCACCCACAGCAGCATGCTCTGGCGAACCTCGTCCGCCACCTCGCCTCGCACCACAACATCCGATACTGCGAACCGTCCGCCCGGTTTCAGCACCCGAAACGCTTCGGCCAGCACCCGGTCCTTGTCCACCGACAGGTTGATGACGCAGTTCGACAGGATCACATCCACCGAATTGTCCGGCAGCGGGATGTTCTCAATTTCACCCTTCAAAAACTCGACATTCTCCAGCCCCGACTTCTTCTGGTTCTCGCGCGCCAGCGCCAGCATGTCGTCCGTCATGTCCAGCCCATAGGCTTTGCCGGTGGGGCCCACGCGCCGGGCAGAGAGCAATACGTCAATCCCGCCACCCGATCCCAGATCCAGCACCGTTTCCCCCGGCCGCAGGTCAATCAGCGCGGTCGGATTGCCGCAGCCAAGCGATGCCAGCACCGCGTCTTCCGGTACTGCCTGCTTCTCCGCGTCGCCGTATAGGTTCCGCGTGATCGGATCACAGCATCCCAGCGCCGGATTGCACCCCGCCGCCTTTCGCTGCTCGGTCACCTGGCGGGCTACCGCGCCATATTTCTCCTGTACCGCGGCCTTCGTGGTTGCATTTTCTGTATCCATCTTGATACCTCACATACGCTTAAACGAATATATATGGATGAAACACATCCGTCAATGCGCATATAATAACCGCATGCAGGTTCCCTCCAAACCCTTCGATCTGGCCCGGCTTTTCGCCGCCCTCGCCGACCCTACACGTCTGCGCCTGCTGAGCTTGATGTCTGGACGTGAAGTCTGTGTCTGCTACTTTGTCGCGATCCTCGACCAGCCTCAGCCTAAGATCTCCCGCCATCTGGCCTATCTGCGTCGTGCCGGGATCGTCAGCTCGCGCCGTCAGGGCAAGTGGATGCACTACCGCGTTTGTTGGCCGCAGGATCACACAGCGGTCTTCATCCTCCGCGCCGTCTTCGCATCCCTGGCTGAGAGACCCGAGATGCGGGCCGACCTCGCCCAGCTTGAGCAGACCTGCTGCGCGGCTCCCAGGACAACCGCTCTGCTCAGCGCGCCGTCCCCTATCTCATTTATTTAGTATGAAGTAAAAAATTAGAGCAGGCCCTGCCGCGCGGCGCTCGCCTGCAGCAGGCCTCCGCCTTTGGCCTACTTGCTCAACCGGTACAGCGCCGCTCCGTGCGCCGGCAGCGTGACGGAAAGCGATGTCCGCCGGCCGAGAGTCTTCCGCAGCCACAGGTCCCGGACAAGATAGCTGTGCTGGCTTAGTCCGAACTGGTCGCCCAGTTTGGGCCAGGGCGGCATGTTCACCCGCGCCTCCCGGTCTGTCCGGTTAAAGACCGCCAGAATCGCGTTATTCCCCTCGCGCGCGGTCCAAATGGCTATATCGTCGGCATGCGGATTCTTCGCCTGCCCGGTCTGCTGAACCGCGTGGTTGCCCGTGGTGTGCTGATCCACCGCCAGCACCTCGGGGTTGGTCAGCAGCGCTTCGGTGGCCGGATCCATGCGCGTCAGGTTCGCTCCCAGAATCAGCGGCGACCGGGCAATCGACCACAGCGTAATCAGTGTGCGGACGTCGGTATGCGTCAGCCGGGAATGGCGCGGCTTGCCCCAGCCAGGGTGCGGGCCAATGTAGCCCACCGGAAGCATGTCCCCGTCGGGCCAATGCCCCGGCCCCGCATAGGGCTCCCATGCGGCGAGCAGGGCAAACTGGTCCATCAGGTTCTGAGGGAAGCTGTGCTGGTCATTGCTGCCCTTCCACAGGTCCCAGAAGTCATTTGAGATCCGCCACATCTGCGCCGATTGCACGACCTTCTCCGCGTCGGCCAGCGGAGTCGGCCCCGGCGACAGGCTGAGCACAATCGGCCGGCCGGTCTTCGCGATCGCCCGGTCAATCATCCGGATTTGCGGCGCCTTATAAGGCGACGAGATGCAGTCCACCTTGAGGAAGTCAACGCCCCACGACGCATACAGATGCATCAGCGAGTCGTAGTAGGCCTGGCCCGCCGCATTGTCCTTCACCCCATAGTTGTCCGAGTTCCAGCCGCAGGTATCAGCGCGGTCCGCCGCATCCGCGGCATGGAAAGCGGATCCCGCAATCGGCAGGTTCTTCTCCACAGACTCACGCGGAATTCCCCGGATGATGTGAATACCAAATTTCAGCCCCAGCGAATGAGCGTAGTCGGCAATCGGCTTAAAGCTGTCCGCAGACCCGACAGAAGGGAAGCGGTCGATCGCCGGCAGGTAAAGCCCGTTCTTCGAGAGGGTGTAACCCGGATGGGCCGAATTCTCCGGATGCGCAAGATACCACCCCTCATCGATCACCACATAGTGCCAGCCATAACGCTGCAGGTGCTGGTGCAGCCACTCCACGTTGGCCTTGAACTCGGCCTCGGTAATGGTCATTCCATACGAGTCCCAGCTATTCCAGCCCATCGGCGGAGCGGGCGCAATTCTAGGCGCAGACTGTGCAACGGCGCTAAGCGAAAACACGGCAAGAGCAAAAAACAGAGCGATACGCTTCAAGGAAAGTTGACCCCGCTGACTGAAATTTCCGAACGCAACCCAGTGTACGGCACAACGCTGCGCCGAAGACGTCTGCCACACCATCCTGTTGTCTTGAAGCTTCGACGACGATAGATGCGGCTGACGTTTCCCGGAAAGATGCTACCATCGTCCTGCATCTCAGCGGAGGATATTCGTACGATGTCCAGCAGCAATTTCTACGATGATGCAAATCAGATTCAGGCTCCTGCTGCAGGCCAGCGGCCGCAGTACGACCTCCGGCCGCTCTCCACGGGAGAGATCCTCGACCGCACCTTCCAGATTTACCGCTCACATTTCATTCTCTTTGCTGGACTCGCACTGCTTCCTGCCGCGGCAAACGTGGTAACCAGCGTTTTGCGGCTCGTGTCCGCCGCGCAGTTAGACAGGCGCGTGCATGTGGGGGCGGCGCTCTACCTGGCACAGTTCATTACCGGAATCTCGTTGATTATTTCCGCAGTGCTCCTGATCGTCCTTTACGGCATCACCCAGGCAGCGACCACCTGGGCCGTATCAGCGGTTTATCTCGGAGAAGAGGCCTCCATCCGCGCCGCGTACGGTGTCGCTTTTAAGCATTGGTTCCGCTACACGCTGATCAGGCTCCGTCAGCTATGGGCCGCTATGTGGCTCCCCATGGTCCTCATCATGGCGGCAGTTGCCTTCATGTCCTTCGGGCGGCGCAGCAGTACTTTTACCTGGATCTCCATAGCACTCTTTGTCTGTGTCGGCTTATCTCTCATCTACAGCGTATGGGCCTATATCCGCATCTCGCTCGCCGTTCCGGCGTCTGTCGTTGAGTCTCTCCGCACCCGCCCGGCTCTGAAAAGAAGCACGCAACTTCTGGCCAGCCGCAAGATTCGCATCTTTCTGCTCTTTCTCCTCCTGCTCGCTCTTTATATGGTTGTACTGATGATCCAGTCACCGGTCCTGTTTTTGACGCTGCGCTCCCGCGGCGCTCATATGTTCGTCAGCCAGGCGCTGAATCTGGGAATTGGATTTGTCGCCACCACGCTCATCGGCCCGGTTGGCGCCATCGGTCTCTGCCTCTTTTACTTCGATGAGCGCGTGCGCCGCGAAGGCTTTGACATTGAATGGATGATGATGAAGCTGGCCCCGGCCCTGGCCCCGACAGAACAGGCCCCGACAGAACAGGCCCCGGCCGCTCCGCACACTGATGCAGCATCGCAGCCGCTGCCCATCGAGGCGCAACAAAACCCAGAGGAACCTTCCTGAACTTTGTCCATGCGCAAGAGCTCGTATTGGATCGCCGCGCTTATCGTTTCGCTCCTGCTACTGCCGCCGCATCCGGCGCGGGCCGCGAACCAGAGAACGCTCGACCAATACGTGGCACACCTGCACAGCCTGCAGGCGCTGGTGCAAAGCTGCTCGGCAAAGCCCGCGCTGTGTAATGCGAAATCGGTTGGCGGCGATGATCGCGTGCGGATTTCCGGGTTAGGCGCCGGCGCCAACACCAATTCCTTTCAGGCTCGCTACGACTGGCTCCGCCAGACTTTGCGTGCAGCCCATGATCCAAAGGAGAAGGGAAGGGCCGATCAGCTGCAGTCTGCGGAAGCAAGACTGAGCGAGTCGCTCCACCAAGCCTCCAGCGCCGCTCCCGCTGGCGTCGACTTCAAAACAGCGCGGCAGAAGGCCAATAAGATTCTCAGTCGCGAAGAGTTCGCAACCGTGCGCGAGGACTCGCTCTGGAACCGCCTCGGCGCATACGTCGGCATGTGGCTGGACCGCTTCTTCAATCACGTCGCGCAATTTGGCAAGCACGCCCCGTGGATCGGCCCGCTCTTGGAGTTCGGGTTTCTTGGGCTGGCCCTGATCGCACTCATCGTCTGGGCCATGCGCGCTTTCAAAAGACAGCGCCTGGCCGTACGCATTGAGGCCCACCGCCAGATGGAGACATGGGAGGAAGCCGCGCGTAACTGGCGTGCGCTGGCCGACGAACAGGCCGCCCAGGGCGACTGGCGCGAAGCCGTTCACTGCATGTACTGGGCCACCATCGCCATGCTTGAGGGGCGCAGATTCTGGGTCCCCAACCGCGCGCGTACGCCACGCGAATATCTTCGCCTGCTCGAATCCGGCTCGGAACACTGGAAGCTTCTGCGTCAGCAAACCTCCGGGTTCGAGCACATCTGGTATGGGTTGCACGATGCCGCGGCGCAGGACTATGAGCGTGCGGTCCAGCTCCACGAAGGGCTGAAAGCATGAGCGGGCGACTCAGCGGCGACGTGCGCCTGTTGCTTTGGGTAACGGCCAGCGTGCTGGTCATCATTCTGGTGGCGGCATTTCTCGCGCCGGCGCGAGGCGACTACGACTACGTCCCAAGCACATGGAATACCGGCTCTGCCGGCGCCAAAGCCGCGTATCTCCTGCTGGCGCAGTTGGGCTATAAGACCGCGCGCTGGGAGCAGCCCGCCGCGCAGCTAAGCCAGGTCGATGCCGCGCATACCACGCTGGTGCTGGCCGATGCCTATCTGTCCAATGTGCGCGATGAGGAAAAAGGAATCGCCGATTTTCTCAAGCGTGGCGGAAGGGTCCTCGCGACGGGAGCGGAAAGCGCGTTGCTGCTGCCCTCGTCCAGCATCAAGCAGGCGGACCAGATCTTCAGCGGCCTCTGCTTCACAACCCCGCAGTCGCTCAGTGCAATGGGCCGTGCGGGAAAGGTCGCCATGCCGGTTCCGATTCAATGGATCGGAAGAAATGCGCAGGTCGATCAGGCTTGCGGCGACAATGCCGTCGTCGTGCATTATTCGGTCAACGCAGGCGAGGCGGTATGGTGGAGTTCGGCCGCGCCGTTGAGCAATCGCGGCCTGCATCGGGATGCCGACCTGCGTCTCCTCCTCGCCAGTGTGGGAGCACCCGGTCGCACGGTTCTTTTCGATGAGTACATCCACGGCGAGCGCAAAAGCATTGCCTCCACGATCAAGGGAACTCCTGTGGCCGCTATCTTCTGGCAACTCGCCTTGGTTACGTTGCTGCTGATCCTCAGCTTCAGCCGCCGCAACGGCCCCATTCGCGCGCTGGTGAGCACGCCGCGCACGTCGCCGCTGGAGTTTGCCGAGTCCATGGGCGCGCTCTACGGCAAGGCTGGAGCCACCGACGTAGCCGTGGGCGCTGCCGAACGCCGGCTCATGGAGTTTCTGCATACCGCGGGCGGCATTCCGCAACAAACGCTCAGGTCCGGGCCGGAGGCAATCGCCGCTGCGGTCGCGGCAAGATTCGCCTACACAACCACGGACCTTCAAGTGGATTTACAGGCAGCACAGGAGGCGGCGCATGCAAAATTGCGCGCCAAAGCAGCGCTCGAGCTGGTGCGTCGTCTGGACCGGCATATTGCCAGCCTGCGCGCGCGGATGAGAGATTCACATGCAGCACAACAGAACGGAGACAAGCGTGACTGAAGAAATACAGACGATGCAGGAGGGCAGTGCCGCCGCGGAGCTGTTTGCGCGCGGACGCGCGGAGCTGGGCAAGGTAATATCCGGCCAGGCGGAGCTGATCGACCAGGCGCTGCTGACGCTGCTGTGCGGCGGGCATGCGCTGATTGAAGGCGTACCCGGCGTGGCAAAAACACTGACCGTGAAAACCCTGGCGCGCTTTTTAGGTCTGGACTTCCGCCGCGTGCAGGGCACTCCGGACATGATGCCCGCCGACATCCTCGGCACCAGCGTCTTTTCGCTCAAAACGAATGAGTTCACCTTCCATCGCGGACCCGTCTTCACGCAGTTTCTGCTGGCGGATGAAATCAACCGCATGCCTCCGCGCACACAGGCTGCACTGCTGGAGAGCATGGAAGAGCGTCAGGTCACCATGGACGGGGAAGGCCATCTGCTCGATGGCTACTTCACCGTCTTCGCCACGCAGAACCCCTTGGAGTTTGAGGGGACTTACCCCTTGCCGGAGGCGCAACTGGACCGCTTCCTGATGAAAATCCAGGTTGGCTATCCCTCCGCCGAGGAGGAGCGCATGGTACTCGAGCGGCACCACACCGCCGTCGATCCTGCGCATATTGAACAGGTCCCCATCCAGCCCATCGACGTGGAGCAATTGGCCGCGGCGCGACAGCAGGTGCAGCAGGTGCGCGTCGAGCCGGCAATCTTCGACTACCTGTTGTCCGTGGTGCGCCGCACCCGCGAGTGGCCGGCTCTATCGCTCGGTGCAAGCCCACGCGCGGCAGCCGGTCTGCTCTCCATTGCCAAGGCGTATGCGGCAATGGAAGGACGCGACTATCTCATCCCGGACGACGTGAAGACAGCGGCGCTCCCGTGTCTCCGCCATCGTCTTATCCTTAAACCGGAAGTGGAACTCGAAGGTTTTGACCCCGACCGCGTCATTCGCGATGTACTCGCCGCAACTCCTCTGCCGAAATAGATTTTTGAAGTCAACGCAACCAGGCCATGCTCAGCACACTCATCCCGCCACCGCAAAAAGCCGCCGCCAGCCCCAGCCGATTTGGCTTCGCGCTCACCACGCGTGCGCTGCTGCTGCTCACCGTTGGATGTCTGCTTGCGCTGCCCGGCTTCCTTCGTCCGCACTGGGCATGGGTAGGGATCATGGCGGCATGGGATGCTCTCATGGTCATGCTCGTGATTGTGGATGCGGCGCTGCTGCCATCGCCCGCAAAAATTCAGGTTGAGCGCAGGTTTTTAAACTCTCCCGTTCTTGGCGAGCCAACCGAAATCGAACTCGAAATCCTTCAGAACTCCAATCAAATTCTCGACATCAGAATCAGTGATGCTCTCCACCCGGCGCTGGCTCCTATGCCGCTAGCAGGCCGGGTCCGCGCCTTCCCGCGCGATCCGGTTCGCGTAAATCTGAAGTGCATCCCGAACACGCGCGGCGATGTTCGGCTGGGGAAAGTCTATCTCCGTTATCGCGGCGTCCTGGGGCTTGCGGAGCGATGGGCCGCGGCGGACATTTCCGGGGAGATACGCGTATTTCCGCCCATGGAGCGCTCTCCGGAGAGCACGCAGCTTTATCTGCTCCGCATTCGCCAGATCGCGCTCCAGAAGCGCCGCTTGCGGCTGCGCGGCGTGGGGCGCGAGTTCGAAAGCCTGCGCGAATATCAGCGCGGCGACGAGGTTCGCAACATCGCCTGGCCGGCCACGGCACGCCGCGGCAAGCTCATCACCCGCGAGTTCACCACCGAACGCAGCCAGCAGGTATGGATTGTGCTCGACGCGGGACGTCTCTCGCGTACGGCCTTTTCGCTCCGCCGCAAGGCCGGTGAAAGAGTCCGGCAGTCCATCGGCGACACTTTCGGCGAGGAAGACCTGGTGCTGAGCCTCACCCAGCTCGACCAGTCCACGGGAGCAGCCGTGGCGCTTGCGCAGACGGTTATGCAGGCCGGCGACAAGGCCGGACTTCTGGTCTACGGGCAGAGCATTCAGCAGCAGTTGCTGCCCGCCGGGGGCACCGGGCATCTGCGCCAGTTTGTAGATGCTCTTTCGCTGGTCCGCGCCGAGCGGAGCGAGGCAAATCATCTGCGCGCGGCCGCACGCCTTAAGCATCTCCAGCGCCGCCGCGGGCTCATTCTCTGGATCACGGAATTAGCCGACAGTGCCCGCCGCCCGGAGGTGGTCGATGCGGTCATCGACCTTTCTCGCCGCCATCTCGTACTGCTCGTCGTACTCAGGAATCCTGAACTGGACTCGGTGGCGGCACAGCAACCGGCAAACGTGGCTCAGATGTATATGGCAACCGCTTCAGAGGAGATTATCGAGCGCCGGCGCACCCTGTTGGCTCAACTCCGCGCGCACGGCGTACTTGTAGTGGAGACCAGCGCCGGCTGCGTGAAGGCCGATGCGATCAATCAATATCTGGATGTGAAAGCGCGCGGGCTGCTTTAATGGTTGGTACGCGCAGGGCTATAACACGGGCACAGGCGGGTTGTTCTTCAGCGCCTGCTGCACGGCTTCTACACCGGGATTCGCGTGGCTCAGGTATTCACTTACGCGTTGCCGCTCCTCCTGCGTAAGAGTCGGGGCGAGCGAAAGAATGCGACGCAGTGTCGTGGATACATCGTCAACGTAATTCATCATGCGGATAGCTTCGCCGGAGAGTGGCATTCCTGGTGTTCCTCGTTTTCCTGAAGTTCATCTGTTATTCTCTGCGATGCAGGAACACAAGTAAAGTGCATGCTCCAGTCAACACTTTTGCTAACTTCTGCATCCAATAAGACAATGTCAGTTGTGGGTACGAGTTCTACTACTGTGCAAAAAGCTTCCCTCATGGAGTGTCTAAACCGGTTTCTGCACGCAGAAGCGCGTGTTCCCCTTGCAACCTACCGCGTACAGCTTCACAGCAAATTCAATTTCGCTGATCTGGAATCGCTGCTGCCCTATTTGCAGCGGCTAGGCATTGGCGACTGCTACTTCTCCCCTATATTTGAAGCGCGTTCGGGCTCCATGCACGGCTACGATGTCACGCGGCATGATCGCATCAATTCCGAACTTGGCGGGGATGAAGGATTCGAGCGCCTCACCCAGGCCATGCAAGCCGCCGGCATGGGCTTGTTGCTGGATATCGTCCCGAACCACATGAGCGTGGGCAACGATTCCGTGTGGTGGCAGGATGTCCTCGAGAACGGCCGCGCTTCACAGTATGCCGAATTCTTTGACATTGATTGGGACCCGCTCAAAACGGATATGCAGAGCAAGCTGCTCCTCCCCATCCTCGGTGCGCAATATGGGGAGGAACTCGAGAACAAGCATATACAGATCGTGATGCAGGACGGAGTGCCAAAGGTTCGCTACTACGAACACTCCATGCCCCTCACGCCACGCTCGCTGCCCATGATCTTCACCGGGGAAGAGACGGCAAAGCTGCCCCAGCGCTTTCGTGACCTGCTGCGCTCGCTGTCGCATATCCCGCCCAACGATACCTCGTATAGCAGCCTCGCAACGCAGCGGCGCCGTCAGTTAAAGGAGATCAAGCCCCGGCTGCGCGAGGCCCTGCTGCGTCCGCAAAGCCAGGCGGCAATTGCTGCCGCCATCGAAAAGGTAAACGGCACTTTAGGCGATACCGGCAGCTTTGACCGCTTGCACGATGTTCTCGAAGCGCAACCCTACCGGCTCGCATTCTGGCGCGTTTCAGCCGAGGAGATCAACTACCGGCGGTTCTTTGACGTCAACGATCTCGTCGGCCTGCGCATGGAAAATCCAGAGGTCTTCGCCGCCACCCACAGCCTCATTCGCAAAATGATGGCTGCCGGGCAGGTAACCGGCCTGCGCATTGACCACTGCGACGGAATGTTCAACCCTCGCCAATATCTCATCCGCCTGCAGCTGCTTTATATTGCCAGCCAGTGTTGCGGCCCCACCCCGCAGGACCCGGTTGCTCCCAACGGAATCGAGAGCGTGATTCGCGAGACGGTGCGCGGTTACGACTGGAGCAAGGTGCATGGACCGTTCTACGTCGTGGTGGAAAAAATTCTGGAACCGCGCGAAGCGCTTCCCCAGGAGTGGCCCGTGCAGGGCACCTCAGGATACGACTTCGTACACTTTGCCAATCAGGTATTCATACAGCAGGAGAACCGCAAGCGGTTTACCGATCTGTATGCGGCCTTCACCGGGCGAACCTTCGAGCCCGACGAGATCATCTATCGCGCCAAGCTGCAGGTCATGCAGAACGCCTTGGCCAGCGAAACCTATGTGCTTACCAATCTGCTCAGTCATCTGGGATCAGCGGACCGCAGAGCACGCGACTTTACTGACAGCATCCTGGAATCAGTGATCCGCGAAACGATCGCGTGCTTCCCCGTGTACCGCACCTACATTGATGACCGCGGGCAATACACCGAGCGCGACCGGGCCGTCATTCACCACGCTATCTCGCGCGCTAAGTATCGTAACCCCGACTTCGATGCCTCCGCATTCGATTTTCTGGAAAACGCATTGTTGCTCCACGGCAATAGCGGTGAGGAGATCAACCAGAGGGAGCTGTATTTCGCGCTCAAGTTCCAGCAGTTGACGGGACCAGTCATGGCAAAGGGCGTCGAAGACACGGCCTTCTACGTCTACAACCGCTTCATCTCCTCCAATGAAGTGGGCAGCTCCATGCAGTCCTTCGGTCTCTCCATTGAGACCTTCCACGCCGGCAACGAGGAGCGCCTCAGGTTCTCGCCAGACGCCCTGCTCGCCACCTCCACACACGACACCAAGCGCAGCGAAGACGTGCGCAACCGGCTGAACGTCATCTCTGAGATGAAGCTCAGCTGGCCGGCCTTCGTACGGCGCGTGCAGCGCTTGAATGGGCGTTTCAAGCAGACTCTTGAGGATGGCCGCGCCGTGCCCGACCCGAATGAGGAGTATCTCATCTACCAGACGATCGCTGGCGCATGGCCATGGAAGATGAATTCGCTCGAGGATAGACACCAGTTTATTGATCGTTTGCAGCAGTACATGGCCAAGTCGCTGAGCGAAGCAAAGGTCAACCTGAGCTGGATCAGTCCCAATCCTCAATATGTCGCGGGCGTACACAAATTCATCGCTGGAATCCTCACTCCCGATAAGGACGGGACCGAACGCAAGTTCGTCAATGCCCTCCAGCTTCTGCTTCCCGCGCTCAAGCTTTTTGGCGCGGTCAATTCGCTCGCCCAGGTGGTCCTCAAGGCCACCTCGCCGGGCGTGCCCGACTTTTACCAGGGATGCGAAATGTGGGACCTGAGCCTGGTCGACCCTGACAATCGCCGCCCGGTCGACTACAAGACGCGCATGGATGCGCTGGATGCATTGCTGCACCAGGCTGAAACCGAAGGCCCGCTGGCCGTATGCCGCCAGGTTATGGCGCATCTCGACGATGGCCGTATCAAGCTGTGGACCACGCATCGGGCGCTCGCTGTACGTGCCGGGGCCCACGATATCTTCCGCAGCGGCGAGTACATCGCACTCTATGCCGCCGGTGACCACGCACAGCACGTCATCGCGTTCCTGCGCCGGCACGGCCGTCAGTGCATTCTCGTCGCTGTGCCTCGATTCGCCTGTACGCTCATGCGCCACAAGCCCGATCTTCCCGTCGGTACAGACGCATGGGGCAACGGTGTGTTGCTCGCCAATGAATGCGCGGGCATGCGGATGCGGAATGCATTCACCGGGGAAGAGATCGAAATCCCGGAAAACGGCAGGCTACCGCTGGCAAAGCTGTTTGCCGAGTTTCCCGTCGCCATGTGCGTGACGATTCAGCCGGACAAAACACAATAGGCAATGCGGCTGAGTTCCTGCGGACAGCTAGCTTACTAGGCGCGGTCGGAATGATCGGCGAGCGCTGCAAGCCGGGATGTAATCTCCGGTGTCAGCGCGTGTTCCGGGCAGCGCCACGTCCAGTTGCCGTCTGCCCGCGACGGCATATTCATGCGCGCCTCCTCCGGCAGGCACAGCAGGTCCTGCACGGGAACGATGCATATGTCCGCAACGGACGTCTGCACGGCGCGGATCATCGACCAGACGAAGTCTTTGCGCGAAGCGCCAAGGTAAGCTTTGGCCGCGGACTTTTCCACTTTCGTAGCTTCCTCGTCCCACCAGCCCTGCGTCGTGTTGTTGTCGTGCGTTCCGGTGTAGACCACGCAATTGTTGATGTAGCGGTGCGGCAGGTAGCCGTGGGCCTTCTTTGATCCGAAGCCGAACTGCAGAATACGCATGCCGGGCAAATTGAACCGGTCGCGCAGCGCATCAACCTCCGGTGTAATGACCCCAAGGTCCTCTGCAATGAAGGGCAATTCGCCCAGCGCTTGCCCGATCGCCTCAAACAGCTCAATTCCCGGAGCCTTGATCCACTCGCCATGCACGGCCGTCTGGTTGGCCGCTGGAATCGCCCAATAAGCCTCAAAGCCGCGGAAGTGGTCCAGCCGAATGATGTCGTACAAATGCCTCGCCCGGCTTATGCGGTCAATCCACCACGAGTACTTGTTGTGCCGCATCACATCCCATCGGTACAGCGGATTCCCCCATCGCTGGCCGGTCGCCGAAAAATAGTCCGGCGGAACGCCTGCGACCCGAATGGGTGCAAGGTGATCGTCAAGTTCGAACAGGTCGGGCCGCTTCCACACGTCGGCGCTGTCATAGTTCACAAAAATCGCAACGTCGCCGATGATCTTGATGCCGCGCTCGCCGCAGTACTCCCGCAGCGCCGTCCACTGGTCGTCGAAGGTGAATTGCAGGATCTGCTGGACCGCAATCTCTTCGGCGTGGTCGTGACGGATGCGGTCGAGTGTTTGAGGATCGCGATGCGCCAGGTCCGCCGGCCACACATTCCATGCCGCGCGGTTATATTTCTTTCGCAACACGCTGTAGATCGCATAGGTCTCAAGCCATGTCCAGTTCGTGCGTGTATACGCCTCGTAGCGTGCCCACTCCGCTTTGTCATGGCGGCGCAGAAAGTTTCGCGCGGCCTCTTCCAGCAGGGGCATCTTGGTCTTGTCTACGGTGTCGAAGTCAATGTTTCCGGAACGTCCCGGCAGCGCCGTCAGCCGCTTGTGCTGAATCCAGCCGCGATTGGCCAGCCGTTCCAGCGAAATCAGCAGGGGGTTCCCGGCAAAGGCGGAAAGCGCCGCGTAGGGCGAATTGCCGTAGCCGGTGGGGCTGAGCGGAAGCACCTGCCATAGGCGCTGCTTGCTCTCGGCAAGAAAATTGGCGAAGTCATAGGCCGCCGGGCCAAGGTCGCCTATCCCTCCCAGAGAGGGCAGGGAAGTGATGTGAAGCAGAAGGCCGGAAGAACGATCAAAGGGCATAAAGCATTTCCAGAATAATAGGTTGTGGCTATAAATGAGAAAAGCCCGCTGTTCGAGAGATTCCGAAACAACGGGCCGTGGTTGCTTTGCAGCGTGTCGTCAGTGTTTGTTTCCCAATCAAAGCTGGGGGCCTTGCGGGCCTCCACCCGGTGCGCCGCTCTGTGCTTTACGGTTCACTCGAATGCGTCCGTCCTTCTGGTAGCTGCTCTCCAGGTTTGAAATGAAGACCTCGAACATTGCACTACGCTGCTGGTTCAGCAGCGCGTCGCGCATCGCATCAAAGTTCTTTGCAATGTCATCGCTGGTCGGCAGTTGCTTGTCAACCAGCTTCGCCACTACGCCCGTGTGTCCGGTGTTGATCGGCCCGCTCATCTGGCCTGGATTCAGGTCAAACAGTTGGGGAGCAGCAGAAGCCAGTGCGCCAATGTCAGGAACCTGTGCGTTGTGTCCCACCAGATCGCTGGACTCCATCTTCGCGCCCATCTGCTTCGCGGCTTTGGCCAGGTCGCCGTCCGTCTTGGCGCGATCGGCCAGTTCGTTTGTCTTGGTCGCGAGCAGCTGCGGAAGCTTCGCGTCACGATAATCATCGAGGATGTGCGATTTATAGCTTGTGAAATCCGGTGCATGCGCCGGAGCAATGGCCGTTACCTGATAGACCGCGTATCCATCGCCTGTCGGCGCCACCTGCGGTGGGCCGTCCTTCTTCGCGCTGAACGCGCCGGCGAGCATCTGTGTGCCGTCTGCAACATTCGTCACCATGGAATTCTGGGACAGAAAGCCGGTCTTGGTCACCTGCAGGTGATGCGCTGCGGCTGCCGCGGCCAGGCCGGATTTTGTAGCCTCTTGCGATAGCTGACGCGCGAACGATTGCTCGGCCTGTGTTTCATATTGCCGGGTCAGCGTTGCCGTTATCTGCGGCGTCACATCGCTGAGAGCCTGGGTGTGCGCAGCCTGCTTCGCTTCAACCTGAATGATGTGGTACCCGAAACGCGTATGCACCAGTCCGGAGGTCTGCCCTGGCTGCAGTGAGAAAGCTGCCTTGTCAAAGCTCGGCACCGTCACGCCGTGCTTGAGCCATCCCAGCTCGCCACCCTGCGTCTTGCTGCCCGGGTCATCCGAATACTTCTTCGCCAGATCCGCAAAGTTCGCCCCGTGATGCAGTTGGTCCAGAATCCCCTGCGCCTTGGCCTTGGCCGCCGCGTCTACCTTGGGGTCCTTTGAGCTCACCGCTATCAGGATGTGGCGGACCTTGACCTGCTCGGCAACCTGATAGTTGCTCATGTGCTGCTGATAGTACTGCTGGATGTCTGCCTCGGTCACCGGCGCCGCAGGTTGCGGAAGATTGGAGGCAGTGAAGGCTACATACTCAAGCTTGCGCTGCTCGGGAATGGCCTGCGCATACTTGGCTGCATTTGTCTTGAAGTACGCCGCAAGCTCGGCATCCGTCGGATTGATCTGATTGCGGAGTGTGTCCGAGTCGATCACCGCATAGTTGAACTTGATCTTCGTCGCCTGCGCAATATAGGCAGCGCGCACATCGTTGTCAGGTACCGTAACGCCGCCGGTAATAAGCGCGCGCAGACGGTCTGCGATGATCTCGTCCTTAATCTCTTTCTCAAACTTCTGCGTCGTTACGCCAAACTGGCCGGTAACAAACTGCGTGTACTGCTGGTTCCCGATGAACTTGCCGCCGGGGAAGAACAGCATTCCCCACTCGCCGGAATGCAGAAAATTCCGCACATCCCGGTTCGTGGCGGTAATGCCGAGGTGCTTGGCTTCAATCAGCTCTATATGCTGCTGAATCAGGCCCTGTCCCACGCGCTGAATCATGAAGGGCAGCGCAAAGTCCGGCAGCTTTTGCCGCTCCAGCATGCTCTGGGCCAGGCGTTGCACGTCCGCCATCGACACGGTTTCGGTTGCGGGCAGAAAACGGCCCAAAATGCCGCCGTGGCCAATGGTGGCGTAGGTATCCGTCGTGGATGCAGACGTATTGAAAATGCCGGGGACCAGCGTAATCACCATCGTGATGCAGGCTACTGAGATGATGAGCCAGAACGCTACTTTGATGAACTTTGTATCACTTTGCAGGAAGCGGATCATGAATAGGTAACGACCTTTGCGTAATCAAGCGCTCGCGGACAGCAGTATTGTCCTGATGGGGCTGCGCGAGGAGGAATATCCTGACTTCACAGGAACTCCTATGAGTATAAATCAGTGCTCACAATTTCAAGGCAGGAGCCGAGGAGAGCGTAATTTCTGTGATCTCCGGGGGGCAGTTAAAACGCATTGGTAGAACCACAGTCCCAACCCCTCGATTGACGTAAAGCTGCGTGGGCCCCAGTCGAAATAGTCCTTCCGCATACAGCTTTCCCAGGGGTGGCAAATGCATGGGCGGAAGAAAGGGCAGACGGATCTGCCCCCCATGGGTATGCCCTGAGAGCATCAGATCCACGTTGTAGCGGGCAACGTGCGGCAGGACGTCCGGCTCATGGACCATCAGCACGACCGGTTCGCCATCCGTGCGCGAGCTTTTGGGCACGGCCGTATCAAGGTCTACTTTCCTGCTGCAAGCGTCTCCTGTGCCGGCAAACCACAGCCGGGCCCCGCCGCGTTCCAGCGGCATGTAGCTGTTGTAGAGCAGCGGCAGCCGGTGATTGGCCAGAGCACTCACAACCGCCGGTCGGGCAAAGGTGGAGTCGTGGTTGCCCAGCACGGCAAAACGTTGGGAACATGTAACTCCGCTCAGGATCTCGGCGCATGGGTCTGCATTGCCGATAGTGCGGGCCTGTGGCAGATACCCCATCGTCACATAGTCCCCGTTCAATACCACCGCGTCCGGCTTCAGGCGATTGACGTGACGCACAACCTCGCGCAGAAAATATGGTTCCGTAAATTCGCCGTAATGGAAATCCGAGATCTGGACAATCCGGAATCCATGAAAAGCTTCCGGCAGACGATTCAGGTGAATGGTGCGGCGCTCAATGCTGATCTCGTGGCGCGAAACTTCCGCAGCGTACAGCGGAAGGCCTACGGCGGCGACCCCACCAACCTTCAGAAAAGTACGCCGGGAAATTCGATGCTTGCCTTCGGTTGCAACCACGGCCATTCTTCGATGATAAATGCGCTGCTCGCAATCGGGGAATAGCACATACAATCGCCAAATCGGCCTTTGCCCCAACAAATGTCCCAACAAAGGAAAGCCCGCGCTTTAAGCAAACAACGCGGGCCTGTATTGGTTCGAAAGCTCTTCGCAGGGCTCAGTACGGATAGTTATACCGTTACTGATAGGGGTAAGGATATGCGTACGGATAGGGCCCGTAATACGGACCCGGCATCACATAAACCCGGGGACGCGGACGCCGCATCAGCACCGGACGCGGCGCGTTCGATGCCAGCCGCTGCGCCTCCTGCCACGACACCGGCTGGACCGTGACCGCGTTCGTCAGATGGAAGTCCACCATCGCCTCGGTCGGCAGGTAAATATGCGGCCCCTTGGTCGCCGAGGATGCAGCCAGACCTCCCATGGCTCCAACGCCTGCTCCAATGGCTGCTCCCGGGCCGCGGCCAAGGATTCCGCCGATAATGGCTCCAAGCAAAGCCCCGCCCGCCGTATTGCTGGCTGTGTATCCGGCCTTGTTCGGCCCTTTGCTCGACCAGATATCGGTGGATAGCGGGAAAACCTTCCCGCCCAGATTGATGCTCGTCAGGTGCAGCCGGAGTTCTTCCGATCCCTTCAACTCGCCCGACCGCTTTACGTCAATCACCTGGCCGGTCAACACGGCGCCACGCGGAATCGCCAGTACGCCGTTCTCATAGACATCATTGGCAGCCGTCGCCTGGAAGTACGCTCCGTCCTGCGTATGGGCCGAGTCAAGCGGCTCCATCAGCCGGACGCGCAGCAGCGCTCCTGCGGGAATGGTGACAGGCCCAGACGGCGTAGCGTAGTAGGGCACTTCGGGCTGCTGCTGCTGTGGATAGCCGTACTCCTGCTGATATTCAGGTCGCGGCTGTCCCTGTCCATAGACCGGCGGCGGCCCCTGCTGGTACTGGCTCGTCTGGCTTGCATCCTGCGGCGGCCCCTGTTGGTACTGGCTCGTCTGGCTTGCATCCGGCGGCGGTGGCGGAGCCGATTCCTGCGGCGTCCCATCCCCCTGCTGCGGCTGCTGGCCTACGATCTGAGGCGCTTGCTGGGCTTCAGGTTGGTCCTGCGAACTCACCTGATTCGCCGCCGCCTGCGCTGCCAGTCCAGCCGAATTTTGCGAATTCGAGGCCGCGCCAGGGTTCGTAACTTTAAGCTCATTCAGGATGCCGGTAACGCCGGCCACATTCGCCGCGTCGGTTGAAGCCTGCTGCATCTGGGCCTCGGTCGCAACCGTCCCCTTAAGCGTTACCACGCCGGTGTTGTCTACTGAGGCGGTAATATGCTGCCCCTGCAGCGCCGAATCGCCACGGATCGCCGAGGTGATGTTGGTCTGGATTGTCGCGTCGCTTGGTTGGGCCTGCGCATAGCAGGGGATTGAAGCAGCCAGGATCACACTGCCAGCCAACAGCAACACCAGAGCTGCGGGTGGTATGCGGTTCATTCGATTTCCAAAGCGGATAGACATAGGCTTGTGTCTCCTGCGCTTCTTTTGCCCCCTTCCGTCCGGATGCACGAACGCAGTTCGAGGGTAGAGCGCTTACCTGTACGAACCCTGTCCACTCCAAAAAGTTTTGGGGCTCCCGGGAGCCCCAAACACGTCTTTTCAGGCGATTCGTAGCGCGCTCCTATTGCCTCTCTCCGCGGTACCGCGCAATCAGGGTGCTGGTCGAGCTGTCATGCTTCGAGGCGTCAAAGTCCTTTGCCACGAGCTCGTCTATGATCTTCTGTGCCAGCACTTTACCCAGCTCCACGCCCCACTGGTCAAAGGAGTCGATCTGCCAGATCGC
>Ga0307374_10005271_pt1 | contig 20979 bp, 20 predicted proteins | sample OX3MG_FD_202532 | JGI IMG/M metagenome (GOLD analysis project Ga0307374, IMG submission 202532) | Soil microbial communities from Risofladan, Vaasa, Finland - OX-3 | ecosystem: Environmental > Terrestrial > Soil > Coastal area > Acid sulfate soil | place: Finland: Risofladan, Vaasa | collected...
GTAGCGCTCGAATCCGTTCGCCATCGCCAGTGTCCTCTGCTTCATGATTGCCACTATCCTCCCACTGCTCCCCACACCTTATCCGTTACACGCAAAACATGGAGCACTTATTCAGAAGTTCCCTAGGCACGATCTGGGTCGACGAGTGCCCCAACAACCGAGCAATCATGAGCGGTGATACACCCGCCGTCGTCATGACTAGCCCGAGTTTTTGTACCACGTCGAGTGAGAGAGTTTACATCACTGATCGGACCGGCTTTTTTGTACCAATTCTAGGGCGAGTTTTCGGCAGTTTGTAACCCAAGGAGATCGCGACTAGCCGCAATCTCCTTGGCGAATTCGTTGGGTGTCCTCTCCCCGAGAGCCCTGTGAGGACGGCTCTCATTAAATTCCTTTCGCCAAGCCTCGATGCTCTCTCTTGCTTCTGCCAGCGTCCCCAACCAATGCGTGTCCAGGCACTCGGTTCGCAGAGTCCCGTTGAAGGTTTCGATGTAAGCATTGTCGGTCGGCTTCGGGCCGCCTGAAGTCGATCTTTACGCCGTTCTGATACGACCATAGGTCCATGATCTGACTGGTGAATTCCGATCCGTTGTCACAGAAAAGCATTTTCGGCGCTCCGCGTTCGAAGCGAATCTGATTTAGAACCGACACCACGTCTGTACCTTTCATCGCTTGGCCCACTTCGATCGCCAAGCTCTCTCTCGTAAACACGTCGACGACCGTCAGCGCTCGGAATCTCTTCCCATCCGTCAACTGGTCCGCCACAAAATCCAAACTCCAAGCGTGGTTCGCTTCGGTTGCCCGAACCCTCTCCCGTCGATGTTCCGCTGCCCGGCGGCGTCGTCCGAGTCGTCCTGCGCCTTTGCCAGAGGCGCGATTAACCAAAGAGCGGCCAGAAAAAGCGCAAATCGTGCGCTGCTCTTCATCGCCGCCCTCCTCATCGCAAGAAATTCGGGTCCAGATTCGACCCGTGGATCGAAACATGGCAGCGGACGCATTCGCCGCTGGTCTGAAAGCCGAGGCGGCTATGCGGGACTTGCGCCTGGTTGTGGAACCCGGTGTGGCATTCGAGGCAGATCTGGCGCTCTTCGCGGCGAACTAGGAGGTGCTGCGTGGTCGTTCCATGTAGATTGTGGCAAGTGATGCAGCCCGAAACCGAAACGGCCGGGTGGTCGTAAACAAAGGGGCCGTGCTTTTCAACGTGGACTTGGTGCACGTCTCATTGACCGAGCTGGTCGCCAGGCTGACCATGTTCACGGTGCCATGCGGATTGTGGCAATCCGTGCACTTCATGAAGCCTTCGGGGACGCGGTGATGATCGGGCAACGCAAAATCAGCCTGGACCGTCTGGTGGCAGCTGTAGCAGAGCTGCGGCTCCGATTGCTTTAGCAGGCTGTTGTGCAGCCAGCGCGTTTCATCAGGCAGCTTCGGCAATTGGAAGAAATAGGCCTGTGGATAGGTCATATCGCCCTTGCTCAGGTCTTTCACTCCATCGACCAGGTGCGCCGAATGGCACTGGTTGCAGGAAATGCCGTGGCCCGCGTGTTCGGATTCGCCGAAGAAATCCTGCATCTTGCTGGTGGTGTGGCAGCCGAGGCAATGCGAGGCGTCCTCCTCGGAGCTGCCGTTGAACGCGAAGACAGGATGCTCTTTTAGCGCCTTCGCGATATCCGCGCCGTCGCCATGCGCCGCTTCGACGGCGTCCGCGTGAGCCTTGGCCGGGCCGTGGCAGGTTTCGCTGCCCTGAATGTACGGCTTATCGGGAAAGGAGAGCTTCGAGTGTGCGGTCTTATCGAACTCGATCATTTCGTCTTTGTGGCAATCGCGGCAACGCGCGGGTCCTGCGAAGTCGCTGGCGGGAGCGTCGAAATCGGGTGCGTGGCTCGCAACGGAAGGACCGTGGAGGGACTCGGGCTGCTTCTGGGCGAAGGTAGCGGAGGCTGCCGACGCGATCAGAGCGGTGAGGAAAAGCAACCGACCTAGCCGACTTCCATGTCGCTCGTTATGTTTTTCCAGTTGCGGTGCTGTTTTCAGAAAACGCTCCCCTCGGAAGCACGACTAAACATTTCGAGACGATTATCCGGGAGCCCCGACCGCTAACTCTGTGATGTACATCACGCCATTTGGTGGACGTCACCGTTCCAACAGCGTCGAATGATCTTAAAGGCACCCCCAAACGAGACTTTTCACTATTGCACACCCCTGCCAGACGCGGCGCGACCGCAGAACAGGACGACGGATTGGGAAGTTCGGGCCGCTTGGCTTTTCCAGCGAACTCGCTGAATGTCTCATGCTACGCCAGATTTGCTTGAGCTACGCGACTACCTCCGGATTTCATGGGGGAGACAGCAAACGCAGGGCGTAGCACGCATTCCTGGCGGCAGGCAAGCCTTCGCAGGCTCAGGCCTGGCAGCTCCTACGACGGCAAAAGATCCTGAACGCCGAAGACGAGCGTCTGGTCGGGCGAATCTTCCAGACGGAACCCGAGCTTTTTCGCCATCGCCTGCATTTCGAAGTTCTCGCGGAGCATATTGAGAACGATGCGCCCGACTCCTTCCTGGCGCGCCACGTGGATGAGGCGCTTCAGAAGTTCGGAGCCGAGGCCGCAGCGTTGGAATTGGTCAAGCACGAGAATTGCCGCCTCCGCTTCGTTGTTCGTGTGCGCCTTAATGAGGCGACCTACCGCCAATATTTCTGCAGCGTCGCCCGTACCGCGTTGGGCGACGAGCGCTATCTCGCGGTCGTAATCGATAAAGCAGATGCGCAGGAGGCGCTCGTGGGCGACGCGCTGATCGAGCGCGCTCACCTGAAAATAGCGCAGGTAGAGACTACGATCCGAGAGTTGCTGATGGAACTTCACAATTAATGGTTCATCTTCGGGACGAATCGGGCGGATGGTAACCTCCGTCCCATCTTTCATTTTCCATGCGGATTGATATTGCGTTGGAAAGGGACGAATCGCCAGGTTCGGGAGACTGGCCGCCTCCGTTCCCGGATTGTGAAGAATGATTCTAGCGTCGAGTACCAAGAATCCTTCAGGTGAGGCGAGCAGTGGATTTACGTCGATCTCCCTGATCCATTGTTGCTGTGCAACCAGATAGCTGAAGCGGACGAGAATTCCGTCGAGTTCATCCATTTTTATCGATGCGCGGCCGCGGATGCCCTTCAGCGCCGTGTAGATGCGCGTTTGTTCCATCATGCGCTGCGCAAGCGTGGCATTGAGCGGGGGTAAAGCAAGAGCGCGGTCCCGATAGGCTTCGACGAGTTGACCACCGGTGCCGAAGACGAGCACGGGGCCGAATTGCGCGTCCGTGGTGCTGCCGATGAGCAGTTCATATCCTTGGCGACGCACCATTGGTTGCACCGTAACGCCGAAAAAGTTTCCAGGGCCTGCCTTCGCAGAAACATAATCCGAAATTTCCTTGAAAGCTGCTTCAACGGCGGCGACATCCACCAGATTCAATTGCACGCCGCCGACATCTGTCTTGTGCGTGATCGTTTCCGAGTGCAACTTCAGGACGACAGGAAAGCCGATTTGACTTGCGAAAGCCGCGGCCTCTTCAGGACTGCGTGCGAGACGCGTCTCGACAATGGGCATTCCGTACAGCGAGAGGATCCGCTTCGCCTCGTACTCGGTGAGTAAAGTCCTTCCCTTGGCACGAATTTCTTCGAGTAGCACTGCGGATTGTTCGCGCGAACCGGGCGGCAACTCTCCCGTGAGCGCCGGCGTTTCGTATATCCCGCGCAGGTTATACGCGTGGCGCCACATGTACGCGAACATGCGAGCGGCGGTGTCTGGAAAAGCAAATGTGGGAATGCCCGCCGCACTGAGGATCGAATCGCCCTCCGAGACGTGTTCGCCTCCCATCCAGCTGGCAAGGATGGGTTTTTGGTGGGAGCGCGCGTGCGGCTCCAAGCGCCGCGCAACTTCGGTCGGATCCGTCATTCCCTGCGGCGCAAGGATGACAAGCAAACCGTCGCTATCGGGATTTGCCGCCGCGATGACTGCGGCCTTGGCATAACGATCCGGATCGGCATCGCCCAGAATGTCGATTGGATTTCCGTGGCTCCAGTGGCGAGGAAGGAACGCGTCGAGGGATTGCAGCGATTCGCCAGGCAGCACGGCAAGTTCGCCAGTTTCCGCAATCAAGGTGTCTGTTGCAAGAACGGCCGGACCACCTGCGTTGGTAAGGATTGTGAGACGCGGGCCGCGGGGGCGGGGCTGCTTGCCCAGCACATCTGCCATGTAAAAGAGATCGGAGATGCTGTTGACCCGCAAAACCCCGCATCGGCGGAAGGCGGCGTCGAGCACGGCGTCGCTACCCGTCAAAGCACCTGTGTGAGAAGCCGCAGCTTTTGACGCAGCCTCTGACCGGCCTGCCTTGAGCACAATGACCGGCTTGCTTAGGGTTACTTCACGGGTGGCGGAAAGAAAAGATCGGGCATCGCCCACCGATTCCATATAGATGACAATGCTTTTGGTGTGCGGGTCATCACCGAAATAAGTGATTAGATCTCCCCAATTAACGTCAAGCATGGAGCCGGTTGAGACGAAGGAACTAAATCCGACCTTCTCTTGCAAGCTCCAATCCAGGATCGCAGTAAGCAAGGCACCGCTTTGGCTGAGAAAAGCCACGCTGCCAGGGCGTGCGATCGTTTGGGCGAAAGTCGCGTTAAGACCGATGAGCGGATTCATCACACCAAGGCAATTCGGCCCGATGAGACGCAGCGAACTGCCGGCCAGTTCCCCGGCGACTTGGCGTTCCAACTCCGCGCCTTCCGGTCCACGCTCGCGAAAGCCAGCAGAAATTACCACTGCCGACTTCACCCTGGCCTGAACGCATTCGCGGATCACGCCGGGAACAGTGGTGGCCGGTGTGACAATTATGGCGAGGTCGATGTTCTGCGGGACCTGTCCAATGGAGGAAAACACCGGCTCGCCTAACAATTGGGTGCGTTTAAGATTTACGGCAAACACATCGCCGCGGTAAGGTGCACTGCAGAGATTTACAAGAACGGAGCGCCCGACGCTGCCCTCACGGTCCGTGGCACCGATCACGGCTACGTTTCGAGGGTGAAATATGGCGTCGAGCGGCGCCGCATGGGAACGGAGCAAATCATGCGACGGGTCATTGATTTGGCCGTTCGCTCGGTCCTCCGACTGGGCGGCAGGCAGCTTGTAGTCGTCCACGCTATTACTATCGGCAGCTTGCCGCCCTCTTTCAAGTGGACCCACACAATCCGAGTGATCAAGCGCGCACAGTGAGTACCGGGCACTTCGCGTGTGCCACTACTTTATGGGCAACAGCCCGCTCGAGATGGGTTGCAGCTCCCAAGCGACCGGCAGAATCGCGAACACCAAGCACGATCAGATCAGCGCCCAGTTCCTCGGCAGTTGCCAAGATCGTCGGAGCGGGTTCACCGTATCTCACGGTTGGCTCGGGGCGGCACCACAGCTCAGCTTCCGGTGGAACCAGCTCGTAGAGTTCGTGCATGGCATTCGCCACGGAGATCTCAGGGGGAACGCGCTCTTCATGGCCCTTTCTCCCCGGAATCACATGAAGCAGAACCAACTCGGCTTGATTCTCCTGGGCTAAAGAAATCGCGTAGGGTACCGCCGCTTTGGATTCTTCGCTGAAATCCGTGGCCAAGAGTACGCGACGGAAGCGCGCCGCGGTATGCGTACTCGACCGCACGTCGGGGCCGATGGTCAGGACGGGTACCGCGGACCGGCGGAAGATTTCTTCCGCCACAGAGCCGAGCAAAAGCTTTTGCGGACCCGTCCGTCCGTGCGTGCCCAGCACAAGCATGTCTGCCGAACAGTCGTTGATAACTTCCACGAGCGGGAGCCAAAGGCCGGTCCCACGAACGATGTGCGTTTGATGCACAAGGCCGGCCATCTGAGCATCCACCTGTTGCATAGAACTCTCGGCACACTCCTCTTGTGTCTTGATAGCCACCTCCATGAGCTCCGGAGTCGCATAACTATACGGCTGTGGGATCATGACATGCAGCGCGTGCAATCTCGCCCCGAATTCTCGTGCCATCGCCAATGCGTAAGGTAAAGCGCGTTCAGATGGTTCTGAAAAATCCGTGAGGAAGAGAATATTTTTCAAAGCGACCCGACTTCCCACTTGAGCAGCTTTCATAGTCCACCTCCAAAACTACTTATGAATCCAAAGTATCCGCGCCACGGTGACGATTGTCACCGGCCTAGATGCCCCACATCACCGGTTGGATCTGAACTTCTCCAGAACCGGCCGTTCTGCAAGATCCTATGGACGGATGGCGACCTTGATCGCTCCGGCTCCATGCTGCGCGAAGAGGGCATAGGCTTCGGTGATGTGGTCGAGCGAAAACGTGTGAGTGATCAGCGGGCGCAAATCCAGCCGGCCATAGCGGACCAACTCCATGAGCCGATGCATGCGCTCCTTGCCGCCCGGGCAGAGAGTGGTGACGATGGTGTGATTACCAAGACCAGCTGCAAACGGCTCGAGCGGCACGGACAGTTTGCCGGAGTAAACACCGAGGCTCGAGAGAGTGCCACCGGCCCGCAACACACGGAGTGCACTTTCGAAAGTAGCCTGGGTGCCGAGCGCTTCGATGGCGACGTCCACTCCCTTGCCATTGGTCAATGCGCGAATTTCTTCAACGGTGTCGCATTTTGTATGGTCGACAACAATGTTGGCGCCCATGCGCTTCGCCATCGCAGTTCGCACGGAATCTGATTCGACAGCAATGATCAGACCCGCGCCTCTGAGTTTTGCGCCCGCTGTAGCGCAGAGGCCAATCGGTCCTTGGGCGAAGACTGCGGCCGTGTCGCCAACTTTCACCTCTCCGCTTTCTGCCGCGGAAATTCCCGTGGATGCAATATCAGCCAGAAGGAGGACTTGGTCGTCGCTCAAGTCGTTCGGAATTTTTGCGAGGTTGGCTTGCGCGCTTGGAACAAGAAGGTATTCCGCCTGAGCCCCGTTGATGGTATTCCCGAATTTCCAGCCGCCGATCGGCCCACCGCACTGGGACAAATCTCCGCCCAAACAATAGTCGCACTGGCCGCACGGGGTGATCGCACCGACCAAAACGCGGTCCCCCACTTCATAGCCGGTGATGCCAGCTCCAAGTTCGTGAATTACACCAACGGGCTCGTGGCCGATCACCAGACCCGGCTTCACCGGGTACTCACCCTTGAGAATGTGCAAATCGGTGCCGCAAATCGTGGTGAGAGTTACGCGGATAACTGCTTCGCCGACACCGGGCCGTGGGATGGGAACCCGCTCAATGCCAATTTGGTTGGGGCCACGGAAAACCAGGGCCTTCATCATGGTGGTGACCGCGCCGCTTAATGAAAGCGTTGATTCTAGTGTTGCCATGATCGTTCTCCTCCCCGCTGTTCACCACCATTTATCCAATAAAGGATAGAAGGCGACCATGACCCGTGTCACCGGCTCGTGTGACGCGCGTCACAGAGCACGCACACTGGCAGCCGGTGCGTCGCGTGCTTCGGTACACGCGAAAACAAACATGCAGGGTAAAGTAAGGGCATGAATCGGCGACGCATTGCAGTGCCGTTGGAACAAATTCTCGTGGTATTGATGATGGCGCTTGTTGGCGCGCTTTCGATTGGCGCAGACGGAAAGCCATTTCCGCAACAGAGCACTCCGGACACGCCAAGAACGGCTCAGCAACTGAGCCCCGACGGGCAAGCTTCGTCGCGCGCCATCATCGACGCTGGGAACTTGCCCGGCATGCGCTGGCCTGATTTCAACGATCATCGCGCGGACTTGAAGGCCTTTTATGAAGCTTACGGCTACGCCCTGCCATGGCTAGAGGAGATGCAACCGACACCGCAAGCACTATCAATGATTACGTTACTTCAGGCAGCGGATCAAAAAGGGCTCTCTGCCGACGACTACGACGGGCCCCGTTGGGCCGAACGGCTGGAGACGCTGAGGCCCACCTCGCGAGAACCTAGCGAATCGGATGCCGTGCGATTCGACATGGCATTGACGGTCTCCGCGATGCGCTACATATCCGACCTGCATGTCGGCAGGGTAAATCCCGTGCATCTTGATTTCGCGGTAGACGTCCAAAGTAGGAAATACGACCTTCCTGAATTCCTAATACAGAATATTGTCGGGGCAGCAGATCTATCCAAAGCGGTCGCGTCCGTCGAGCCGCCGTACCCTGGGTACGCCCGCACGATTCAGGCGCTGCAGACATATATGCAACTGGCGCGTCCGGGTAACGATGCTGAACTTCCCACGACAAAGACCGCGATCAAGCCGGGAGATTCCTACGCAGCGACGCCGCAGCTTGCAAAATTTCTCCGGCTCGTGGGCGATCTGCCGCCGAATGCGCCGCTGCCTGAAAGCGATACGCTTTACGAGGGAGCGCTCGTGGACGCGGTAAAGCGGTTCCAGCAAAGGCACGGTCTTTCCGCGGACGGACGACTCGATGCGCGCACGCTAGCCGAGCTAGACATTCCTCTGAGCCGGCGCGTACGGCAAATGCAACTCACACTCGAACGCTGGCGTTGGCTTCCCAGCGAGTACGAGCATTCGCCGATCGTGGTGAACATCCCGGAGTTTCGCCTTCGCGGGTACGACGATCACTTCAGGATTGGTGTGACGATGAATGTGGTGGTCGGAAAGGCTTACAAGCACAAGACACCCGTTTTCATGAGTGAGATGCGATATTTGATTTTCCGGCCCTACTGGGATGTGACGACGTCGATCGCGAAAGCGGAAATCATCCCCGACATCGAGCACGACTCGGAGTACATGTCGAAGCAAAACCTAGAGATTGTGGATAGGCGTGGCAACGTGGTCAGTTCAGGGCCCGCCACGTCTGACATGATGCAAGAAGTTCGCGAAGGGAAACTCTTCATCCGGCAGAAGCCGGGCCCGAACAATTCGCTAGGCCTCGTGAAATTTCTATTTCCAAACGAATATAGCGTCTACATGCACGACACGCCGGCGACAGAGCTCTTTTCGCAATCGCGACGGGACTTCAGTCACGGCTGTATAAGGCTCGAAAAACCGGCTCAACTCGCGGCATGGGTACTGCGCGATAACCCGGGCTGGACGATGGAGCACATCGAAGCCGCGATGAATGGCGACAAAACGGTGCAGGTGAATCTGGAGCGCCCAATTCCGGTGCTCATCGTCTATGGGACGGTGATCGTGTTGGAGGATGGCGTCGTCCATTTCTATGACGACATCTACGGGCACGATGTGGCTCTCGACAAAGCGCTCGCGAAAGGGTATCCGTATCCCCGTTAGTTACCGGCTGCCAAGCTTGTGGTGCAGTCAAAACACCACTGGCGGACGCGGCCCACATCAAAATGGACGAAGTCACTGTGCGGATAATAGCCGACTCCCCCTCGATGCAAAGAGAGCGCCGCTTCTCGCAGTTGGCTGGTCTCAACGCCCGGCATTCGAAGATCAATCGCTTCGGCCTGCATGTGCAAGCTGTTTTGGGAAACGCCTGGGGTGTGGGTGCGAAGAAACTCGTTACTCCACGGCGAACGGTAACCGCAGACAACGTCAATTTCGCCGCCGGGATGGCCGACCGCAATCGTGAGCTCTTCTAGCGCATCGAAGATTTTAGGATCGAAACGCCGAACATCGCCGGTCCGGTGATCGCGAAGGAAGTAGTCGAGCTTGGCGATCGCGTCGCCAACATACGTGTCCCCGCGACGGTAGACGATGTCCAGGCTTTCGCCCGTGTGGGTGTGGTAAAGCCGCAGACGATGCTCTTGCAAAGGAGAAGCAGGCAAAGGATGTGTCGATACGAGCAGCATCATCAGCACCAAGAGAACCGCACAAATCCCACCGATGAACAGCGAGTGCCCCGCAACTTTACGCATAACCTTATTCTAAGCCAGCGCCGAACAGCAGATCGCAATTTTTTATGGCACCGGAGGCTCAAACCGCAGCCCGCGGCTGTACGACCTCACGGATACCAATTCGCACTCAATAGACGGATCTTAGGCGGCGACAAAACTCTCGAGTCCGGCGCGGTTGGTAATCAGCAAAGATGAACCTTTGATCGAGACGAGGTTCCGGCTTTTGAATCCACTGAATGTGCGTGTGACGGTCTCCCGCGAACTGCCGACACATTCCGCAATTTCTTCGTGCGTCAGAGGGATCTGAATCCTGGTCCCGAGCTTGGTCTGTTCCGCTCCGGCGGACCAATCCAGCAGCAACTTCGCGAGCCTTCCTTGTATTGACGTGGAAAGTCCGACGGTCCGCAGCTGTTCACAGGCGGTGCGGTAGTTGCCGCTCAACTGCTTGACGACGCCCGCACTCACTTCCGCGTGGTGATCGACGAAACGCAAAAAATCGTCGCGTCGGATGAAAGCAATCTGGGACGGAAGAAGAGTCTCAGCTGTCACTTCGTACGGCTTGCCGGCGAGGACAGACATCAAGCCGAGAATCTCCCCCGCTTTCGCGATACGCAGGATCAGCGTTTTTCCTTCGCTGGAACTGATCGTGAGCTTAACTTCCCCTTGGCAAAGTACAAATACCCCCCGTGGATCCTGCTTTTCCATGAAAAGCACGGCACCATCTGGAAACGCCGATGTCGACTTAATCGAATCGAAATCCTTCAATGCCTTGGGCGTAAGGTCGCAGAAGAAGTCGCACTTCTTGAATTTGCAGGTCTGGCAATTCGCGCTCATATCCATGTCCGTTTCCATATGGCAGAAAGCACGAGTAACGAAAGTGGGGCATCGGAATTTGATGGCGTGTTTGATGGGGCACCAGTGTTGTTCGGTGCGTCCGGCGATTTCGACAGCATAAGCCATCAGACCATTGGCATAAGAGCAATAACGGCAATTCACACGCCCGAGGCCATTCAGTTAATGCAATCTCGTTCGATCAAAGATGAGGTAATCGTTGCGCCGAACCTTCGGTATCCCATAGATTGTAAAACACATCATCTGATAGGTCGTTACGAACAGATCCAGCAGAAGAAATGGGAACAGGCAAAGATAAATCAGCGGGGCGGTCAGTGCCACGAGCAGCCGTGAATGCAGCATGTAGTCCCAGAGAGGCGTCCTTAGGAGCCGATGCTCCCGCACCGCTTGCGGGGAGAAAGTCATAGCCCGGCCATGTCCACCGTAATGAGATGTCGGCGATTCTCGTTTCATCCAAAACCTGTCCGTCACTTTCATCATCCAAAGTGCCTACGATATGGGATTGCTCTTTCATACTCTCCTTCCGAGCGCTCCATCCAAACTCCGACAGTACAGTAATGGCCATCTGAAGCCTCGCTGGTCGAGAGCACATCTTTCTATGACCGCTATCACAAGGCTGCGCTTGCAGTCGCTGATTGAAAGTAAATCGATATTGCGCTGAGTCGGGTGTGCGGGCGAAGAAGAAGCCCAAAGGATATTCGTTCGCTGGAGCTGTATCCTCAGGATCTGAGGAATTGAGTCCAACCGACCCCAAATGCCGTTGGTGTAGGAATGGCTCGCCACCTGCGAAAACAGCGGTCGGTCGCAGCGAACTATCCCCGTAGATGGTTGGAAGACCATCGCAAGCGGAAACTGGTCTTGTGCTCTCACATGGTGAAGAGCTCGAACCGGATAAGACGTGATGTGCATCACAGAAGACCATGTAGCTCGCGGTTACTGTGTTGATGGAGTGGCTAAAAGGAGGCGTGATGATCAGGGATTACATCATGACCGTGCTGTTCGTCCTGGCTGCGTCGTTTGTGGTGCATCGTCTGTTGAGGGGCCATGTGAACCCCAAGCGATTCCCTAAATGAGAAACGCCCCCTGAACCTGCGAGATATGGGTCGGCCACACTTTTTGGATGTTGCTTCGGCGACGGTGTGTTTAAGGTTGCCTATAAACTTGGGCTCGTAGACAAGTGCTGCCATGAAAGAGAAATCACAAAATCAGTATGAGCACTCAGCGAAGTGCTTATCGGCCTCACATAGATTTAGAGGTATTGCGCTCTCGGACGCATCGGTGGGGTCGTACATCCATGATGGATTGGAGAAACGAGGCTACAACTGTTCCGTGGCAACGTCCGAAGAACAAGCAATCGGTCTCATAGATCGCAACGATTTCGACTTGGTAGTTTGCACAATGCCACCCCCGCGTGAGGAATCATTGCTCTCCAGGCTTAGCGGATGCCGCTGCACTGTTGTTTGTTATCAACCTGGCATCCGTTGTTGGTTACTTGGCAGATACCAACCGAGGTTGAACGACCCAACTTACGCTTGAGAGCGGCAGTTCGGTGATGAATGTCGCTTTGGAGCCGACGTGAGTGTTTCCCGGAAAAGAGTGCAAGCTTATGTTCGCTAGAAAGATTGCCAGCATTTTAGCAATCAGCCTGTGCTTTGCTTTCTCTCTGCTTGCCCAGGGCAAGAACCAGAGTGGTGTGTCGACTCCGACAATTACACCGGTTGCGGTTGGCCAGGAGATGTTCCACTCCTACTGTGCCTCGTGCCACGGTCTGGATGCTAAGAGCGGCGGCCCGGCTGCGCCGGCACTAAAAAGCAAACCAACCGATTTGACACAACTCAGCAAGAGAAATGGCGGAAAGTTTCCTTTAGCGATGATCGAGAGCACGGTTGAAGGAAACCGGCTCATTCCCGCGCATGGATCGCGAGAAATGCCTGTTTGGGGAGAGGTGTTCCGCAACGTGAACCGGGACGAGACTCTGGTAAAGATCAAAATTCATAACCTGGCCCTTTATGTCGAATCTGTGCAGGAAAAATTGAAGAAACCGTGTGAAAAAAAACGACGCGATGAAAAACGGCACACCATATCCATTGGGCGCCACGCGTACCAAAACAGGCGTCAACTTCAGCATCTTTTCCGCGCATGCGAAGGCCATGCACCTGTTGCTCTTCGATAGCGATGACGCAGAGACGGCAAATCATATCGTCTCGCTTGATCCGTCAACAAATCGTACCGGCCATTATTGGCATACACACGTTCCCGGAATTGCGCCTGGACAGGTCTACGCCTATCGCGCGGATGGTCCATATCAACCGGAGTACGGATACCGCTTCGATCCCAATAAGGTGTTACTGGATCCTTACGGGAGAGCCGTTAGCACCCGTCGTTATCGTCGCGCAGCAGCGGCTGACCGCAGCGATAACGAGGCATTTTCGATGAGGAGCGTTGTCGCTGATCTCACAGGCTACGATGAGGTCAAGCCTGTCGACGTTGTCCATCACGGCAATTAAGGCTTCGCGACGACTCCCAAGTATGTAGTCGGCAATACCGCGAGCTGTCTCTTCTGGGTCATCCTGCCAATTTGCAAGGTCCTTGGCCCTAGCGATCGCGGCTTGCTCCGGCGAAGCCCGTTCAAGATCTTCATAGATTGGCTTACGCTTTTGAATATTACGGTAGAAAACACCACGGAGAACGGTGCGGGCGGTTAGGTCCAATGTGGGATTCTCGACCTGAAAACTTTCTACGAAAGTTTTGCAAAGCCAGCTCTCCGCGTGAGCAAGGTCAGGCGGGCTAGCGTTAAAATCAACAAACGCCCATCGGGTGCGAGCGGAGACACTCGTGGACTGGATGAGTTCTTTGTATCGTCTCGTGAAAAGCGATTTCCCACTTCCAACGGCCCCTTGGATGATTTGCAGCTGGCCTCCAGCCGGTCGATCTCTATTGAACTGATCGATTACGTGGGCCACATGTTCTTCGCCGTGTCGCGTCGTCTCGAGTTCTTGAACGATCGTGCCACCGTGGACAACTAGCCGCTCTTTCAGTAATGCTTCGAGAATGCGGTCATACTCTGTTACCTCGGACGAACAAACATATGCTCGTTCGATGATTTCTTGATAATTCTGCTCGTTCGACGAAGAAAAGTATCGGCGTAGCACGGGGGAGAGGCCAGCAGCAAATGAATTGACGGGGAATCTTGCGTGCAGCAATGCCTGGCCGCCTGTAAGATTGTACGGATAGAATGAGCGAACTGATCGGACCTGCCGCAAGCAGGCAGTAGCGTGTTCGTCGAGAGCGCGCGCGTGAAAGCCGTGCCGTAATCGTTCCAGATCGGATGATCCGAGGCGGAGGTTTGTTACCTCAATTCTCAGCTCGGGCTCTGAATCCCAATAACCCGCAAGAAAAGTAATGCCATTGCTTGCCAAAATGAATCGACAAGGGTTGAGGTTTGTTGGATAGGCCTGGTTTAGGTGCCGGGCGTAAAGACTGGCTTCACGGTAGCCTACTTCTGTGGGTACATCAGGCGCTTTTGCCTCTACGACCAGCAGGGGAAAGCCACGCATCCAAACTGTGTAATCGGGGTAATAGCCACTCTGACGACCGGCCGCCTTGTCCAAAGCAACAGGTGCAAGGTAACTCTTCGTACGTATTCGGTCCATCGGGATTTCGAGATAGATTCCTCCTGTCAGGACGGGCATGATCACCTTTTGTTCGACGTCGCTTTCCGTGGTCAGATTTAAGTTGTCGTGGTCGATGTGCACGCGACGGAGTCCTCCGGTTGGATAATCGAGCCTTGAAAATCTAGACAGAGAGTGACCAGGTTTCTAAGATTACTTGCTTCGAATACCATCCAAAGGGTACCACGCAAGCACCAAATGGTGTCTACGATGCGCGAGTCTGCCGCGACGTGCCGCGCGAACCGCACACTCAGAAATCCGGTAGTTTTTTGAGCGGCTGTCCACCATTAGCCATGAGAAAGATGGAGACGAACGGAGCAATCCGAGCTGCGTTAACTGCGACTTTAACTTGAGTGGCGCGAATTCACGTAGAAGAAGCTCGTACAAGGTGCTGCGAATTTCTCATAAATAGATATAAACTCACCAGGATAGAAATCGCAGGGCCCATAGCTCAGCCGGTTAGAGCAGCGGACTCATAAGTGATTCGGTGAATCGCCTCAATGGTGTGTTCGCGACCCATCAATTTCTTGTGAACGAGGAGAGGAACGTTCTTGGGACACGACTAGTGCGCGCTATGGAATCCCACATGGACGAGACCGATGCGACCGACTGTTCTAGACTTGCGTGGCTCTACCTAAGGCTTCACGAAGAAGACAAAGCGCGGAACCTAGTAGGGCGCGGGTTGAAACTTGAACCGTTCAATGAATATTGCTTAGGGCTAGCGGAAAAGCTGGCTTAATCCGCGAAACCCGATTTCCGGCGTCCCCGAGACGGGGAGGTACGAATTCTGCATCGGAAGCAATATTTACCTTTCCCGCTGGCCGCGGTTCCGGAAGTTTAACTTGAGAACAGCTGGAGGTGCCCATTGGGGCGTGAGGTCCGGCTCGCGGTATTTTCTGCGAACCGCTTTCGATTCATTTGGTTGGGCTGGTGCCGGAGGAGGGAGTCGAACCCACACGGCCTTGCGACCAACGGATTTTGAGTCCGCCGCGTCTGCCATTCCGCCACTCCGGCTGTGCTCCTGTAACCCTAACCGATCAAAACCCTCATTGCAATACTTCGGCGTCTATCAGAAAAAAACTAAAATGGCTTTTGCCGGGTACCGGCAAGAAGAGTCGAAATCACGGAAAGAAACAATAGCTAGGCGTGGTGGTACTTCACGTCGAGCGGCGCGCTCATTGACGGGACTCGCAAATTCTTCTTTTCGAAAGCGGTGATTTCCGGTTCGTGCGCCAGCGTGAGGGCGATGTCGTCCAGACCCTTCAGCAGACAGTCCATGCGAAAAGGATCGATCTCAAAGGAATAGCGCAGGCCCTTATCGTCCGTGACGGTCTGTTGTTCCAGATCCACCGTGATTCGATAACCTTCATTTTGCTGGGTGCGCTTGAATAGCTCGTCGATCTGTTCGGTGGTCAGCGTCGCCGGCAGAATGCCGTTCTTGAAACAATTGTTGTAGAAAATGTCGGCATAGCTCGGCGCTAGGATGGTGCGGAATCCGTAATCGAGAATCGCCCAGGGCGCATGTTCGCGGCTCGATCCACAGCCAAAATTCGCGCGCGCAAGCAGGACGCTTGCGCCTTTGTAGTGTGGAAGGTTCAAAACGAAGTCCGGATTCGGCTTCTCACCCGGTAGATAACGCCAGTCATAAAATAGCACGCGGCCAAATCCTTCGCGCGTGCACAGTTTTATGAACTGCTTTGGCACCATTTGATCCGTGTCGACATTCACGCGGTCCATGGGCGCCACAAGACCCGTATGTTTGGTGAAGGGTTTCATCGCTACTCGGCTCCATTTACGTCTTTCAGCTTGCGAACGTCCACAAAGTGGCCCTCGATCGCCGCGGCAGCGGCCATGATCGGGCTCACCAAGTGCGTTCGTCCTCCCTTGCCCTGGCGGCCCTCGAAATTGCGATTCGACGTGCTGGCGGACCGCTCGCCGCTCGGCAGCACATCGTCGTTCATGGCGATGCACATACTGCACCCGGCATCACGCCATTCAAATCCTGCTTCGCGGAAGATTTTGTCGAGCCCTTCCTTCTCCGCTGCGGCCTTCACCGTGCGCGAGCCAGGCACCACGAGCGCCTGCTTCAACGACTTGGAGACATGCTTGCCCGCAATCACCTTCGATGCGGCGCGCAAATCCTCGAGTCGCGAATTCGTGCACGACCCGATAAACACGCGGTCGAGCGTGATGTTCTCAATGGGTGTCCCGGGCGTCAATCCCATGTAAACCAGGGCGCTTTCGGCTGCCTTCCGGTCCACGGGATCTTGGAACGACGATGGATCGGGTACGCGATTGGTCACCTGTGTCACCATGCCAGGGTTCGTGCCCCAGGTAACCATCGGCGCTAATTCCTCCGCATTCAGCGTAACGGTTTCATCATAATTCGCTTCGGGGTCCGTCGCGAGCGATTTCCAATAATCCACGGCGGCCTGAAAATCTTTTCCGTTCGGCACGAAGGGTCGACCTTCAAGATAGGTAAAAGTAGTCTCATCTGGAGCGACCATGCCTGCGCGTGCCCCCCCTTCGATCGACATGTTGCACACCGTCATGCGCCCTTCGATCGAAAGCCCGCGTACCGCCTCGCCCGTGTATTCCACCACGTGGCCGTTGCCCCCACCGATGCCGATCTTGCCAATGATTGCGAGAATAATGTCTTTCGCCGTGACGCCATTTGGTCGCTTCCCGCGAATCTCAATCTTCATCGTTTTCGATTTGAATTGCGAGAGGCACTGGGTCGCCAGCACGTGCTCCACCTCGCTTGTGCCGATGCCGAACGCGAGCGCGCCCAGCGCGCCATGAGTGGAGGTGTGGCTGTCGCCACAGACGATGGTGCAGCCCGGCTGAGTGATGCCTAATTCCGGCCCAATGACGTGCACGATTCCTTGGTTTTGACTGTGCATGTCGAACAGATTGACCCCGAATTCCTTGCAGTTTTGCGTCAGAGCCTCGAATTGCGCTGCGGCGTTTACATCTAGTACCGGCAGGTCGCGATTTTTCGTTGACACCGAGTGGTCCATCACCGCGAATGTCAACTCCGGCCGGCGCACGGTGCGCCCCGCCGCCTTCAAGCCGGCAAATGCCTGGGGAGAAGTGCCTTCATGCACAAGATGCCGGTCGATATAAATCAGCGAAGGCTGGCCTGGTTCTTCATGAACCACGTGCGCATCCCAGATTTTTTCATACAGTGTGCGAGGAGCCATGGGTTTGTTATCCCGCCTGCCCGGGTCGTTCCCGGATGATAGCTGGCCGAGATTGTTCGTCTCAGCCAAACATAAATTGTAACAATTCCAGCGAAAGATTGTAATGGCCCCTGTACCGTCTCATCGCTAAAGCTGGCGACCTATGAGAGTTTTCAAAACAGAAATATCCTCGACGTCAAATCACGTGTGGATTGATCGCCAGAGGAGAAGCGGCGATTGCGCAGATTAAGGATCAGGGGTGAGAATGTTTCGGAGATGTGCAAATAACTGGAATGATTCAGACGTTGTCGTGTTTCAGCACTTTCGTGCCTTCCTCCCATAGCGGCCAGCCAGAACAGGATTCCTACGCAAACTCACCCGTCTGCATCGTCAAATATTGCTCGTAGCTCATCTCCTTCATCTGATGTACTTGGGCCTCGAGCCAGTCGACATGACCTTCTTCGTCTTTCAATAGATCGACGAGTAGGTCGCGCGAGCCGTTATCCTATTGTTCGGTAGCGATCTGTACGGCGGTATTGTATTGCCCCACCGCCGATAGTTCGAGCTTCAAATCAGCCTCGATCATATCGCGCACCGTCGATCCAACGGTGAGCTTCAAGAGTTCCATCGTCGGTGTGCCTTCGAGAAAAAGGATGCTCTCCAGCAAGGCTTCGACATGCTTCATTTCGCCGATGGATTGCTTCTTAATGTATTCGGAAAGCTTGCGATAGCCCCAGTTCTCGCACATCTCAGCATGCAAGAAATACTGGTTGATGGCTGTCAGTTCATCGCGCAGAGCCTTGTTCAGCTCTTCGATGACTTTAGGATTTCCTCTCATGGTAGGGGGGGGAGTATGCCACAGGTTGCACGAAAAATTATAAGAACAAGTACCTACGTCCTGTCCTGACAAGATGAATTTCGAAGAGGAGCTTACTGATGATTCTCGATCCAGGGTTTGATTTGACTCTCAGGCCGATGAAGTATCCGGTCTTTTACGAGCAGTATAAAGCCGCCATCAAGAACACTTGGACGGTCGAGGAGGTGGACTTTTCGATGGACCTCGCGGACTTACGCGAACGCATGACGCCAACGGAACAGCACCTGATCAACCGTCCCGTGGCCTTCTTCGCCACCGGCGATTCGATCGTTGGAAATAACCTCGTGCTCAATCTCCACAAACATATCAACTCGCCCAAAGCTCGGATGTATCTCTCCCGCCAGCTATTCGAGGAAGCCCAGCACGTGGACTTCTATCTCACGCTGCTCGATACTTACATTGCCGATCCAGAAGAGCGGATGGAGGCTTTCGATGCGGTCGAAAATATTCCTTCGATTCGAAAGAAAGCGGAGTTTTGCTTTCGCTGGATCGATTCGATCAACGGTCTAACTGAGATCCGGACTATCGAGGACCGTCGCAACTTCCTTCTGAATCTCATCTGCTTTGCGTGCTGCATTGAAGGGCTCTTCTTTTTCGCGGCGTTTGCCTACGTTTATTTTCTTCGGTCCCGTGGATTGTTGCATGGTCTCGCAACTGGCACACTGGGTCTTTCGCGACGAGAGCGCGCACATCCAATTCGCTTTGGAGGTCATTTGGAACGTTCGCCGTCAAGAGCCGGACCTGAAAGTAACTATCGAGGTATGATGCGCTGGTGCGTTTGAGGCAGGAGCCCTCCCTAAGACGGTTGGCACAGTTCCAGCCAATCGGGTTTCCGACCCTTGACTCACGCGTGTCGCTCGCCCAAAATCGTTTTGCGGGTGATACTGGAGTCTCTGAAGGAGAGGTGAATCATGACGGCACAAGCAAAGCCGCAAACGGGACGCGAACACGAGGTGGGGACATTAACCGCGCCGCTCTTGACGCTGGACCTTAACCACGAGATCGAGCAGTTGCGGTCCGAAGGGCGCTGGCAGTCTGGACATACGGCAAAGACGCTCGCGAAATACGCCGACTTCCGTTTGGTGCTGATAGTTATGAAAACTGGTGGGCGCTTGGAGAAACATCGAACAGAGCGGCGAATCTCCGTTCACGCCCTGGACGGACGAATCCGGTTCAGTACGGCCGAGCGGTCGGTAGAGCTCGCGGCTGGCCAGATGCTAACGCTAGAACACAATATTCCTCATGGTGTTGAAGGCATCGTTGACAGCGCTTTTCTCCTGACCATTGCTTGGCCGGATGCACCTTCCGTTCGATAGCGACTGAAAGATGTCCAAGCCGTTCAAACGTGGCAATCACTGCGAATGGAACTCGATGCAGCTCGAGGAAGGAAGGTCTCGGACTAATTGCTGCGACAATAAATCCATGCACCGACAGTGCTACAGAGCCTGAGTGGGATTGTTCCTGTGGGTTGTATGAGGAGTCTGGCACACATTTGCGCGACGCAGTTTGATCAAAGAGGGGATCTAACGCACTTAACCAATTACGGAGCGAGATGCTTTGACGCTCTGTCGCCCCGCTGTTGCCCTCGTTCTTGCTGGCGGCCTCAGTTCACGTAGCGGCGATGAGGGAGAAGGATAGAAAATCATGAAACCGATACATATCTCAACATCTGAAGCGGAGAAAGAGAAGACGGCTGGCCAGTGGGGATCGCTCGTATGGATGGCGAACCGGCTTCTGTCAGGAAGCTCGGTGGCCGTCGCTCGGTTGATCCTTACTGCCGGACCATCCACTTACGGACAATCCGGCAAAAAAACATCGTCACCCCAATGCGGACGAAGTGATCTATCTTTTCAGAGGGAAGGTGGGTGTTCTCGTCGGCGAAGAAACAACCCTACTCCAGTCGGGGGATGCTCTCACCGTTCCTGCCAACCTAGCTCACCGGATTGAAAACGTGGGAAGTGAAGATTCCGAAATGATGCTTTCCTATTCTTCTGGCGATAGGGAGTATGTGGCCGAGTAGCTGGGAACGAGATTCCTGGCCAAGACCCAATGCTCCTGGATGCTTTCTGGCTGCTGGTCTTACCCAACGAACCCAGGGCTTGCCAAAGATATTTCCTGTCCAACGCGGGGTCATACACCGTCCGGTGTGGTTGGGCGTCAATCAGATGGGCCATCAGCCAGCCGACTTCCTTCGGCGTGTAGAACTCGCCCGCGCTTTGTCCCAGCCCGTCGGCGAACTTCCGCGGGAGATATTCGTAGGCACGTTCGAGGATGTCCGGCTCGGCGTTCCATTCTATCACTGCGACGCGATACCCCGACTGGAGCGATTCAGCTTTTATTCTGCGAACCAGCAGAAGGGCGCGATGCCGCTGATGACATCCTTCAAATGGCACATGAATGTAAATGCGACACGGTTATCGTTGGCCGGGACTCTGTTTCCTGGTTTCACGAGTTATTCAGCCAGGAATTGTCGGAAGAAATTCTTCGGCGTGGCAAAGGGTTCTCTGTTTGGGCCATCGAATGACCCGGAATCTGCCCGAATCCTGAGAA
>Ga0307374_10005272_pt1 | contig 20977 bp, 19 predicted proteins | sample OX3MG_FD_202532 | JGI IMG/M metagenome (GOLD analysis project Ga0307374, IMG submission 202532) | Soil microbial communities from Risofladan, Vaasa, Finland - OX-3 | ecosystem: Environmental > Terrestrial > Soil > Coastal area > Acid sulfate soil | place: Finland: Risofladan, Vaasa | collected...
GGCGGCGTCGAGAAGATAGGGCGTGGCGGTAATCTCGTCGCCCTCCGCGAGATTCTGATTTTCCTGGCTCATGCCATCCGCCCCTTTTCGTTGAGCAGCACCGAAGTTATCGCCTGACGCGTCAGCAACTCGCCGGTGGCCGCTTCGCGAGTTTCGTATTCGAGGGTGAAATAAAACTTGCCGCGCTTGTGCGCAGCCTCGGTCACGACTCCATCGACGCGCACCGCCTGTCCCGCGCGCATCGGAGCATAGTACTCGCACCAGTGCTTGGCGTGCACTCCTCCCTTGCCGCCTTTGAAGTGCTTCGCGATCAGCAGCGCGTAATCGAGCAGGCGCATCGTCGGCGGCGCTATCGCCTCGGGTCCCGCGTGGGCGGAACCGCGGGTGCCGATAGCGCGCGCGAACGCGCCGATCTGCTCGGCCGAGACGACGTAGAAGATCGGCCCGAGCCGCATCCCGGCGCGGACGTTTTCCGCACGCATCGCGAGCCGTGGTTCGCCGCCCCCGGCCACTTCTTCAGCATCCGTTCGCTCAACCATCTTGGTCTCCGCGGCACCGGTCTCGCGTGCCTGCCGATCCATCCAATTGATAATCGAGGCGCACCGTGGCAGATTCTGCGCACTCCGATGCCGCCGTCAACCGTACCATACGCGCGCGCCGCGCGGATGCATCTTGGACGCGTCGATCCGGTGATGGCGCGGATTATCGCGCAGGTCGGCGCGTGCCGGATCGTGCGCCGTCCCGAGCGCTTCCGCGCGCTGGCCCGCGCGATCATCTTTCAACAGCTCGCGGGCGCCGCCGCAACCGCGATTTTTCGCCGCGTCGCGGCGCTTTCGCCGGGCCGCCCCTTTCCCAGCCCGGCCCATTTTCTCATCACTCCCGACGCGACTTTGCGCAAGGCCGGACTCTCGGGACAGAAGACCCGCTACATCAAGGACCTGGCGGCGCACGTCGAGAATAGAATTCTCAACTTTCATCGCTTCTCGCGCATGACCGATGAGGAAGTTATCGCCGATCTGACGCGCGTCAAGGGAATCGGCCGATGGACCGCCGAGATGTTCCTGATGTTCAACCTCGCGCGGCCCGACGTGCTCCCGGTTGACGACCTGGGCGTGCGCAACGCCGTCGGGCGCGCCTATGCGATGCGCAAGCCGCCCACGCCCAAAGAGCTGCGCGTGTTCGGCCAGCGATGGAGTCCCTACCGGACAGCGGCTGCCTGGTACCTGTGGCAGAGTCTCGATATCAAGGTCCCCGACGGCGCTGTGGAAAGAAGGCGCGCGCCGCGCCAGCATGACTAGCGTCGCGCGGCTATAATTGCCATCGGGACGGAGGCGGCGCGGATGCAGGATGGATCGCCGATACGCGCGACGAGCGAGGCGGCGGCGCGCAAAGCGCGCGACCGGCGCGAAGCGATCGCATGGGCGCGCGCCCTGATTGACGAAAGCGTCGGCTGGGTCATCCTGGATACGGAGACCACCGGACTCGGCCTCACTGACGAAGTTATCCAGATCGGAATAATCGCGCCTGACGGGAGCGCGCTACTGGATTCGCTGGTTCGTCCGCTAAAGCGCCAATCGATCCCCGGCGCGGCAACCGCCGTGCACGGAATCAAGATTGAACAGCTTGCCGGCGCCCCGACCTTTCCCGAGCTTGCGCCCCGGCTCGAGGAAATTTTGCGCGAACGCCGAGTCGTCGCATACAACGCCGAGTACGATCGCCGGCTCATCAAGCAGACCGCCCTGCTGAGCGCAGTGCCGTCGCCAAAATCGCGATGGGAGTGCGCGATGCGCGCGTACTCGCGCTTTATCGGCGAATGGGATTTCCGCAAAAACGACTACCGCTTCCAGCGCCTGCCGTCGGGCGACCACAGCGCAATAGGCGATTGCCGCGCAACACTGAAGATCATCGGCACGATGGCGTCCGCACGCGACTGACCGCGCGCCACGCTCGAAATGACAGTCCGCGAATGGTAGTCGATTTCGATGCGGGTTCAAGTCGGCGATGGCAGACTTTTTTTCGACGTCGAGGGCGCCGGGCTCGTACCCGACGGTCCGCGGATGCGCCAGCGTCCGACCCTGCTCCTGCTGCACGGCGGCCCCGGCGCCGATCACTCGGTTCTGAAACCTGACTACTCGCCGCTGGCCGAAGTCGCGCAAGTCATTTACCTGGACCATCGCAGCGCCGGCCGCAGCGACCGCACCGGGCCTGATCGCTGGACGCTGGATCGATGGGGCGACGACGTGTACGCGTTCTGCCAGACGCTCGAGATCCAGCGGCCAATCGTGATGGGCATATCGTTCGGCGGGATGGTCGCGATGGCCTATGCGACGCGCCATCCTGAGCACCCGTCCAAGCTCATTCTGTGCAGCACGGCGGCGCGCGTCGATCTGGGGCGTGTGATCGCCGCCTTCGAGCGCCGCGGGGGACGCGCGGCCGCCGAAGCCGCCGCGCGGTTTTTCAAGGATCCCTCGGCGAAAAATGGCCGGGACTATGCCCGCCAATGTATTCCGCTCTACAACTACCGGCCCGACCCTCACCTTGCCGAGATGTTCGCGCGCATCGTCCCCAACGACGCGCTGACTGGGCATTACCTGCGCGTGATCGAGCCTTCGTTCAACCTGTTGCCTGACTTGCACCGCGTCAAATGTCCGACCCTGGTAATGGTCGGCGAGGAAGATCCCGTCACGCCGCCCGCGGATTCGGAAGATATCGCCGCCGCCATACCGCGCGAACTGGTGCGCCTTGAGCGCTTCGCCAACGCCGGTCACGGTATTGTCACCGACGATCGCGCGCGGTTCATCCAGACGCTGCGTGAATTTGTCGCGTCCTGACCTGCGCTGGAACATTCCACAATTTTCGCCTTGACATTCGATCTGCCGCGGTTCTTGAATCCAACCCTCAACCCCGCATGCGGCAGGAGGGCGCGCCAATGGACAAGGTTATCGACGCCGACGGTCATGTGGTCGAACCGGCGGCCGTGTGGACGGAATATATCGAGCGCGAATTCCGCGACCGCGTCATTCAGATTCGGCGAAACCGCGAGGGCCGTGACGAACTGTGGATCGGCGGCGAAAACCGCAGCCGTCCGTCGTTGCCGGTCGCGGCCTCGATGATTCCCGGCGGGCTCGGCGATCTCGAACGCGCGCGGCGCCTGACCTGGGACGACGTTCCCCCCGGCGGCGGCAATCCCCACGAACGGATCAAAGTGATGGACGCCGAGGGAATCGATGCCGCCGTCCTCTACCCCTCGCTGTGGCTCCTGTACGGCGACCTTGATGATCCAAAACTCGCAGCGGCGGCGTGCCGCGCCTACGACAACTGGATGGCGGATTTTTGCCGTCCGTACCCGAATCGGCTTTATGCCGTCGCGCCGATGCCGCTGCAGGATGTCGATGAAGCGGTGCGCGAGATGCGCCGCGTGGTCCGCGAACTCGGCTTCAAAGCAGTGTTCGTGCGTCCCAACCCGTTCAACGGCCGCCGCCTCAACGACGCCGCCTACGAACCCTTCTGGCGCACCGCGCAGGAACTTGACGTCGCGGTGGCCGTACATTCGAGCTTCGGCACGCGGATGCCCACGATGGGCTCCGACCGCTATCGCGATCCGTTCTTTTTTCACATGGTTTGCCATCCTTTCGAGCAGCAGGGCGCGTGCATGGACGTGATCTGCGGCGGCATCCTTGAAAAATTTCCCGCGCTGCGCGTTGGCTTCCTGGAATCGGGCGTAGGATGGCTCGGCTACTGGCTCGATCGGATGGACGAGCACTTCGAGGGCATGCACAGCTTCGTGCCGTGGATGCGCACTCGCCCCACCGAACAATTCCGCGAGCATTGCTTCGTCACCCTGGACCCGCACGAATCGATGCTCAAGGCGACGGTCGAACTCGGGATGGAGCGCAATATCATGTGGGGCTCCGACTTCCCGCACTTCGATTGCATCTACCCCGGCGTCGTCGGCGAGGTGAAGGCGGCATGCGCGACGCTCCCGGAGCCGGCGCGCCGTGCGATCATCACCGAGAACGCGCTCAGGTTTTACAAGCTCTAACCGTCCACGCGCACGCGCGGATCACGCCACGCCAAGGAGACCGAACCGATGCGACCGATAAAATTCAACTGCGGGCTGCCGACCGGGGATTTCGGCGCGATGACCACGATGGCGCGCCGGGCCGAGGAACTCGGCTTCTACTCGGTCTCGATCGACGATCACTTCTTCATGCGCGGCCTGATGTCCGAGCCCAACTCGCCGCATCTTGAGTGTTACACGGCGCTGGCCGCGGTTGGCGCTGTCACCAGGACCGTCAGGCTCGTGCCGATGGTCACGTCGATGTCCTATCGCAATCCGGCGCTGCTGGCGAAGATGATCGCGACGCTCGACAATATCTCCGGCGGCCGCTTTATCGCGGGCCTCGGCGCCGGATGGTTCAAAGAAGAATATGTCGCATACAATTATCCATACCCGTCCAATGCCGAGCGGATCGAGCAGTTCGCCGACGGGATCAAAGTTCTCAAATCGATGTGGACCGAAGATGAGCCGAGCTACCACGGAAGGTTTCATTCGGTCGAGAAAGCGTACTGCTATCCCAAGCCGGTGCAGAAGCCCTATCCGCCAATAATGGTCGGCGGCGGCGGCAAGAAGATCCTCAAAATCGCCGCCGAAGAGGCCGACATCCTGAATCTCAATCCTCCCATCACCAAAGGCGTGGTGGATCTCAGCGACGCGATGAAGTTCGACCGCGCCGAGGTGCTGCGCCGAATCGGGGTCCTTGACGGCTTCGCGAAGGCCGCGGGCCGCGGCGGTGACGCGATCGAGATGTCGGGGCAGACCTTCGTCTTGATCGCAAAAGAAAAGAGCGTCGCCGACGCGATGATCAAAGCAACCGCGCAGGCGATGGGAATCGCCGACCCGGAACTCGCGCGCAACTCACCCCAGGTGCTGGTCGGCACCGTCGATGAGATCAAGCGCGAACTGGATTACCGAATCGAAAAATTCCGGATGACCTATTTCGTCTGCCAATTCATGGCCCCCGAAGGCATGGAGCTATTCGCAAAAGAAGTGATGCCCAAATATCGGCGGTGAGCGCATAGAGCGGTGCTCGGGGCTGAAGATACCCTCGTCCTCCGGGCAACGTTTGCGGGCGAGGAATCAGATACAGAGCGACGGCTGAGCAAAGACCAATGCGCGCATTACTCCGCCAGCATCGGGTTGGGCTTCGGATAGCCCAACTCCGTGAGCTTCGCATCGATCACGCCCAGGTCTTTGGCCAACTCCGAAGGCGGCGCCGCACCCGCGCGCTCGGCGATATTCTCGACGCCGCGGCGAATCTCGCGCAGGGCCTCGCCAGCGCCCGCGCTCATCCGCACTATCGCGATAAAACATAGCCACGGAACGATCACAGCCGTAACGACCGTCACGATAATCATCACCCGCGCGCGCGCCTCTGCCCGTCCCGCTATCGTCAGCATCGCGGCGTCATCGGCGGAGATCAGATCGGCGACGAGGCCCTGCAAATCGCGCAGCCGCGGCTCGATACTGTCGTCGCCCGGCGCCGCCTGCCGCAACCCGTCGAAAATCGGATTCGCCGCCTCCGCGATCTTCTCGATCGCATCGACCTGCGCCTGAGTGCTCGCATGCGCGCGCGCCGCGTCGACCCAGCCCACGAATCCGCGCTGCTGATCCTGGACGATCTGCAGGCCGTCGGGCTGGGTGCGGCCCCAATCCATTTTGTACAGCGCGGTTTCCATCCCGCGCGCCGCCTCGAGCGCCGCGTACTGATTATCGTGCATCACGGCAGGCATCGCGCCGAATCCATAGAAGCCAAGCGCCAGGAACGGAGCCGCGACGAGCAGGATTATCGGCGCGATCGCCGCAAAGAATCGGAGCTTGGTGATCAGGTTAACTCGGTTCATCGTCAATACCGCTGGCAGAGGTTTGCGCGATCAAAGATGCGCGTCCGGCGCCGCAAAATGCAACGCCCCGCTCCGCACTGATGCGCGACACAGCGCGTTTGTGTAATGATCGCGGCGATGAATTTCGCCGATCGCCTGGCCGAGGCCGCGCGCCGCAAAAATTCCTGCGCGATCCTCGGCGTCGATCCCCAGCTCGATACCAAAGACTCCCCCGGCGTGCCGCCATCTTATGCGCTCGCGCGCTTTTGCTGCGAAATCGTCGAGGCTTGCGCGCCCCATGTCTGCGCCATCAAGCCGCAGCTCGCTTTCTATGAAGCGCGCGGACTGGACGGGATGCGCGCGTTCGTCGAGGTTGTGCGAACCGCGCGCCGCCTGGGACTGATTGTGATCGCCGACGCCAAACGTGGCGATATCGGATCGACCTCCGCCGCGTACGCCGAGGCGTTCCTCGGCAACGGCGACTTCGCCTGCGACGCGGTTACCGTCAATCCCTACCAGGGCGCCGACTCGACGATGCCGTTTATCGCGCGGGTATCAGCCGGGCGCGGCGTGTTCGTGCTGGTCAGAACTTCGAATCCGTCATCCGGTGAATTTCAGGATGTTGAAGCCGGCGGCGTCGCGATGTGGCAGCGCGTAGCCGCGCGGGTCCACGGATGGGGCAGCGACTATATCGGTGAATCCGGATTGAGCCCGGTCGGCGCGGTCCTTGGCGCGACCTTTCCCGATGAAGCCCGCCGCGCGCGCAAGCTCATGCCCAATGCGTTCATCCTCGTGCCCGGATACGGCGCGCAGGGCGCAAGCGCTGTCGATGCGATTGCGGCCGCGCGGCCCGATGGCAGCGGAATTATCGTCAACGCGAGCCGCAGCCTGATGTACGCCTATCGCAAAACACCGGGCAAACCTCCCGGCGAAGCCGCCGCAGCGGCATCCGCCGCGATGCGCGACGACCTGAACGCGGCACTCGCAAAGCGCCACACCTTAGTCTGAACCCTCGCCCTCTAGAGGCTGTCGATAAATGCAGAAATGCACATTCCTCAGCTGAAGATGGCCGGAGGGAAAAGGCCGCCGAGACGGCGGCCCTACTGGCGTTAAGCCTTTTTTCAGTAGGACCGGCGTCTCGCCGGTCATTACAATGCGCGATCCGGCATTTATCGACAGGCTCTCTAAAGGAAACGCCAGTGGCACCTCCCTCTAAGGGCGAGGAATTCAGCGCTATTTCTTGCCGCCCAGGTACTCGGCCAGGAATGCGAGCGTGCGCTGCCACGCGTCTTGCCCGTCGGCGGCGTTGTACCAGATCGGCAGGCCGGCGAAATTGAAGGCGTGATTCGCGCCCGGATAGATGTGCATCTCGTGCGGACGCTTCGCCTCGGTCATCAGCAGGTCGAGCTTGTGCGCTTCGGCTACCGGCACGAGCGTGTCGTTGTCGCCGTGCAGGATCAGCGTCGGCGGCAGATTCGCCGCCATCGGATGCAGAGGAGCCGGCAGGCCGCCGTAATACTCGACAATCGCCGCGAGCTTGCCCGGATCGGTCGCACCGGTCGAGAGCGACAGGAACGCGCCAAGCGAAAACCCGAGCATCGCGACCCGCTTCGGATCAACCGCCGGATTCTTGTCCATCGCGTCGATCCCCGACCGGACCTCAGTCATCCAGGTGAGATAATACTTCTTGATCTCATCCGGACGCAGCGGGCCGACCGCGGGCGTCTGACTATAGTACTCGATAAACTCCGTATAGTAGCCGGCGTCAGCCAGCTCGGCGCACATCGCGCCAAATTCAGAATTCTGACCGGGAGCTGGACCCGCGCCGTGCAGCAGGATCACCGCTGGATGCGGACCGTTGGATACGGGCGCGCAGTGATACTCGGTCACCGGTTTGCCGCCGGAATCGAATCCGCCCCGCTGCCATCCAGCGGCAGCACGCCCTGGCATCGCGCAAATCGGCAACGCCAGCGCAATGATCCCGAGAAGGATCGAGAGGCGCATTGCGGTCATCGGGAAGATCCGGTCATCGGGAAGACAGGATCGCGAACGCGCGTCCTATGAGCGCATCAGCTCGGCTTCGTCGGCGGCGAGAGTTGCGTAAACCTCGCGATCGATCTTGCGATAGCGATCGAGCGAGGCGTCGGCCTGTTCTTCGGAGCCCTGCTCTTTGGCAATTTCGCGCATCTTCTTTTCGATCCACGACAGATGCCAGGTCTCGTCCTTGGTGACCGAAGCGAGAACGTCAAGCGTCTCCGCGTCCACATTGGGAAGCGCGGCATGCGCGTTGTAACGGCTTTGCGCGCGCTCCTCGACCACGACAGTCAGCGCTAGCAGATCGATGATCGTCTTGGGCACGCCGGTGCGCAGGCCGAGCCGGCGCTGGTAGCCGTCGTCGATCATGACCGGAGCGCCGCCCAGCTCGGAGATCCGCTTGGTCCACAGCCATGCGTGGCGAGTCTCGTCGGCCAGATGCTGAGACATCTTGAGCTGCGAATCGCCGTCTTTGAGATGGTTAATGATATTGAAAAGGAGGCGTGCGCCTCGAAGTTCGGCATCGCGATAGAAGCTGAAAATAAGAATCTGCTTCTCGTTTGCCGACATGCTGCTGAAATCCATTGGTTCTCCTGCACCTCCGCCCGCCAGCGGCCACCGGGAGGTAAGAATATCGGGTTTGCGCGCGCCTCAAGATCATCGAACGGGCGCGCAAAGCGGTTGCGTGAACAGTATTTCAATCGGATTGACTGGTCAACAAATCGGCTACGGTTGTTAAGCAGTTTCGATCGGTTGGCCTTAAGCACAGCTTATTATAAAACTACCGCGACGCGCCAATTTTGGCGAAAAAAGGGGGATGCGGTCCCGGCGACGCCGCATGACGATCATGCCTGCTTCGGTTGATTCATTATGGCTGGCGCTGCGGCGTGTGCCCGGAGTCGGTCCTCGCACCGCGCGGTTGCTGCTCGAAAAATTCGGGACCCCCGAGAAAATATTCGCACTCCGCGCCGGCGAAATTGCCGCTGCCGGTGTTCAAACCAAAGTCGCGCGCGCCGTAGCCGAGTTCCGCGATTTCGAGGCGCTCGAACGCGAGCTGTGCGAGCTGCCGCGAATCGGCGCGCGACTCGTGCGATGGACCGACGCCGACTATCCGGCGCGCTTGCGAGAAATTCCCGACCCTCCGCCCTATCTTTTCGTCCGTGGCGAGATGCCCCCTGCCGACACTCGATGCGTTGCGGTCGTCGGAGCGCGCGCCGCCTCCGACGCGGGGCGCAGGATGGCGCGGCGGATTGGCCTCGAGCTCGCCGCCAAGGGGTTCACCGTCGTAAGCGGACTTGCGCGCGGAATCGACTCCGAAGCGCATCAGGGCGCGCTCGACGCCGGCGGCAAGACCATCGCGGTCCTCGGATGCGGCGTCGATGTGATCTATCCGGCCGAGCATCGCGCGCTCGCCGACGCGATAATCGCAAGCGCTGGCGCTATCTTCAGCGAGCTTCCCGTCGGCACCCAGCCGCTGCCCGAAAACTTCCCCACCCGCAATCGGATTATCTCCGGCCTGTCGCTCGGCGTGGTGATTGTCGAGGCGGCCGAGAAAAGCGGGTCGCTCATCACGGCCCGGATGGCGCTGGAGCAGGACCGGCAGGTCTTCGCGGTTCCCGGCAGTCCCCTTGGCGGCAAGGCGCGCGGCAGCAACCGGCTTATCAAGCAGGGCGCCGTGCTGGTCGATTGCGTCGAGGACGTGCTCGAGGAACTGGCGCCGCAACTGGTCCAAACCGCAGCGGCGACTGCCGACACCTCTAAAGGATCCAGCAAACCCACGCGAGTCGCGCAGAATTCCGGAAAAATCGCAGGATCGGCGGGCATTAAGTCGGTTGAGCGCATACTGGGATCGGGCGATGAGACCGTAAAAGCTGCCAAAGCGATTATTCTTGAGCTTAAAGATGATACAAAGCTCCATGTTGATACACTCATAGAAGCTTCCGGACTCGACGCTCAGACTGTGCTTAGATTGTTGCTTGAGCTCGAGCTAAAGGGCATAGTCGCGCAGCATCCCGGCAAGCTTTTCTCGCTTGCCTGAGTCGTGCAGGATGAACGTCTGAGGAGCGGACCTGGGCGGGCGCCGGGGGGGGTTGGGAGATAGCCGAATCGTGGCAAAAAACCTTGTCATCGTAGAATCGCCGGCCAAAGCCAAAACGATCAAACGTTATTTGGGCTCGGCCTATGAAGTCACGCCGTCGGTGGGGCACATCGTCGATCTGCCCAAAAGCACCCTGGGCGTCGATCTGGAAAATGACTTCAAGCCCGAGTACCACGTAATTCCCGGCAAGGCCAAGGTTATCGAAGGGATCAAGAAATCCGCGCAGGGCAAGGAAAATATCTATCTCGCGACCGACCCCGACCGCGAGGGCGAGGCGATCGCGTGGCATCTGAAAGACCGCCTGGGCAAGGCGGCAGCCGGCAAGATTCATCGCGTGCTGCTTCACGAGATCACCCCCGACGCGGTCAAGGCCGCGATCGCGAACTGCGGCGACCTGGACGAAAATCTCTACGACGCACAGCAGGCGCGGCGGGTGCTCGACCGTCTGGTCGGCTACCAGATAAGTCCGCTGCTCTGGGACAAGGTCAAGCGCGGGATAAGCGCGGGCCGCGTGCAATCTCCGGCGCTGCGGATAATCGTCGAGCGCGAGCGCGAGCGCGAGGCGTTTCGGGCCGAGGAATACTGGACGCTCGACGCGCGTCTGGCCGCCGCCAATCCTCCGCCGTTCAAGGCGCGGCTCTATAGCTGGAAAGACCAGCGCATCGACAACAAGGCTTACAAGCTTCCGAAGGTCCAGGCCGACGAGATTATCGCTGCGGTAACCGACGCGCCGTTCGTGATCCGCACGATCGAACGCAAGGAAGTCCGGCGCAGTCCCGCACCGCCGTTTATTACCTCGCGCCTGCAGCAGGAAGCCTCGCGCAAGCTGTATTTCTCGCCCAAACGCACGATGCAGATTGCGCAGCGCCTGTACGAAGGTATCGAGCTTGGCGATTCGGGCGCGGTAGGCCTTATCACCTACATGCGGACCGATTCGGTGCGTGTCTCCGAGGTCGCACTCGACTCGGTGCGCGGCCATATCGCCGGGCGCTACGGAAAAGAATATCTACCCGACCGCGCGATTCATTACCGCACCAGCAAAGCCGCTCAGGACGCCCACGAAGCGATTCGCCCGACCGCGGTCGAACGTGACCCGGAATCCGTACGACCGTACCTGGAAAAACCGGCCTACGATCTTTACAAGCTGATTTACGACCGCTTCGTCTCGAGCCAGATGAATCCGGCCGTGTACGATCGCACCAGCGTCGATATCGACGCTGCCGCCGCGGTGTTTCGCGCAACCGGCCAGGTGATGAAGTTCGACGGCTTCATGCGCGTGTACCTGGAAGGACAGGACGAAGCCACCGACGATGACGAAGTGGCCGCCACCCTGCCCGCTATGACCGAGGGCGAGCGGCTCGTTCTCCAAGGGCTTGATCCTGAGCAGCACTTCACCCAGCCGCCGCCGCGCTTCACGCAGGCGACGCTGATCAAAGAGCTCGAGGAAAAGGGTATCGGGCGGCCGTCCACCTACGCCACGATCATGACCAGCCTGCTCAATCAGACCTATGTCGAGGAAGACGAGAGCAAGCGCTTGCGCCCCACGACTCTGGGCCGCACCGTGACCGATCTCCTGGTGGCTGCCTTTCCGGATATTATCGAGGTCGGCTTTACGGCCGCGATGGAAGAAGACCTGGACAAGGTCGAAGAGGGCAAGGAGAACTGGGTCAAGACGCTCAGGCGATTTTACGGCCCGTTCAAGAAGCGCCTCGGCGAAGCCAAAAAGATGATGCCCGAGGTCAAGCGCAAGGGTCTTCCCACGGGGCTCAAGTGTCCACTCGACGGCGGCGACATGGTTATCAAATGGGGCCGCAACGGCGAGTTCCTTGCCTGCTCGAACTATCCGGCGTGCAAGAGCACCAGCGAATTTTCGCGCGACGATCAGGGCGGAATCCACGTCCGCGAATCCGCGCCGGTCGCCCCCACCGACGAAGTCTGCGACAAGTGCGGCAAGCCGATGGTGCGCAAACGCTCGCGCTTCGGCGAGTTCCTGGGATGCACCGGTTATCCGGATTGCGACGGGATCAAGCGGTTGCAATCGCCGCCGGTGAAAACCGGAGTCGCCTGCCCGGAATGCAAAGAGGGCGAGATCCTCGAGCGCCGCAGCCGCCGCGGCAAACTGTTCTTCGGATGCGGCCGCTACCCGAAGTGCAAGTTCGCGGCGTGGGATAAAGTCGTCCCGCATCCCTGCCCCTCATGTGGCGCCAACTACCTGGTCGAGAAAGTTACCAAGCGCGAGGGCACCGTATGGAAGTGCGCCAACGCGGAATGCGGCTACAAAGCCCCCGCCCCGGCCGCCTCTGAAACGCCCGCCGCCGCGCCGCCGGCAACCGCCCCGCACATCGCATAACCCTCGTCCGCCGTCTGGATCCCTCGCCCGGCAAGAGAGAGATAAGTTTCATTTTTCAGCGCGGCGCGATGCTTGCGCATTGCTCGCAAGCTTCGCGACGCGCGAACGTCTTTCACCGCCGCCGTCAGCCGAGTCGCGCCGCCAGGATATCGCCCGCGCGGTCCGCGACCGCCATGATCGTGCCGATCGGATGCGCAGGCACGATCGTGGGAATCAGCGAGGCATCGACCACCGCCACGTTGGTCGTGCCGCGCAGAATCAGCGTGGCGGGATCGACCCCGCCAGGGCCATCGCTAAGCGCCGCCGTACCGCCGTAGTGATTGATGATCAGTCGATTGAAATACACGCCATCGACCGGTTCGGGACCGGTAACGTAAGTCTGGATATCGGCAAGGCTATTGGGATTCAGACTGGGATGACTCGCGCTGCCGGGACCGAAAACAATCTTGAGTCCGGAATCCTGGGCGAAGAGCTGAATCATGTCGTACACCGCCTGGGTCATCAGCGCGATATCGGCCCCACCCTCGGCGGTATTGGGCAAATAGATATTCGGGTAATTCACTTTGCCGCTTGAGTCGAGCGTGATCAGTCCGCGCGCTTGCGGATTGAGCAGCATCAAGAAGGCGGACAATGTGTTCGAGCCATAGAATGGGCCGCCCGGCGTTCCGGCGCCGTTTGGATTGAGAAAGATTTCAACGTTCGGAATCGATCCGCCGCCCAGCACGTAATTCAGAATCGACACGGGTTGGTACTGCGCGTACGGTCCGCTGCCGCCGGCCAGATACGCATTCAGGTCCGCCGCGTTTCCGGAGTAATTGCCGTAGTTGTACGCCTGGTACGGGATCGGGCCGTCGTAGCTGTATGTGATCATCGTCATCACATGGTCATACACTCCGACGCCGACCAGCGGATTGTCGATCGCGAATGCCGGTGGCGACTGCCCGGGAAAAATCTCCGACTCGCGGCCGCGCGGCCCGACACCGCTGAGCAGCAGCAGTCGCGGAGTGACCAGCGCTCCCGCCGCCATCACGAGCAGCCCGCCACGCTTCAAGCGCGCGGTGCCGATAGTTGCGGGCAACGACTGGTTCAGACCGCCGCGGCTCGCGTATTCCACCGCGCGCGCCCGACCTGCCTTGTCGAAAATGATCCGGTTGGCCTTGGTGTATGGCAGGATTTCGAGACCCGCCGCCGGCACTCCGCCGGGATCGACCGCCGCGAAATACCCGCTTATCGGACCTGCGCGCCGACCGGCCGCCGCGGCGACATACGGCGTGCTATAGACGCCCGTCCCGCTGAATGGCTGACTGGTATCGCCTTCGAGCCATCCGGCGGCTGCGTACAACGGATGCGCGATCTGCGCGGGACCGGTATTTTGCGCAATGCCGTTGGTTGACGGAGTACTCGTGACCGGAACCTTCGCCCGAACCGTCGCGAAATAGGGCTCGATGTCGGACCAGTGCCATCCGCTGGGCCAGCTATTATCGAATACCTGCGTCGGGTTGGTCTGAAACAGCATACCGTTGAACATCGCATTGCCGCCGAGTCCGATGCCCTGATAGGTGAACCCGGTTTCGGTAAGCTGGTAAGGCGCGCCCAGCGGCATAAACGCCATTTGCGAGTATTCGCCCGGCACGTCGAAAATCGTCAGATCGGTGCGGTTGGCTGGCAGCCATGGCGGAAACGCGGTGCCGCCGATCGCCGCGCTGGTCGGACCTCCGGCCTCGATCACCAGGATGCGTTTGCGGCCGCCACCGGCGATTTGCAGCTTGGCGGCGACAATCGCTCCCGCGCTGCCACCGCCAACGATAATCACATCGTACGCGCCGGTTGGCTGCTGGACCGTCTGCCCGCTGCTGCCGCATCCGACGAGTCCGCCCAACTGGGCTCCAACGGCCATCGCCAGACCTGCGCGGCTGGCGTGACGCAAAAACTCGCGGCGGCTGATTCGTGACATGTTTGATGGGCGGCCGCGCTCCGCTGGCTCGACGGACTACGGCGGCAGAACCGACGAGTAGCAGTTTCCGAATTTTCGTGCGAGCGATCGCGATCGATCAGGTCCGGACTCCCGCGCCCCGCCGTCCGGCTCACGATTCCTTTCCCTTCACGAGGTTGTCGATAAACGCCGAACTGCTGTCCGTCATCCTGAACGGAGGTTGCTCCTTCGACTGCGCTCAGAGTTTGTGAGTTTATTCGGAATCCGGGATTCCTCGCGCGGCAGCCACACGCGGGAATGACATAAGTGGATCGAGCGCTTGAGGAATTTGTCTGACGGAGAGTTCCGCCGCCACCAGGCTTTCAAAAAGATCACAAACTCTCAGGACAGGCTCCGCGGAGATCCTTCGCCTACGGCTCAGGATGACAACAATTGAGCGTTTGGGAGAAACCCGACAGCCTCTTCACCTGCGCGGGGAGTTCCGATTTTTTGCGCGAGCAGGCATAATGCTTGGCGGTCGCCGTGCTCGATTTGAAGCGACTGTTCGTCTCACGGCAGATTGCCGCAGTGAATTCGTGTAACACGCTATCGCGATTGCGTCGCCGTGCCGACCTTTTCAGGCGACGACGACTCGAACGGCTGAGCGCCATTTATCTCTCGCACATAGGGTCCGAGGGACCGGGCAGAATGACTGAATCGAAGCGGCCCTTCTTCCGCATTGCACGCGCGATCGGTCGCGCGTCGATTCTGCTCGTCGCCGCGATCTTGCTCGCGAGCGCGACCGCGTACGCGCGCCAGCGGCATCATGCGCATCCCGCCGCGACACCGCGGCCGTCGGGGCCGACGCTCGAATCCGAAACCCAGGTGCTCGCCTACGACGTATCGATCTATCGCGACGATCGCGGATGCGGCGGCGCGTACTTCGAAATCAAGCGCGGGTACCATCTCGAGTACACGAGCCGCCCGATATGCGACGCGGCGCTGCGCGTGGGCGCGCTCGCACCTGACGATCCCGATGAAAAATTCCTCGCGCCGGGGCGCGATCTTACCGGCGACGGGCATCCCGCGCTGGTCGTGACCGGATACAGCGGCGGTGCGGACTGCTGCCTGACTTTTTACATGTTCGAGCTCGAGCCGAAATTCCGCTCGCTCGGAAAAATCCAGTTGCACGAAGACGACCATCAAAGTCCGCACTTTGTGCGCCTGAAACCCAATGACGGTGTGCAGATCGTGCTTCACGATTGGACGTTCGCCGGATGGCACAGCGACTTCGCCGAGTCTCCCGCGCCGCTGGTGATTCTCGAATATCGCGACGGCGGATGGAGGGTCGCGGACGACCTGATGCGCCAGCCAGAGACCAGCCCGGAGATTCTCCAGAGCAAGGCCAACAACACGCGCGTCGATGCGATGGCGGCGAACTACGACGATCCGTACCGGGTCTGGCCTGATGCGAAAATACCGAGTGAGTTTTGGGCCGACATGCTGAGCCTGATCTATTCGGGGCATCCCGATTTGGCGTGGCAGTTTGCCGATCTGGCATGGCCCGCGCGGATTCGCGGCAAGAATCGGTTCCTCGCGGACTTTCGCGCGCAGCTCGCGCGCAGCCCGTATTGGGAGGGAATAAAGGCGATCGCCGCGCGTCCATCACCGACACCAACCCCGACTCCCGCCGGCAGTTGACTAAGCGCGAGGCGCGAAACGGCCGCCGCGATTTTCGCCGCGGCGGCCGCTCGCTGATGCGCAGTCCGCGCGATTACTTCATCGCGCGAGCTTTCTGGAATGCGGGACGCGCCAGGCACTTATCGTACCATGCCTTGGCGACCGGAGTGCCGGAGATATCGAACTGCACGTACGCCGCAAGACTCAGCACCGAGGCGGCGTTGAGATCGGCGATCGTGAAATCGTTGCCCAGCAGATACTGGCGTCCCTTCAAGTGGCCGTCGAGAACGCCAAGCGGAGCCTTGAGCGCGGCCGCCGCGTTGGATACGGCCTGCTCGCTGCGTTGCTCGGCGGGCAGAAACAACTTGTTCATCAGGATCGCGATCAAATGCGGCTCGACCTCGGTCATCGCCCAGAAGCTCCACTGGTAGGCGTGGCCGCGATCGGCGACCGACGCGGGCCAGAACGGCGCTTTCCCGTACTTCTCGGCGAGATAGAGATTTATCGCCATCGACTCCCAGAAGTGCTGGCCCCCGTCCTCGAGCACGGGAATGTGGCCGTTGGGATTGCGCTTGAGATGCTCGGGAGTGCGCGTTTCCGGAACGCCGGTCGGGACGTGATTGTATTTGACGCCGAGTTCTTCGAGCGCCCACAGCGATCGCGGGGCGCGCGATTGCGAAGTTCCATAGAGCGTGGTCATCAGCCGGTTCCTCCTGGCGGTTGCGAATCGCAACTGTTGTAGCGCAATTGCCGCGGGGCAACAATCGCGCCGCGCGGGCCGGCCTCATCCGCCGGTCAGGGCGCCCACGATTTGTACTTCGTCGCCCGGCGCGAGCGCCGCGGCAAGCGTGTTCGCCTGCTCGCCGTTTACGAAAATCCGGATATGGCGCCGAATTCGATCCTGCTCGTCAATAATCCGAAAGCGGATCCCGGGAAATTCCGCGTCGAGGTTTCGCGTCAATTCCTCGAGGGTGGTTCCCGCGCCCGCAATTTCGGCCGCCCCGTGCGTATAAGAGCGAAGTTGGCTGGGAATCAGCACGCGCATCACGCAACCGTCGCCGCTTCGACCGAGTAGATCTCCGGCAGATGCGTCGCGATCTGGCGCCATCGCCGCCCCTCATCGCCGCTCGTCCACAGCTCGCCGCAGGTGGTGCCGAAGTAGAGACCCAGCGGATCGCGTCCGTCGGCGGTGAAGCCCTGCCGCTTCACCGTCATCCACGCCTGCTCGCGAGGGAGCCCGCGGTCCTGGCGCTCCCATGACGCGCCGGCGTCGCGCGTGCGATAGACCGCGGGACGTCCGCCCGGGCTGGTCCGCGGCCATACGGTGGTGCCGTCCATCGGGAAGACCCACGCGCTGTCGGGATCGCGCGGATGCAGCACGATGGGAAATCCGATGTCGCCAATCTCGGGCGGCATGTTGCGCCCGATGCGCACCCATTCATCGTCCGGACGGTCGAGCCGGTAAATTCCGCAGTGGCTCTGCTGGTAGAGCCGATCGGGCGCCGCCGGATGCATCTGCAGGCAGTGGGTATCCTGCCCGAACTCCGGCGAAGGACCGGGCATGAAATTCGCCTCGACATTTTTATTGAGCGGACGCCACGACTCGGCTTTGTCGTTCGACTCGAAAACTCCGCCCGAGGAAGTGACGATATACATGTGCGTGGGATCGCGCGGGTCGATCGTCATCCATTGCAGGATCGCTCCGTCGGGCGTGCCCGCGTCGGGATTATTCCACTTCCAGTAATTCGGATGCTCATTCCATCCCGCGACCTGCTCCCAGGTCACGCCCGCGTCTTCGCTGCGGAAGAGCCCGGGCGGCGATGTCGTCGCGTACCAGGCGCGGGGCTCGCGCGGATGCGCGGGGGCAAGCGAGAACGTGTAATCGACCGCGAGCGCGCGTTTGCCCTCGGCGGACTGGCCTTCAGCCGCTTTGGGAAACGCAGGAGGACGCGACGCTTCGGTCCAGGTGCGGCCCATGTCGGCCGAGCGAAAAATCGTGGGTCCCAGATGCCCCGTCTTCGACGCCATCAGCATCGTCGAGCCGTCGCGCGGATCGAGTGTCAGATGATTGACGATATGGCCGAGGAAATGCGGCCCGTCGATCGTCCATCGGCGCCGCTCCGCGTCCGAATGAAACAGCCAGGCGCCCTTGCGCGTTCCCACCATCAGGACGATGCGTCCGCGAGCGGCGCGGTTCTTCGGGCGTGCGCCCGAGCGACTTGCGGCGCGCGGCGGCGCCTTTTTGGCATTGCGACCGGCAGCCTTTCGCTTCATCTCGTACCCTCCTGTTCAGCGAGAACGGATGCTAGTGCTCGTGCGGATTAAGGGCAATCGCGGCGGATGCGCGGCTCGCCGGCGCCGGTTTACAGCGGCGCTCAAACGGGGCACGATCGTCGTGCTTGTAATGTCCGATCCAATCGTAACCGTTATTGGCGCGGGTCTGGCCGGCAGCGAGGCCGCATGGCAGCTCGCGCGGCGCGGCGTGCGCCTCCGCATAGTCGAGATGCGCCCAGTGAGGATGACCGAGGCGCATCAGACGGCGAATTTCGCCGAGCTGGTCTGCTCGAACTCGCTGCGCAACGCGGGACTCGAGACCGCGGTGGGAGTTCTCAAGGAAGAGATGCGGCGGCTCGGATCGCTCGTCATCGCCGCGGCGGATCGCGCGCGGGTGCCGGCGGGATCGGCGCTGGCCGTCGATCGCGAAGACTTCTCGGGCTTCATCACGGCGACGCTCAGCGCGCATCCGATGATTGAGATTGTCCGCGGCGAGGCGGCCGCGATTCCCGAGGGGCCGGCCATCATCGCCTCGGGCCCTCTGACCAGCCCCGCACTGGGCGACGCGCTCAACCTGCTCATCGGACCGCGCAATCTTTATTTTTACGACGCGATTGCACCGATCGTCGCTGCCGACTCGATCGACATGAGCGTCGCGTTCCGCGCCTCCCGCTACGGACGCGGCGGCGACGACTATATCAACTGCCCGATGACCGAGGCCGAGTATCACGCGTTTATCGCGGCGGTCGTCGCCGCGGAAAAAATGGCGCTGCATCCGTTCGAGAAGCCGGTTTACTTCGAAGGCTGCATGCCGATCGAGGAGATGGCGCGACGCGGGCCGCTGACGCTGGCGTTCGGACCGATGCGGCCGGTTGGACTTTCCGATCCGCGCAGCGGCGCGCGGCCGTTCGCAGTCGTGCAACTGCGCCAGGACGATCACGCGGGACGCATCTACAATATCGTAGGCTTTCAAACCAAGATGACCTATCCCGAGCAGCGCCGGGTGTTGCGGATGATCCCGGGACTTGCGCGCGCCGAATTCGTGCGCCTTGGCTCGTTGCATCGCAACACCTTTATCGATTCGCCGCGCCTCATGCGTCCGACGCTGCAACTGCGCTCGCGCGGCGATCTGTTCCTGGCCGGGCAAATGATCGGAGTCGAAGGCTACGTCGAATCGGCCGCCGCCGGATTGCTCGCCGCAATCAACGCGGCGCGTCTGCTCGCACAGCAGCCGCTGGTCGTCCCCCCGCGCGAGACCGCACTCGGCTCGCTGATTGGCTATGTGACCGACGCCGCGCGCAGCGACTTCCAGCCGATGAATGCGAATTACGGGCTAATGCCCGAGCTGAATATCCGCGCTCGCGGACGCGAAAAAAAACTCGCGATGGGCGAGCGGGCGCTTGCGGAGATCGAAAAATGGATCGCCGCGCACGCGCTCGAGCCGCACAGTGCGGAACTCGCCGCGAGCGTCCTATGAAAATCGGCGCATTCGACGTGGGCACCAACACGGTTCTGATGCTCGCGGCCGCGATCGAAGGATCCGCGCCGCCGCGCGCGCTCCTGGAGTGCTCGCGAATCACGCGGCTCGGCCGCGGGGTGGATAAAAGCGGGCGCCTCGATCCCGATTCCGCGGCGCGCACCATCGCCGCGATCGAGGAATTCGCCGCGCGCGGACGCGCGCTCGGCGTCGAGCGCTTTGTCGCCGCCGGCACCGCCTCGCTGCGCGACGCAGCCGACGGGCCCGAGTTTATCGCGCGGGTGCGCGAGCGCGCCGGCGTCGATCTGGAAATAATCACCGGACTCGAGGAAGCGCGCCTGTCGCACCTGGCGGTGACCCGCGGGCTCGCGATCGATCCATCGCTCGCGATTCTGATCCTCGATATCGGCGGCGGCTCGACCGAGCTGATCCGCGCCGAACCCGGCCGTCCGCTCGAAATGATGAGCCTGCAAATCGGCTCGGTGCGGATGACCGAACGGTACATCCGCAGCGACCCGCCCTCGCCCGGCGACGCGCGCGAGCTGGCGGATGCGATCGATTCCGCGCTCGATTCGGCACGATGGAATTTCCGGCCGGCGAAAACGATCGGAATCGCGGGCACCGTCACCACGATTTGCGCGGTCGCCCTCGCGATGACCGAGTACGACGCCGCGATCGTGCACGGCCACGTGCTCGCCCGCGCCGAGGTCGAGCGCGTGACCGATCTGTTTGGCACGCGCGCGCTCGCCGAACGCCGCAAGCTGCCGGGACTGCTCGAGGGCCGCGCCGACGTGATCTATGCGGGCGCGATGATCCTGCTGCGCGTGATGGATCGCTTCGGCGCCGGCGAGGTTATCGTCAGCGACCAGGGTGTGCGCTGGGGCCTGATATGGCGCGAAGCCGAGCGGATGCGCGCGGCGCATTGAACCGCGCGGCGGTTTCGCGCCGCACGCGGCGTTTGCCCCTGAAGCGGTTCTGCCGTACTGATCACGCGGGAGGAGCCGGCAATGACCAAGGCGGAGCTGATCGATTCCGTGGCGCGCGCGTCGCGCCAACCGCGCAAGTCGGTCGAGAATACGATCGACCTTGCGTTCGAGCAGATCGCGCGATCGATTCGGCGCGAGAAGCGCTTCTGGGTGCCAGGCTTCGGCACCTTCACGGTGCGGCGCCATCGCGCACGCGCGGGTTATAATCCGCGCACCAAAGCGACGATGACGATTCCGGCAATGCGCACGGTGGGCTTTCGTCCGGCGCCGCAACTGAAAAAAG
>Ga0307374_10005275_pt1 | contig 20971 bp, 17 predicted proteins | sample OX3MG_FD_202532 | JGI IMG/M metagenome (GOLD analysis project Ga0307374, IMG submission 202532) | Soil microbial communities from Risofladan, Vaasa, Finland - OX-3 | ecosystem: Environmental > Terrestrial > Soil > Coastal area > Acid sulfate soil | place: Finland: Risofladan, Vaasa | collected...
ACGCCGAGATGCCGCCCGGCGCCTCCAGGTCCCGGCCCGTCAGGATGAAACCGTTGCCGTCCAACGCCAGGCAGCCGCGCAGCCACTCGGTGCGGGGCGACGCGCCCGCCATGATGAAAACATGCCGAATCTGGTGGAGCGGGGGCTGGCCGCCGCCCTCGCTCGGCGCTCCCGCCGCCCAGGCCACGCGCTCGAGGTGGGCTTCGCCCTCCAGCGCCGTGATCTGGGTGTTGCAATGCAGCTCGATCGCCGGGTTCTGCTCAATGCGCTGGATCAGATAGCGCGACATGGTGCTGGAGAGCTGCCCCGAGCGCACCAGCATGTGGACCTTGCGCGCGGTTTGCGACAGAAACACCGCCGCCTGACCCGCCGAATTTCCTCCCCCCACCACGATGACCTCTTCCGCCTCGCAAAGCTGCGCCTCCATGTACGTGGCGGCGTAGTAGACACCCCACAAACCGCTCCAGGTTGGCGATGCGCGGCTGGTTGTACTGTGCCCCGGTCGAGACCACGATGGCGCGCGCCGCCAGCCTGCGGTCGTCGTCGAGCACCACTTGGAAGGGCTGATGGGCGCAATCCAGCGCCTTCACCGCGTGGGCGACCATGATCTGGGTGCCGAACTTCTCCGCCTGCGCCAGGGCGCGTGTGGCCAACTCCTGGCCGGAGATCCCGATGGGAAAGCCGAGGTAGTTTTCGATCTTGGAGCTGGACCCCGCCTGTCCGCCGGGCGACTCAGCCTCGATCAACAGCGCATTCAGCCCCTCCGACGCCGCATACACCGCCGCCGCCAGCCCTGAAGGCCCGGCGCCGATGATGATCACGTCGCGCACCTGGGCCGCATCCACGCTGCTGTTCAGTCCCAGGCACTCGGCCAGGGTGGCGGGCGTGGGGCTGCGCAGCACCCGGCCCGGCCCGCCGCAGATGACCACCGGGATCTCATCGACCCCGACCTGGAAGCGGTCCAGCAATCCCTGGGCCGCCTGGTCGGCGTCCAGATCCACGTAGACATACGGATACGCGTTGCGCACCAGGAACTCCCGCACCCGCAGCGTGTTGGCCGAGTGCCGCGATCCCAGCAGCACCGCATGTCCATGTCCCTGGCGGATCAGGGTGAGCCGGCGCAGGATGAACGCCCGCATCAGGATCTCGCTCAGCTCGGCGTCCTTGGCGATCAGCGTCCTCAGGTTCTCCTGGCTGACCGCCAGCACCTCGCCCGGCGCGGTGACGCGGCCCCGCGTCAGCGTGTGCTGCGCGGTGATCATGGTCATTTCGCCGGTAAACCCGCCCGGACCGTAGGTTACGATCCGCCGCTCGCCCGCCAGGCCAAGCTGCACGATCTCGATGCCCCCCGACAACAGCACAAACACCGGAACGTTCGCGTCTCCGGGCTCAAACAGGATCTCGCCCTTCTCCACCCGCCGCAGCGTGCCCAGCGGCCGAAAGCGCGCGATCTGAGCCTCGGTCAACTCGGGGAAGGCTTGGGTGCCCGCATCGAGCGCGCTCGGAATCAGGAGCGAGGCCATGCCCCCAGTTTACGCCGGGCGAGAACGAGCGAATCGCCGCTGCCGCGGCATCGGGCCGCGGGCTCGGGTTGGCCCTTCGCCTGCGTCCCAACCCCGCCGGCGCGACCTCATCCCCTGGCGCCGCGGACGGGCGCGGGCCCGCTCAGCTCTGGTCCATGCTGCCGGTGACGCCTTGGAAGCCGTGGCGGGCTTGCTTGAGCAGGTAGCGGATCACCCGGGCATCGTCGTAGGCCAAGGCCAGGTTGTGGTTGAGGGTGGAGAAGCAGGTGAGGCTGCAGGACTGTTTCATCTGGTCGAGGGCGGCGACGTCGAATTTCTGGTGGCCGACCGTGCCCCAGTCCTGGGTGGCGGAGTAGAGCGGGAAGCAGGGGGCGAGGGTGCCGTCCACGCGCACGATGAGCGAGTTCTGCCCGGCGCGGCAGGCCCACGGCCCCTGCTCGCCGCGCATAAAGCGCTTCATCTGTTGCAGCCGCTGCACCGAGTCCACCATTTTGTAGCCGGCCTGGTTCTTGGCGATGATCCAGTCAACGGTTTCGTCCACGCGGACCCAATCGTCGCGGGTGATGAAGGTCTCGTTGCGCTCCAGATGCTTGAAGTCGCAGTGCTCGGTCAAGGGCGATTCGTTGATGTGGTAGTCGGTGGCGATGCCGCGTTCGTGCGCGATTTCGGTGAGCTGGCGCACGTCCTCGAGGTTGTTGCGGCAGATATTGATGTTGAAGAACACGGAGAAGCCGTAGCGGTACTGGCGCTTGATCAGGTAGTCGAAGGTGCTGCGGATGGGGGCCAGTGCCTTGGGCAGGCTGGGCTTGACCTCGACCGCATCCACCGCCAGGTTGACCACGGCCACGCCGGCGTCGCCCAGCCAGTCCACCACCTCGGGGCGCAGCAGGCGTCCGTTGGTGGGCAGATACACCCACAGCCCCTTCCGGGCGGCGTGGTAGATCACCTTGTGCACGAACTGCGGCCGCAGCAGCGGCTCGCCGCCCATCAGCGCCAGGATGCCGGCGCCGGAATCCACCAGCCAGTCAATCGCCGCCCGCGCCGCCGGCTCGGTCATGCCCTTGACGCTGTTGTTGTAGGCCCAGCAGTAGTGGCAATCGAGGTTGCATTTCCACTCGGTGAACAGGTAGGCGATGATGGGGTGGAAATCGCCGCGGTAGAGGCGCGACCGCAGGTAGGGAAACATCCAGCCGCGCATGGCCCGGTAGATCTGCGGCGCCGTCCAGTGCCGCGGCGGCGGCTGGGGATACGGCGGCGAGTGGAGATCCTCGGCGGCGCTGGCGAGCAACTCAGGATAGCGCGGGAAAATCGGCTCGGGCAGCTTCAGCCCGGGCGGGGCGTGGTAGCGGGGTTGGGCTGGCGGCGAGCCCATCAACAGCTCGTGCAGGCTCACGTCCAAGCGATGCGAAGGCGGGGGCGAAGGGGAACCGGTTTCAGGCATGGTTCATCTCGGTGGGACGCGCCCCGACGGCAACGGGCTGGCCCCGCAGCTCCCGCTCCAGCTCGGCCAGTCGAGCGTCGATGCGCTCGGCCGCCGCCCGCCGGTCGGCGATGTCCTCCCGATAGCGCCGCAAGAAATAGTCAATCGTCTCCACCCGGATGCGAATGGAACCGGTGGGCTTGTTCTCGTCCAGATCCTTGAAGGAGAAGTAGGGCGTGCCCGAGCGCTCGATGATCGCCTCGATCACGCCGTAGATGGGGGCGTCATGGCCGCACTTGAAGCTCGAGATCTCGAGCGCCACCAGGTTGGGATGGCGGGCGGTGAACTTCGCCGCCCAGACTTTCTGGTTGGTGCTGGCCGAGTAGGAGTTCTTCCACACGTCGGCAATGTCGAGCGGATCCTGAATGGCCCCCGCCCGCACCTCCTCGCCAAACAGCCGCTCCAGCAGGTCGGCGTCCTGGGGCAGGTGCGACTGCGAGAACACGGGATAGCCCAGTTTGGAGAACTCGTCGAGAATCTCGTGGTTGAGCCCGGGATCGTGGTGGTAGGGGCGGCCGAGCATCACCAGGCCGACGCGGTCCTCGCGCTCGAGCTGGTCGAGCACCTCGCGGGCGCGGCGGCGCATTTCGGCCTCGTAGCCCTCCAGGGCGGCAAAGCCGGCGGCAACCGCGCGCTCGCTTTCTTCCGGCGAGAGGCCGAGCAGCGGGTGGAAGGCCTGGCAAAGCTGCTGGCCCAGCAATCGCCGGTCGGCGAAGTTGAGCACCGGGCCCAGGAAGCGCACCCCCGCCTCGGCGAACAGATCGGATTCCTTGATGAAGGCGGCCTTGGCGGTCTCCGGCGTGGCGGTGACGGTGGGGCAGGCGTTGGAGCCGGTGAGGTGGGTGAGCGAGGTGTGCAGCACGTCCACCATGGCGAAGAAGATGACGTCCAGCCGCGCCTTGGCGTGTTTCACCGTCAGCAGATCATGCACGTGGGCGACGCCGATCTTGGCGGGGAAGCAGGGATCAATCGCCCCCCGCCCGGCGCCGGCGCGGTACAGTTCCGGGCTGGTGTAGTCGGAATAGACGATATGCTCGGCCTTCACCCCCAGCGCCTGCAGGTAGGCGTTGTAGAAAGGCGCGTAGACATAGGTATTGAGCACGCGCGGGATGCCGATGCGAATCTGCCGCCGCGCTTCGATCAAGAGTCCGCGCTGCCGGGCGGCGGCGGTCCAGGCGTGGCGGGGCGCCGCGTCGGCGACGCTGGCCACCTGCGGCATGCGGAAAGCCTCGTGCGCCGCCAGATCCACCAGGTTGGGGTGGGCGGCGCGCAGCGAGTCCAGCCCGGCCTTGATGTTTTTCATGTCGCCCAAGTCCTCGACCGTGCCCTTTTCGCAGGTGGCGATGATCAGCCGCTGCTCGCCCTCGCGCAGCGGAACCTTGCTCTTGAGGCCGCCGGCGCTGCCCTTGGCGGCCTGGGCGCCGGCGGCGCCGCCCCCGGCCAGCGCGGCGGGATCGAGCAGTTGCCCCGGCGCCGCCATCGCCACTGCCTGCACGTCAATGAAAGTGCGTAGGCAGTTGTTCTTGCAGAAGTAGCAGCGCGTGGCCTCGCTGCGGGTGGTGCGGTAGGAGATGCACGCCACCGCCTCCAGCCCCAGAAAGCTCGTCTCCCGCCCCCGCCGCCACAGCCGCAGCGCCTCGACCGCGGCGCCGATGGCGCCCGACTCGCCGCAGTGCTGGTGCACGATGATCTCGGGCGCCGCCGCGCCGCGGAAACTGGAGTGGATGAAGTCCACCTCGGATTTGACCGCGGCGAGGTTGTTCTGGGTGCCCCCTTGCAGCACGAAGCGCGTGCCCAGCGCCGCCAGGTTGGGGATGGCGGCGACGTAGAGGAAGACGTTCTTGGGCAGCACCGCCGCCAGGCCGGCGAGGATCTCCTCTGCCCGCCAGCCCTGGCGCTGGAAGCTGACGATGTCGCTCTGCATGAAGACGGCGCAGCCGTAGCCGAAGATGGGCATGGAATCAGCGGCGAAGGCGGTGTCGGCGTAACGCTCGATGGGGATGCCGAAACCCTCGGCGGTGGACTGGAGGAAGTAGCCGTTGCCGGCCGAGCACTGGGTGTTGAGCTTGAAGTCCTTGACGCGGCCATCCTTGAGGACGATGAGCTTGATGTCTTGGCCGCCGACGTCCACGATGACGTGCGGATCGTCGTAGAACAGCATCGCCGACTCGGTGTGGGCCACGGTCTCGACCAGGGCCACGTCGGCGTGGAGCACGTCCTTGAGGATGTCCTTGGCGTAGCCGGTGGTGCCGACGCCGAGAACCTCAAGCCGCGCCCCCTCGGCCTCGACCGTGCGGCGCAGCTCGGCCAGCACCTCGATGGTGTCTTGGATGGGGTTGCCCTTGGAGAGCTGGTAGACCTTGGCCAGTACCTGGCGGTGCTCGTCGAGCAGGGCGACCTTGGTCGAGGTCGAGCCGCCGTCGAGGCCGAGAAAGCCGCGCACCACGCTGCCGGCGGGAAAGGCGGCCTGGTGGAAGGGCGCGCGCTGGTAGCGCTGGCGGAACTCGGCGAGCTCCTGCGGGCTGCCCACCAGCGCCTTGCCCCCGCTCTTCCGCTTTTCCTCCCGCCGGCCGCGGTCCAAGTAATCCAGCAGCGGCTCGACGCCGGCGTAGGCGCCCACCTCCGGCTCCTCGTCGCGGCCGAAGGCGATCGCGCCCAGCGCGGCGTAGTACTGTGCGTTCTCCGGCACCCGGATCAGGTCCTCCGGCGTCGCTCCAGCGGGGATCTCCACCTTCCGCTCCTGCCAGATGCGCGGAATGTTCGCCTGCCACGCCTCGCGCAGCCCCCGGATGAAGGAGTTGGGGCCGCCCAGCAGCAGCACGTGCGGGCGCAGCGTGTTGCCCCGCGTCAGCACGCTCAGGTTCTGCAGCACGATGGCCTCGAACAGCGAGGCCATCAGCTCGTCGTTGGGCGTGCCGGTCTTCTGCAGGCTGTTGATGTCGGTCTCGGCGAACACCCCGCACTTGCCGGCCACCTTGTGCAGCTTGATGCCGTGGTAGCCCTGGTCGCACAGCTCCGCCGGCGGAATCCGCAGCTTGGCGTTGATCTTGTCAATCACCGCGCCGGTGCCGCCGGCGCACTTGTCGTTCATGGAGGGGATTTTCTTCTTGCGCCCGCTCTGCTCGTCGTCCTTGAATACGATGATCTTGGCGTCCTGGCCGCCCAGCTCGACCACCGAGTAGACCTCGGGATGGAGCTGCTCCACCGCCAGCGCCACCGCCGTCACCTCCTGCACGAACTTGGCGCCGATCAGCAGCGCCAGCGGGCCGGCGCCGCTGCCGGTCATGAAGATGCGGTCGCGCCCGGCGGTCAGCCCGGCCTCGGCCTGCATGCGGCGCAGGAACTCCAGCACCTTCTCCGGCTGCTTGGTCTCGTGGCGCTGGTAGTCGCGCCAGACGACCTCGCGGGTGTCGGCGTCGGACACCAATGCTTTGACCGTGGTGGAACCGACGTCGAGGCCAATGAGGAATTGCGCCATCCGGTACTCCTAGGCGGCGCCGGCGGTGGCGCGTTTCGATTGTGGATGCCAGCCGCGGCGCTGGCGGCGCATGCGTTGGCTGACGTGGAGCACGAACTGGGCCGCCGTGCCCGCCACGCCCTCGCGGTGGGGCACGCGGTAGAAGGGACGGCGCAGCTCCGGGTGCTGCTCGGCGTAGGCGCGCACCTCGGCCAGCGTGGTGCCCGCCTGGCGCAGCGCCTCTTCCATCTCGGCCTTGGCCTTCATCTTGGCCTCGCCCAGCGCCATCTGCACCCGGCTGTGGGCGTTGACCGCGCCCTCGCCGCTGGTCTCGATCGGCAGGTAGATCATCTCGGGAAAATGCCCCACCACCGCCGACTGCGCCCCGTCGGACTGCGACGAGGGCATGCAGCCGAACGGCTTCAGCCCCAGCACCATGTGGCAGAGCTTGTGGACGGTGTAGTACACGTTCTTGCCCACCTCCAGGTGCCCTTCGCCGCCCCGCGCCAGGTTGTTATAGAAAGGCTGGGCCACACGCGCCAGCTCCTTCTGCGGCACCAGGCGGTGAGTGATGTTGCCGACGCGCCGGGTGATGCGGTGGTAGAAATGGCACCACATCGCCTCGCCCACCACCAGGCTGAGCCACTTCGAACGGAACTTGAGCTCGTTCACGAAGAGCTGGTGCGGCTGCCGCCAGGTGGCCTTGGGATGGGGGGCGTCGAGCACGCGCCGGGCGATGGTGTTGAGCCGCACCTGGTTGACCATGTAGGCGACCCAGGTGGCGATGGGTTCGACGATGACCTGGGCGCCCTCCTGCTCGAGGAACTCGAACATGCCGAAGTTGCCGTCGCCCTCGGTGATCTGCGCCCAGAACTCGCCGGTGATCTTCACCACCGGCTTCAGCTTGGTGCGGTCCACCTCGATCTGGTTGACGCGGTCGCGGAAGGCGCGCAGCGCCCCCAGGAACTCGCGGCCGTAGAGATGGTCGGCCACCTTGCAGAGCACGCTGCCGGCGTCCTTGACCTTGGCGTGCTTGGCCAGCCAGCGGGCGACCGGGACCGGCGCCCGCTCCATCAGCTCGAACGGCTTTTGGTGGCGGATGCGGTCGCAGAGCTCGCCCACCGCCTCGCGGAAGACGCGATCGGTCTCGCCCTTTTTCACCTCGAAGGGACGGATCTGGTAGATTAGGTCGCTGACCGCGTCGCCGGCGAGCAGGGCGTTCAACATGCTCATGCCGAAGTTGACGGTGAACTTGAGCCCGGGCTCGCCCGAGGCCGCCTTGATGCCGTCATTCTGCTGGAACAACAGCACCCGGAAGTCGCCGAAGCCGGCATTCTGCAGCGCGTAGCGGTACTCGGCCTCGTACATGCCGAAGCGGCAGGGCCCGCACGAACCGGCGGTGAAAAAGACGTAATTGTCGAGGATCTCCCGACGCGGGATGCCTTCCGCCTCCATCTTTTGCAGGAACTGCACTAGGTTGCCGACGGTGAAGTAGGTCGGGTTGCATTGGCCGTTGTTGCCGTATTCCTTGCCGAGCTGGAAAGCGGCCACATCGGGCACCGGCAGCATCACGCATTTGTGCCCATTGGCCTCAAACGCCGCCTGGATCAGGCGTTCGTGCCGCCAAGTCAATCCGCCGAACAAGATCGTCACCCGATCGCGCTCGGCCCCGGTGAAGGCGCGCTCCTGCGGACGTTGGAAGTGCGTCCGCGGCTCCAGCCCGGCCTCGCGCCGCAGTTGCAGGCGCACTTGGGCCAAACGGCTGGCGATTTCTTGTTGGCGGGCCTCCGCCGCCGCCCGCGCGGCGGCTTCGGCCGCCGACACCTGCGGAGTGGCGGCGGCATCGAGGCGATGCAAGGGAACAAAATCGGCTGGAGGCATGAGGAATTTCACCCGCTTTCTGTCTTCTTGAACCCTTATGACCGTCGAAGGTTTGCTTGGCCCGTTGTTTTTGCAAGCTCCCCCTCAAAGGGGGAACGGTCGTGCTCCGCCGAGCCCAGCACCGCAATGCGCCGCCGCTGCACTACGCCGCTGGTGAACGACGCTTTGATGGGCCCGGCGATGATGGCGGCGCTGTGCGCCCAGGTGCAGGCGTTGATCGCGAGCCGGTCGGCACAAGATAATGGGGGCAGGAGATATCTGCCCAAGGATGGCACCCGCCCGTCATCGCTGCTCGAGATCCTGGCGCAGGACTTGCGCGACGCCTTGCGCCAGGTGCGCAAGTCGCCAACCGCTTCGTGCTTCACCTCGATCCGGCGGGCGCGGGCTACACTGCGGACCGCCTGCCGGCGCTCTTTCGCCAGATCGAAGACCGCTTGTCCAGCCTGCCCGCCGTGCCAGCGTCGCGGACTCTGCTTTGGCCGCATGGTGCACGTCTATCCTTTCCCCGCCAGTCCCTGGCACCTCGCGCCCACACGGCCCATGCCCTAGACTAGCGGGCCAGGCCAGGGCCCGTCGGCCTCCACTCGGGTCCTGCTGCCCAAGCGATAATCGGCGAGATGCGCTGCGTCTACCACCCCGCCCGCACCGACCCCGTCCGGCGCGCCCATATCCTCGTTCCTGTCCTTTTCCGAGCCCAACTGGCGCTCGTTCTGGGAATCGGGATGCACCATATGGAACGAAGTGAAGGCGCAGATCGGCTACCAGCCGGGGCCGCACGACACCGGGGTGGAAATCGGCTGCGGCGTCGGGCGGCTGACACGGGCGATCGCGCCCGAGGTGGGCACGGTGCACGCCTTCGACATTTCCGCAGAAATGCTGCGGCAAGAGCAGTTGGGGGCGCCGGAGAACTCCCATTTCCATCTCTCGCGCGGCGACAGCCTGCGACCCGCACAGGATGGGATGGCGGATCTGGTGCTGGCCTATCTGGTATACCCTGGCACCTCGCGCCCGACACGACCATGCCCTAGCAATTCTCGCCAGCTTGTGAGTCGCATCAACTGCATCCCCCCGCGCGAGCTGAGCGCGCGGCATCTCGTGGCCGAATACCGCGAGCTGCCGCGCGTCTTCGGGTTGATGCGGCGCAAGCAAGACCAAGGCCTGCGCCCGGCGGAGCTGGACATCCCCGCCGCCTACTGCCTCGGCGCCGGCCACATCCTCTTCTTTATGGACAAGGGCGGCTGGCTGCTGCGCCGCCAGGCGACCCTGGTCCGCGAGATGCTCCGCCGCGGCTACCGCCCCGCCTTCACCGACCCGATCTCGCTCGCCCGCGGCCTCCACCGCGCCTGGCTCGGCGACTGGCGCCCCACCGCTGCCGCCCGGCGCCTCAACCGCGAGCGCATCGCGGCGCGGACCAAGCTTCCGGGTGGGCCAATTGCCCCCGTCCCCTGAGTCGAAGCGCGCAGATTGGCAGAGGCTTTAGGCCGCCGTGAGGCTGGCGCCGGCGCCGGGTTCCGGCGCCTCCGTCTCCTCCACTGCCTCGCCCGCGCGCTCACCGCGCAGAGAGCAGCACAGCGCACAGAGGTAGTTGCCGTCCAGGTGGCCTTGGAAATAGATCCCGCAGAGGGCGCACCGCTTGGCAACGGAGTGCGGCTCCCGGCACAGATCGAGATTCTGCAAGGTCGCGTTCTCCATGGCTCCCTCCCCACCTCCGTGCATGCATGCCGCTTGCCATGTTCGTTTGGGGGCAAATGGTTGGCGCGGGCCCCTGCGCGGCTGCGCCGCGCGTCCCGCTTGTGCTCACGCCGGCTTGGGGGCCCGAGGCCCCAAGCCGGCGCTGCGCCTCGCAGGGGCCGCACCGAATTCGTCCCCCGGCGGCGCAGAAGCGCCACTGGCGCTTCTGCCCCTGCGGAATTTCGCAGCCTTTCGCGCCGATTTTGCCAGCAGGCAAAGCGGCGCGACCCCCGCGACACGCCCTCCAGGGTGCGTCCGGCGCCCGACGCGCCCCAGACAAGTGCTCCGTTTGCAAGCCCCGGCAATGGTGAACGACGTGCTAGAGCAAGACCGCCCCGCCCGCGGGCCTAGGGGTACCGGGGCGTTAACTGTCTCTTCAACTGCACCGGCGACGATCGCACTGACCAGCGGCACCGTCGCCCTCGCCCCCGGCCAGACGCTGACCCCAGAGCCGCCCTCGGCGCTGCTGCTGCTCACCGGCAGCCTGCTCGCCGCCTGCCTCTACTGGCGCCGCCGCCAGGCCGCCGACCTGGCATAGCATTCGGCCCGGCACCCGGCCCGGTACAATGGATACAAGCGCCCCCCGCTGTGCGCCTGTAGCTCAGAAGGATAGAGCAGCGGTTTCCTAAACCGTTGGCCGGGGGTTCGATTCCCTCCAGGCGCACCACCTCCTGCCGTCCGATCCAGCGGTTTGACTTGTGCGGGCGCGGCTCCAATAATCAAGGAGCATGGATGTCTACGAGGAGCTCGTCGCGCTCCGCCGCAGTGGCCGCAAGGCCGCGCTGGCGACCATCGTCAACGTGCGCGGCTCCATCCCCTCGTTCCATAGCGCTAAGATGCTGGTGCGCGACGACGGCAGCATCGTCGGCACCATCGGCGGCGGCTGCGTCGAGGCCGAGGTCTGGCAGGCGGCGCGCGAGGTCATGGAGAGCGAAAAGCCGCGCACCCTGAGCTTCGACCTCAACCAGAATCCCAAGTACGACTCTGGATTGGTCTGCGGCGGGAGCTTGGAGATCTTCATCGAGCCGGTGCTGCCGGCGGCCCAGCTTTACATCTTCGGCGCGGGCCACGTTTCCCTGGCGTTGTGCCACGCCGCCCAGCCCGCTGGCTTCGAGGTGGTGGTGGTGGATGACCGCGAGGCGTACGCCAACCGCGAGCGCTTTCCCCGCGCCCAGGAGGTCATCGCCGAAGATTACGATCGCGCCTTCGCCCGCCTCGCCCCGAGCCCGTCCGCCTTCCTCGTTATCGTCACCCGCGGCCACCACGCCGATATGCGCATCCTGCGCTGGGCGGTGCAGACCGAGGCGGGCTACATCGGCATGGTCGGCTCCAAGCGCAAGGCCATCTCCATTTTGCGCGAGCTCACCGCCGAGGGTTGGCAGCCAGAACTTTTCGACCGCGTCTACTCCCCCGTCGGTCTCGACATCGGTGCCGTCACCCCCGAGGAGATCGCTGTCTCCATCCTGGCCGAGCTGATCGCCGTCCGCCGCCGCGCCGAGCGCCCGCTGCCGCACATGAGCTGGTTCCGCGCCCACCCGCGGGCCCAGCCCGCGAAAATCGAAAAGCCCGGCTAGTTTTCGTCCCTGCCATGCCCCGCACGCTGCGATTCTGCGGAGTCATCCTCGCCGCCGGCGCGTCCGCGCGCATGGGCGCCGACAAGGCGCTGCTCCCCTGGCCGCCGGGCGAGGGCAACCCCACCCTGCTCGCCGCCGCCTGCCTCGCCCTCGCGCCCCACACCGACGCCGTGATCGTCGTCGCCGGCCGCAACGCCGGCCGCCTCGCCCCCCTCGTCGCCGCCCACGGCGCCCACCTCGTGGTCAACCCCGCGCCCGAGCGCGGCCAGTTCAGCTCGCTGCAGGTCGGCTTGCGCGCGCTTCTCGCGCGCAGCGGCGAGGCCGCCATGATCACCCCGGTGGACAGCCCGCCGCCCCGCCCGGCCACGCTCGCGCGCCTGCGCGACGCGCTTTCGCCGGCGATTGCCCGCGGCGTATGGGCGCTCGCGCCCGCGCACGACGGACGCCACGGCCATCCCTTGCTCGCCGCGCCCGCGCTGATCGCTGCGTTTCTCGAAGCTCCCTCGGATCGCAACGCCAGCGCCCTATTGCGCGCCCACCCTCAGCGCCTTGAATATCTTTGCGTCGCCGACCCGCTCGTTGGCGCGGAGCTCAACACTCCCGAACAGTACGCCGCCCTCGCCCGGGCCGTGCGCCATTAGAGTTGCGCCAGCGCCGCCCGCAGCGTGTCCACCGCCAACTGGCTGGCGTGGCGCGAGGCCGGCGGCAAGCCGCCCACCGCGCGGATCAGCTCCTCCCGCTCCAGCGCCCGCGCCTCGGCCACGGTTCGGCCCCCCACCAGCTCGGTCAGCGCCGAGCCGCAGGCAATGGCGGCCACGCAGCCCAGCGCGAGAAAGCGAATCTCCCCGATGCGGCCGCCGACGAGCTTGAGCGTGAGTTGCAGCATGTCGCCGCAGGCCGGATTCTCAAGCTTCGCCGAGGCGCTGGCGTCGGCCACCGTCCCGGGGTTGCGCGGATGTTCGAAATGGTCGAGCAGTGCCGGCGAGTACATTCAGCGCGCGGCCGGCGCTGGCGCCTGCTGCGCCGCATCCCTGGCCTCGAGCACCTCGGCCGCCAGGAACATGTCGGCCAACAGCGCCCGCAGGTGCAGCGAGGCGTTCAGGCTGTCCATCAACTGCGAGCTGATCGCCGGCTGCGCCAGCACCAGCTCGAGCGCCGCCAGCGCCCGCCGCGCCTCTTCCCCCAGCACCGCAAAAAACGCGGCGTGCGGCTCCGCCGGCGCCAAGCCCGCGGTGGCGATCGCCGCCATCCCGTCCGCCGCCAGCCCGGCGATCGCGGCCGCCGCCCGCCGCAGGTGCTCCCGCACCCGCGCCTCCGGCGCGCCGCCCGCTTCCCCGGCGTGCCCCTGCGCCGCGTAGCTCAGCGTGAACTCGTAGCACTCCTCGATCACCACGCAGCTCTGCTGGAAGTCGGTCGGCATCGCGGCTTAGCCCTGTTTCGGCGCCACGGGCGCCGGCGCCGCCGCCCAGCGCTCTGGGTCGTGTTCCTCCAGATAGAAATCGCGGCTCATCCAGCCCCGCACCATCGAGTTCATGATCGGCCGCTTCTCTGGGCGCAGCCCCATGTAGACGTGCACCATCACCAGCGCGATCAGCCCCACCCCCGCCAAGCCATGCAGCACGTACATCATTCCCCACGTCATATCGCTAAACAGATAGGGATTGCGCACGAAGATGCCGGTGTTCACCCGCTTCATCATGAACAGCCCGGTCGCGGTCGCGCTCAGGCCGGCCAGCACGATGACGAGGTGGTAGAGCTTGTTCTCCAGCGGATACTTGGCAAACCGCGCCGGCGGCGGCGCCGGCTTGCCCCATAGCCGCGCCACCCGCCGCCGCGCATCGCGCAGATCGGTCTTGTCCGGCCAGATCGAGCCCGGGTCCAGGAAGAACGAGGTGTGGATGATGTGAAAGAGGATCGAGGCGGTCAGCACTAGGCCCGCAATCCAGTGGTAGGCCACCCAGTTGAACTGCACCCCCAGCTTGGGCAAAAAGGCGGTGAACAGCAGGGTGAGCATCGCCGCCGCCATGATCCAGTGGAACAGCCGCGCCGCCAGCGAGTGCCGCGCCACCCTTTCGGGGACATGCGCCGTGTTGGCCGCGCCCGCCGCCGCACCCCGCTGCGCGAATGACTTGGGCGGCGCCGCGAAGGCCACGTAGAGCGCGTGCACCATCATGAAAGCCAACCCCGCGATCAGCGCCACCCACACCAGCGCCCAGGCCACATGCTCGGGCACCGCTTGCCCCCAGGGGCTGGTCGCCCAGGTGGTTATGCCCATGTCGCCTCCGGCACGCCGCCAATGGCGCGCTTCACCAGGTTGCTCATCAACGGGATTTTGTAGGCATTGAACTGCAACGGCACTGCCCCCGCGACCGCCAGCTTGCCCGCCATCTCCCCGGTGGCCGCATTCGCCGGCAGGCCGCGCACCGCCGTCTCCACCGCCTTCAGCCGCAGCGGCCGCGGCGCCGCCGCGTTCACCGCAATCCGGATGCGCTCAATGTTGTTGCCCTGCAGCACCATGGCCGCGGCCACGTTCATCAGCGGGAAATCCCAGACATTGCGGTCGCGCACCTTCTCGAAATAGAACTGCGCCCCGGCCCAAGTGGCGGGTATGCGGATGGCGGTGAGCAGATCGCCCGGCTGCAGCAGGTTGATGCGGGTGATGTCCTGCTCGGGCCCGACAAAGTAGTCCTCCGCCTCGACCACGCGCTCGCCCTGGGCCGTCTGCACCACGAACTGCGCCGCCAGCGCGATCAGCGCCGGCGCCGAGTCGGAGGGATGCACCGCCACGCAGCGGTTGGCCCCGATGATGGCGTGCTCGCGGTTGCGGCCCGTGGGCGTGTCGGCGTAGCAAAGGTTGCCCCCCGCCCGGTAGCAGGGCCAGCCGTCGCGGTAGTACCAGCAGCGCACGTCCTGCGAGACGTTGCCGCCGATGGTGCCCTGGTTGCGAATCTGCGGCGAGGCCACCAGGCTCACCGCCTGCGCCAGCAGGCCAAAGTTTTTTTGGATCGCCGGGTGGTTGGCGATCTCGGTCAGCGTGGTCAGGGCGCCGATCTCCATCCCGCCGCCAGAGGCGCGGATGCCCTTGAGCTCGGCGATTCCGCTCAGGTCCACCACCACGCTCGGGCGCTTGATGCGGTCCTTGAGCCAGTCGAAGCTGTCCATGCCGCCGGCCATCGCCCAGGCCTCAGCGCCGTGCTGCTGCAAGAGCCGCTGCGCCTCCGCCGCCGTTGTCGGCTGCACCAGATCGAAGGCGGGCATTACGTCGCGTACCACGGCCATGGCGGTCTCCGTTTCCTTTTCCTCTCCAAATGTGAGCGGTCTTAAATATGTGCCATGAGGGGATGCTGCATCGGCCGCCCCGCCACCAGCGAGGCCAGAATGGTGTCGGCGTTGACCGGCGCGCGTTGATAGACCTCATCCCCCAGCGCGTCTGAGAGCGCGTTCAACACCGCAGCGCAGCCCCCGCCCACCGGAGGCTCGCCCACCCCGCGCGCCCCCACCGGCGTCTCCGGGTCGGGAATGTTGAGCGCGTTCCATTGCATCGAGACCGGCACATCGAGAATCGTCGGCGGCTTGTTCTGGTAAAAGCGCTTGGCGATCATCGCCCCGTAGTGCGGGTCATACACCCACTTCTGCCCGATGGCGTGGGCGATGCCCAGCGTCGAGCGGCCCAGCAGTTGCCCCCCCAGCGCGCGCGGGTGCATCACCGTGCCCACGTCGCCGTAGGCCAGGAAATCAATCACGTCGTACTTGCCGGTCTCGACATCCACCTCGACCTCGGCGAAGCTGGCCACAAACGAATAGGTGCTGCCATCGCGCGGGTACTGGTCGCGGGCCGACGCCACCAAGCCCTGGCCCGCCAGCGCCGCGACCGCCGCCTTGGTGGCCGGATGCACGTCCGCCGCCTCGTGCCCGTCGTAGATTCCGCCCAGGCGAATCGCATGCTGCGCCGCCTGCGCGAAGTTCAGCTCGCCGCCCCCGCCCTTGCGGAAGACGCGCCGGTTGGCCACCTCGTACTCCGCCGGCGTGCCCCCCAGCACCTTCGCCGCCACCTCTTGCAGACGCTGCCGGCACTCCATCCCCACCGCGTGCGCCGCCCGGGTCATGGCATGCGTCGTCTGGCTGCCGTCGGAGGGGCAGGTATAGGGCAGGTTGCGGGCGGTGTCGCCCCAGACCACGTCGCAGATCTCCCAGGGCACGTCCAGCACCTCGGCGGCGGCGCGGTGCACGTCGCTAATGGATTCCGTGCCCAAGTTGCCGATGCCGCAATGGAAGCGCACCCGGCCCGCCGGCGTGATCACCAGCAAGCCGTCGTAGCCAATGCTGCCAGCGCCGAAGCCGCTCAGCGATACCCCCACCCCGCGCGCCTTGGTGCCGCTGCGCTTGGGCCGCGCCGCCCGCTGCGCCCACTGGAACTGCGCGGCGCCGTGGTCCAGCGCCTGCTTCAGGAAACTGCTGGTCGAGTGCGCCCGGCGACCGTGATTTTCCGGCCCGAAGTCGGACTTGCCCTCGGGGGCATTCACCCGCCGCAGCGCCACTTGGTCTACCCCCAACTGGCGCGCCGCCCGCGCCAGAATGGGCTCGATGATGGTGATCCCCTGCAGGCCCCCGGGCGAGCTCTGGGCGCTGCGCGTGGGCGTGTTGGTCATCACCGTCACCCCCCGCCAGCGCATCGCCGGCGGCTGGTAGAGCAGCGAAACCGTGTTGCCCGAGGAGATCGAGTCGAACTGCGAGCCGTAGCCGCCGCTGTTGCACACCACAAACATGTCGAGCGCGGTGATGCGGCCGTCGGCGGCGAAGCCGATCTTCATCCGCCCCTGGAAGCCCGGCCGCGCCCGCCCCAGGTACTGCTCCTCCTCGCGGCTGATCCGCATCATCACCGGCGCCTGGCATTTCTTCGCCAGCAGCGCCGCCACGATCATCACCTGCGTTCCCGTCACCTTGCTGCCGAAGCCTCCGCCGGTGTACTCGCTGATGAGCACCACCTTGTCAGGGTCCATCTGCAGCCAACGCGCGATCGCCGGCACGGTTTGATAGGTGCTCTGCGTCCCGACGTGCATGAAGAGCTTGCCGTTTTGCCAGTACGCCATCGCCGTGCGCGGCTCCAGGCACTGGTGGCTGACATCGGGGGTCACGAACGACTCATCGAGCACCAGCTTGGCGCTCTTGAAGCCCGCCTCCACGTCGCCATAGCTCCACTCGTCGGGCGCATGCCCCATCGGCAGCCGCCCCTGGTCGTAATCGGCGAAATCCTCCGCCGTCCACTTGAGCGGGGTCAAATGGATCCCCGGATGCGGCGGTCCCGACCGCACCCAGACGTTGCCCTGGGCGTGCGGGTTGGGGCCGCCCGGCCGCAGGCTCTCCAGCGGGTCAATCACGAAGGGCCGCGGCTCCAGGTCCACCTCGATCAGCTCGATCGCCTCCGCCGCGGTGGCCTCGTCCACCGCCGCCACCGCCATGATCGGGTCGCCCTGGAACATGGGCTCGTTGGTCAAAGCGCGCTCGGCCAGCGGGTTGGGTTGCGGCGGCAGATCGTCGGCGGTGAGAATGGCCCTGACCCCGGGCAGCGCCAGCGCCTGGCTCAGATTCACGCTGCGGATGCGCCCGTGCGGCATCGGGCTCGGCACCAGCTTGCAAAACAGCATCCCCTCGGCGCGAAAATCCTCGGCGTACTTCGACTTGCCCGTCACCTTGGCCAGCAGGTCGGGGGTGGTGTAGTCCTTGCCGATCAGCTTGTAGCCCTCGCCAAACGGCCGCGGCTGGGGCTCCTCGGTTGGCGCGGGCTCCAGCGCGCCTGCGGCGCGCGTCCCGCTTGTGCTCGCGCTGGCTTGGGGGCCCGCCGCCCCAAGCCGGCGCTGCGCAGCTTCGGCTTCCTTGGTTGGCTTCGCGTCCGGCTCCGCCATGCTCACGCCCTCCTCATGTTTTCCGCGCCCTTCATCAAGGCGTCGAGGATCTTGTTGTAGTCCTGGCAGCGGCAGAGGTTGCCGCTGATGCCATGTGCCAACTCCGTCCGCGTCGGGTTGGGGTTGGTCTTCAAGTACCCCACCGTAGCCATTAAAAAGCCCGACATGCAGAAGGCGCACTGGAAGCCTTGCTCGTCCATCACCCCTTGCTGCACCGGGTGCAGCGTGCCGTCGGGCGCGGCCAGACCCTCGACCGTCTGCACCTTGCGCCCCCGCACCGTCTGCGTCAGCACCGAGCAGCTATAGTGGGGCACGTCGTCCAGCAGCACAGTGCATGCCCCGCACTCGCCCCGGTCGCAGCCCAGCTTGGTGCCGGTCAGCCCCAGCTTGTAGCGCAGCGTCCACGCCAGGCGCTCGTTCTTCGCCACCTCCACCCGCCGCTGCTTGCCATTGATGTTGAGCGTCAGCAGGCGCTCGCCGCCAGCGACCCGCAGGGGCGCGCGCGGCGCGAGCAGGCGGTAGCCCGCCGCGCTCACCACCGCCCCGCCGGCGATCACCCCCAGGATGAACTTGCGCCGCGTGAGCGCGTTGGCGGGGCTGGCGCCCGCGCCCGCTCCGGGTTCTTCCCTTTCCGACATGGCCGTTTCTCCCGATCCCCGGCGGTTTCCCGCGCTGCTGCGGTCATCTTAGTCCGGCCCAGCAAGCCTGTAAAGGCCGTTTATGCGCCCGCTGGCAGCTTGCCGCCCGGCAGCATCGGCAGCGTGCGGATGCGCACCCCGATGGCGTCGAAGATGGCGTTGCCGACCGCCGGCGCCAGCCCCACAATCGGGGTCTCCCCCGCCCCGAAGGAGGGCTCGTCCTTGCGGTCGAGCAGCACCACCTCCACCTCGGGCTCGTCGCGGAAGCGCGGCACCCGGTACTGCGAGAAGCGCGGGTTCAGGATCCTGCCGTCGGCAAACTCGATCGCCTCGTAGAGCGCCCCGCCAATGCCCTGGGTGATCGCCCCGGAGATGGTGTTGCGCAAGCCGTCGGGGTTGACCACCGCGCCGCAGTCGAAGGCCTGCACCACCCGCACGATCCGCACCGTGCCCTGGGCGCGGTCCACCGCCACTTCGGCGCAGGTGGCGATGTGGCCGCCCTTCTCGATCCCGCCAGCGATTCCGAAGCCGTGCCCCGGCGCCTTCTTCCGCCCCTGCCAGCCGAACTTCTCCGCCGCCGCCTGGTACGCCCCGCGCAGCCGCGCATGCTTCAGGTTCTTCATCCGAAACGCCAGCGGGTCCATCCCTTCCATGGAGCCCATCGCGTGCGCCAGCTCGTCCATCGCCGACTCGCGCGCAAAGTGGTTCGCCGCCGCCGCCAGCGAGCGGTACGAACCCTGCCGCAGCGGCGACTGCACCGGGTGGAACTCGACCAACTTGTGCGCGACGTCGTACATGGTGTCGAGCGCGGCGCCGCCGGAGTTGTAGTTGTGCATCTCCCAGGCGGTGAGCGTGCCGTCGGCGCTGATGCCGGCCTTGACGTCAATCACCCCCGCCGGCCGGAAGTAGGCCCAGGTGAACTCCTCCTCGCGCGTCCACAGCAGATGCACCGGCTTGCCCGCCGAGCGCGCGATCCGCGCCGCCTCCACCGCGCACTCGCCGGTGTGCTTGCCGCCGTAGGCCGAGCCCGTGTCGGGCACAATCACCCGCACCCTGTCCTCGCCGAGACGGAAGGCCTGCATCAGCTCCTGCTGCACCCCAAACGGCCGCTGCGAGCCCGTCCAGGCCGTGACCGCGCCGTTCTCCCAGGTGGCCAGCGCCGCCCGCGGCTCCAGCGGACAGTGCGCGATGTACTCGACCGTGTAGGTCGCCTCCACCCGATGCGCCGCCGCAGCCAGCGCCGCCGCCACCGCGCCCTGTTCCGACGCGGCCTGCGCCTGCTCGCGCGCGCTCGTCTCCGCGTGGGTCTTCAGGTAATCAAAAAGCTCGGCGTTCGAGATCTGCGGCGTCGTCTTCCACTCCGCCTTCACCGCCGCCGCCGCCCGCTCCGCGGTCAACTCGTCCAGCGCGGCCACTCCGATGAAATCGCCGTCGCGCATCGCATGCACGCCCGGCATGGCCTGCGCCGCGCTCAAATCAACGCTGGTCAAGGTGGCGCCAAAGGCGCTCGGCCGTACCACCTTGCCGTACAGCATCCCTGGCAGCTTCAAGTCCGGCGTGTAGCGGTGCTTGCCGGTGACGAAATCGCGCCCGTTGACTTTGCGCGCCGCCTTGCCCGCAAGCGTCCAATCCACCGCCGGCGTCATCGCCTCGGCGGCGGGGATCATCTCCGCCAGCAACTGGCCATGCGCCAGCTCGGCGTAGCGGAGGGAGCGGTTGCCGGCGCGGTCTTCCACTTTCCCGTCAACCGCCTCCAGCCCGCCGGCGTCCATCTTCCACTGCTTGGCCGCCAGCCCGATCAGCACCCCCCGCGCCGCCGCCGCCGCCCGCCGCAGTTCGGTGCCCATCTGCGGCGTGGTGCGGCTGCCAAACGTCCCCAGGTCGAACGGCGTCAGCTTGGTGTCGCCCATCACCAGCGTCACCGTCTCCAGCCCGACATGCAGCTCGTCGGCGACGGTTTGGGTGAGCGAGGTGCGGATGTTCTGCCCCACCTCGGCCTTGCCGGTGAACACCTTGATCGTTCCATCGGGCGCGATGTGCAGCCACGCCGAGATGGCGTGCGGCACGTTCTCCCGCCGAAAGGTCGCGCCCGATTCCTGCGCCGCGAGCGACGCCGCCTTTGCCGCCGTCTGGGCCGCCAGCATCACCGCGATCCCGCCGCCGATGGAGCGCATGAAGCCGCGCCGATCCAAGTCAAATAGATGGAGCGGCCGCGCCCGCGCCTCGTAGCGCTCGACCTCGAGCTCGACCTCGGGGCGCCGGTTCACGCCTTCTCCCCCCGCATCCGCGCCCCCGCCAGGTGGATCGCCCGCAGAATGCGCTTGTAGGTGCCGCAGCGGCAGAGATGGCCATCCATCGCCGCCACCGTCTCCGCCTCGGTCGGGTTCGGATTGCGCTTGAGAAACGCCACCGCCCCCAGGATCATCCCCGAGGTGCAGTAGGCGCACTGCATCGCCTCTTCCTCGAGAAACGCCTGCTGCACCGGATGCAGCTTGCCGTCTTTCTCCAGGCCCTCAATGGTGGTGATCTGCCGCTCCCCCACCTCGCCCACCCGGGTCAGGCAGGAGTGCCGCGGCGTGCCATCCACCAGCACCGTGCAGGCGGCGCACTGCCCCTCGCCGCAGCCGAATTTCGTGCCGGTGAGATCGAGCTGGTCGCGCAACACGCTCAGCAGCGTCGCGTCGGCGTCCACGTCAAGGGCGCGCCGCGTTCCATTGACGTTCAGGTGTGCAACTCTCGCCGCAACTCTTGCCATGGCCGGCTCCGGAATAACCTCTCGCGGGG
>Ga0307374_10005277_pt1 | contig 20962 bp, 15 predicted proteins | sample OX3MG_FD_202532 | JGI IMG/M metagenome (GOLD analysis project Ga0307374, IMG submission 202532) | Soil microbial communities from Risofladan, Vaasa, Finland - OX-3 | ecosystem: Environmental > Terrestrial > Soil > Coastal area > Acid sulfate soil | place: Finland: Risofladan, Vaasa | collected...
GCGGCACGGGAGACCTGGTGGGCGTCACGGAGTTTGAGCTGCAAATCACGCCGGTCGGCTCCGCGCCACTGCTGCTGGAGTTCGCGAATTCGCCCGTGCCGGATCCGACCTTCAGCGACCCGACTTACATCTTTTTCGGCCAGAGCGGCGATGCCGCTTCTTCGAGTGGCTTAGGTTCCGCGGCCACGACCAATACTCCCAACGACACGTTTTACGGGCTCGACTCTGCGACCGACCACGACGTGGCGGTAACGTCGCAAAAGCTGCTTGGCGACGTGCCGCTGACAACGCTGGGTTCGCCTGGGGCGACGCCCGATAGCTATCTGATATTGTTGATTCCAAGCAGCAGCTCGAGTCTGACGCCGACGGGCCCCGACGGGAACACGAGTTTCTCCAACGGTACGCAGAGCACCTATTACGCCTTCACCAGCGTACCTGGCACGGTGACGGTTGAGCAGCCGTCGGTGTCACCGGTTCCCGAACCGGGCACGTTCGGCCTGTTGCTGGCCGGCATGGCGGGCATGCTGTGGCTGAAGCGACGGCAGCGCTATGACACAGCGAGGCGCGCATCCTGACCCTTCGTCCAACGGTTGGCGGGAGAGTGCGACAAGCCTGGTGAAACTTCGAGGCATCGAGCGAGGTATAACGATGCCGGCCCGTTGGCGTCGGCCTTGAGCAAGATCGTCGCCCGCCGCAGTTTCTCCGACTTGCCCGCTTCCTTCTTGATGGTCGCTTCGCAAACCGCCCGTTCCTCGTCCGTGAGCCGCACGATATACTTTTTGTTCATCAGAACCTCCTTGTTGATGAGGAGGAGGATGAGGAGGAGGTTCTCCAAAACCGCCGTCATTGGCAATCCCAAAATTTAGTCTGGACGGGGCACTAGCCCTGCGTCTGTTGCTGCACTGCGGGGCCGAGCTCTTTGGTCGGGGCCGAGCACTTTGGTCGCCTGCGGCACGCCCGCGGTTTCGCGCGTGACCAGCCCCATCGAGACTTCATAATTTTTCAAGAGTCAACGGCGACACGTCGAGCGTCGTCAGCGGTGCAGCGAGCCTCACCACGCGCGCCACCTCGGCCAGCGGCGTGGGCAATTACAGCATTACCGTTGGCGCAGGAACCCTCAGCGCCGCCGACTACACGTTCGCCTTCGTCAACCGAACGTTGACGGTCACGCCGGCCCTGCTGATCGTGACGGCCGACAACAAAACGATCGTCTACGGCGCCATCGTTCCAGCGCTCACCGACACCATCGCTGGGTTCGTCAACGGCGACACGGCGAGCGTCGTCACCGGCACGGCCATCCTCAGCACCGGCGCCACCTCGGCCAGCGGCGTCGGCACCTACCCGATCACCGTCGGGCCGGGCACGCTCAGCGCCGCGAATTACACGTTCGCGCTTGTCAGCGGTAACTTGTCGGTCACGCCCGCCACGCTGACTGTCACCGCCGATGACAAGACCAAGGTCTACGGCGCGGGGAACCCACTGCTCACGGATACGATCACCGGTTTTGTCAACAGCGACCCGGCCAGCGTGGTCTCCGGCGCGCCGGCTCTCAGTACCACGGCCACTCCGGCCAGCCCCGTCGGCAGTTACGCGATCATCGTCGGCCAAGGAACGCTCAGCGCCGCCAATTACACCTTTTCCTTCGTGAATGGAACGTTGACCGTCGTCGTCGGTGCCGGGCTGACTGCACTCGATCCGACGGGTCAGGGAAGCCTCGCGATCACCGGAAATGCCAAGGTACTGGTCGGTGCGGGCGGCCGCGCCGAAATCCTGTCGACAAATTCGCGGGCCATCGTGGCCACCGGCAATGCCACCCTGTCTGCTCCGAAGATCGACATCGAAGGCTCTCCCGGCACTTCAATCATCGGCAACGCCAAGATCCAGGGGAATGTGGCAAGCGGACTCACACTCGTGCAAGACCCGGCGTTGGGCGATCCGTTCGCGGCGTTGCCCATGCCCGCACCGCCGGCGACGACCTTCCCGGCGGCGAGCTTCACGGGCAACGCGACGGCGACGCTCCAGCCGGGCACCTGTCTGGCGGTACGGCATGGCTTTCCACCGCTTGCACGGCTCGGCCGCCGCGGCGGTCGCCGTGTACGACCCACGACTTGGCGCCGTAATCGTCGCCTCCCATCATCCAGATTGGCGAGAAGGACAAATCATCGATGTGGAACCGCGCTGAAATGAATGGACACTCGAAGACCGAGCCCATGTTCGGAATAACGCCCTTTCAGGGCTACGAACCCGTCCTTCGCTCGATGACCCAGGGTTGCACCCTGGGCTATCGAATGACGCACCTTCGGTGCTACGCGCGGCGGCCGAGGAGATTTTATCCATGAATATCAACAACCCGGCCCGCCTGGCGACCTTACTCGAACATATCAAGATCCTTCCGCGCCGGCTGTGGCTCGATACGCCGGGCGTGGAGGCCAGCGTGCCCATGCTCCGCGGCGTGTGGGGCGCCGCGCTGCACGAGGTCGACGGCGAAGCGTATCGCGAAGTGTTCGGCGGCGACGAGTCGGCGGGCGCCCCGCCCCAATACCTGCTGCGGCCCGCGCCGCCCGACCCAAGACTGGCGCCCGCCGTCGATTTTTTCCTGTTCGGCCGCGGGCCGCAATACGACCGGGCCTGCCGGCTCGCCTGGCAAGAGGCCGCCGGACGCGGGCTGGGACCGCGGCGGCGGCCGTTCTCGATTCGCGGCGCGTTTGTGCTCGGCCCCGACGGCACGATCAGCGAAGAACCGCGGGCCGCGGCCGACTCCGTAGGGAACGGGGCGCCCTCTGGGCCCTGTGGCGTTCCGGAGATCGCCTCCGCTGGCCGGGCCACCGCCGCCGACGGAACGCCGCAGAGGGCGTTTGCGACAGGGGAGGCGGACGGCACACGGAGTGTGCCTGCTACTTTGGCCTGGCCGCTGTCGCAGGCCGTTTGGCCGCTGCCGCCGCTGGCGCCCTGCCGGCTGGTCTTCCGCGCGCCGCTGCGGCTGCGACGGCGTGGCAGTCTCGTCGAGCAGCCCACGCTGGCCGATCTGGTCGTGGCGGCCTGCCGGCGAATCGAAGCCCTTTTGCCCGACGCCTGTCGCGACGATTGGAAAAACCACTCCGCCGCGGCGTTGGAAACCGCGCGCGCCGCGCCGCAATCGGTCTGGCAGGGCGCGCGTCTCGACTTGCACCGCTGGTCTGCCCGGCAACAGAATGAGCTCGATCTGCACGGAGTCAGCGGCGCGCTTGACTTGCCTGAAGGCCCCGGCGAGCTGGCTCCGCTGTTGGCCGCCGCACACTGGCTGCACCTGGGCAAGGGCACCGTCATGGGGCTGGGACAGTTCGAAGTGGTCGGTGGTTAGTGGTTAGTGGTTAGTGGTTAGTGGTTAGTGGTTAGTGGTTAGTGGTTAGTGGTTGGGGGGAAATTGCAAATTGCGAATTGCGAATTGCAAATTGGCAATTGGAAGCAATGCCTGGAGCAGAAGACAAGACAGCCAAGATCAAAGACCCAAGACCCAAGACCCAAGTCCTGAACCCTGAACCCTGAACCCTGAACCCTGAACCCTGAACCGTGAACCCTGAACCCTGAACCCTGAACCCTGAACCCTGAACCCCCATGTCACTCCAATCGCTCCACGAACGGCTGGCGTCCGGCGCATCGGCTGAGACGCTGGCCCCTGAGATCGAAGCCGCCGTGGTGGCGCGGCGCGACGAGCACGGCGAGCATACCGCCTGGGGCCTGTTGTGCGAGCAGGCCGGCCTGCTGTCGCTGGCCTTTACCGAGTTCCAGTTGGCCCTGCGCGACGATCGCGGCGACGAAACCGCCACGCTGCACCTGGCCGCGCACTATCGCGAACGGGGCGACAACGAACGCGCCTTGAAGTTGCTCGAACGGCTGATCGAGCGCGACGCGGGCCGCGAGGAATGGCTGGCGCCGTACCTTGAATTGCTGGCCGACGACGGCGCCGTGCCGCGCATCGCCGCCGCCGTCGAGCGGGCCGAGCAACGCGGCTTGCCGGCCGCGACCGCCGCGCGGCTGCGCGCCGCTTGGCTGCCGGCACAGGAGTCGGCCGGCGGATCTCGCGGTGCCGGCCCGAGCTCTCACAAGTCGGGCTACGACCGCCAAGATTCCGAACACTTCGCTCCCAGCGAGGCCGATTGCATTCGCATGCACACGCTGTTTGCCGGTCAGGAAGGGGTGTATGCGCGACAGTGGGCCAAACCAGGCGGAGAAACCGGCTATAGCCCGATTCACGAACCGCTCACGCCGGCGGTGCTGCGCCAGCATTTCAACGGTCAGTTCACGGTGGGCGTCTACCCGGTGCGGCTGGACGGCACGGTGACGTTTTTCGCCGTCGATCTCGACATCGACAAAGCCGCCCTGGCCCACGCGCGCGGCGATCCCGACTTTGCCCAAGAGCTGCGCGACTCGTTGCAAACCGAAGGTCCGCGGCTGCTGGGCGCGTTACGCGAGCTGAGCTTTGCCCCGTTGTTCGAGAATTCGGGCTACAAAGGCCGCCACTTTTGGGTCTTTTTGGCCGAGCCGGTGGCGGCCGAGGCGGCGCACCTTTTGGGCCGCTTGTTTCTCGCCTGGCAGTCGCCGCGCTTGCCGCCGGGCCTGCACTTGAGCGGGAGTGGCGGGAGTTGCGGTCGGCGCTGATCGCCGCCCTGGCCGCCCTGCCCGATCGGCAGGTCGCTTGCGGCGGAGGGCAGTACCGTTTAGAAGAAAAAGACGGCGTGGAAGGGTTGGCCTGGACCCGCGGCCACCCCCCGCCCCAAACACCTGACGACTGAGAGGCCGATGCATCGGATCCCATGGTAGACACGGCATTTATCGAGCGCGCCCTCGATCTCTTCCGGGCCGGCAAATCGTACCGCCAAATTGGCGGCGCCCTGGGAGTCTCCCGCCAATACGTTCACCAGACCATCGGGCACCTGATCGGCGGGGCCGCGCGACTTCGCAAATGCCGATCGTGCGGGGCCCAATTCCAAATGAAAACCAACCAGGCCTACTGCGCCTCATGCGCCGCGAAACGGAGAAGCGAAACCAGCTTGGCCGCCGCTTTCGGCACGTGCGAGTGTGGCCGCAAAAAAAGGAAAAGATCCCGTCGCTGCTGGACCTGCCATTTTGCTGATAGCTGTGATGTCGACCTGGCTGTCGCCCTCTACGAACGAGGCTACTCGGCCGCGCACATCGGCGTGTACTTCGGACGGACGACGCCCGCCATTTACAAAGCCTTGCACCGTGGTGGACGGCGTCCGGGGCATGCCAACCGCGCCCGCGCGGCCTACGAGCGGCAGGCGCGGATTCCCATCGAGCAAGCGGCGGCAGGCATCTTGAAACAACGCGCGGCCCGCAAACCACGCCGGACCAAACCCCGGGCCCTGAACCAGCCCTGAACCCCTGAACCCTGAACCCTGAACCCTCCGAGACCCAACCAGACGGCCTGGGAAGGCCATCCTCCATGCACACGCTGTCGATCACCGAACAAGGCATCCAGCTTCACGCCGAAGGGAACCTGCTGGTGCTGATGCGCGGCAAGGCCCGGCTCAGGCAGGTCCGCGCGGCGGAGATCGAGCAGGTGCTGCTCTTCGGCCGCGTCGAGTTGACGTCGGGCGCGGTGGCGCTGTTGGCCCGCCGCGGCATCGATTGCGTCTGGCTGCGGCAAGACGGCCGATTTCGCGCCCGGCTGGCGATGCGGAGCTCGTCCAACGTGCCGCTCCGTTTGGCCCAGTACCGCGCAACCATCGACGCGGAGTTTTGTGCCCGGCTGGCGCGAAACGTCGTCGTCGCCAAGCTCCGCTATCAACGCCAGGTGTTGCTTCGCGCCCAGCGCCGTCTGGCCGACGACGACCTGGCGGTGGTGCTGGGGCAGCTCCGGTTGCTCATGCACCAGGCCGAACGAGAGGCCTCGCTCGACCGGCTGCGCGGTTTCGAGGGGCAAGGCGCGGCGCTCTATTTCAGCCAGTTCGGCAAGCTGCTGCGCGTGCCGCAGTTCGACTTCACGCACCGCAACCGTCGCCCGCCGCGCGACCCGGTGAACGCCTGCCTGTCGTTCGGCTATGCCGTGCTCGGCTCGCTCGTCGAGTCGCAGGCCCAGCGTTGCGGGCTGGACCCGACGCTGGGCTTTTTGCACCAGGCGGCTTACGGCCGGCCATCGCTGGCGCTGGACGTGCTGGAAGAATTCCGGCCGCTGGTCGACGGTCTGGTGCCGCGGCTGCTGAACCGCCGGCAACTTGGCCCCAACGACTTCGAGCGCCGCTCCGACGTCTCGCTGGAAGAGGCTTTGGCCGGCCCGGACGTGCGAGAGGGAGCGACCGAGCGGCTCGAGGAGGAGAGCGGCGCGGCGTTTGACGACAGGAAAGGGTCCGGGGTTCAGGGTTCAGGGTTCAGCGAGGAGGCGGGGGAGAGCGGCGCGGCGTTTGACGACGGCTTCGACGACTTCGCGGGCTGGGCCGCAAACCGTGACGATACGCTCGATACAAGCCATCCAGCCAATCCAAAATCCGAAATCGAAAATCCAAAATCACCGGTGGGCGTCTATCTGGCGGAGCCGGGCAGACGCATCTTTCTCAGCGAGCTCTTTCGCCGGCTGCGCGAGCGGGTGTATTATCCGCCGCGGCAGGCGGCCTGGGAGCTTCGCGACATCGTCCGCCAGCAGCTTTACCACTTGGCCCGGGTCATCGACGGTCGCGACGCGGACTACGCGCCGTTCGTGCCGGAATAGAATCCTGAATCCTGAATCCTGAACCCCGAACCCTGAACCCTGAACCCTGAACCCTGAACCCCGCACCCTTCCATGTATCTTGTTGTCTGCTATGATGTGGTGAGCGATCATCGTCGCGGACGGCTGCTGCGGCGATTGCGCGAGTACCTGCGTCACGTGCAAAAGAGCGTGTTCGAAGGTCCATTGGACGACGAGCGGCTGGCGACTCTGCGGTCCATGATTATCGACGAGATCGATCCGGTGACGGACACGGTTCGGATTTATCATCTCTGTCGCGGCTGCCAGCCGGCGACGGAACTGTTGGGCACGAGCGTGTTTGTGGAGGTCGAGGAGCGCGACGAGGTATACTAAACGAGGGGGTGCGGGGGTTGGCGTTTTCTGTAATGCGTTGTCGGGCAGGAGGTTAAGTGCAAAATGTTGCGTTTGCAACCGACGGCTTGGCTTGAGAGGGATGGTAGGTCGGCGGAAGTGGCCATGCGGCGCATTGTGCCGCAAGGGTTTGGGTGAGCGGCGTCCGACATGCTGCCCCGGCATCGCGGGGATTGAAACTGTGGCTGTACACCGATACGAGGTACACGTTCGTAGTCGTCCGACATGCTGCCCCGGCATCGCGGGGATTGAAACTGCCGCATTCGCGGCGTAAAAGGGTGGTGTGGTGTCCGTCCGACATGCTGCCCCGGCATCGCGGGGATTGAAACGCCTTTCGTGTCTCGGAGCCGCACGCCGAACTGTGCCGGTCCGACATGCTGCCCCGGCATCGCGGGGATTGAAACTCTTCAAGTTCTTTCAAACAGTCCCGCACATAACGCTCGTCCGACATGCTGCCCCGGCATCGCGGGGATTGAAACTTTCCATGTGGCCACGTCTCGTACCAATAGCCGACAACGTCCGACATGCTGCCCCGGCATCGCGGGGATTGAAACTGCAAGCTTCTCCGCGTGGTGCGGTGGAATTCCAGCGGTGCGTCCGACATGCTGCCCCGGCATCGCGGGGATTGAAACACGCGCTCAAAGAACAAATCGCGTCGCTTCAAATAAACGCCGTCCGACATGCTGCCCCGGCATCGCGGGGATTGAAACTTGTGTCGCTCAGCCGGTGCGAGCGTCCAGCGGCCATTGTCCGACATGCTGCCCCGGCATCGCGGGGATTGAAACTCTCGCGACTGGCCCGCTCCGGGATGGTTCGTCCATGCGCCGTCCGACATGCTGCCCCGGCATCGCGGGGATTGAAACGGGCGGCTGGCTGCGCGTGGCCCTGAACGCGGCTTCGGGTCCGACATGCTGCCCCGGCATCGCGGGGATTGAAACATGCGGTTCATTTCGACGGCCCGCACCCAACGGCGTCCGACATGCTGCCCCGGCATCGCGGGGATTGAAACGAGAGACGGGCGACGTGCATCCGATTCTCAAGATACTGCGTCCGACATGCTGCCCCGGCATCGCGGGGATTGAAACATCTCGCCACGGCCGATCGACCGCTTTTGCCAATCTGGTCCGACATGCTGCCCCGGCATCGCGGGGATTGAAACTGTCAGCGGGAGCCCGTTTTGGTGGCGTGCCGCGTCCGACATGCTGCCCCGGCATCGCGGGGATTGAAACTATCGAGGAGGTCTTTTTCCGAAAATTTAGCGTTCGTGTGTCCGACATGCTGCCCCGGCATCGCGGGGATTGAAACTGTCGCCGCTTCCGTCGTCGCCGAGCACCTTCACCGAAGTCCGACATGCTGCCCCGGCATCGCGGGGATTGAAACAAGCGTGTTCGATCCAGTCCGCGACGTTCGTGGTATGGCCGTCCGACATGCTGCCCCGGCATCGCGGGGATTGAAACCATTCGACCTCGCCGCTGCCCTCGCACGTCGAACATGGGTCCGACATGCTGCCCCGGCACCGCGGGGATTGAAACCCCCGGCATAACTTCATTCGCGCCAGCGGTGGGCCGGCCGTCCGACATGCTGCCCCGGCATCGCGGGGATTGAAACCATCGCCTCAAGTTCCCTAGCGTAGCCAACGGCTTCGCGTCCGACATGCTGCCCCGGCATCGCGGGGATTGAAACGCTTGTCGGCGTCGCGGTCGTCGCCGTGACATGCGCGTCCGACATGCTGCCCCGGCATCGCGGGGATTGAAACTTCTCCGCAAACCGCTTACACTCGGCTTGCGATCCCGTCCGACATGCTGCCCCGGCATCGCGGGGATTGAAACAGGGGCCGGCGGCTGATTCCCGCGCGGCCCCTGGGGTTGTCCGACATGCTGCCCCGGCATCGCGGGGATTGAAACGTCGAACCGGCCAATGTTCGGCAGGCGGTCGAAGCGGGTCCGACATGCTGCCCCGGCATCGCGGGGATTGAAACATGGCGACTTTGATAGTGGCGGTGACTTGTTCTTTTGGTCCGACATGCTGCCCCGGCATCGCGGGGATTGAAACAGCCATCTCCCCATGCGGACTGGCTTGACCTTCCGGCAGGAATGGTCCGACATGCTGCCCCGGCATCGCGGGGATTGAAACGGTAGCGGCGCGGCCGCTTCACCACCTTTTCCGCTTCCGTCCGACATGCTGCCCCGGCATCGCGGGGATTGAAACTGTGTAGCTTCGTCATTTCTCATTCCTCGCACCGGCTAACGTCCGACATGCTGCCCCGGCATCGCGGGGATTGAAACGGTAGCCATGTTCTATATCTCCATATCACTGACTGTGGTCGTCCGACATGCTGCCCCGGCATCGCGGGGATTGAAACTAATCAGAAGGGTTCAAGAGCTTTTCGGGCGCAATGCGTCCGACATGCTGCCCCGGCATCGCGGGGATTGAAACTTGGGTTCTGCGGGCGTCCCCCGCGTGTAGTTCCCGCGTCCGACATGCTGCCCCGGCATCGCGGGGATTGAAACCGGCCTGTAGACTTTCGTCGAGGAAGCCGCCGGCAGCGTCCGACATGCTGCCCCGGCATCGCGGGGATTGAAACGCGTTCCGCAGCCGGCGCACTGGCATGTTGAGCCGTCTTGTCCGACATGCTGCCCCGGCATCGCGGGGATTGAAACTTTGGGCTGCTGAGCACGTCGATGATTTCTTGGATTTCGTCCGACATGCTGCCCCGGCATCGCGGGGGGGGCCGGCGACCGATTACCGCGTGCAGATCGGCGTCGAGCAGACGGCGCGCCCGGCGACCGCCGGCGCCCCGTCAGCCACCGCCAGTGCGACGGCCACGGTCCACGAAGAATGGCTCGCGGAAGGGACGGTCGGCACGGTGAACCAGAAGATGGAGACCAGAACCACATTCAGGAGATCTATCGCGATCTGTTCGGCCGGCTGGCCGAGCCGGGCGGCCGCGACTTTTGGGTGGCCATGCTGACGCAAGGCACTTCCCGCAGCACGGTCGCCTACGACATCGTCAAGCTGGCTTTCCCCGAAGAGTTTCAATACGACACGGTGGCCGCGCTCTACCGGCAGTATCTGGGCCGTGCCCCGGATGCGGCCGGCATTCAATTCTGGACGGCGTATCTTTACGGCGGCGGAACGATTGAGGGAATGGCCTGGGCGCTGGTCGGCTCCCAGGAGTACTTCCAAACGCAGGGCGGCGGCAGCAACGCGGGCTTTTTAAGCGCCCTCTTTCACGACGCGCTCGGCCGCCCGATCGATGCGGGCAGCCTGGCGTATTTCGAGGGCCTGATGGACCGCGGCCTGACGGCTTCCGACGTGGTCGCCGTCGCTGACCTAACCAGAAAGCCTGCCGCAAACCTCCCGCGAACGACGCGGGACCGCATAAGATATACTTCACGCGGCCGAGAATGAGACCTTTTGCCGCGAGGAAAGGCGGTGGCTGGGGCAGGAGCTTGGCCACATCACGGCTGGCGCCCGTCAACGCGTGGCCCGCAAACCACGTCGGACCAAACCCCGAGCCCCGAAACCAGCCCTGAACCCCGAACCCTGCGATGCACACCCTTTCGATCACGGAACAACCCGCAGGACCGTCGCGCGGCTCACGTGAGCTTGGCGGCTAACACGAATAACAACCATAGCTTACGTTTCGACGCCCGTAGCAGACTTTGTCAGAAGTCTGGTCGTCGCCGCGAGTTACGGCCAGAATTCTCACGAATTCCGCCACCCGGCACGCACCTGCCGTTGCCGCATGATGGAGGCGCGGCGGTAGGGAATTTGCGGGTGGTACCGCCCGATTGGGGCCAAGTCGGCGTGCCGGTGGGTTCCGGCGTATCGACTTGGCGTCGGTTAGCGATTAAACTGCTTCGGACTCACCTTCGCCACCAAACATGGAAGTCGCTCTGGGCGGCCCCGCCTATTTCCTACTCGGCGGACTGTCGCAAGTTAGCTGACCTGACTTAATGAAACGATCGTTCTACGACCGCAACGCCCAGAAGATCCTGCTGATCTCGGCGTTCTTGTTCTTTCCGACGATGATCGGAGCGCTGAAGGCGCTGCGCAGCAACAAGAACGACGTGGCCCAATGGCTGCCGGCCCAGTACGAAGAAACCACCACCTTCAAGTGGTTCCGCGAACATTTCGCCGGCGAGCAGTTCATCCTCATGAGTTGGGACGGCTGCACGCTCGACGCCGACGCCCTGCGGCTGATGGTCGCCAAGCTCGACCCTAAGCACCACCCCACCAAGATCGACGCCGACGGCGATGGGGCGGAAGAGGTCGTCGCGCCCAAGCAAGACGCTCACACGATTTATTTCAAGGAGGCGATCACCGGGGGCGACCTGCTGGAACGCCTCACTACCGAGCCGATCAGCCTCTCTGAGGACGAAGCCCTGTCGCGGCTCAAGGGCACGCTCATCGGGCCCGACGGCGCCACGACCTGCGTCGTGCTCACGCTTTCCGACCACGGCAAGGACCACATGCGCGATTGCGTCAAGTTGGTCCGTCGCACCGCGCTGGAAGAGTGCAACATCCCCCTGGACAAGCTGCACATGGGCGGGCCGCCGGTCGACAACGTGGCCATCGACGAGGCCGGCGAACAAAGCCTTTACCGCCTGGCCGGCTTCGCGGCGCTGATCGGCCTGGCAATCTCCTGGTGGTGCCTGCGGAACTGGAAGTTGATCTCGATCGTCTTTTTCGCGGGCATCTATGGCGCCGCCGCCAGCCTGGCGATCGTCCACTACTCGCCCTTGCTCATCGGCCAGCCGCCCGGCTGGATCGCGGTCAATGCCATTCTGCTCACCATGCCGTCGCTGGTCTATGTGGCCACGATTTCGGGCGCCATCCATCTCTCGAACTACTACCGCGATCAGCTCGTGGAAGGGACCGACATCTCCATTGCCCCGGAAAAAGCGATTCGCCACGCCTGGTTGCCGCTGACGTTGGCAACCGCGACCACGTCGATCGGCTTGTGGACGCTGTGCTACAGCGAACTGGTGCCGATCCAGCTTTTCGGCTTTTATTCGGGCGTCGGCGTGGTGGTCAGCGCGCTGTTGCTGTTCTTTCACGTTCCGGCGGCGCTGCAGGTGTGGCCGCTGCACGAGTTTGCCCGGCAGGCCACGCTGCACCACCATGAAGAGCCCGATTCCAACTCGCTGGTGCGTGCGGTGAACGCGGTCTGGTATCGCATGGGAGAGTTTATCATCCGCCGCAACGGACTGGTGTCGGTCGTGTGCCTGGCGCTGCTCGCCGGGTGCGGTTGGGGGATGATCCACACCACGACCTCCGTGCATTTGATGCGGCTGTTTCCGCCCAACGCCAAAATCCTCGCCGACTACACCTGGCTGGAAAAACACCTGGGCGACCTGGTGCCGCTGGAGGTGGTGCTGGAAATCGACCCGAAGGTCTGCAAGCTCGACTTCCTGGAGAAAATGGAACTGGTCGAGCGCGTGCAAGAACGTCTGGAAGACACCGATGAGGTGGGCGGCGTGCTTTCGGCGGTGACCTTCGCCCCGCACTTGCCGAGGCCGGAGGATTATCGCACCGCCAAGCGAAACGTGTTCACCCACATGATCGGCGTTCGCGATCCCTACAAAGTCGCCCGCCGCGTAACGGCCAAGAAGCTGCTCGAGCATCGTGACGAGTACATCAAAGGCGATTATCTGGCCATTGAAGACGACGGCACCGAGCTGTGGCGGATCAGTGCCCGTGTGGGTGCTTTGAAAGACGTCGACTACGGCGACATCCTGACGGGCATCCGGCAGCATGTCGGACCCGTGCTGGAAGAAGAAGCGAAGAACGGCGTCGAAGGGATCAAGCCGATTTACACCGGTCTGGTGCCGCTGGTCTACAAGGCGCAGCGGTCGCTGTTGCAGGGGCTGATTTGGGGCTTTGTCAGCGACTTCGTGTTGATCACGATCGTCATGATGGTGACGGTCCGCGACCTGTCGGCCGGCCTGATCCTGGCGTTGCCCAGCATCTTTCCGGCGGTGATGATCTTCGGCTGCATGGGCTGGTTGGGCATTGTGGTCGATATCGGCACGGTGATGGCCCCCAGTGTCGCCTTGGGCGTGACGGTCGACGACGTGGTTCACTTCATGATTCAGTATCGCGGCGGCTTGAAGGCCGGGCTGAGCCGTCGCGAGTCGGTGATGCTGGCCTATAAAGGTTGCGCGCGGGCCATGTATCAAAGCTGGGGCGTGATCGGCCTGGGAATGTCGGTGTTTGCCCTCAGTCCGTTTACGCCGACGCAGCGTTTCGGCTATATGATGGTCACGCTGCTCACCTCCGCATTGATCGGCAACTTGCTCTTGCTGCCGTCGCTGTTGGCGGGACCGCTGGGTTCGCTCTTCGGCCGGCGCTATACGCGGAAGCAAATCGCTCCCCCCGGCAAGCCGCTCGATAAGGAACGCCCGGTGCCGGTGGGCATGCGGATGCACGCACCGGAGCCAGTCCACACGGATCATCTGCGCCGCGGGATTAACGCCTAAGTAGCCCGCTTGCTCCGCAAGCGGATGGACGTGCCTTTGGCGTGACGTTTTCGCCGACGGCAGATCCACCCAATTCGAAAGCCGCTCCGCTCACGGAGTGAGCGGACTACGTAAGCCTGTGCCCCGTTCTGCGATTCCAATCCTGATCCTCCTGGCCGGCCTGGCTTTGGCCCCGCTGGTCGGCTCGCCGCTGGGCCAGCAGAGGCCGGGCATCATCAAGATCGTGTCCAGCCTGCCGCGCACCGGAAGCGTCAAATCGCAGACCGACTCGATCGTGGGCGGCATCCGACTGGCCTTCGAAGAGGCCAATTGGCAGGCCGGTGGATTCCGCATCGAATACTTCGATTGGGACGATGCCACGGCCGCGGCGGGCCAATGGACGGCCGAAGCCGAGATCGCCAACGCTCAGCGAGCGGTGCTCGATCCCGACGTCATGATCTATATGGGCACGTACAATTCGGGCGCGGCGAAGATTTCGATGCCAACCCTTAACCGGGCCGGCCTGTTGATGATCAGCCCGATCAACACCTGGCCGGGACTGACCAAGCCCGGACGGGGCGACCCGGGCGAGCCAGACATCTATCGCCCCACCGGCCGCATTACGTTTGCCCGCGTCGTGCCCACCGACGATCTGCAAGGGCCGCTCGGCGCCGACTGGGCCCGCGATGTGGGTGCCCGTCGCGTCTTTATCCTCGACGACACGGAGGTTTATGGTCGAGGCATTGCCACGCTGTTCGACGAGCGCTGCCGCGAGATCGGCTTGACCGTGCTGGGCCACGAGAGCATCGACGCCAAGGCCCAGGAATTCAAGTCGCTGATGACCTCGATCAAGGCGCTCGGCCCCGACCTGGTGTACTTCGGCGGCACGACGCAATCGAAAGCCGGGCAACTGGCCAAAGACATGGTCGCCGTCGGCCTGAGCTGCAAGCTGATGGTGCCCGACGCCTGTATGGAAGAAGCGTTCATCCGGTCGGCGGGCGCCGACAACCTCAACGGCCGCTGCTACGTCACCTTTGCCGGCCTGCCGCCGCGGCACTTGCGCGGGCCGGGGCAAAAGTTCGTCGAGAAATATCAGGCGCGCTACGGCATCTTGCCCGAAGCCTACGCGATCTACGGCTACGAAGGGGCGAAAGTGGCGTTGGCCGCCATCCAGCGGGCCGGCCGAAAAGATCGCCGGGCGATCATCGACGCGTGCCTATCCATTCGCAATTTCGACCGCGGGGCTCTGGGCGTCTGGTCGTTCGATGCCAACGGCGATAGCACTCTCCGCACGCTGTCGGGCAGCATGGTCGGCCATGGGCGGTTTGAGTTCGTCCGAGTGCTGCAATAGCGTCATCGGGGGGTCAGCTAAAATTCTTCTTGGGAAATCCGGGAACGGATGGTAACGTATAAGGGAACAGCGACAACTAACTGGGGGCAGTACTTTGGGAACGGACGGCCCACGGCGGGCAAGAGGAGGCGTCTCGATACACCTCGGGGTATTGCCAGTCTCGCACAGGCGGGAGTTCCCCCATGCCAATACGTTTTAAGTGTCCCAACGGGCACGAGTTGAATGTCAAAGACAAGTACGCCGGGCTGACCGGCCTTTGTCCGCAGTGTCAAACACGGGTGCTGGTGCCGATCCCGGCAGGCAAGCTGACCGACGACGCCATCGTCGGAATGCTGGGTCCGCCGCCTCCGCCCGACGATGACGCTTTGCCCGTACACCAGGATTCCAAGCACCGCACCGGGGTTGCCGATCCCGGTTCGTCGTCGGGCACGAGCCTGCGCGGCCTGTCGCCCTTGAACCGCGGCATGAAGGTCTGTCCGAAGTGCCGCCGCGAGGTGCGGGCGGTGTACGACATCTGCCCCTATTGCCGCACCTACTTCAGCGACACGGGCGAGGTGAATCGCCGCTTGATGCTGACCTGCATGAAGTGCGGCTTCGAGTACGAGCACCACGTCGCGGCGATCTGGTGCAAGCAGTGCGGCGCCGATTTAAGGCTGCAACACTAAGCCCGGCTGACCGCCGAAGCCAGGCGAAGTGAGTATCGGTTGCGGACGGGCGGCAGAACCGTTACCTTCGCCAGTTTCCGCTCCGCCGTATACTTAGGGTGCGGGGCATCGCCGCCCGACCACCTGCCGGTCCCAGAACTCCCGACGCCCATGATCCTCTCGCACGTCTACCCGAACGGCCTCGTGCTGCTGGCCGAGCCGATGGAATCGGTCGAGTCGGTGGCCTTCACGTTTCGCGTTCCGGCCGGCACGGCCGTCGAACCGCGGGGCCAAGGCGGAGTGGCGGGCATGACCTGCGAAATGATCCTGCGGGGAGCCGGACCGCGAGACAACCGCCAGTTCGTCAACGATCTCGATAACCTGGGCGTGGAACGCGGTGAAAACGTGGGAGATGCCCACGTGGTGTTTCGCGGGGCGACGCTGGCCCGCAACCTCTCACCGGCCCTGGAGATTTATGCCGATATTCTGCGGCGGCCGCACTTGCCCGACGAGCAGTTCGAGCCGTGCCGCCTGATCGCCCTACAAGAACTTGCGGCCGTCGAAGACGAGCCGGCGCACAAGGTGATGCTGGAGTTGCGGCGGCGGCATTTTCCCGATCCCTGGGGCCGGGCCAGCCAGGGTGAACAAGCCGCTCTGGAGTCGTTGACCCTGGCCGATATTCAGAACTATTTTCAGCGAGTTTATCGTCCCAACGGCAGCATCCTGGGAGTCGCCGGACGCATCGAGTGGGAAGTGCTGAAAGCCGACGTTGGACGCCTGCTGGGCGACTGGCCGGCGGCCAGCGAGGCGAAGATCGAAGAACACCAGGCCGGGCCGCACCGCGAGCACCTCGACCACGAGTCGAACCAGACCCAGATCGGCCTGGCCTACCCCAGCGTGGCCTATCGCGACGATGACTATTACGTCGCCTCGGCGGCCGTGGGAGTGCTGGGCGACGGCATGAGCTCGCGGCTGTTCACCGAGGTGCGCGAGAAGCGGGGTCTGTGCTACAGCGTATATGCGTCGCACGGCACGCTGCTCGATCGCGGCAGCGTGTTTTGCTACGCCGGCACCAGCGCCGAGCGGGCGCAAGAGACGCTCGACGTCATGCTGCGCGAGATCGTGCGGCTGGCCGAGGGGATCGAGGCGGGCGAGCTGGAGCGGCTCAAGGCCCGCATCAAGAGCAGCCTGATCATGCAGCAAGAATCGACCTCGGCCCGCAGCGCACTGCTGACGCGCGACTGGTACTTCTTGGGCCGCGTGCGCACGCTGGATGAGGTCGAGGCCATTGTGGATGGTCTTTCGGCCGACGAAATCAACCGCTATCTGGCGGGCCATCGGCCGCGGCAATTCACCATCGTTACCTTGGGACCCAAAGCGTTGGAGGTGCCAGTTGGAATTCCGTGAGCACGTGCTAGCAAACGGCCTGGAAGTCGTGGCCGAGTGCAACCCCGAAGCCCGCTCGGTCGCCTTGGGCTTTTTTGTGAAGGCCGGGGCCTGCGACGAGACCGACGACGTGTCGGGCGTGAGCCACTTTTTGGAACACATGGTTTTCAAAGGCACGCCCAAGCGGACGGCCGACGAAGTCAACCGCCGCTTCGACGAGCTGGGAGCCCATTACAATGCTTTCACCAGCGAAGAAAAGACGGTCTATCACGCGGCCGTGTTGCCCGAATATCAGCGGCCGGCGTTGGAGCTGTGGGCCGACGTGCTGCGTCCTTCGCTGCGCGGCGACGACTTCGACACCGAGAAAAAGGTGATCATCGAAGAGATCAAGATGTATGCCGACCAGCCGCCCTACGGGGCCGACGACCGCGTGCGGGCGACGCACTTCGGCCGGCACCCGCTGGGCCGCAGCGTGCTGGGCACCGTCGAGAGCATCCGCCAGCTCGGCGTCGACGCCATGCGTGCCTACTTCGAGCGTCGCTATAGTCCGGAGAACATCTCGATTGTCGCGGCGGGCAAAGTCGATTTTGCCGACCTGGTGGCGGCGGCCGAGGAACATTGCGGCCACTGGCGGCGGTTCGAGGCGCCGCGGGAGATCGGTCCGGCCCAGGCGCACTCCAGCTTCGAGTGCATTTACAAAGACACCAGCACGCAGGAATACTGTTTGCAGTTGGCCAACGGTCCTTCGGCCACCGACGACGACCGCTACGCCGCCAAGCTGCTGGCCGCCGTCATCGGCGACGATTCCGGCAGCCGGCTCTATTGGGAGCTGGTCGATCCGGGTCTGGCGGAACATGCTTCGCTGGGCCATCACGACCACTTGGGCACGGGGTTGTTCGTCAGCTATCTTTCCTGCGACCCGGAATTCGCGGTGGAAAACCTGCGGCGTCTGGCCGAGATTTATCGTCGCACGGAGGAGGAGGGGATCACGGCGGCGGAGCTCGATCAGGCCAAGAACAAGATCGATTCCCGCGTAGTGTTGTCGAGCGAGCGGCCGCGTGGGCGGCTGTTCAATCTCGGCGCGAACTGGGTTTATCGCCACGAGTACCGTTCGATGAAGGACGATCTGGACGCCATCGACCGCATCACGCTCGACGAAGTCAACGCGGTGCTGAGCAAATACCCGCTGTCGGTGAACACCACCGTGGCCATCGGCCCGCTCAAGGAGCTGCCGTGAGAGTCGGCCTGACGTTCAACATGAAGGGAGCCGCCAAGGCGCTGCCTTCCGGCGAATTCATCGGCACCGACGCCGAAGAGGAATTCGATTCGCCGGAAACGATCGCCGCGCTGGCCGACGCCGTTCGCTCATTAGGGCACGAGGTCGTTCTGTTGGGCGACGGCGAGCCGATGCTCCGCAAGCTGCTCGACGGCCCGCGGCCCGACCTGGTGCTGAACATCGCCGAGGGGCTGGGAATCAGCCGCACGCGCGAGTCGCGCGTGCCCGCCGTGCTGGAAATGCTGGGCATCCCTTATACCGGGTCCGACCCGCTGACGTTGGCCGCCACGCTCGACAAAGAGTGTGCCAAGCGTCTGGTAGACCACGCGGGCATCGCCACCCCCGGTTGGGCGCTGGTTGAAGAGGGGAATCTTGCCGCCGCCGAGCAGCAGCTTGCCAGGCTCGCCTGGCCGCTGATGGTCAAGCCGAACTACGAAGGCTCCAGCAAAGGCGTGTTGCGCAGCGGCATCGTTAACGATCGAGTGGAACTCGAAGCGGCCATTATCCGCTTGGCCGCGGCCTATCATCAGCCGCTGCTCGTCGAAGAGTATATCGAAGGCGAAGAGCTCACGGTGGGCGTCGTCGGCAATCGGCCGCCGGAGGTGCTGGCGATCATGCGCATCTTGCCGAAGCGGCCCAATGACGGTCCGTTCATTTACGGCATCGAAGTCAAACGGCATTGGGAAGAACACTTGGAATACGAAAGCCCGGCGAAGATATCGCCCCCCGACGCGGAGATGGTCCGCCGCGTCACGTTGGCCGCCTGGCGCGCCTTGGGTTGCCGCGACGTGGCGCGTTTCGATTTCCGGCTGCGCGACGGCGTGCCCTATTTTCTGGAAGTGAATCCCCTGCCGGGTTTGTCGCCCTTTTCGGGCGACGTTGTCTTTCTGGCCCGCGGCGTAGGCATTAGCCATGAGGACTTGATCGGGCGGATTTTGAAAGCGGCGGCGGCGAGGCAGAAGATCGCGGTAGACAGTAGACGGTAGACGGGGGAGAGGAATCGTGATTTGTTAGTTTGAACGGTCACATGCTGCGCTTGTTTTCCCGGTCTGCCGTCTACTGTCTACCATTTTGCCATGAACGTCGCGATTCTCCACAACGAGCCGTCACTGCCCCAGCAACACCCCGACTATGCGTCGGAGGCGGGCGTGCTGGAGTCGGTCGAAGCGGTTGAGGCGGCATTGACGCAAGGCAGCCATCGCTCATCGCGGCTGGCAGTGGGCACCGATCCGGCGGCGATCGTCCGGGCTTTGCAAACCATCGATGCCGACTGCGTCGTCAACCTTTTCGAAGGACTGCGCGGCGTCGGCGCGGGCGAGGCCCAGGTCACGGGCATTTTGGAGTTGCTTGGAATTCCGTTCACCGGGAGTGGCTCGAAATGTCTGGCACTGGTGCGCGAAAAGGCGCTCACCAAATGGATGCTGCTCGGCGCCGGCTTGCCGTCAGCCGCATTTCAGTCGATCGACGCTCAAGAGCCAATCACGGTGGGACGTTTCGAGCCGATGCTGGCCGCGGGGCAAGTGATCGTCAAACCGGCGCACGAAGACGGCAGCCTGGGAATCGGGCCCGAGAGCATCGTGGGTGACGCCGACGCACTGGTCCGGCAGATCCGTTGCGTGCAAGAGCGGTATGGCGATGTGCTCGTTGAGCAATACATTGCCGGCCGCGAGTTCAATGTCGGGGTGCTGGCGCTTCCCCAATCGACGGCTTTGCCGCTGGCGGAGATCGAATTCATTCCCGGCATCGCGCCCATCGTCAGCTACGACGCCAAGTGGACGCGCGAGGCGCCGGAGTTCGACGGCACGCCTGCCCGATGTCCGGCCGAGGTATCGCCGGAGTTGGCCGACGAGATTCGCCGCGTGGCGTTGGCCGCTTTCCGGTTGACCGGCTGCCGGCATTACGCCCGCGTCGATTTGCGGGTCGACGCCTCCGGGCATCCTTTCATCTTGGAAGTGAACGGCAATCCCGACATCAGCCCCTCGGCCGGCCTTGCCCGGCAAATCCGCACCGCCGGCATGAGCTACGACGACTTTGTCTGCGGAATGATAGAGGCGGCGGTCGCGAAAATCGCGTAGGATGGGGCCGCCCCCTTTCCCCAATTCGGAAAGCGATGAACTGGCAGGCCTGCCGGAGGCAGGATTGCGCTGAGGCTAGACTGGTATTGAGAGAGGCCCGCGCCAAGACCTGCTGGCTGACCACCTGGCATGGCGTACTCCGTTTAACCATCCTTTCCCCTGGCCGACATCGAAGCCATTCGCCAACTCCTGGCGTCTCCAACGCTTGCCCAAAAGAGACGTATCGGTTTCGGCGTGGCGCGCGAGTAGCCGCGATTCGGGTGCTCTTTGTCGTTCGTGGCGTCGGTCGGGTGGGGAAGACGCAGGCCTCCGGCTGCTTGCATTCACCGCCCAATCTGGTAATCTACCCGCTGCCGCGCCTGCCTGCGTCGGGCACGCGCGCGCGAAGCACCTCGCGGTGAGCTGGCGGAGGGCATCGGGTGAGCAACGTTCGTGGCCCCGACGGGGCGTTATTCGATCGCCTAGGGGCGCAGCCCCGTAGCGTAAGCGTCCTCGCTTGCGCCTGTAGGCCCGAACGGGCGTCATTCCGCGGACGTGCCGCGCAACTGTCTTTCCGACCAAGATGCCGCCATGCCTAAGCGCACCAGCAAGAACCTTGTTACACGAGATTCGCGCCCGCGATGGCCTTCGCACGCTGGGCATGAAAACGCCTGTTTTCACGGGAAAATAGGCGGTGTCGTGCTGGACCGCC
>Ga0307374_10005279_pt1 | contig 20962 bp, 18 predicted proteins | sample OX3MG_FD_202532 | JGI IMG/M metagenome (GOLD analysis project Ga0307374, IMG submission 202532) | Soil microbial communities from Risofladan, Vaasa, Finland - OX-3 | ecosystem: Environmental > Terrestrial > Soil > Coastal area > Acid sulfate soil | place: Finland: Risofladan, Vaasa | collected...
AAGCTGGCCAACATGTTCGTGGCCCTGGAGTCGGCCCGGGCCACCACCTACTTCGCCGCCGCCGCCATCGACGAGGACGACCCCCGAGCCGAAGCCGCCGTGTGGACGGCCAAAGCCAGCGCCGGCGACTGCCAGAAGCTCATGGCCCAGGAAGGGATCCAATGCCTGGGCGGCATCGGCTACACCTGGGAGCACGACATGCACCTGTACGTGAAGAGACAGAAGGTCCAGGCCGCCGTGTTCGGCACGGCCGCCACCCACCGGGCGGCCCTGGCCGCCCACCTGGGCCTGTGACCGCGCCGAGCGGACCGACGGGCACCACCCGGCGGCCGCTGGCCCTGGTGACCGGAGCCTCGTCGGGCCTCGGGGCCTGCTTCGCCCGCCAGCTGGCGACGGCCGGGCACGACCTGGTGCTGGTGGCCCGAAGCGGCGACGTGCTCGAGAGCCTGGCCGGCGAGCTGTCCTCGGCGCAGGGTGCCTCGTGCGAGGTGCTGGTGGCCGACCTGTCGGCGCGCGACCAGCTCGACACCGTGGCCGAGCGCATCGCCACCGGGGCGCCGGTGGACACGGTGGTGAACAACGCCGGCTTCGGCTTCTACGGCCCGGTGAGCGGCCACGGCACCGAGCAGGAGCTCGGCATGGTCGAGGTCAACGTGCTGGCTCTGGTGGCCCTCAGCCACGCGGCGGCCGCCGTCATGGCGCCACGAGGCCACGGGCGGATCTTGAACGTGGCTTCGGTGGCCGCCTTCGCCGCCACGCCGAACAGCGCCACGTACTCGGCGTCCAAGGGCTTCGTCCTCATGTTCTCAGAGGCCCTTCACGACGAGTTGGCCCCGAGCGGCGTCCACGTCACCGTGCTCTGTCCCGGATTCACCCGCACCCACTTTCAGGCCAATGCCGGCATCGAGGCCAAGGGCCTTCCGGGCTTCGCCTGGAGCGAGCCCGACGACGTGGTGCGCCAGGGCCTGGCCGCCTTGGAGCGCAACCAGGCCATGTGCGTGCCGGGCCTGGTCAACAAGATCACGGCCGCATCGCCACGCTTCTCGCCCCGGCCCCTCACCCGCCGGATCGCCGGCTCGGTGATGAAGCGCCTGTAGCCCCTGTGCGCCCGGTGACCTAAGCCGGGACCAGCCGGTTGGCCTGCCGCAGCCGGCCGGCCGCCACATGGAGCATGCGCCGAGCGACCTCGGGCGAGATCAACAGCAGGTGGTCGAACTCGGCGCGACCGAGCACCAGCACGTCCATATCGGTGTCGGCCACCACCGTGGCCGTGCGCCGCCCGCCGTCGAGCGCCGACACCTCGCCGAAGAAGTCCCCGGGCCCGAAGTTGGCCACCGTCTCGCCTCGTACGTGACACGAGGCCATCCCCTCCACCACCACGACCACGTCGGTGCCGTGCCCGCCTTCTATGCACACCGTCCGCCCACCCGGCACACGCACGCGGGTGCCGATGTTCCGCAGCTTCTTGTGTTCCTTGGGCGTGCATCCCTCGAACAGCCACATCCCGTCGAGTCCCGCCGGGTTGGCGTGTCGTGGTGCGCGTCTTCTCATCGTCCTCCTCTGTCGACCGGAGTCGGAGCTCGCGGTGTCGGCCATGGGTCGATGGTACGGCACCGTCGTTACCCCTCCGTGCGAGCGCCGTGAACAGCGCGAGAAGCGCAGGTGAACGGTGGGTGTCAGGGGACGAGCAGAACCCGCCCGAAGGCCCGGCGGCTCTCGATGTAGGCGTGGGCGGCGGCTGCTTCGGACAAGGGGAAGCTCTGGTCGATGACCACCCGCAAGGTGCCTTGGGCCACCTCGTCTAGGAGGTCGGTCACCAATTGTCGGGCCCGGGTGCCGGTGAAGAGCTCGGCTCCGAGGAAGTAGCCGGCCAAGGTCTGGTTGTTGGCCCGCAGCGTCGAGATGTCCAAAGGCTCGCCCCGGTGCCGTCCGGCGTCGCCCACCGTGACGCACCGGCCCCGGTAGGCCAGACAGCGCAGGCTGCCCGGCAAGGTGGTGCCCACCGAGTCCACCACCACGTCGGCGCCATGTCCGTCGGTGAGCCGGCGCACCTCCTCGGCGAAGTCGGCTGTGGTGTAGTCGATCCCGTCGTCGAGGCCCAGCGCCACCAGGCGCTCGAGGCGCTCGGCGCTCGACGCGGTGGCCAGCACCCGGGCCCCGGCCCGCTTGGCCAGTTGTATGGCGGCCACCCCCACACCGCCCGCTCCGGCATGGACGAGCGCCACCTCGCCACGCTGTAGGCGCCCGAACTCGAACAGGCAGTCGTGAGCCGTGGCGAAGGCGATGGGCACGCAGGCCGCTTCGGGCACTGACAGGCTCCCCGGCACCGCCCAGCAGAAGGCTTCGGGTACCACCCGGAGCTCGGCGTGCGATCCGTCGAGCTCCACGCCCACCACCCGGTCGCCAACGGCCACCGAGCTCACGTCCTGGCCCACGGCGATCACGGTGCCGCCACACTGGTAGCCCACGATGTGGGGGAAGTGAGCCGGCTCGGCTTCGGCCCGGGCCAAGGTGTCGCCGCCCTCGACGGCGATGGCCTCCACCTCGATGAGCACGTCACCAGGTCCGGGGACGGGATCGGGGACCTCGCCGTAGCGCAGGACCTCGGGGCCACCGGGGGCGTCGATGAGGGCTGCTCTCACGAGCGGGCGCCCGCCCCGGGGTAGCCACCGCCACCGAAACGGCTGTCGAGCGCCTGGTAGTCCACGGCCCAGCCCTGGCGCGGCAGTTCGTCTAGGAACTCGACCGACTTGGGCTTCTTGTAGGAGGCGATCTGGTCGCGGCAGTGCCCGATGAGCTCCTCGGCGCTGATCGTCTGGTCGGGGCGCAGCACCACCACGGCCTTGACGTTCTGACCCCAGGTGGCGTCGGGCACGCCGATCACAGCGGCGTCGGCCACCGCCGGATGCGCCTTCAGGCAGTTCTCCACCTCGATGGGATAGATGTTCTCGGCCGCCGACTTGATGAGCCTCGTCCTCGGGCCGATGAAGGTGAGCGAGCCGTCCTCTTCGAGGCGCCCGAGGTCGTTGGTGTGGTGCCAGCCCCCGGCCTGGCGCTCGGCGTTTAGCTCGGGGCGATGGTGATAGCCGTTCATGACGGTGGCGCCGCGCACGCAGATCTCGCCGGTGTGGCCCGGGCCGAGCTCGGCCCCGTCGGGGTCGAGGACACCGATGCGCACGAAGGGAGCCGGGCGGCCGTGACTGCCGAGGCTCGGCTCCAAGGCGTTGAAGGTGGCCAGGCCCATGACCTCGGTCTGGCCGTAGCCGGCCGGCTTGCGGCCCCAAGGGCTCGCGTCGACGCTGACCATGGCGGTCCACGCCGGCTTGCCGGCGAAGGTGCGCAGGCTCTTCAGGTCGAAGCGCCCCTCGGCGTTGAGCTCGACGATCTGGTCCATGGTCGGGGGCATCACGAAGGCCCCAGTGCAGTGCTCCTCGGCGATGAGCCGGCACAGCTCCTCGGCATCGGCGCGCGGCGTGAAGACGTTGGTGCCGCCGGAGACCAAGGTGGCCAACGTGGTCATGAAGGTGGCCACGTGGAACAGCGGGCCGCAGTTCAGGTACACGTAGTCGGGGCCGATGCCCTGGAGCTGAGCCATGAACGAGCCCTGGTGGACGAGAGAGCGGTGCGACAGCAGCGCTCCGTTGGGCAGGCCGGTGAAGGCGGCCGTGTACATCATGAGCACGGCGTCGCCCTCGTCCACGTCGGTGCCCGGCTCGGTGTCCGCACCCTGGGCCACGAAGGCCTCGTAGCTGCCGTCCCCGTGCCCGTCGTGCTGGAGCCACAGGGCCTTGGAGTCGGTGTCGGCCCGAGCCTGGCGCAGCGCGTCGCCCATCTCGGCCTCCTGCCAGAACACCACGGCCGGCTCGCAGTCGTCGATGACGAAGGCGAACTCGGCCGCGCTCTGTCGCCAGTTGGCCGGGCAGAACACTGCGCCGATCTTGGCCGCCGCCAGCAGGCCTTCGAGCAGGCGGTGGCAGTTCTGGCCCAGCCACAGCAGGCGGTCGCCGTGGCCCACCCCGGCCTCGAGCAGGGCGTTGGCCAGTTGGTTGACGCCCCCTTGCAGGGCGGCGTAGTCGAGGCGGTCGTCCCCGCACACCACGGCGCTGCCCGTCGGCCGGTTGCGGGCGTGCCCGCGGACCACGTCGGCCATGGTGTGCTGGTGCAGGTGCCCGGGCGCCGTCATTCGTCTACCACCCGGGCCGCCTTGTAGCCCGAACGCGGGATGGTCTCGCGCTCGAGCAGGTCGATCTCGGCGTCGATGCCGAGCGCTTCGCGCACCGCTGTAGCGCACTTGGCCGCCGTGTCGGCGTTGTCGCCTCCGGCACCGCCGCCGCGCTCCACGCGCACCTTGAGCGGCGCGGTGTCGTCGGTGGGGCGCACCATCTGCCATTCGAGGCTGGGATCGTTGACCTCGGGCACCTTGCGCAGCGCCGACTCGACCTCGTTGGCCTGGAAGCGCTTGCCCTGGGCGGCGATGAGGTCCTTGAAGCGCCCGCCCCACAGGCCCCGGATGCTGGTCTCGCCGCACGGGCACGGCTCCCGCAGGATGGCGCAGGCCTCCTCCAGGTCGTATCGCAGCAAGCCGTTGTCGCGGTCCAAGGTGGTAACCACCAGGTCGCCCCACTCGCCGTCGGGCACCTCCTCGCCGGTGGCGGGGTCCACGGCCTGGACCACGGCCCAGTCCTCGTTGATGTGGGCGCCGGGCGACTTGCCGCACGCCCCGCCGACGTAGGCGTAGCACTCGGCCCCGGCCGTCATGAGGGGCATGCCCTTGCCCAGGCCGAAGCCGGGGAGGCCCTTGAACTCGAGGCCGGCGTCTTTGGGGTTGATGCCGAGCTTGGCCGCCACCTCGAAGAACCGCCCCGTCGAGAAGCCCATGAAGGGGATGTCGGGCTTGACCCGGGTCCAAAAGCGCAGGCCCTGCTCGGCCGCCTCGTCGGTGTCGGGCGGGGGCACCCAGATGTTCAGGAAGCCGAAGTACTCATACGAGCCCGACAGCATTGGCCCGCCGCCGTAGAGGTAGGCCGGGTGGGCGTGGGTGGCGATCATGCCGGGCCGGTGCCCGTAGCGCCACCAGGTCCGGGCCGAGGACTCGTACTCGATCCACAGGTCGCGCCGGGTCCAGATCGAGATGGTGGGGGTGCCGGTGGTGCCGGTGGACGTGCCGATGCGCACGGCGGCGCGGGGGCTCGTGAAGCGGTAGTCGCCCCACGGAGGCTCGGCCGACTCGGAGTCGCGCAGGTCCTGCTTCAAGGTGAGCGGCACGTGACGGAGGTCCTCCACCGTCTTCACGTCCTCGGCCGCCTTGATGCCCGCGCTCTCGAGCTTGCGCTTGAACAGCGGCACCGGCGTGTCGAAGACCTTGCGCAGCAGCGTCTGCAGGCGCTGCTGTTGCAATGCCTGGAGGCGTTCGCGGTCCATGGTCTGGATCTCGGGATCCCAGAACTGCTGGGCCGTGTCGCGTGGCGGCGGGCCTATGACCTCGGGGCCGTAGTCGGGCATTGGTGGTTCCCCTCCTGTGTGGTGCAGCGAATGGTGTCTAGGCGGACGTAAGTGGTGCAGTGCGGCACGCGCTGGTGGCCGGCCGGCGCTCAGCGGCGCGGCAGGCCGAGCACCCGCTCGGCGATGATGTTGCGCTGGATCTCCGACGTCCCCCCGGCGATGGTGCCGGCGAAGGACTGCAGCCAGTGCACCAACCACGCCTCGTTGTCGCGCCGCCCGATGGACGGGGCGTCTTGGCGGTCGAGGTCGATGCCCGCCGCCCCGAGCGCCTCGCCCACGTCGAGGGCCAGGTTGCGGCGCAGCTCGCTGCCGAGCAGCTTGAGCACCGAGTGCTCGGGTGACTTCATGCCCTTGGCGAATTTGGCGAAGCCCCGGTACCCGAGCAGCTTGAGCGCCTGGGACTGCACATAGGCCCGGGCCACGGTGTCACGGAAGCCGGGCTCGTCGGCCAGCAGCCGGCCGCCGGGCAGCGGGCGCTGGGCCGTCTCCACCACCCGCTCGATCATCCGCTCGATGCCGGTGGCCTCGTTGATCCACAGCATGCCGCGCTCATGGGCCAACGATCCCCCGGCGATTGACCACCCATGGTGCAGCTCGCCCACCAGGTTCTCGGCCGGCACCTCCACGTCGGTGAAGAACACCTCGTTGAAGTCGGCGTGCTCGTGGTCGGTCAGCTCGGGCAGCGGGCGGGTCTCGATCCCCGGTGTTCGCATGTCGATGATGAGCACGCTGATGCCGGCGTGCTTGGCCGCCTCGGGGTCGCTTCGCACGAAGCAGAAGCAGTAGTCGGCGTGATGGGCCCCCGACGTCCACACCTTCTGGCCGTTCACCACGAACCGCTCCCCGTCGAGCACGGCCCGGGTCCGCAGCCCGGCCAGGTCACTGCCGGCGTTGGGCTCGCTCATGCCCAGGCACCAGCTGATCTCGGCGTGCAGGGTGGGCAGCACGTAGCGCTGTTTCTGCTCCTCGGTGCCGAAGTCGATGATCGAGGGCGTGATGATGGACAGGCCTTGGGGGTTGCACGAGCGGGGCACGCCCAGGCGGGTGAGCTCCTCGAAGTAGACCATCTGCTGCACCGGGGTGGCGTTGCGCCCCCCGTACTCGGGGGGCCATCCCGGCACCAGCCAGCCCGAGTCGAACAGCAGGCGCTGCCAGCGCCGGGCCCACTCGGGGATGTGGGCCGACGACCGCACCCGCTCGGTGCGCTCCTCGGCCGGGGGGAGATGGGCCTCCAAGAAGGCCCGCAGCTCAGCCCGGAAGGCCTCGGTCTCCTCGTCGTAGTGCAGCCGCACGCAGGGATCGTAGCCTGCCTGACGCCGGCGTCATATTGGTCAGCCCACCCCCCGGGTGAGCAGCATCGACCCGGCGATGGGCCCCCCGCCGTTGGCCACCACGGCCACTTCGGGGTCGCCGGTGACCTGGCGGTCGCCGCCCTCGCCGCGCAGCTGGACGCACGCTTCGTGCAGCAGCCCGAACCCGTGCAGGCGGCCCCCCGACAGCTGGCCCCCGCTGGTGTTGAGCGGCAGCGAGCCGCTGCGGGCGATGCGCGACCCGCCTTCGACGAAGGCGCCGCTCTCGCCCTTGGCGCAGAAGCCCAGCTCCTCCAGCCACACCATGGTGAGGATGCTGAAGCCGTCATAGAGCTGGGCCACGTCCACGTCCTGGGGCCCGAGGTCGGCCCGGGCCCACATGGAGGCCGCCGCGTCGCGCGCCGACATGGTCGTCATGTCGTCGAACTGGTCCCAGCTCGGCCGGCCTCGCAGGGCGGTGCCGATGGCGTGCACGTGGCAGGCCGGCTTGGGGGCGTCCGGCGCGTAGTCGACGTGCGACACGATCACGGCCGTAGACCCGTCGCACGGGGCGTCGCAGTCGTAGAGACACAGTGGCGTGGTGATCATGCGCGCCCCGAGATAGTCCTCGAGCGAGAGCGGCTCGCGGTACACGGCATTGGGGTTGAGCGCCGCGTTGCGCCGCCCGTTCAGGGCGATCTGGGCCAGCTGGTCGCGACGCAGCCCGTAGTCGTGCACGCGCCGCTGGGCCACCAGGGCCAGCCAGTTGGCCGCTGAAACGGCGCCGTAGGGGAGCATCCACTGGAAGCTGCCGCCGAAGCGCGGCACGCCGCGGCCCTCGCCTATGGCTCCGGCGATGCCCTGGCGGCCGCCGGCACCCTGGGAGGTGGACTCGGTCACCGTGCGGTACACGAGCACGTGGCGGGCCAACCCGGCCGCCACGGCCAGGCAGGCGGCGAAGACGGCTCGGATCTGGCCCGGCCCCTCACCGCCGCCGTCGTGCCAGTTGAGCCGCAGGCGCAGGGCGTCTTGGACGTCGGGGCTGGTCGGGCCGGCGAAGGCGGCCCCGCCCATGCCCCCGCCGGGGTAGGTGGCCAGCCCGTCGATGTCGTCACGATGCAGCCCGGCATCGGCGATGGCGGCCAGCGCCGCCTCCACCGTGAGGTCCAGGTCGGTGCGCCCTAGGCGCCGCCCCACCGCCGACTGTCCGATGCCCGAGATGACGGCCCGGCGTTCGAGGAGCTCGGCCATCAGGTGCGGGCCGGCTTGAACAGCGGGAGCCAGACGTCCTCCACCGGCTCGAAGACGACCTCCACGGCCATGTCCACGGCCAGGTCCTCCTCGGCGCAGTCGACGATGTTGGTCATGAGCCGCACGTCGTGCTGTTCCTCCAAGGTCACGAGGCCCACCACGTAGTGGTCCGAGCCCGGGATCCACTGCTGGTGGTTGACGGTGAAGGAGTGCAGCCGCCCACGACCGCTCACCGCCTCGGGGGCCAGGGCGTCCTCCAGGCAGTACGGACAGCGCGGCACCGGCGGATGGGCGTAGCGCCGGCAGGCGCCGCAGCGCTGCAGGCGCAGGACGCCGTCGGCACCCGAGGTCCAGAAGAACTCGTTGGTGGCGTCGAGTCGCGGCAGCACCCGGATCGACGGCCCGCTGGCCAGAGGTGGCGTGGAGGTGGGCACGGGGGCGCATGCTACCCACGCCCGCCAGGAAGCTGACAGTCTCGTCAGGGTCACCGAGGTTGGGGCGCCGGTACCATTCGGCGCCGTGGCCCCACCAGACAGCGATCCGCCGAGCACGGCCCTGGCCGGGCGCCGGCTACTCGTGGTGGGGGCCTCCTCGGGCATCGGCCGGGCCCTGGCCCTCGAAGCAGCGGCATCGGGGGCGGCGGTGGCCCTTACGGCCAGGCGCCTGGCGCTACTCGAGCAGGTGGCGGCCGAGGCCGGGAGCAGGGCGGTGGCGCTTCCCTGTGACGTGTCGGACCCCTCGGCCTGCTCCATCTTGGCCGACGAGGCCGCCGCCGCCCTCGACGGCCTCGACGCCGTGCTCTACGTGGCCGGCGCCGCCTACCTAGGGCCCTTGGCGCAGGCCTCGGCGGCCAGCTGGCGGGCCATGCTGGCCACCAACGTGGTGGGGGCGGCCCTGGTCACGGCCGGGGCCCTGCCCTATCTCCGCTCGGCCCCGGCGCCGGTGGTCGCCTATGTGTCGTCGCACTCGGTGCGCCGGCCCTGGCCCGGCCTGGTGCCCTACGCGGCGAGCAAGGCCGCCCTGGAGACCATGGCCCTCGGGTTGCGGGCCGAGGAGCCCTGGCTGCGGGTGCTGCGGGTGTCGGTGGGGCCGACCATCACCGGCTTCAGCGACCGGTGGGATCCGGCCGTCGCCGGCCCCGCCTTCGAGCGGTGGGCGGCCGAGGGCTACCTGGTGCACGAGCCCCAGGAGGCGAGCGACACGGCCCGGCGCATCGTGGCCGCCCTGGCCGACGGGACCGGGCCCGACGACATCGAGGTCATCGGGCCCGAGGCGGGCTGACTTCCTCGGCCAGCACGGCGAGGGCGCGCCGGTCGATCTTCTCCATGGCTGTGCGCGGCAGCTCGGTCAGCACCGCCATGGCCTCGGGCAGCTTGTGGGTGGCCAGGCGCCGGCGCCCGAACTGGCGCAGCTCCTCCAAGGTGGGCGCGGCGTCGGCCCGGCGGGGCACCACGAAGGCCACGCCGATCTCGCCCATGACGTCGTCGCGGCGCGGGGCCACGGCCACGTGGGCCACGGCCGGGTGATCCTCGAGCACCGCCTCCACCTCCATGGGGAAGACGTTGTACCCGCCGCGCACGTACATCTCCTTGGCCCGGCCGGCCAGGTGCAGCCGGCCCCGCCCGTCCACGTAGCCGAGATCGCCGGTGCGCACGGCGCCGTCGGCGGTGAAAGCGGCCGCCGTCGCCTCGGGCTCGTGGTGGTAGCCGGTCATGCACGCCGCCGAGGCCAGGCACACCTCTCCCACCTCGCCGTCGGGCAGGAGCCGACCGTGTTCGTCGCGCACGGTGAGGGTCACTCCGGGCCGGGGCCGTCCCACGCTCTGCTCGGCGTCCTCCTCGGGGTCGTCGGGGTTGGTGCCCACCCCCACCCCGGCCTCGGTGCAGGTGTAGCGGACCACCACCGGGGCACCGAAGCCCTGGCGGGCCTGGCGCACCAGCCCCGGTGTGGACGGGCCTCCCCCCAGGGCCACCAGCCGCACGCTCGACAGGTCGCTGCCGGCGAAGTCGGGGTGGGCCAACATCAGCGCCACCTGGGTGGGGATGCCCCCGACGGTGGTGAGGCTGTGGCGCTGCACCATGTCGAGCGCGGCGCCGGGCGACCAGCGCTCCATGACGAAGGTGGTCCCGCCGCCGCGCAGCACCTGGGGGAGCTTGGTCATGTAGCCGAGGTGGGCGAAGGACGTGGACGACAGCCCCCGGCCACCGCTGCCCCAGCGCCGGCCCCCGTCGGCGTGGCCCACGGCGTCGAGTTGGGCCGCCCCGAACACCGCCCCCTTGGGGGTGCCGGTGGTGCCCGACGTGAAGACCACGGCCACCGCTCGCCCGGGGTCTGGACCCAACACGGGCAGTTCCCCCCCGGGTGCCGCCAGCGCGCCGAGCGCCTCTGGCGGCACCCCGGAGCCCTCGACCACCACCACCTCGCCAGAGGGCCCGTTGTGGGCTTCGGCCGCGTCACCCAGGCCGGTGCCCTCGAGGAGCTCCGCGGCGCCCAGCACCAGGCGGGGCCGGGCCACCTCGACACAGCAGCGTCGCTCGGGCGGCGACAGGCGTTCGTTGACGCCGGCGGTGACGGCGCCCAGCTTGGCCAGGGCGCTGTAGGCCACGGCGTAGGCCGGGCCCGACGGGAGCAGGAGCACCACCACGTCCCCGGTTCCGATGCCGCGCCGCCACAGCCCGGCCGCCACGGCGTCGGAAGCGGCGTCGAGCTCGCCGTAGGTGAGGGTTAGTCCGTCGTGCTCCCCGCCCGACATCACGTACAACGTGGTGTCGCCGTAGCGGGCGCCGGCGGCGCGCACCACCTCGGCCAGGCCGCTCGGTTCGCTCACGCCGGGGCCGGCGGTGGCAGTCGGTAGAGCGCAGCGGCGTTGGCCCCGAGCACCTTGGCCCTGTCTCCTTCGCCCATGGGGGCGATGGTGCGTCGCAGGCGGTCCACCGCACCGGGGAAGGTGGCGTCGTGGTGCGGGTAGTCCGAGCCCCACACGATGCGGTCCTCGCCGATGAGCGGGGCCAGCACCGGCAGCGTCTGCTCGTCGATCTCGAAGCTGATCCAGCACTGGCGGGCGAAGTACTCGCTCGGGGCCAGGCGCATGTCGGGGCAGAAGTCGCCGAAGCTCTCGGCCTGCTCGTCGAGGCGCTCCAGCCAGAACGGCACCCACCCTCCGCTCGACTCGAGGAAGACCACGCGCAGGGCGGGGTGGCGCTCGAGTACTCCGAAGGCGATGAGCTGGGCGCAGGCCAGCATCTCCTCGAAGGCGTGCGACACGGCATGGAGCACCAGGGGGTTGAAGGGCCGGTCGGCGCCGAGGGTGGGGACGATGACCGAGCTGCCCTCGTGCAGGGCGACCACGGTGCCGGTCTCCTCGGCCGCCTCCCACAGCACGTCGTAGGCCCGGTCCGACAGGCTGCGCCCGCAGCACGGGTTGGGCCGCACGAAGGCGGCCGGGAACCCGAGCTCGTCATGGGCCCGGCGCAACTCGGCTGCCGCCGCCACCGGGTCCTGCACCGGCACCATGGCGGCGCCGAAGAGCCGGCTGGGGGAAGCGGCGCAGTACTGCGACAGCCAGTCGTTGTAGGCGCGGGCGATGGGCACCGCCGCCCGCGGGTCGTCGAGCGCCCAGAAGTACAGGCCCACCGACGGGAACAGCACCGCCTGGTCGATGCCTTCGGCGTCCATGTCGGCCAGGCGGGCCACCGGGTCGCTGCCGCCGGGCCGCGCCTGGTCGAGGGACCGGAAACTGCCCGGGTCGCTGAAGCGCCCCCCCGGGGTGGCCAGGGTGCCGAGCGGCACGGCCAGGATCTCGGTGCCGTCCACCACCACGTGCTCGTAGCCGTGGACGTCGGCCGTGATGGTGGGCCGGTAGGGCTCTGGCACCGTCTCCCATGCCGACAGCGGCTCGACCACGTGGCCGTCGGCGTCCACCACCACCTCGGCGCTACTCATCGCCAGTCCCCCGCCGGCGGCAGCGGGTGGCGGAACAAAGCAGCGGCGTTGGCGTAGGCCACTTTGCGCAGCTCCTCCTCGGGCAGCGCCCCCAGAGTCTTCTGGATCACCAGCTGGGTATCGGGCCACGTGGAGTCGGCATGGGGATAGTCGCTCTCCACCATGATGTGGTCGATGCCGATGACATGGCGCAGGTCCACCAGCGACGGGTCGTCGATGGTGCAGAAGTAGAAGTTGCGCCGCAGCACCTCGCTCGGCAGCAGCTCCGAGTGCCAGGCGCCGCTGTCGGTGCCCGAGGCCGAGTGGGCCAGCACGTAGTCGGCCCGGTCGAGCAGCATGGGCACCCACCCGATGCCGCCTTCGGACATGGCCACCTGCAGGCCCGGGAAGCGCACCGGCACCCCCGACCACAGCCACTCGGCCGCCGCGATGAGGGCGTTCACCGGGAACAGCGTGGGCAACAGCTCGAAGGGGGGCCCCGGCGAGGGCAAAGGCGCCCAGGCCGATGCGCCGGTGTGCAGGCAGACGACGGTGCCGGTCTCCTGGCACGCCTCGAAGAAGGGGTCCCAGGTGCCGGTGAAGATGGAGTCCAGGCCCAGCTGGGCCGGGAACTCGGGGAAGCTCACGGCCTTGAAGCCGCGCTCGGCGTTGCGTCGTATCTCCTCGGCCCCGAGGGCCACGTCGGCCAGCCACGGCAGCTGCAGGGCGATGATGCGCTCGGGGTAGGTGCCGGCCCACACCTCGAGATGCCAGTCGTTCCACGCCCGCATGCAGGCCAGTCCGAGAGCCGGGTCGCGCGACTTGAGGAAGACCGAGCCGCAGAACCCGGCCACGAGCGACGGGAAGCACAAAGACGCCCACACGCCGTTGCGGTCCATGTCGTCGATGCGGGCGTGGATGTCGAAGCACCCCGGGCGCATCTCGTCGAAGCGAGACGGGTCCATGCTCCATGACTCCCGGGGGCGGCCGACCACGGCGTTGAGCCCGATGTTGGGATATCTCCGGTCCTCGTAGAGCCAGAACTGCGTCCCGTCGTCGTGCTCGACGATGTGCGGCGCCGATCCGGCCAGGGCGGCCGGCACCCGACCTTCGAACATGTCGGGTGGCTCGATGAGGTGGTCGTCCACCGAGATGACCGGCACCACCAGGGGCCGTGGGTCGGGGTCGGGTAGGAGATCGGAGCCGGGCATGGTGCTTCCTAGGGTCGCAGGGCCGCGGCGCAGAACGACCACAGGTCCTCGGCCAGCTGCGCCGGCTGGTCGTCGATCTGATGGCAGATGAGAGCGTGCAGGTGCGAGACCACCACGTGGAACAGCATCCGGGCATCGCGCCCGGCGTGGCCCGGGCGGATCTCGCATCGCGCTTGTGCTTCCTCGAGCTGGCGTTCGAACAGCTCGACGAACGGGCTCAGCACCGCTTGGAGTTGCTCGGGGCGCGACTGGGCCAGGCGCAGGTGCTCGCCCACCAACACAGCGGCGTAGGGGAGCCGGCCGTCGAGCGAGACGAAACGGAACAGGCCCACCACCGCAGTGCGCAGCCGCTCATCCGGCGCCCGGCGCTCCACCATGGCGGCCAGCGCCTGTGCCCCGCGGCGGGCGTCGTCGGCGAACAGGGCGACGAGCAGTTCGTCTTTGGACTCGAAGCACCGGTAGAAGCTCTTGAGCGAGCTGCCCGCCTCGGCCACCACCTCCGTCACGGTGAAGCCCGGCCCCGCGCCCTGCCACATGAGCGTCCGGGCCGCCTCGACCAGGCGGGCAGCGGTGTCGGGAGGGGCCTTGGAAACGGCCTGGATGCCCATCGCGTCGGGAAACTATCATCCCGGAGAACGCGGTTCTCCGCCCCGGGGGCGGAGCCCGACTCGAACAGAGGGGGACCCCATGGGCGACGGCATCGGACTGGTGATCGACGGCTCGGTGGTGCCCGGCGCCGAGGGCTCTTACCCGGTGTGCAATCCGGCCCGTCCGGCCGAGGTGGTGCTCCAGGGCCCATCGGCCTCGCCCGGACAACTCGACGCGGCGGTGGCGGCGGCGCGTCGGGCCCAGCCGGCCTGGGCGGCGCTGGACCGCCAGGAGCGCTTCGACCTCGTGATCAAGGCCGCCGCCGCCGCCGGGGCGGTGGTGGGGGCGTCGGACCTGGCGTCGCTGCTCACCCGCGAGCACGGCAAGGTGCTGTGGGAGGCCCAGTTCGACACCGGCACGGTGGGGGGGATGGCCGCCGCCTTCGCCCCGCTGGCCGCCGAGGCGCTCGACGGGCGCACCTTGTCCGGCGCGGGGCGCAGTACCTCGGTGCGGGCCGAGCCCCACGGGGTGGTGGCCGCCGTGCTGCCGTTCAACTGGCCGGTGTCGGTGCTCGGCAACAAGGTCCTGCCGGCGCTGCTCATGGGCAACACGGTGGTGGTGAAGGCCCCGCCGACGTGCCCCGGCGCCGTGCTGGCCGTGTCGGCCGCCTTGGCCGAGATGCTCCCCGCCGGCGTCGTGAACGCCGTGAACGGGCCGGGCCCCGAGCTCGGCCGGGCGCTCGTGATGCACCCGGGCGTGGACATGGTGTCGTTCACCGGCGGCGTGCCCACCGGGCGCGCCGTCATGGAGGCGGCGGCCGGGGCCCTCACCCCGGTGGTGCTCGAGCTCGGCGGGAACGACCCGGCCATCGTGGCCCCCGACGTGGACATCGACGACGACCTGGTGGAGAAGATCTTCGGCGCCACCTTCATCACGAGCGGCCAGGTGTGCATGGCCATAAAGCGCGTGTACGTGCCGAGCAGCCGGGTGGGGGCCATGGTGGAGGCCCTCGTCGAACGCGTCGGGCGCGAGGTGGTGGGCGACGGGCTCCAACCCGAGGTGACCATGGGACCGGTGCACCGCGACCCCGACCGGCGTCGGGTGGAGGGGATGCTGTCGGAGGCCGAGTCGCTCGGCGCCCGGGTGCACCGACCGGCGCGGTTGCGCCAAGAGGACGCCGACAGCGGTGGCTACTTCGTGTCGCCGGCCATCGTGGAAGGCGCACCCGACGAAGCCACCATCGTGTGCGAGGAGCAGTTCGCCCCGGCCCTGCCGGTTCTGGGCTACGACGACATTGACGACGCCGTGCGCCGGGCCAACGACTCGCCCTACGGCCTGTGCGCCTCGATCTGGACGGCGGACACGGCGCTGGCCGCCGACGTCGCCGGGCGCCTGCAGGCCGGCACGGTGTTCGTGAACGCCCATGGCACCTCGGCCATGGACCACCGGGCACCTTTCGGCGGATGGAAGCACTCGGGCTTCGGCGTCGAGCTCGGCCCCGAGGGCATGCTGGCCTTCACCCGGCCCAAGACCATCCTCGAATTCCCGGCGCCGGGACGCAGCTGATGCTCGACCTGCTGCTGCGCGGCGGCACCGTAGTGGACGGCACCGGGGCGCCCCCGCGTCGGGCCGACGTGGGAGTGCGCCAGGGGGTCATCGTGGCCGTCGGCCAGGTCGAGGAGCCGGCCGCCCGCCAGGTCGACGCCGACGGGTTGTTGGTGACGCCGGGCTTCGTGGACCTCCACACCCACTACGACGCCCAGCTGTTCTGGGACCCGAGCGCCAGCCCGTCGCCGTTGCACGGCGTGACCACGGTGATCGGCGGCAACTGCGGCTTCTCCCTGGCCCCGGCGGGCCCCGACCACGCCGACTACATCGCCCGCATGATGGCGCGCGTCGAAGGCATGCCCCTGTCGGCGCTTCAGTGCCTCGACTGGTCGTGGACCTCCTTCGGCGACTGGCTCGGGCGCTTGGACGGGCGCATCGGCGTGAACGCCGGATTCCTGGTCGGCCACTCGGCCCTGCGGCGCTCGGTCATGGGCGACGAGGCCGTCGGCACCGGCGCCTCGGACGACCAGGTGGCGGCCATGGTGGCGTTGCTGCACCGCTGCCTCGAGGAAGGCGGGCTCGGGCTCTCCACCTCGCAGGCCCACACCCACAACGACGGCGACGGCCAGCCCGTCCCGTCGCGCTCGGCCGGGCGCGGCGAGCTCGAAGCGCTGTGCGCGGCGGTGTCGGAGCACCCTGGCACCACCTTGGAGCTGATCGTGCCCGGGTGCTTGAACGGTTTCAGCGACGAGGAGGTGGAGCTGCTCGCCACTTTGTCGCTGCTGGCCAACCGCCCGGCCAACTGGAATGTGCTCGGGGTCTCCGCCCTCAACCCGGCCGCCACCGAGCGCCAGCTGGCCGCCTCCACCGCCGCCTCCGAGCGAGGCGCCACCGTGGTGGCCTTGACCCTGCCGCACACCATGAAGATCCGGCTCTCCTTCGAGCACGGCGCCATCCTCGACGGGCTACCGGGCTGGCGTGAGGTGTTCGCCCTGCCGGCCGCCGAGCGCATGGCCCGTCTGTCGGATCCTTCCGAGCGCCGGCGTCTCGACGAGGGGGCCCGGTCCAAGGAGGCCGGCATCCTCGGTGCCCTGGCCAACTGGAAGCACCTGCTCATCGAGGAGACCTTCACCTCGGCCACCGCCGCCTACGAGGGACGCACCGTGGGCGACGTGGCCGCCGAGCGGGGCCAGGAGCCCTTCGACGCCATGCTCGACATCGTGGTGGCCGACTCGCTGCGCACCGGCCTGCGTCCTCCCATCCCCGAGTCCGAGGCCGACTGGGAGCTGCGGGCCAAGGTGTGGCAGGACCCTCGCACCATCGTCGGGGGGTCCGACGCCGGGGCCCATCTCGATGTCATGTGCGGGGCCATCTACTCGACGTCGATGTTGGGCGAGGGCGTGCGCAAGCGGGGCCTTCTCAGTTGGGAGGAAGCCGTCCGCCAGCTCACCGACGTGCCGGCCCGCCTCTACGGCCTGCGCCGTCGAGGCCAGGTGGCCGAGGGCTACTGGGGCGACCTCGTGGTCTTGGACCCCACGCGCGTCGGACATGGGCCCGAGCGCACCCGCGCCGATCTCCCCGGCGGCGCCAGCCGCCTCTACGCCGAGGCCGAGGGCATCGAGCACGTCTTCGTGAACGGCACCGACATAGTGGTCGCCGGCCAGTTCACCGGGGCCACCCCGGGTGCGGTGTTGCGCTCGGGCACCGACACCGACACCGTCACCGTGCCCGGCGCCGCCGCGGCCCGATGAGCACACTGCGATGACGCTGGCGCGCGCCGCGGTATTGCGTGAGCCGGGCGGCGCCATGGTGGTGGAGGAGATCGAGCTGGCCCGGCCCGGGCCCCATGACGTCCGGGTGCGCATGGTGGCCAGTGGTGTGTGCCACTCGGACCTGTCGGTGCAGAACGGGTCGATCCCCTTCATGTTCCCCACCGTCTTGGGCCACGAGGGGGCCGGCGTGGTGGAGGAGGTGGGCCCGGCTGTGACGCGGGTGGTGCCGGGCGACCACGTGGTGCTCACGTGGATGCCCCCCTGCCGGCGGTGCTTCTGGTGCCTGGCCGGCCAGCCCATGCTGTGCGCCAACGGGCTGGCCGAGTCCTTGGGCGGCGAGTACGCCACCGTCGGGGGCACGCCACTGGTGCGGGGACTGGGCACCGCCACCTTCGCCGAGCAGACCCTGGTGCCCGAGGGGGAGGTGGTTCCCATCGACCGCTCGGTGCCCCTCGTTACCGCCGCCCTGGTGGGGTGCGCCCTGTCCACCGGGGTGGGCGCGGTGTGGCACACGGCCCAGGTGCCGCCGGCGGCCAGCGTGGCCGTGGTCGGCTGCGGTGGCGTGGGCCTTTCGGTCGTCCAGGGGGCGCGCCTGGCTGGAGCGGGCCCCATCGTGGCCGTGGACCCGGTGCCGGCCAAGCGGGACATGGCCTTGGCCTTCGGGGCCACCCACGCGGTGGACGCCGCCGGGGACGTGGTGGAAGGGGTCCGCCAAGCCACCGCCGGGCGGGGTGCGGACTTCGTCTTCGAGGTGGTGGGCCGGGCCGCCACCATCCGCAGCGCCTTCGCCTCGGCCCGCCGGGGCGGCACCGTGGTGTTGGTGGGGGCGGGCTCGCCGTCGGAACAGGTGTGCTTCAACGCCATGGAGCTCTTCGTGGACGCCAAGACGCTCAAGGGTTGCGTGTACGGCTCGACCGACGCCGATCGCGACTTCCCGGTGCTGGTCGAGCTGGTGCGCAACGGTGCCCTCGACGCCGCTGGCTTGGTGACCCGGCGCATCGGGCTCGACGATGTGCACGAGGCTTTCGAGGCCATGGAGGCGGGCACCGTGGCCCGCAGTGTCATCGTGTTCGATGAGTGACCGGATCCCGGCGGGCCAGCCCGCCGGCGACGTGAGGAGCAACTGATGTCCAAGCAAATGCCGATCGTGGACGCCGATGGCCACGTGGTGGAGCCGGTCGAGTTCTTCACCGAGCTCTTCCAGCGCTTCCCCGACCACGTCGGAGTGCGCACCGACACCAAGCTGGGCGTGGTCATCGAGGGCCGCCCCTATCCCGACTACGAGGGCCCGGGAGCTGGTTGCCCGCCCGAGCACGGGCTCACCGAGGCCGCGGGCATCGATCCCAAGACGGTCGACGGCGTGCTGGCCAACGCCGACACCGACGGCATCGACGAGATGGTGCTGTTCCCGAGCTTCGGCCTGTGCGTGCCGACGTTGCGGGACCCCGCCCTCGGCGCCGGCATGGCCCGCATGTACAACCGCTGGGCGTCGGAGTTCTGTTCCAAGAGCAACGGGCGCCTGCACGCCGCGGCGGTGGTCCCCATCGAGCACGAAGACGAGGCCATCGCCGTGATGACCGAAGCCAAAGAGCTCGACCTGGTGTGCACCGTGGTCCCCCCGGCACTGCGCGAGCGCAACCTCGATCACCGGGACCTCGACCGCTTCTACAGCGCGGCGGAGGACCTCGACATGGCCCTCGGCGTCCACGGGGCGCCGGGGATCCACCTGCCCAAGATCGGCGTCGACCGCTTCACCAACTACATCCAGGTCCACTGCGTGAGCTTCCCCTTCGACCAGATGTCGGCCATGACCGCCCTGGTGAGCGGGGGCGTGTTCGATCGCCACCCGCGCCTGCGGGTGGCCTTCTTGGAAGCCGGCGCCGGCTGGCTCCCGTGGTTCGTGGAGCGCCTGGGCGAGCACTACGAGTCGCGCGGCGGCTGGATCCCCGACGGCTGGCAGCAGCACCCGGCTCAGTACGTGGCCGACGGCAACGTGTGGGTGACCTGCGAGCCCGACGAGGGCACCCTGCCGGCGGTGATCGAGGCGCTCGGCGACCGCTGTGTCATGTTCGCCAGCGACTACCCGCACTGGGACGGAGCCTGGCCCCGTGCCTCGGCCGAGCTGGTCGAGCACGCCGAGGGCCGCCTGACGCCGCAGTCGCTGGCCCGGGTGGCGGCCGACAACGCCCGTGTGTTCTACGGGATCTGAGATGCCCGCCACCTCGACCGAGTTGCTCTTCATCGACGCCGACGGCCACATCCTCGAGCACCCGAGTGGCTTCCGCGACTACGCCCCGGCCGCTTTCGCCGAGCGGGTATGGCACATCGACACCGACGACCAGGGACGGGAGTGGGCCGTAATGGACGGCCAGCGCAACCCGGCCAACTACATGGCGCTGGCCGGCACGGCCGGGATGTCGGCCGAGGACCGGGACCGGGCCCAGCGCGGCGAGCTGCGCTATACCGAGGTGCGCCCGGCGGCCTGGGACGCCCCCAGCCGGCTGATCGACATGGACGCCGATCAGATCTCGCAGTCGGTGCTGTACCCGACGCTGCTGCTCGGCATCCAGGGCCACGGCGACGTCGAGTTCGCCCGTGTCATGTGCCGCACCTACAACGACTGGCTGTCGGACCACGTGGGCCAGGGCCAGGGTCGGCTCTTCGGCGTGGCCGCCCTTCCGCAACAGGACATCGCGGCGGCCGCCGACGAGATCAGGCGGGTGGCGGCTAAGCCCGGCATCGTGGGCGTGTTCCTGCGGCCCAACCCGAGCGAAGGTTGGCGGCACTTCCACGACCCCGTCTACGACCCGTTGTGGACGGCGGCGTCGGACACCGGGCTGGCTGTGGGCCTGCACCCGTTCCTGACCGCCGATCTGCCCGGGGCTTGTCAGGGGATGCGCATCAACAAGTTGCGCACGTCGTCGAGCCCGATGCCGGCCGACGCCGGGCCGGCCGCCATCGACAACATCTTCTTCACCCAGGCCATCGCCAACCCCTTCGACATGATGAGCTCCATGGCTTTTCTGTTGGCCGGTGGGGTGTGCGAGCGCTTCCCCGAGCTGCGCCTGGTCTTCTTGGAGGCCGGTGGGGGCTGGCTGGTGCCGTGGTTGGAGCGCCTCGACCACCACTACGAGATCTTCGGCTGGGACGTCCCGCAGCTTCGGGCCGAGCCGTCGGAGTACTTCCGCCGCCAGTGCTGGATCAGCTTCGACCCCGACGAGTCCACCTTGGCCTTTACGGCGTCGTCACCGCTGTGCGGCGCGGACCGCATCGTGTGGGCCTCGGACTACCCGCATCCCGATGCCACCTACCCCGGGGTGACCGGCGAGTTGCGCCGTGCCGTGGCCTCGTTGTCACCCGAGCAGCAGCGGCGCATCACGGCCGACAACGCCGCCGCTCTCTACGGGCTGTAGGGCCGACTCACGCCTCGAGACGCCTGGCACTGTGGGCGGCGGCGGCGCTGTCGCCCGGCCCCGAGCGGGCCAGCAGCCGGTCGATGACCGCTCGTCGGTGCTCGGCGTCCACGTTCCCGCCGTACTTGAACTTGGCCCGCACCTCCTCCACGGTGATGCGCAGCCCACTGATGGCGGCCAGCTTGGCGCCATGCACATCGCCCGGGTCGGCCACGTCGGTGCCAGGCTGCAGCGCACCGAGCTGGGCCCGGAGGATGGCGGCCAGCTCGTCGTGGTCTTGGACCACCTCGGCGTGGCCCGTGAGCTGCACGGCCCCGTAGTAGGTGGTGGGGATCCCGAGGCGGGGGTCCTCGGTGCCGACGGCCTTCCAGTTGGAGGGGATGAAGGCCCAGTCGCCGGCCACGCTAAGCACCACCCGGGGTTGCTCGGCCACGGCATCGAAAACGGGATTGGCCGCCACCAAATGG
>Ga0307374_10005284_pt1 | contig 20947 bp, 21 predicted proteins | sample OX3MG_FD_202532 | JGI IMG/M metagenome (GOLD analysis project Ga0307374, IMG submission 202532) | Soil microbial communities from Risofladan, Vaasa, Finland - OX-3 | ecosystem: Environmental > Terrestrial > Soil > Coastal area > Acid sulfate soil | place: Finland: Risofladan, Vaasa | collected...
TCGAAATCTTGCAGCATCGACGATTTGTGCGGCGACATCGGCCGAGCCCCGTAGGCCCGCTGAAAATTGAGGTCGAGAGCGATTCCGTGCGCGGCGGCAACTGCCAACCCCTCGGCCATCAGGTTCTGGCTCAGCGCCAGGAGCTCGGGGTGGCGGCCGATCACCCCGATCGGCTCGCCGGTCATCGCGCAGATTGGGCTGGTGCTGAGGTTGCGCAGCAATTTGTCCCAGATCTCGGTGCGGATCGTTGAGGTCAGCGGTGCCGGGATGCCGGCTCGTTCGAGCGCCGCGGCGATCGCCTTGAGCCGGGTCGAGATCGTGCCGTCCGGCTCACCGAGGGTGAACTGGTTCTTGGTGCCCGGCGAATTGCGGATCATCCCCGGGGCGATGATTGTGTTGGCCGAGTTGATCATGCAGCCGACGACGCGCTCTGCCCCGATCGCGCGCGCCAGGATGCCGCCGGGATCGAGAAGCGACAGGTCGGGGGCGGGCGCGCCGGTTGCCTCGGCGCGGTATAGGTACCACCACGGGATGCCGTTCATCGCGAAGACCACGGTAGTGGCCGGGCCGATCAGGCTGGCGATCTCGTCGGAGGCCGCCGGCAGGACCGAGGATTTGAGCGTGACGATGACCACGTCCTGCGGACCCAGCGTCTGCGGCTGGTCGGTGACGTGCACCCGCGCCTCGATGTGCTGGTCGTCGAGTTCCAGCGTGATCCCGCGCTCGGCGATCGCCGCAAGTTGCGCGCCGCGGCACACCGCCGAGACCTCGATTCCGGCGGCCGGGCCGTTGGCGGCGAGCCGAGCTGCGAGATGGCCGCCGACAGCGCCGGCGCCAAAGATTACCATCTTCATGTTGATACCCGCTGGGTCAGTCGGTGATGTGGCTCTGCCATCGTGTGCATAATTCAGGCCGCCGCCAAGCCTTTGTCGTGGTGCTTGCGCTGCTCGCCCTGCTGGTCGCGGCCCCGGCGCCGTCCGACGCGCAGAGCCTGTTTGGCGAACATTACGTCGACGTGCAGTTCGCAACTCGCGACGGCAAGCCGATGGCCAGCGCCGAGGTGCTGGTCTTTGCCCCCGGCAAACCCGACCGGCCGGTGCAGGTGGGCCGGACCGACAAGGACGGCAAGTTTCGCTTCGAGGCCGACGAGGACGGGTTCTGGAGCGCCGAGGCGCATACCGGAACCGAGATCGCTCGGGTCACGATCCGCGTCGGTCACCCCGATCGCCAGCCGGGCTGGCTGGAATCGCCTTACGTGATTCTCGGGCTGCTCTGTGCGCTGCTGGCGCTGGCGGTGGTATTCCGCTATCTGCGCGCCCGCGAACGCGCCCGGGCGCGCAGCCGGCGCGGCTAGCCCCGGCGCGCTCACTGCTCGAGCGTATAGTTGCCGATCGTGGTGATGTTGCCGCCGATCCGCACCGAGGTCCGCGTGCCAGGGATCAGGAGCGAGCCTGGAAAGCTGCCCTGGAGCGGCGGCTTTGCCGCGTCCCGGGGCGGCGGCGCGGTATCGCCGTTGAGCGCTCGCGCCTGCGCCAGCTTTTGCGCGAGCAGTTCGTTGTTGGCCCGCAGGTCGCTCAGCTCGTCGGCGCGGGCGGTCGCCAGACCAAGCCACGCGACCAGGATCGGCAGGCTCAGCGCCGCCGCCCATCGGAGCGGCCGAATGCAGGCCATGACCGCGCTCAACCGAGGTCGATCAGCGTGTGGATCAAATCGGCGGGCCACACCAGGCTGGTCGGTGCGCTGCTGAGCGCAGTGCTCAGCGAGGGGTCGATCCCATCGGCCGGCAGGTCGAATGCCAGGTGATGGCTGAAATGCGCCAGCACCCCGGCAAGATACAGGCCCGCGATCCAGCGCCACGTGTGCTGGTGCCGGCGTGGCGGCTGGGCCGCGACCGACGAGAAGATGCGGCGTCCCAGCTTTGGAAATCCCGGCGGACCGATCATGATGTCACCCAGTCTATCGGTGCCCCCTCAGGGGATCATAACGCGCCGAACCGGCGGCGTCACCGCCGGCGATGCGGGCGATCCCGCGCCGGTGGACACCCTCACGCCAGCGCCGCATGCTTCCAGCCGATCCACTCGCACACCGCGCGCCCCATGACCAGGTCGAGGTCGCGGCCTTTCAGCCACGGCAGTTCCTCGGTGAACATCGTCACGCATTGGCGATAGCTGCACGGCATGCGGGTGATGTCGGTGCCCCAGAAGCAGCGGTTTGGCCCGAACGCGTCGAAAATCTGCCGGATGTATTGGTGGAGGTTGCGGTACGGGTAGGGCTGGCTGGAATACGACGGCGCGCCGGACAGCTTGACCGCGACGTTGGGATACTTGGCAAGCGCCAGCATGTCACCGAGGTCGGCAAACGCGGCGTCGTCGGTGCCGGCCCCGCCGCCGCCCCCGCGGCCGTGATGGTCGATGTGCAGCTTGAGCCCCGGATGTCGGGCGGCGATCGCGCCCAGCGCGGCCATCTGCCCGCCGGCCAAGAGCCCGACCGGATAGTCCTGCTGCTCGCACGCCTTCCAAAACCAGTCGAGCGAACCGTTGGTCCACCAGGCCTTCTGCTGCGGCTGGTTAAACGTAAAGCGGAAGCCGAGCATGCCGGGGCGCGAGCGCCAGTTGCGCACGATCTCCTCGCGGTTCGGCGCCTGGAGGTCGAAATGCCCGAGGATGCAGAACTTGTCAGGGTGCGCCTTGACCGCCTCGACTGCCAGTTCGTTGACCTTTTCGCCGAGCGATGAGGGCGGGTGGATCACCGCCGCGTCGACCCCGGCAGAAGCCATTTCGGCCAGCGCGTCGTTGACGTCATATGTCGGGATCTGCCGGTGATGCGCCGACATCTTGGCGTCTTCCCAGATGTGAATTTGTGAATCGACGATCAGCATGGCATCTCTCCCGTGGCTTTCTGGCGACAGGCTAGACCGGATCAGTCCGGTCCGGAAGGCCGCCGGTGCTCATGCCTAATCGCTATAGCCACGATAGGAATCCGGTATTTTGCATATTGCAGCCGAATGGTTACGCTGGTGCGGTAAGGCGAAGGAGAAACCGGAATGCAATTCGGATTGTTTGGCAGCGCGCAGGCAAAGCGGCCTGAACCCGGCGATGTGCTGACCGACAGCAGCCAAGGCTTTCACGAGTGGATCGACAACAATGTCGAGGCCGAGGGGCTCGGTTATCGGTCGACCTTTGTCGTCGAGCACCACTTCACCGGGTTCGGCCAGGTGTCGGCGAGCCTCAATTTGTTGACCTGGCTCGGCGCGCGCACCAAGACACTGCGCCTTGGCACCGCCGTGCTGGTCCTGCCGTGGCACAACCCGGTGCTGCTCGCCGAGCAGGCGGCGACGCTCGACCTGTTGAGCGGCGGGCGGCTCGATTTCGGCATCGGCAAGGGGTATCGCTACAACGAGTTCGCCGGTTTTGCGATGCCGATGGAAGAGGCCGACGCGCGCTTCGACGAATCGATGGAGGTCATCACCAAGGCGTTCACCCACGACACGCCGTGGAGCCACAAGGGCCCCTATTGGCAGTATGACAATGTCGTCGTCGAACCGCCTTCGGCGCAGCGCCCGCATCCGCCGTTCTGGATGGGCGCCGGCAGCGAGCGCTCGGTGCGCCAGGTCGCCGAGCGCGGCTACAATCTGCTGCTCGGGCAGTACGACATGCCGGAAGACGTGCTGCGCCACGTCGCCCAGTTCCGCCGCGATGTCGAGGCGCGCGGCCGCCGCTTCGACCCGATGGAGGTCGGTGTCGCCCGCGCCGTGCATTTCGCCGACTCCAAGGAGGATTTGGACAAGGCGCTGGAGCGCCGCTACCAGGGCCATTTGCGGGTCAATCGGCTCGCCACCCGCCCCGGCGAAGCCCGCGAGCGGTTCGTCCACAGCGAGGCCGCGACGCGCCATTTGTGCAACGAAACCGCGATCTTCGGCACGCCCGACCAGATCGTCGCCAAGATCGAGGCACTGCGCGCCGGCGGCGTCGACTACGTGCTGATCAATTTCGGCGGGTCGCGCACCAACATCCGGCGCTTCGCCACGGAGATCATGCCGCACTTCGCCGACAAGCCGCGAATGGCCGACGCGGCGAAGTAGGGTCCGGAGAACGGCCTCCGATGCAAGCCGGGGTCTGATCGCAAAGCGCCCCGGCCGCGCGGGCGAGCCCGTGGGTTCCCCGCAATGACGGATGCAATTCGATCAGAGTACTGCTTCTAGAATACGTTGACGGTCTGGCTGTCGTAATACGGGTAGCAAATCGTCTCCGGCGGACCACCGGTTTCTGGCTGACTCTCGGCCGACAGCCACGTCGACGGGCACCCTTCGGGCGCCGGGGCGGGGTTGTAAGCAAGCGGGACCGGCATCGGACCGGCACTGACCGCCGGTTCGACCCCAAACGGCAGCGAATCCGCGCGCATCACGTGAGCGGTGTTCCCCACAACGCGCACAAACGCCCGGTATCCGACGGCCAGAGGGAGATCGTCGGGATAGTAGTTTTGCACGACGATAATGGCCGGAGATTGAGCGGGGTTGAGATAGGGATCGGGCGGATACGTCTTCTTATCGAGCAGCACCGTGTATTCAATCGCCGGAACGTTTGGCACGGCCGCATCGGCAAAGACGTCGAGCGGGCCCACCGATAACCCGGCGTCCGCCCCCGACGGCCCCCTTGGCCCGGCGTGAACCCCGACAACAAACGGAATCGGCGATCGCGGGTTGATCGAGACGGACGCTGAGGCGTCGTTTTGACCGACGGTCACCCGCCGCGCGGCGATGATCGTCCCGTAAAAGAAATCGACGCGCTGCGGTTGCTCGTAAACCATTGGGTTATATTGCTGTTGCCCTCCCGGATAGGCACAACCGCCGACGACACCAACAAGGGCCCACGCCGAAAGCAAACCAACCACGCGCATCGCACATCCCCCAACGACCTATAAGTAAATCGTTGCAGCCAACGGTTAATAAGAGATTATCGCAATAATAGAAAACAACACGCAAAGCGGCGCGTTCTGAGGCTCGGATGCCGAATGCAGCGGGTCTACGTCGCCATCGGACCGCCGATCTCGTCGCGGTCGAATTCGTAGCGGGTGTTGCAGAATTCGCAGGTCACGGTGGTCACCGCGTCCTGGCGCAACTCGTCGATGTCTTCCGGCGGGAACGAGCGCAGGATCGAGATGATCCGCTCGCGCGAGCAGCGGCACCGCGCCTCGACAGGCTGGGTGTCGAAGACCCGCACGGTTTCCTGGTGGAACAGGCGAAACAGCAGGTGGTGCGGCGACAGGTCGGGATCGGTCAGCTCAGACGCGGTTGCCGAGCTCATCAGCACCATTGCGCGGCGCCACCCGTCTTCGACATCGTCGGCGATGACCTCGTAACCGCCCTCGGGCGGCACGCGCTGCAGCATCAGTCCGCCGGCGCGCCACACACCGCCGTCGCCGACCCGCGCGGCCGACAGCTTGATCCCGGCCTGGATCTGCTCCGACTGGCGGAAATAATGCTGCGCGCACTCGGCGAGCGTCGCCCCCACCAGCTCGACGATGCCCTGGTAGCGTTCGGTGTGCTCGCCCTGGTCGACCGTGAACGCGATGTAGCCGCCGCCCATCAATTCTGGCACCGACGGGCTTTGCCCGCTCGGGGCCGTGGCAAGCTCATTAAGCCGCCGCTCGTCGTATTGCGCATAGCCGCGCACCGCGCCAGTGGTCGCGACATCGGCGACGATCAGCCGGACCGGCCCGTCGCTTTTGGTCTGCAGCGTAAAGACGCCGTCGTATTTGAGCGCCCCGGCGAGCACGACGGCGAGCACGACCGCCTCGCCCAGCACCGCCGCGACCGGCTCGGGGTAATCGTGCTGCGACAGGATCGTGTCGACCGTCGGGCCGAGCCGCACCAGCCGTCCGCGCAACGCAAACGGGTCGATCCGAAACGGTTGGATCAAATCGTCGGTTCGTGGGTCGCTTTCCAAAACAAGGGTCTCCGCTGAGGCAGCCGCCGGCGCTCAAAAAGACCGCCTGAGCCCTCCCGTCGTCAACCCGTCCGTTGCGCGTCACGACCCCGCGAAATGCGCGTCGATCCAGTCGCGGAAGCGGGGCGCCCGCAGCAGAGGACACTCGGTCAGACGAATTTATGATCGTCGAACTTACCATTATGACGTCGCTCCCTGACCTGCGCCCTACGCAACCAACAATTTTCACGGTCTAGCGATCTTAAGCCGGTGGCCGACAGCAGATCGGAGGGGAGCGCACCTGCTTGGCGATTGATCCCGTTCTGTGCCGCGGCTACCTGGAACTAAAAGGTTCGTGCCGATATTCGACAACATGAGGGCCGATAGACGGCCGGGGATGGATAGCATCATGCCGTTACTGCTGCGACCGGCTCTCGTTCCCTCGCTGATCGGAAGAGCAGTCCGGCGCACCATCGCGTGGGCTGCGGAGCGGCGTTATGACAGGGCCCTGGGTATTGACACCGGGGGCGAGATCGTTGGCAAGCGGCTGATGATGACACCCGACGGAGAGGCTTGCGCTAAAGGTTATGCGGGCACGCCGCCATCTATTGCCGAGCACCTTATCGGCATGGTGGCCGACAGAGCCCGCGGCTTCACATTTGTCGATTACGGGGCTGGAAAGGGCCGAGTGTTGCTCATCGCCGCTGGCTACCCCTTCGGCCGCGTTGTCGGCGTCGAGTTGTCCGAGCCGCTAACCCGCATCGCCGCAACCAATATCGCGGCCTATGCGCGGAGCCATCCCGGACTGGTCCCTATTGAATTGGTGCACGCTAGTGCGTTGAATTACCAATTGCCGCTCACACCGTGCGTGCTGTTCTTTTACGACCCGTTCGAAGAAAGCCTTATGGAGCGCATCGGCCAACAAGTGCTCGGATCCTTCCTGGCCCACCCGAGGAAAATGTTCTTCATTTATTATTCTCCGGCGTTCGGGCATGTCTTCGAGGCGCCGTTCACGCGGCGTCATGACGTTACAGACTTGCTTGGCGGACCAATGAACCGCTACGGCAAACCGACAGCGTCGATCTTTGAAACGCTGCTTGAATGAGCGGTTGATCGGGTGGTTTGCGCGGTGACAATCTCCCGGCCCTGTCTTGCCCAGAACTCTCCTGTAACGGAGCCGTATCCTGCGGCGCGGGAGAATTCACCCCAGACACCAGGCGAGGATGCCTTTTTGCGCGTGGAGGCGGTTTTCCGCTTCGTCCCACACCACGGATTGCGGGCCGTCGATGACCGCGGCGGTGACTTCTTCGCCGCGCTTGGCGGGCAGGCAGTGCATGAAGATCGCGTCGGGCTTGGCGCGGGCCATCAGCCGCTCGTCGACGCGGTACGGCGCCAACAAATTGTGGCGGTTGACGTTGGCCTCGCCCCCCATCGACACCCAGGTGTCGGTGACGACGCAATCAGAGCCGCTGACCGCCGCGCCCGGGTCGGTAGTCAGGCTGACGCGGCCGCCTTCGCCCCGTGCCCATTCGATCAGCCGCTTCTCGGGCTGCAGCGTCTCGGGGCAGGCGAGGCGCAGCGTAAAGCCAAAGCGCACCGCGGCGTGGATCCAGCTTGCCGCGACGTTGTTGCCGTCGCCGGCCCACGCGACGACCGTGTCGGCGATTGGCCCTTTGCATTCCTGCAGCGTCATCACGTCGGCCATGATCTGGCACGGGTGCGACGCGTCGGTCAGTCCGTTGATTACCGGCACGGTGGCGTAGCGCGCCATGTCGGCGAGCTTTTGCGCAGTGTTGGTGCGGATCATGATCGCGTCGACATAGCGCGACAGCACGCGCGCGGTGTCGGCGATGGTTTCGCCGCGGCCGAGCTGGCTGTCGGCGGTGCCGAGCACGATCGTGTCGCCGCCGAGCTGGCGCATCGCGACCTCGAACGAGACGCGGGTGCGGGTCGACGGCTTTTCGAAGATCAGCGCCAGCGACTTGCCTTCGAGCGGGCGGTCGTGCCGCCCGTTCTTGTAGGCAAAGCCGAGGTCGAGCATGCGGCGCAGATCGGCGGTCTGGTACTGATCGATGTCGAGAAAGTGGCGCGGCGGGGCGGTTTCCCGCCCGCCGGCCAGCGTTGTGCCGGTTGCCAGTGCCGCTATTGACCGGGCCATTCGCGCGCCACCTTGTGCATGATGTCGAGCGCGGCGTCGATCTCGCGGTCGCCGATGATCAGCGGCGGCAGGATGCGCAGCACGTTGTCGCCGGCGGTCAGCACCAACAGGCCCTCCTGCCGCATCTTGGCGACAAGGTCGCCGGCCGGCACGACGCACTTGATGCCGAGCAACAGCCCGGCGCCGCGCACGCTGTCGAACAGCTTGGGGTGGGCCGCAGCCAGCGCTTCGAGCCGGCCGCGCAACTTGCCGGAGAGGGCGTTGACCCCGTCGAAGAAGCCGGGCGCCAGCATGATGTCGAGCACGGCGTTGCCGGCGGCGACCGCCAGCGGGTTGCCGCCGAATGTCGAGCCGTGCGTGCCGGGCACCATGCCGACCGCGGCCTTTTCGGAGGCAAGGCAGGCGCCGATCGGCATGCCGTTGCCCAGCGCCTTGGCGACCGCCATGATGTCGGGCGGCGCATCGGCCCATTGATGCGCGAACAGCTTGCCGGTGCGGCCCATGCCGCACTGCACCTCGTCGTAGACGAGCATCAGCCCGAACTCGTCGCAGATCGCACGCAGCCCTTTGAGGTAATCGGCCGAGGGGGCGCGCACGCCGCCTTCGCCCTGCACCGGCTCGACCAGGATCGCTGCGGTCTCCTGGGTCACCGCAGCGCGCATCTCGTTGAGGTTGTTCCAGGCGACATGGTCGAACCCGTCCATCACCGGGCCGAAACCTTTGAGGTAGGCCTCGGCGCCCGCCGCGGCGAGCGTCGCAAAGCTGCGGCCGTGAAACGAGCCGTTGCAGGCGATCACCCGGTAGCGCTCGGGATGGCCGGTCTCACTCTGGTATTTGCGCGCCACCTTGATCGACAATTCGACCGCCTCGGCGCCCGAATTGTTGAAGAACACGGTGTCGGCAAAGCTGTTTTCGACAAGCCGCTGGGCCAGCCGCTCCTGCCCCGGAATGCGGAACAGGTTCGACGAATGCCACAGCTGCTTGGCCTGCGCGGTGATTGCGTCGATCAGATGCGGGTGGCAGTGACCGAGCGAGGTCACCGCGATCCCGCTGGTCAGGTCGAGAAACTTGCGGCCGTCGGTGGCGTAAAGATAGCAGCCTTCGCCCCGTTCAACGGCGACGTCCCACCGGCCATAGGTCGGCATCACGGGTGTAATCACGTGCGTTCTCCTGTGCGATGAGGGTACGGAATGGGAAATTTCGGGCGACGCAGCTTTATCGTCGTCGCCGTTCCCCGACCGGCGCGTGAGACCGCGCCTTTGCCCAACTCCGGCCGATTGCGCCGGGCTTCCGCGTCATCGCCCTCTCCTTGCCGCGCGCCGCATCGCGGTCGCGCAGTATCGAGCAGGAAAGCCGCGGAGTATGAGGATGCGACGCTATCCTGTCAATTCGCACCATGAATTCCACCGGCCGGACAAAAGGGGCATTGACGCCGAGCGTGGCGGGGCATACTTTGTAATCATTCTAATTTATCCGTTGAGGAGATTGCCATCGGCAAGAACCAACGGTTGGCCCTGGCCGCGATCCCGCGACGGCCGCGCGGGTTTGTCTTGTTTATCAATCTCGATGCCGACGGTGGCGGCAACGATCGGAGGGCAAAATGGCAGATGAAGGCAAGTGCCCGTTCACAGGCGGGGCCCGTGCACAGACGAACCGCGACTGGTGGCCGAACCAGCTGAACCTTCAAATTCTCCACCAGCACTCCGCCCTGTCCAACCCGATGGGCGAGGCGTTCGACTACGCCAAGGAATTCAACAGTCTCGACCTGAATGCCGTGATCAAGGACCTGCATGCCTTGATGACGGACTCGCAGGATTGGTGGCCGGCCGATTTTGGCCATTACGGGGGGCTGTTCATCCGGATGGCATGGCACCTCGCCGGCACATACCGCATCGGCGACGGCCGCGGCGGCGGCGGCGCCGGGCAGCAGCGTTTCGCGCCGGTCAACAGCTGGCCGGACAATGTGAGCCTCGACAAGGCACGCCGCCTGCTGTGGCCGATCAAGCAGAAATACGGCCGGAAAATCTCCTGGGCCGACCTTATGATCCTCGCGGGCAATGTCGCGCTCGAGTCGATGGGCTTTAAGACATTCGGTTTCGGCGGCGGGCGCGAGGAGGTTTGGGAGCCTGACGAGGGCATCTATTGGGGCCCCGAGGGCAAGTGGCTGGCAGACGAGCGCTACACCGGCGACCGCGATCTGCAGAACCCTCTCGGCGCCGTGCAAATGGGCCTGATCTACGTGAATCCGGAAGGCCCGAACGGCAAGCCGGACCCGGTCGCTGCGGCGCGGGACATCCGCGAGACGTTTGCCCGCATGGCGATGAACGACGAGGAGACCGTCGCGCTGATCGCCGGCGGTCACACCTTTGGCAAAACCCACGGCGCCGGCGATGCCGCTCTGGTCGGCCCCGCGCCGGAAGCCGCCGGCATCGAGGCACAGGGCCTCGGGTGGAAGACCAGCTTCGGCACGGGCAAGGGGGCCGATGCGATCACCAGCGGCCTCGAAGTCATCTGGAGCGCGACGCCGACGAAATGGAGCAACAACTTCTTCGCGAACCTGTTCGGCTATGAATGGGAACTCACAAAGAGCCCCGCGGGGGCGCATCAGTGGCAGGCGAAAGGCGCCGAGGCCACGATTCCGGACGCGTTTGACCCGTCAAAGCGGCACGTGCCGACGATGCTGACGACGGATCTGTCGTTGCGGTTCGATCCGGCGTACGAAAAGATTTCGCGGCGTTTCTACGAGCACCCGGACCAGTTCGCCGATGCGTTTTCGCGGGCGTGGTTCAAGCTGACGCACCGCGACATGGGGCCGATCGCGCGCTATCTCGGCCCGCTCGTGCCAAAGGAGCATCTCGCGTGGCAGGATCCGACCCCCGCCGTGGATCATCCGCTGATCGGAGAAGCGGACATCGCCGCCCTGAAGGCGAGAGTCCTCGTGTCCGGCCTGTCGGTTTCCCAGCTTGTCGGGACGGCCTGGGCGTCGGCGTCGACGTTCCGCGGCTCTGACAGGCGCGGTGGCGCGAACGGCGCGCGCATTCGCCTCGCGCCTCAAAAGGATTGGGACGTCAACCAGCCGGCTCAGCTAGCGACGGTGCTGCGGACGATTGAAGCGATCCAAAAGGAGTTCAACGCGTCACAATCCGGCGGGAAAAAGGTCTCGCTTGCCGATATGATCGTTCTCGGCGGCTGCGCGGCGATCGAGAAAGCCGCGAAGGATGCCGGGCACGATGTCAAGGTGCCCTTCACGCCAGGGCGCATGGACGCGTCGCAAGAGCAGACTGAAGTCGAGTCTTTTGCGCCGCTCGAACCGACCGCCGACGGGTTCCGCAACTATCTCCGCGGCGCGCAGCGCGTGTCGCCCGAGGAGCTGCTGGTCGACCGCGCGCAATTGCTGACGCTGACGGCGCCCGAGATGACGGTTCTGGTTGGCGGTCTGCGCGTGCTGGGAGCAAATGCCGGGGCTTCCGCGCACGGCGTCTTCACCAAGCGGCCGGAGACGCTGACGAACGATTTCTTCGTCAACCTGCTCGACATGAGCACGGAATGGCAGCCAGTTGCCGGCTCCGAGGGTGTGTATGAAGGCCGTGAACACAGGACGAATGCGGTCAGGTGGACCGGCACCCGCGTCGACCTGATCTTCGGGTCGCACTCGCAGCTCCGCGCTCTCGCGGAAGTCTATGCGTGCGCGGACTCGAAGGAGAAGTTTGTCAAAGACTTCGTGGCGGCATGGTCCAAGGTGATGGACCTCGACCGCTTCGACCTCGCCTGAGGATACGCTCGTCTTGGTTGTGGCGGAAGAGGCGCGGCGCAGGCCGGGCGCTCTCCGCCACACGACGTTACGAGCCTGCGCCTTCCCGCGCCTTGCCGTTTGGCGCGACCGCGGCGTAGGTAGCGTGGCCGCTGACCTCGGCTCCGTCCTGCGCCGTCAACCGCAGGAAGCCGATGCCCGAGACCAGCGGCAGCAGCGCGATGAGCACAAAGACGATGCGGAAATCGCCGACCGTGACCGGCGCCGGCCCGGCGATCAGCGCCAGCAGCGCGGCGCCGAGAGCGACGCCGAAACCGCGGGCCAATTGCTGGATGACGCCGCTGAAGCTGGTGCTGCGGCTCAGCTGGGCCGAGGGCACGTCGGCAAAGCTGACCGTGTTGAGGCCGATATACTGGATGCTGCGGACACAGCCCGACACCAGGACACAGGCCAGCATGATCCATTTCGGCGTGTCTGCGCCGAGCAGCGCAAACACTGCGATCACCGCTGTCGAAAACACCGCGCCCACCGACAGCAGCGCGCGAAACCCCAGCGCCCGCAACAGCGCGCGCGATCCGGTACGCACGCACATCGCGCCGAGGCTCGACGAAGAGCTCAAGAGCCCCGACTGCACCGGCGACATGCCGAACCCGACCTGGAACAAGAGCGGCACGAGCAGCGGCATCGCGTCGAGCCCCATCCGGCACAGTCCGCCGTTCAGCGTGCCGATGCGGAACGTACGGATGCGCAGCAGCGCCAGGTCGAGCACCGGCGCCCGGCTGTGCCGCGCGTGGCGCACGTAGAGGACGAGCATGGCCAGCGCCAGCGGAAAGAAGGCGTAGCCGACCATCGGCGACAGCATCGGGCGGCCAAGGTTCTCGATCGCCAGTTCGAGCACGAACAGCCCGACGCCAGCGATGACGAACCCGCCCAGGTCAAAGCGGGTTGGCGCCGGCGCGCGGAAATTCTCAAACAGCCACAGGGCGAGCGCGGCCCCCAATATGCCGATCGGGATGTTGAGGTAAAAGATCGCGCGCCACGAGACATAGGTCGTCAGGAACCCGCCGACGATCGGGCCGACTGTCGGCCCGATCATCGCCGGGATGGTCATCCAGTTCATCGCCGAGACGAGGCCGGCGCGCGGAAAGCTGCGCAGCAGAATCAGCCGCCCGACCGGCGTCATCATCGCGCCGCCAAACCCTTGCAGCACGCGCATCGCGACCAGCATCGTCAGGTTGACCGACAGCCCGCACAGGGCCGAGCTGGCGGTGAATATCAGCACCGCGACGCAAAACACCGAGCGGGTGCCGTAGCGGTCGGCGATCCAGCCGCTGACCGGGATGAACACGGCAAGGCTCAACAGATAGGCGGTGATCGCCAGGTTGAGGCGCAGCGGCTGCACGCCGAAGGTTTTCGCCATCGCCGGGATCGACACCGCGAGTACCGTCGAATCGAGCCCCTCCATAAAAAAGGCGCAGCCGACGACGAGCGGGATCACCACACGCATCCGCGGCAGCAAATTCGGAGGGGAAAGCGCCGCTTCGCTCACGCGGAGTCTCGGATGGTTTGGCGGGGATTTGGCCTGGGCGCGATCGTAGAGGACAATAGGCGGCGATGGGGAAAGAAACTCGCCCGGAAACCGTCGATGCGGCGCTGATCGAGCGCTGGGCGCTCGCCTATCTCGAACGGTTCGCCAGCTCGGGCGCGAATTTGCGCCGGGTGCTGCTGCGCCGGGTGCGGCGCCGTGCGGGACCCGAGGTGGAGGGGGCGGGCGATGCGAGCGACGCGACGGCGATCATCGACGCGCTGGTCGCACGCTATCGCGCGACCGGGCTGATCGACGATGTCGCCTATGCTGCGGCGCGCGCCCGGGCCGGGCTGCGCCGCGGTCGGTCGCTGACGACGATCCGCGCCGGGCTTGCCGCGAAGGGCGTCGCCGCTGCCGATCGCGAAACCGCGATCGGAACGCTGGACGCCGAAGCCGGCGCTGCCGACCCCGATCTCATCGCGGCCTGCGCCTTCGCGCGGCGCCGGCGCCTCGGCCCGTTTCGCCGCACGCCGGAAGCTGGGGATGGTGCGATGCGGATGAAAGAACTCGGCTCCTTTGCCCGCGCCGGCTTCAGCCGCGCTATCGCCGAGGCGGTGCTGGCCTGCGCCGACGAAGGCGCCGTCGCCGCGCTGCTCCGCGGCGAGGGGTAGGGGTCAGCCTTCCCGGTCCCGCATCAGCCGGGCGAGGGCGTGCGAGTCGCCGTCGTCGCGCGCTTCGAGTGCGGCGATGATGCGCGGCCGGTCGACGGCGGGGCGGTTCTGGCTCAGCTTGAATTTGCCCTCGCAGCGCTCGACCGCGATCTCCAGCCCGACGATGCCCTTGAGCATCCCGTCGAGAAACGCCGCCGGCTGGTCATCCATCCGCCACGGTGCGGCCTCGCGTGCCTCGTGCCGGGCGGAGAGGCGGCGCAGAAACCCGCGCAGCCATTCGGCGTCGTCGATCCGCCGCGCCCGGCCATAGGCGTGGACGCTGGCATAGTTCCAGGTCGGCACCGCCGGCCCGGCCGCGTACCAGCCGGGCGAGATGTAGGCGTGCGGCCCGGCGAAGATCACCAGCGCCTCGTCGGCGCCGTCGAGGTCGGCGCATTGCGGGTTGGGCCGGGCGAGGTGGCCCTGTAGATAGAGCCCGCCGTCGCGCCGCTCGGCGAGGAACGGGATCTGGCTGGCGATCAGCCCGGCCGCGCCCTGTGTGACGAGCGTCGCGAAATCGTAGCGCTCGATATGGGCGGCGAGGATTTCCGGGTCGCGCTCGGTAAAATGCGGCGGCAGATAGACCATCGCGCCTCCTCGCAGGTCAGCAGCAATGCTCGATAAACAGGCTGCCCAGCAGCCCGATGCCGCACAGCACCAGGATCCCGCCCGAGCCGCGGTTGATCCATACGAGGTGGCTGCGCGTGAACGAGCGCCGCCACACGCCGGCGGCAAGGCTCAGCGCGATCCACCACGAGATCGAACCGAGCCACACGCCGAGCACGAGAAACGCGATGCCGTCGAGCGCCATCTGGGTCGCGGTCAGGCCGAGCCCGGCAAAGATCGCGAGGAACGACAGGATCGTGACCGGGTTGGTGATGGTCAGCGCAAATGTCGAGGCGAAATTGGTAAGCGGACTCTCCTGCACCGGCTGCGAGTCGCGCATGTTCAGCGGGTCGTGGGTGTAGGCGCGGATGCCGACATAGAAGAGGAACGCGGCACCGCCGATGCGCAGCCAGTCCTGATAGCCGAACAGCCAGTCCGACACGACGGTCAGCCCGAACCCGGCGATCACCGCAAACATCGCGTCGGCGGTGGCCGCGCCGGTGCCCGACAGCAGGCCAGCGATCCGACCTTCGAGGATCGTGCGGCGAATACATAAAACGCCGACCGGGCCAACCGGTACGGCGATCACGAGACCAACCACGAAGCCTTTGAGTAAAAAGGCCACCAGCATTCGCACCTGCCCCGAAGCCCGCGGGCGCAGTCTCGGTGAACGATTCCGGCCGCGCAACCGAAATGAACCGGCGGCTGCGGCGGGCGCTGCGGCAGCGCTGCAACCGGGGCCGAAACGCGATATGCTGGCCGGGCTTTAGTCTGCAGGAGATGCCGCCGATGCCGGGTGACGATGCCGATTCGGGCGACGCCTATCAGTTCACCTTTGCCGCGCTCGACGGCGCGCCGCTGCCGCTGTCGGCCTGGCGCGGCCGGCCGGTGCTGGTGGTCAACACCGCGTCGTTTTGCGGCTATACACCGCAATACCGCGACCTTGAGGCGCTGTGGCGCACGTATCGCGACCGCGGCCTCGTCGTGCTCGGCGTGCCGTCCAACGATTTCGGCGCGCAGGAGCCGGGCACCGCGGCCGAGATCAAGACCTTCTGCGAATCGACCTATGCGGTCGATTTCCCGCTGACCGAAAAGGTGCGGGTGATCGGCGCCGGCGCCCACCCGTTTTACCGCTGGGTTGCCGCGACACTCGGCGAAGGCGCGGCGCCGCGGTGGAATTTCCACAAATTCCTGGTCGGGCCCGATGGGCAGCTTGCCGGCACCTGGCCGTCGCAGGTGCGGCCGACCGGCGCGGCGGTGACCGGCGAGATCGAGAAGCTGCTGCCGGCCGGCTGAGCGCAGCGGCGCGGCCGCGCGAAGGGGCTGTGGACGAAACGGTCAGGGTTGCGCCAGCGCCGCCGGCGCGGTGCGCACGTGCTCGGGCCGCACGCCGATCCCGACGATTCGGGCCGGGATGCGCTGGAGAAACGGCAACCGGTTGAACAGGCGCATCGTCCATGGCGCGGTAACCGGGCGGTCGCCGCTCAGCACCTTGTCGATCAGCCGCGACTGCACGGTAAGCTGCATGCGCTGGATCACCTTCATCGGAAAGGTGCGGCGGCGCTGGACCGCGTCGAGGTCCTGAACCGTCAGCCGCCCCTCGCGCAGCGGCGCTGCGAGGATGTTGGCCGCAGCGATCGCGTCCTGCACCGCCAGGTTGACCCCGACGCCGCCGATCGGCGACATCGCATGGGCCGCGTCGCCGATGCACAGCAGCCCTGGCCGCCACCAGCGCTGGAGCCGGTCGACCGCGACAGTCAGCAGCTTGACGTCGTCCCAATCCTTGAGCTCGCCGGCGCGCTCGGCGAGATAGGGCGCGAGCTTGCCGATCTCGGCGCGGAGCGCGTCGAGACCGGCGGCGCGCACCGCGTCGTAGCCGCCCTTGCGGATCAGATAGGCGCATTGCCAGTAGCTGCCGCGGTTGAGCGTCACCAGCATGTGGCCGAAATTGATCGTGCCGCCGGTCTGCTCGGGGTCGCTGGGCTGCCGCGACAGGCGCATCCACAGCACGTCCATCGGGGCGCCGAGGTTTTCCACCTGAAAGCCGGCGCGCTCGCGCACTGTCGAGTGCCGGCCGTCGGCGCCGACGACGAGGTCGGCGCGGATCTCCAGCGGGCCGTCAGGGGTCGACGCTCGCAGCCCGACGACGCGGTCGCCCTCGACCACAAGATCGGTGGCGTCGGTCTTAAGGTGCAGGTCGAAGCCCGGGTAGCGCTTGCCCTCCTCGACGAGGAAGTTGAGGAAATCCCATTGCGGCATCAGGGCGACGAATTTGCACACGGTCGGCAGGTGGGTGAAATCGGCGATCTGGATTTCCGTATCGCCGACCAGCGCCCTCAGCCGCCGGACCTTGTCGTGCGGCAGCTGCAGAAACCGCTCGAGCAGCCCCAGTTCGTGCATCACCTGCAGCGTCGACGGGTGGATCGTGTCGCCGCGAAAATCGCGAAAAAAATCCTTGTGCCGCTCGAGCACCATCGCCCTGACCCCGGCGCGCGCCAGCAGGAAGCCGAGCATCACCCCGGCCGGCCCGCCGCCGGCGATGCAGCAGGTGGTGCGCAGCGGTTGAGCGGGCATCGTCAATCCTCCATTCCGGCATGCCAGCCCCACGGGCGTGGGGATGAAAACTCACCGGGTTCGTATACCATTAATCAGGGGTGATCTAACGCACAGGAGCCTAGCATGTCGGTCCTTACTTCCTCTCGCTGGTTTCGGCGCGGCGTGATGGCGGCGGCGTTGGTCGCCACCGGCGCGCTGACGATGGGTGCTGCGCCGCACGAGGCAAAGGCACAGGCGTATCCGTATTACGGGTACTATCCGTATGGGTATTATCCGTACTATTCGGCCTACTCTCCGTATTACTCGCCGTATTACTATCCGTCTTACGGGTATTACCCGTATGCACCGGTCAATGTCAGCGTCGGCTGGGGTTGGGGCTGGGGCGGCGGAGGACATCGGGGCGGGGGATGGCACGGCGGTCATGGCGGTCACGGCGGTCATGGCGGTCATGGCGGGCGCGGCCACCGCTGACCTGGCCGAGCCCCGCTGTATAACCCGGGGTCTGGCCCGGTACGGCTCTGCGGATCCGGTCGATCGGCGATAGCGGATCGACCGGATCCGCGTCGGCCTCGGCGGCGCCGATTACCAGAACTGCGATCTCGGCCGCCACCTGCGCCATTTCGTACGCCGCATTCGCGCCCTATAACAGAGCGTCCGCCGGCCTTTCCGCGAGCCCCGACCGATGCTCGACTCCGCCCTGATCGCCGCCCAGCTTGGCCGCGTGCTCGACGACGCGATGATCCCCGAACTGCCGCGGCATTACCGCGGCAAGGTGCGCGACAACTACGATCTGCCCGACGGGCGGCGCATCCTGATCGCCACCGACCGGCTCAGCGCGTTCGACCGCAATATCGCGGCGATCCCGTTCAAGGGCCAGGTGCTGACCCAGACCGCGCGGTTCTGGTTTGAGCAGACCACCGATATCTGCGCCAACCATGTTCTCGAATACCCCGACCCCAACGTGCTGGTGTGCCGGCGGCTCGACATCCTGCCGGTCGAAGTGGTCGTGCGCGATTACCTTGCCGGCACGACTGCGACCTCGGTCTGGTCGATGTACAAATCCGGCCGGCGCGAGGTCTATGGCATCCGCCTGCCCGACGGGCTGCGTGAGAATCAGAAGCTGCCGCAGACCATCATCACCCCGACGACCAAGGCGATGGACGGCGCGCATGACGAGCCGCTGACCGCGGCCGAGATCGTGGATCGCAACCTGTTGCCGGCGCGCGACTGGCAACAGGTCAGCGAAACGGCGCTGGCCCTGTTCTCTCGCGGCCGCGAGATCGCGGCGCGCCGCGGCCTCATCCTCGTCGACACCAAGTACGAGTTCGGCCGCGACCGCGACGGCAGCATCCTGCTCGCCGACGAAATCCACACGCCGGACAGCAGCCGCTATTGGTTTGCCGATAGTTACCCACAGAAATTCGCCGCGGGGCAGCCGCCTGAGGCGTTCGACAAGGATGTGCTGCGGCGCTGGGTGGCGGCGCGCTGCGACCCATACCGCGACCCGATTCCGTCGATCCCGCCCGAGGTGATCATTGAGACCGCGCAGGTCTATATCGACGCCTGCGAGCGGATCACCGGTGCCGCGTTCGTGCCGCCGCCGGCGGACCCGCCGCCGCTCGACCGCATCCGCGCCAGTCTGCGCCGCTTTTTCTAGCGGCACCGCGGGCCTTCGGGGTCTGCGCGCTTTCGCGCTTTGACCGGCGCCCCATATAGGGCGTTGAAGAACGGGCGATGGATCAGGTGGTCTCGGGCGTGCAATTGCCAGTGCGCCGCCGCGCCGCGTGGGTCGCGGGCGCGCCCTACGCCGCGATCGCCGCCGGCGGGGCGCTTATCGACTGGCTATCTACCGAGCATCCCGCGGCGATGCCGGTCTGGGGGCCGTGGCAGTTTTCGTGGCCGGAATACGCGACGACGGCGCTGGTCCTCTATTGGTTTGCCCGCGGGCGCAGGCTGATCGCGCCCGAGGCGCGGCCCGCCGCGTGGCGGACGATCGCGTTTCTGGCCGGCGTCGCGGCGACCTACGCGGTGATGCAGACCCGTTTCGACTATCTCGCGCAGCACATGTTCTTTCTGAACCGCATCCAGCATGTGGTGATGCACCATCTCGGGCCGTTTCTGATCGCCCTTGGCGGCGCCGGCGAGGCGATCCGCCGCGGCATGCCCGATCCGGCGCGGCGCCTTGTCGAAAGCCGCCCGGTGCTGGCGGTGATCCGCGTGTTGCAGCAGCCGCTGCTCGCGGCGTTTCTGTTTGTCGGGCTGGTGTATTTCTGGCTGATCCCGCCGATCCACTTTCGCGCGATGATCGACGCACGGCTGTATGCGGTGATGAACTGGAGCATGGTGCTCGACGGGCTTCTGTTCTGGTACCTGGTGCTCGACCCGCGGCCGAAGCCTCCGGCGCGAGTGTCGTTTGGGGGGCGCGCCGCGCTGGCGGTGGGGGTCTCGCTGCCGCAGATTCTGCTCGGCGCCGTGCTTGCCTTCACCGCGCGCGACATCTACCCCTTTTACGATTTGTGCGGGCGACTGTTTCCGTCGATCCCGGCGGTTGCCGACCAGCATATCGGCGGCGTGATCATCTGGATGCCGCCGGCGATGATGAGCGGGATCGCCGTGCTGCTGGTCGTCAACGCGCTGCGCGTGCAGGAGGAAGGCCATGTGGAAGAGGACGAGGCCGCGGCAGCCCTGGCGGCGGCGGCAAGGCGGTGGACGGGCCGCTAGCAGGCTCGGCGCCGCGGCGCTGGCGGCTGTGCTCGGTTTTGCGGCGCCGGCCTGGGCGGCCGGCGCATCGCTCGCGGTAAGCGGTGCGTGGATGCGCCTGATCATCCCGGAACGCCCGGCCGCGGGGTATTTCACGCTGACCAACAACAGCGGGCAGGCGCGCAACCTCGTCGGCGCCCAATCGCCGGCCTGCGGGTCGCTGATGCTGCACCGCACCGAAAGCGGCGGCGGCGTCGAACGCATGGTGATGGTGCCGAGCGTGGCGGTGCCGGCGCATGGCAGCATCACGTTTGCGCCCGGCGGCTACCACCTGATGTGCATGAAACCGGCGGCGAGCATGGTGCACGGCCATTCGGTGCCGGTGACGCTGAAATTCGGCGACGGCGAAACCCTGTCCGCCGATTTCCCGGTACGCAACGCCGCCGGGAAATAGCAGCTAGACCATCCGCCGCAGCCGGCTGAACAGGCCAGAGTCGCTGTGTTCGGTCGCCAGCCGCTTCAGGTCGGCCGCGGTGCCGGCGATGTCGGGATTGGCGTTGGCCAGCGACGGGACGAGCAGCCGCGCCGCGCCGGTGCCGTCGAATACATAGGTCGCCGAGCCGTGCGTCACCTCATAGGGGTGCTCTTTGGTGGCCGGCGTGACCGAGTAGACCACGCGGTAGCGGCGCGCCACCGCGGCGAGCTGGTCGGGCGTGCCACGCAGCCCGTCGAACTGCGGCGAGAAATTGTGGACGTACTTCGCCAGCACCGCCGGCGTGTCGCGGTTGGGATCGACGGTGACGAACAGCAACCGGATCCCCGAGCCCGCCGGCCCGATCTTGTCGAGAATCGTGACGACGTTGGCGAGTGTCGTCGGGCACACGTCTGGGCAGAACGTGTAGCCGAAATACAGCATCGCGATATGGCCGCGGTAATCGGCGGCGGTGACGGTCTTGCCGTCGCGGGCGCGGGTCAGCGTAAAGGCGAGCGGCGGGGAGCTGTTGCTCACGTCGA
>Ga0307374_10005286_pt1 | contig 20946 bp, 20 predicted proteins | sample OX3MG_FD_202532 | JGI IMG/M metagenome (GOLD analysis project Ga0307374, IMG submission 202532) | Soil microbial communities from Risofladan, Vaasa, Finland - OX-3 | ecosystem: Environmental > Terrestrial > Soil > Coastal area > Acid sulfate soil | place: Finland: Risofladan, Vaasa | collected...
TCACCGCCGGTCCTCGCTCGCGCCCGGGAGCTTCCTGACCCAGGCGGACCAGTACTCGTCGAGGAAGGCCGACTGGTACTTCGTGAGATGGATCTCGTCGACGCTCGCCGCCGGGATCGGGGTGAACGCGCCGAGCGAGCTCGCGAGCACCTGGACACGCACCGCGCGCTCCAGCGTCAGCGCCGAGAGCACGGCCCAGCGGATGTCCTCGCCGACGGCGAGCATGCCGTGGTTCTGCAGCAGCACCGCTCGGTGGCCGCCCAGCGCGTCCGCGACCGCCCGGCCGTCGTCGCGGGTCATGACCATTCCGACGGACGCGTCGTACAGGCCGACGCCGTCGTTGAAGAGCACCGCGTCGTGGGAGAGGAACTCGAGCGACGACACGGTCGCGCCGAGCGCCGTCGCGTAGAGGGCGTGGGTGTGGATCGCGGCGCTCACGTCCGGACGCGCCCGGTAGGTCTCGGTGTGCATCACGGTCTCGAGGTGGGCGCCGGGGGCGAGGTGCCCGTCGGGATCGTCGAGGCGCACGAGCATGACGTCGGCGGGCGTGACCTCGCCGAGCGCCTTGCCCTTCGCCTTGATGTACACCTCGTGCTCGCCGGGGCCACGGACGCTCACGTGGCCGAGCGTCAGGTCCTCGTGGCCGTAGTGCGCGACGATCCGGCACGCTGCGGCCACCTGCCGGCGCGCCTCGTCGGCGGACTTCGGCGCGAGACCGGTGGCCAGCTCGAGGTCACCGAGGACGCTCAAGTCCTCGCGTCCCGGCGCTCGGTCGGAGGGTAGTCCGGCCAGGGGAACGTGAAGACCATGACGAGGTCCTCGTCGCCCTCGTTCACGACCGTGTGCCAGACCTTGGCGGGGATGTAGAGGCCGCTGTGCGCGCGCACCGCGACCTCCTCGTCCTCGAGCCGGATCACACCGTTGCCGGACACGACGAAGCACAGCTCGTCCACCGAGTGCGACAGGTCCGCGGTCACGAGGCCGGGCCCGAAGACCGAGTAGCCGAGGGACGCGTGGTTGTCGTCGACCGTCTTGTCGCTCACGAGCACTCTCGACCAGCTGTCGTGGCGCAGCTCGATCGGCGCCACGTCCTCCAGCCCGATCGCCCGGGTACGCGCGCCCGTCATAGCTGCCAGACACCTTCCTTGACGATGTACTCACCGGTGTCGACGATCTGGATGGAGATGTTGTGGTTGACGCCGTCGAGGTGCAGCGAGCTCGTGTTCTGACCGCCCGGGTAGCAGTTCTGGTTGTCGCCGAGGGCGAAGTGCGCGGTTCCCTTGCGCCCCTTCGACGACGGCCCGATCAGCGGCGCGTAGTCGCTCGTCCCGAACGCGAACTCCGCGACGACCTCGGTGCCCGGCACGCCGCTGATCGCGTTCAGGAGCCGCTCCGCCTCCCACTTCCCCTCTATCGACGTGTATCGGCCGTTCTCGATGTGCCACGTGACGGGATTCTCGACGTTCCCCGGAACCCCGACCCCGAGAAGGTTCCCGTCGACGACGATCGTGCCCTCCGTCTCGGTCTCGACGGCACCATACGCGACCTCGCCCCAAAGGGGCAACGGACCCATCATCGCCCCCGGCTGCTTCACGGGGACGACCTCGAGCGCGGGCCTGCCCTCGATGCTCACCTCGACGTCGGTCCCGGCAGGCGAGGTGACCCGCACGCGCTTCTTGCCCTCGAGCAGCTTGATCGCCGCCTGCGCGTTGGAGATCGTGCGGCGGATGTCGTCGACGGAGATCGGCCAGCGGCCGAAGCCCTCCTCGACCGAGCCGATGCGCGAGTGGTGCGCGCACGCCTGCTTCACCGCGGACACGTGGGCGAAGCGGTTGGCCCATTCGAGGTTCGTCATGATGATGATGTCGTCGGAGTTCACGATCGCGGTGTGCAGCTGCTTCGGTGGCGCCATCGGGAACAACGTGTCCGTGAGGCACCGCCGCACCTGGGTGTCGTTGTTCGCGATCATCGGCCAGCCGCCCCGCTCGGAGACGACGGTGGCCACCATGTCGGCCTCCTCGCTCCGGGTGTTGTCGGTGATGATCGTGACGGTGTCGCCTTCCTTGACCTCGAAGCACACGTCGACAACCAGTTCGGCCGCTGCGCGCATCTCGGCTTCGGTACGCGCCTGCTCGTTCACGGACATGGTGACCTCCTTGTTGAGTCTTAGTGGGCGCTGATCTCGACGTCGTTCGCCCGCAGGACGGGGAGAATCTCGTTCGCGAAGCGCTCGACCTGGGCGAACTGGTCCATGTCGCCGAAGCGGCAGACGAAGTGGTCGACACCGGCCTGCCGGAACTTCATGAACCACTCGACGATCGTGTCGGGGTTCCCGACCGGACCCCAGTTGGACAGGTCGACGGCCTTCGACAGCTCGGGATAGTAGGCACCGATGTAGTTGCCGAATGCCTCGCGGGCCTTCTCCTTGGAGTCGCCGATGTTCATCGTCACCTGGTACGAGACCACGTAGCGGTCGAAGTCCGTCTCGAGCTTCGCCGCGGCGGTGCGCAGCTGGGCGACCTGCTCGACGACCTCCTCCGGGTGCTCCGCGCGGCAGCACGTCATCCAGCCGTCGCCGTAGCGGATGACCCGCTCGCACGCCCGCTCGAGCCGGCGGCTCGCGACGCCCGGGTCGAGATCGCCGGTGAGCCGGATGTTCGACACGACCCAGGTGGGCGGCGGCTTCTGGATCGGCATGAGCGGCGCCATCTCGGTGCCCGAGTGGAACGCGACGTCCTCGTACGTGTAGTACTTGCCGCGGTAGTTGACGCTGCCCTCGGTCCACAGGGCCCGCAGCACCGCGAGGCCCTCCTCGAAGATCGTCGCGCGGTCCGCGAAGTCGAGCCCGAGCGCCGCGAACTCGCGCTTCACGCCGATCTCCGGATTGCCCATGCAGGCGCCGAGGATGGAGCGGCCGTTCGACAGGTGGTCCATCGTCGCCCACTCGAGGGCGAGGTAGAGCGGGTTGCGGGTCGAGGTGACGAGGCACGCGGTGCCGATCCGCACCCGCGAGGTGCGCTGGGACAGCGCCGACATCAAGTTGAGCGGCTCGTAGCGCGGCTTCGAGAACAGGCTGTCTCCGACCCAGATGGAGTCGAACCCGACGTCCTCGGCAACCACCGCGAGCTGCAGCAGGTCCGACAGCGTGTAGGCCGGTGCGATCAACGGCTCACGGTTGTTGAGATTTACGCCGAATTCCACTCGAGCACCTCTTCCCCTCGATGACGACCGGAGGTCAGCCGCCACCGGCGGCGGGACCACGTCCACCCCCATCCGAACATAGTCGCGTCTAAACTGTCAACAGGCGACAGCCGACAACTTTGCTCCGCATCCGCTCGAGCGGCGCGGTCACGACGCGCCCGACCGCGCCGCGATCGACGCGAGCGCCGCTTCGACACCGGCCCCCACGTCGACGTGCGCGCCCATGTCGAGAAGGGTGCGCCCGAGCGCGAGGAGGCCGACCACCGGGTGGAGACCGTTCGCGGTCGGCCCCATGTGACCGATGCGCACGAGGTTCCCGGCCCCCTGGCCCCCGGAGAGCATCACCCCGTAGCGCTCCCGGGCGTGGCCGCGGATCCGGTCGTGGTCGAGACCGTCGGGCACCGCGATCGAGGTCACGCAGTTCGCCGCGATCGCCTCCGAGCGGGGCCAGATCCTGAGCCCCATCGCCGCCACGCCCGCTCGGCACGCGCTCGCGGCGGCCGCATGGCGGGCGATCGACGCGTCGACGCCCTCCTCGAGGATCTGGTCGCACACGGACTCGACGCCGTGGACGTCGACCACCGACGGCGTGAACGGGAACCGGCCCTCGCCGAACCAGGTCCGCTTCCAGTCGAGCAGCGAGAGGAACGACGCCCGCGGGGCCTGGGGGTTCTTCTCCATCACCTCCCACGCGCGCTCGCTCACGGACATGAGCGACATCCCCGGCGGGCCGCCGAGGCACTTCTGCGGACCGAGCACGCAGACGTCGAGGCCCCACGCGTCGACCTCGAACTCCATGCCGCCCACGCTCGACACGCAGTCGACGAGCGTCAGCACGCCCCGTGCCGCGGCGATCCGGCCGATCGACGCGACGTCCGTCGCGGTTCCCGACGGCGTCTCGCAGTGCACGACCGCGACCATCGTCGTGTCGGGGTTGCTCTCGAGGAACCGCTCGACGTCGCCTGGGTCGACGACGTCGTCGTAGGGAACCTCGATCTCGTGGAGGTCGGCGCCGAAGTCCGTCAACCACATCCCCATGCCCTCGCCGAAGACGCCGGACACGAGGTTGAGCACCTTGTCGCCGGGGCGCACGAGCCCGCGCGCCGCGGCCTCGAGCCCGAGCACGGCCTCGCCCTGCATCATCACCACCGAGCTCTCGGTGCGGAAGATCGACGCGACCTTGCGCTCCGTGCGCCGGAACGCGTCGAGGAACTCCGGGTCGTAGTGGTAGGTGATCGGCGAGCCGAGTGCCGCGAGCGTCCGCGCGCTCGCCGCCGTCGGCCCCGCCGAGAGTGTGAAGTCCACCTCACGCATCGTCGTCACCCTCGCTTCCTGGGTCGGGCGTTTCCTCGGTCGGTCTCATCGCTCACGGCCGGATCCCGCTCGCACCGCGGCCGCTAGCGCGCACCGCGCACGTACGGCACTGCGAGCGCGGGCGGAAGGTAGGCGCTGCGGGCGAAGATGACGAGCGCGAGCATGATCGCCGCGAACGGCAGCATGTTGATCACGTCGGCCGAGATGTTGATCCCGGTGAGCTGCAGCGCCGTCGACAGCGACAGCGAGATCCCGAAGACGAACGACGCGACCGCGACCCAGACCGGGCGCCCCCTCGCGAGCATCGCGATGACGATCGCCATGTAACCCTGGCCCTGGGTCATGAACGGCGTGAAGGTCCCGGCCGCGATGACGGAGAGGTAGGCCCCGCCGACTCCCGCGAGCGCCCCGGTCGCGAGCGTCGCGTAGCTGCGGGTGTTGAGGACGCTCACGCCCGCCGCGTCGAGAGCTTCCGGCTTCTCCCCCGCGGCCCGCAGCTCGAGGCCCCAGCGGGTCCTGCTGAACATCCACGCGACCGCGACGACGAGGCCGAGACCGAAGTAGACGACGAGGGGCTGGTCGAACAGGCTCTTGCCGAGGATGGGGATCGAGTCGAGACCGGGGATCGCGACCTGCGGGTACGCGGGCAGGCGGGGGTAGGCGCCGCCGAACTGCGCCTGCTGCAGGACGCTCGTGATCCCCTCGCCCGCGAGCGTGATCGCGATCCCGATGACGATCTGGTCGAGGCCCATGCGGACGCTCAGCACGACCATCAACACGGCGGCGACGACGCCGCCGAGCGCTCCGGTGAGGAAGCCCACCCACATCGAGTGCGCCTCGTACGCGCCGAGGAATCCCGTGTACGCGCCGACGAGCATCATGCCCTCGAGGCCGATGTTCAACACGCCCGAGCGCTCGGAGATCGCCTCGCCCACCGCCGTGAACATGAGCGGGATGGACGCGAGCACCCCACCCGCGAGGAGGGCGGTCACGAAGGACTGCGTGAACAGTCCCGAGGCCGCGGCCAGGACAGCGGTCATGGGGACCTCCTCCGCCGGACGAGCGGCTGGCGCAGGGCCTCCCTGAGCCCCTTGGTCAGGTAGCTCTGGCCGAGCTCACGGCGCCGGCCGAGAAACTCGATGATCGTCATGAACAACAAGATGAGGGCGACGATCACGAGCAGGAAGTCCGTCGGCAGGCTGACGGCCTGCGTCGCGAGGTCGCCGCCGGTCGACAGCACCGCGTAGAACGCGACGAACGGGATGACCGCGAGCAGGTTCAGCCTCGCGAGGAAGACGAACGGGATCACCGTGTTGCCGTAGCTCGGGTTCCAGTTGGCCCGCACGTACGACCACAGCCCGAGGATGTCGACGGCTGCGGAGACGCCGATGAGAAAGCCGCTCCAGAGGAACGACGAGATGATGAGGCGCCGCACGTTGATGCCGACGTGGCGGGCGGCCTTCGGGTTCTCGCCGAACACCTGCAGCCTCAGGCCGAACGACGTGCGCGTGAGCAGGTAGTGCAGCACGAGCACGATGCCGAGCGCGACGAGGAACCCGACGTGGATGTGCGTGCCGGGGATGTTCGGCAGCATGTCGTTGTACGGGATCGTCTTGGTCTGCGGAATCGTGACCGTCGGGTCCTGGAACGGACCCTTGACGAGGATGTTCGCGACGTCGATTCCGATGAACGACATCATGAGCGTCGTGATGATCTCGTTCGTGCCGAAGTAGGCGCGCAGCAGCGCCGGGACGATCGTCCAGATCGCTCCGGCCAGCCCGGCCATGACGAACAGCACGGCGTACGCGACCGGCAGCGGGAAGTGCGCGAACATCCACGGCCCGTAGCCGACGACGAACACCGCACCGAGCAGGTACTGCGCGTCGTAGCCGAGGTTCCAGATGTTGGCCCGGAACACCACGACGAGCCCCGCCGCCACGAGCAGCAGCGGGGCCATGAGGACCGCGCTGTTCTGCCAGTTGTTCAGCTCGACGCCGTAGCGCCAGACGTCGGAGTAGAAGCGGACGGGGCTCCGTCCGAGCACGAGCAGCAGCACCGCGCCCGCGAGGAGGGCGAGCACGACCGGGACGAGCGAGCGCACGAAGGTGAGGACGACCATCTGGCCGCGCCCGGTCGCCGGCCGCGCGGGTGGCGGGGCCGGCGGCGCGGGCGCAGCAGCCCGGTCCTCGGCCGCTATCGCCACGCTCGGACCTCCGCCTCGCGCGCTTCGCGCAGCCGGGCGTCCGTCGTCATGCGACCGCACCGGTGGAGTCGGCGTCGCCGATCATGAGCGCGCCGATGCGCTCCGCGGCATCCCGCCCGTTCTGGACCGTGCCGACGAGGCGCCCTCTCGAGAGCACGACGATCTCTCCCGCGAGCTCGAGCAGCTCGTCGAGGTCCGTCGATATGAGCACGGCACCCGCTCCCTCGGCGGTGAGGCGCCGGATGACCTCTCGCACGTTCTCCGTCGTGCGCAGGTCGAGGCCGTACGTCGGCTTGTTGAACACGACGACCTTCGGACCGAGCGACAGCTCGCGTGCGAGGAGCAGCTTCTGGATGTTGCCACCGGAGAGCGTGCCGGCACGGGTCGCGATGCCCGGCGTCCGGATGTCGTACTCGGCGACGAGCTCGAGGGCCGCGGCGTTGACCTTGCGCGCGTCGATGCGGCCGCGGCGCCAGAACGGCTGCTCGCCGATGCGCTTCAGCAACAAGTTGATCGACACGCTCAGGTTCCGGACGATCCCCTCGCCGAGCCGGTCGTCGGTGACGTAGCGCAGGCCGAGCTTCTGGCGCGCGGACACGCCGAGACGGTTCACGGGCGTGCCGAACAGCTCGACCGAGCCCGTGCGCGCGCGCCGCTGCCCCGCGATGGTCTCTGCGAGCGCGCGTTGGCCGTTGCCGTCGATACCGGCGACTCCGAGGATCTGCCCGGCCCGCACCTTCATGCTGACGTCGACGATCCCGGGTTCCAGGCCGTCGCCGGGCGCCGACACCGACTTGAGCTCGAGGATCGGCTCCTCGTCGCCGCCCGCCGCGATCGCGAGACGACGTGCGCCGAGGTCTTCCACGTCCTCGATGCGCGTCTGGAGCTCGGGGGCGTCGCCGATGTCGGTCGCATCGCCGAACATGAGGCGGACGATCGTCGCCCGGTTCTGCTCCGGGGTCGAGGACCGGATCTCCTCGCTCGACAGCTCCCCGATGGCGCGGCCCCGGCGGAGGATCGTGATGCGGTCGCTCACCGCCAGCGCCTCGTGGAGCTTGTGCGTGATGAAGATGATCGCCGTTCCCTGCTGCTTGAGCTGCACCAGCACCTTCTCGAGCTCCTCGACGCCTTGGGGCGTGAGCATCGAGGTCGGCTCGTCGAGCACGAGGACCCGCGATCCCTTCCAGAGCGCGGAGATGATCTCGACCTGTTGCTGGCGGCCGAGCGCGAGATCGCCGGTGCGTGCGTCCGGGTCCACCTCGACGCCCAGCATCTTCGCGATCTCCGCCATGCGCGCCCGAGCGCGTCCCCGGTCGAGCACGATCCTGCGGCTCTCGCCGAGCATGAGGTTCTCGAGGACGCTCAGCGCCGGGATGAGCGTCGAGTGCTGGTAGACCGTCCCGATGCCCATCTTGAGCGCGTCGCGCGGCGATCGGATCCTCGCGGGCTCGCCGTCGATCAGTATCGTCCCGGAGTCCGGGCGCTGCATGCCCGAAAGAATGCTGATCAAGGTGGACTTGCCGGCACCGTTCTCGCCGAGCAGACAGTGCACCTCGCCCCGGCGGACGGCGAGATGCACGTCGTCGTTCGCCAGCACGCCGGGGAACCGCTTGGATATCCCCACCAGCTCGACGGCCGGAGCGCCGGGGTCAGTCGGCGACATGCCTGCCCCCAGCGCTCCGTCGGCCATCGATGTCTCCAGCTCTCGCGACCCGCTCAGGCTGCCGCGACGAGCTTCTTGACTGCGCCGAGGGTCAGCGCCACGGGAACCTTGATCGCACCCGAGACGATCTTCGCCTTCGCCGCCTGCATCTGTGCCCACACCGGAGCCGAGATGTACTTCGTCTTCAGCATCGAGATGCCGCCGTTGCCGAGGGTCAGGTTGTACGCGTGCTTCCCGTAGGTGCCGTTCTGGATGTCCGTCACAGCCTGCTTGAAGACTTTCGTGAAGGACCAGATCTCGGAGGACAGCAGCACGTGCTGCTTGTCGATCGGCCCCATGTTGCCGATGTCGCCGATGTACCAGACCTTGTGGCCGACCTTGGCGGTCGACACGGCCTGGAGGTAGCCGAACGAGGCGTCGTCACCCATCCCGAAGATCACGTCGGCGTTGGCCGAGATCAACGTGCTCACGACTCGCTTTCCGCCGGCCGAGTCGTCGTAGGACGCCGGGCCGATCTCCGCGAAGCGCACCTTGATCTTCTTGTTGACGCTCGCCACGCCGGCGGCGAAGCCACCGCTCATCTCGAACCAGTTCGAGTCACTCGCAGAGATGACGATCCCCACCGTGCCCGTCTTGGTCTCCTTCGCGGCGAGGATGCCGGCGAGGTAGCCGCCCTGCTCCGCCGACGTCGTGATCGTGGAGACGAGGCCGGGTACGAGCTCGTTCGGGACGTCGTAGGTCATCACCGGGACCCGGTAGCGCAGCGCGACCTGCTTCGCCGCGGTGTCGTACCCACTCGCGTGGGCGATGATGAACTGCGCGCCGCCTTGCGCGAGCTGGGACAGGATCGACTGGGTGTTGTTGTAGCCGATGTTCGAGATCGTCGTCAGCTTCGCGCCGACCGACTTCGCGACCGACTTCGCGGCGTTGAGCCCCTGCTGGTTCCAGCCGTAGTCGGTGGGCTTCGCCGGCAGTGCGATCGCGATCTTCGTGACCTTCACCCCCGCCCTTGCCTTCGCCGTCGTTGCCGGCGATGCCGACGACGGCACGACTGCGATTCCCGCGATCGCGACAGCCGCAGCTGCCGATACCGCCATGATTGGTCCTCCACGGAGGATTGCGCGCATGCGTGGCTCCTTCAACTGCTCCGTCGACCCCCGTCCCGCCACTCGTGCGTTCGCCGAGCGCGTTGCCGTGTGGGTCTGTCCCAACGATTCCCCTGCAGTACGGCCGATGCGGTGCTCGTCCTCTCGTGCATGCGACCGGCAGAGTCTCCCCCCTACGGGACTGCGCTCGTCGACTGCATGCTGTTGACAAGAACGCGTGGCACTCTACTAGGGTCCTCGAGACAGCCGCAAGGGCGTGGGCGAAAGGCGGGCTTCGGCCCGGGTCCACCGCCCGACCTCCGATGCATCCGCCTGTCCGACCGATCGACTGCGGCGTCGCCGGAGGGCACCCGGTTGGAGCCCGCGTGCCGGCTGCAGGGCCTGCGAGGTCGCGCCGTCGCCCGTCGAGGTCCGGCCTCGAGAGCGCCGGGGCGTGCCGCAGCCGGCTCGGGCGGATCGAGACGAGGCGATGCCGCAGACCCTCGTCGAGGTAGGCGCGGCACGACGACGCGGCGCGACGGCGGTGCGGACGCGGCTCCTGACCTTCCCCACCGCGAGCCCGCGGCCGAACGCACGAGCGGGAGGTCGGCGACGGACCCGACAACCGTCGCGACGCGGGCCGGCACTGCCTGCGTGCGCTCCGTCGGCGACGAGATCGGACGCGCGGTCCGCGGCTACTCCCCGAGGAACAGACGGGCGAGCTCCTCGCCGTCGGTGAGAAGGCGCGCCTGCTTCGATACCCTGAGCCTGCCGTCGACCATCACGTGGACCTCCGAGGACACGGCGATCGCCTCGAGCGCGCGCTGCTCGACGAGCAGCACCGCCACTCCGCTCTGACGCAGTTCCTCGACGTGGGTGTTGAGCACGAGCTGGGTCATCTCCGGGGAGAGGCCGGCGGTCGGCTCGTCGAGCAGCACGGCCGAAGGGCCTGGCATGAGCGCCCGGCCGATTGCGAGGAGCTTGCGCTCGCCACCGCTCAACTGGCCCGCGACCCGACCGAGGAGCCGCGAGAGCAGCGGGAAGATCGCGATGACCTCCTCGACGCGAGCGCGCACCCGGCGTCGATCGAGGCTGTAGCCACCGAGCTCGAGGTTCTCGCGCACCGTCAGGATCGGAAAGACGTCGTCGAGCTGCGGCACCCACGCGAGTCCTCGGCGAACGAGGTCGTTGCCCGCGGTCTCGGAGATGTCCTCGCCCGCGAGGAAGATCCGCCCCGAGATCAGCACGGCGTCGCGGGTGATCGCGCGGAGCAGCGTCGACTTTCCGGCGCCGTTCGGGCCGATGACGCAGGCGACCTCTCCGGAGCGGACCGAGAACGAGACGTCTTCGATGACCGCGGCGCCCCCGTAGCCGGCGCTCACGCGGTCGAGCACGAGCGAGGGCGCGCTCGTGCTGCGCACCGCCGCTCCCGATGTGGCGGCGTCAGCCGACAAGGTAGGCCCGCCTCACGTCGGGATCGGCCCGCAGCTCGTCCATGGCGCCCTGCATCAGCACCTTGCCCTGCGCGAGGACGATCACCGGGCTGCAGAGCCTCTCCACGAGCCCGAGCTCGTGCTCGATCAGCACGACGGTCATCCCGGTGGTCCGGAGCTTCGCGATGAGGTCCTCGATCGGCGCAGCGAGGGTTCTCGCGACACCGGCCATCGGCTCGTCGAGCAGCAGCAGTCGCGGCCTCGCCATGATCGCCCGTCCGATCTCGACCAATCGCTTCTGCCCACCGGAGAGCTCGCCGGCGTAGGAGTCGGCGTGGCGCGAGAGCTGCAGGCTCTCCAGGATCGATCGCGCCTGCTCGAGCTGCGCCGCCTCGCGTCGGTGCCAGGCCCGGCGCCCGACAAATGACGACACGAACCGCTCGCCGTCCCATGGCGGAACACCGAGGAGGAGGTTCTCGAGCGCAGTCATCTGCGGGAAGACGCTCGCGGCCTGGAAGGTGCGGATCACCCCGCGACGCGCGACCTCGTAGGGACGGAGGCCCGCGATGTCCTCGCCCTCGAGCAGGATCCGACCGCGGTCGGGTCGGATCGCACCGGCGATCATGCCGAGCACCGACGACTTGCCGGCACCGTTCGGTCCGATCAGGCCGGTGAGGGACCCGCGGGGCACCGACAGCGAGACGCCGTCGACGGCGCGCACCCCGCCGTAGGACTTGGCGATGTCCTCCACGACGAGCAGCGGTGCGGCTCCGGCGCCGGTTTCGGCACCGGTCTCGGGGGATGCATCAGCCACGCTCGTCGCCCTTCGTCGCCGCGGACCGCTCCGCGAGCTCCGGCGCGTCCGGCCGCAAGGGTGCCGGGAACCGCCGCCGTCGCTCCGGGAGCAGCCCCTGCGGACGCGTCCAGAGGAACACGAGCGTGAGGATCCCCGTGATGATCCACTCGAGCGATGCGATCACCGAAGGGTTGAGGGTGATCGGAAGGTACTCGACGGCCTGCTGCACGCCGACACCGACGAGCGCGGCGCCGACCGCGACGCCGGTGAGCGAGCCGCGTCCACCGACGATCACCGCCGTGAAGAACACGAACGTCTCCGGGTAGAACCAGCCGTTCGGCGCCCAGGCACCGATGAACTCGACGAGGAGCGCCCCGGAGAGACCCGCGAGCGCGCCGCCGATCACGAATGCCTGCATGCGGTGGCGGTTGGCGTTACGCCCGAGCGCCTCGATCGCGCGGTCGTTCTCGCGCACCGCCCGCAGGACCCGACCGAACGGCGAGTACACGGTCGCGTACATGACGACCCCGACGACCGCCATGCAGAACACGCAGAAGAGCACGAAGATCCAGATCTGGGTCTGGCGCGTCGCGTGGATGAGCGACACCATCGGGTTCGCCACGAGCGAGATCCCGGCGACGCCGTTCACCAGGCCGGTCTGCGACTCGGCGATGATCGTCGCGATCACCGAGACGACGAGCATGACCATCGCCTGGTAGTCCGAGCGCAGCCGCCGAAGGCTCACGAGCCCGACGACACCGGCCAGGACCGCGCCCACGACCATCGCCCCGATGATCGGCACGGGGAACGGGAGCCGCCAGCCGCCGACATACTGCTGGAACCCCCCGCTCGAGCTCGACGGGCCGAGGCTGAGAATCGCCGCGGTGTACGCGCCCGCGGCCTGGAAGATGATGAAGGAGAAGTTGAGGACCCCGGTCACCCCGAACTGGATGTCGAGCGCCCAGGACGCGATGACGTTGACGCAGATGTAGACGCTGACGGTTGCGAGGTAGAGCTGGGTCGCGGCACTCATCCCACTGCCGTCCGCTCGCTCGAGAGCTGGGAGAACATTCCCTGGGGCCGGACGAGCAGCACGAGGATCAACACGGCGAACGCCACCACGTCCTTCAGCTCGGGATTCCAGTAGGCCGCGGTGATCTCGGTCGCGAGACCGACGACGAGGGCTCCGACGACGGCCCCTTCGGCCGAGCCCACGCCACCGAGGACGGCCGCCGCGATCACCATGATGAGGAACTGCGACCCGGTCGTCGCCGCGAAGGTGCTGGTGTCGAGGAAGAGCGCCACGGACCCGATCCCGGCCATCACCCCGGATGCGAACCAGGCCACCGCGACGACCCGCCTCGTCGGCACCCCGCACGCGCGCGCGAGCGAGGCGTTGACCGAGAGCCCGCGCATCGCCGCGCCGAGGCGCGTGCTCTTGAGCCCGAAATGGGTCGCGGTCATCATCACCGCGGCGATGACGATGATGATGAGCTCCTGGCCGGTGAGCAGCATGCCTGCGAGATCGAAGGCCTTCCCGGGCTGCGCGTTGTACGCGTAGAAGGTGGGGCCGACGAACGCCTGGATCGTGTTGTCACAGATCAAGCCCGTCGCGATCGTCACGATGACCATCCCGAAGCGGCTGATCCCGTGGCGGATGAACCGGCCGAAGATCAACCAGTTCAGCGCCACGGAGATCAGGCCGCCGCACAGCGCCCCGATCGCCATCGAGGCCCAGATGCTGATGCCGGATGTGTTGAGGGCGTAGGCGATGAAGCCGGTCCCGGTCATCACGCTTCCGAAGGACAAGTTGAAGACGTTCGTGACGCTGAACTGCAACGTGAACCCGACCGAGCTCACGGCGAGAATCGAGGCCGTGACGATGCCGAAGCCGATCGCTGACATCAGCACTTCCATGTGAGCGATCTCCCGGCTTCGTCTCGAACGCGATCAGGCAGTGCTGCAGTTGCTCAGAAGGCCGCCTTGATCTCCGCGGAGCTGAGCACGCTGGACACCGCCCAGTTGCCGTTCTTGTACCGCTCGATCGCGAATCCCTGGCCCGCGTTGTGCCAGCGGTCGAAGATGATCGCGCCGGCGGCTCCGACGTACTGGATGCGCTTGCCTTTCGCGAGCGCCGCTTTGCCGGCCGCGTAGGTGTGGACGACGACCGCACCCGCCGAGGGGTTGGTGACCTTCGGGATGAAGGTGTTGTAGACCTTCGGCGAGGTCGAGTGCGCCATGTCCATCGCGAGCGCCATGATCACGACGGAGTCGTAGTCGGCGACCGAGTACAGGTCCGAGTTCCACTGCATCGGCTTGGAGACCTGCTTGCCGATCGTCTTCAGCGCCGCCGTGTACGTCCGGTACGCGAGCGTCGTGAGCGGCGCGTACGCCACCACCGCGTAGTCGTGCGCGTTCAGGTTCGACGCGCCGATCGCCCCGATGACGGCCTTGCGCCAGCCCGGCTCCTGGGACACCGGGTCGGTGATGAGGTCGGGAATCGTTCCCAGCTGACGAAGCTCGGACAGGTAGGTCGCGGACGTCTGCGGGTCGGCCTCGCTGATGATCGCCTGCGGCTTCGCGCTTGCGAGCTTCTGGACCTCGGAGCGGTAGGACAGCTGCCCGATGGCGATCGTCTGGTTCGCGACGAGGTGGAGGTGCAGTTTGGTGACACCCGCGATCGCGGCGGGGGCTGATCCCTGAGCCGAGGAGTCGTTGCCGAAGACCGTCGCGACGCTCTTCAAGCCGAGCTTCTTCGCGGCCGCGGCCATCGCGCCGCCCTGGGCCGGGTCCGGCGAGAGGATCCGCCAGAAGTACGGCGACGTCGAGTGGTCGAACGACGCCTGGCCGGTCGTCGAGAAGACGGGGATGTTCGCCTGTGCGAACAGCGGGACGACCGCAGTCGCGGTGTCCGAGCCGCCTCCGAGCACGCCGACGAGCGAGCTCGTCGACGCGATGAGACGGTTCGCCGCGGGCACGGCGTCAGCGGGGTCGCCCTTGGAGTCGGTCGGATCGCAGGTGATCTTGTGCCCGAGGACGCCGCCGGCGGCGTTGATGAGCTTCTCGGCCGGGAAGCACCCCGCGGCGGCCTCGGGGCCGAAGGCGGCGTTCGGACCGGAGTAGGCGTGGAAGATCGCGACCACGAGGGATCCCGAGCCCGAGTGCGCCACGGCCGGTGGGGCACCCCAGACTGGCGTTGCCACAAGGGCAAGCGCTCCCGCGCCGAGAGCTGCCGCTGCTGCTGCTGACTTCTTCACCGTTCCCCCACCCTGTTGCCTGATCAGGCTCCCAATGTGCACGCACTACTGCGACCAGCACGTTTCGTGTAGCTCCTGCTCACGCGTTCAGCAGCCGTGCCCCGGCGAGCGACCGCGTCATGCCGGGAGGAGAGTGAGCAGGGCGACACCGGACGGTGCCGCGCTCCGGAGCATCGCCGACCCGGCGATCCGACCGGCAGAGTCTCCCCCCTACGGGACTGCGCTCGTCGACTGCATGCTGTTGACAAGAACGCGTGGCACTCTACTAGGGTCGTCGAGAGAGCCGCAAGAGCGTGGATCGCACGAACGGGTTCGTGCGCACGGATGACGGCCGGCGCGTCCGGGAGGGAGGGTTTCGGATGGACACGGCGTTCGACAACCTCACGCTCGCCCAGCGCGTCTACCGCCACCTGCGGGCCGAGATCCGCGAGCGGCGCCTCGAGCCGGGCTCGGAGCTGTCGGAGGTCGCGCTCTCGAAGGAGCTCGGCGTGAGCCGGGGTCCGATCCGCGAGGCGATGGGTCGCCTCGCGACCGAGGGCCTCGTGACCGTCCGGCCGAGGCGCGGTGCCGTCGTGCGGGCGATCACCGTCGAGGAGCTCGTCGACGCGTACCTCGTGCGCGAGGTGCTCGAGTCGATGGCCGTGCGCCTCGCCGTGCCCCGTCTCGAGCCCGAGGACCTCGCTCGCCTCGAGGCGCTCGCCGACGAGATGGAGAAGTCGACGGCCGGCGGTCACGTCGACCGGCTCTTCGAGGCGAACAGCGAGTTCCACCAGCTGTTCTGCGAGCTCAGCGGCAATCGCAAGCTCCACCGCGTCCACCACACGCTGATGGGTGAGATGGGCGCCTTCCAGGACCGTACGCTGTCGCTGCGCGGCGACCCGAAGGAGTCGGTCACCGAGCACCGCGCGATCCTGCGCGCGGCGAGGCGCGGCGACGCGACGCACGCCGCGGAGCTCGCCGCGGCGCACGTCCGGGTGCCGTTCGAGCGGTTGCAGGACCACATCGCGGAGATGGCGGCGCAGGGAGACGACGGCTGATGGCACACGCGGCGGCACGCGGCGGCGGACGGCCCCACGGGGTCCGAGGGAGAGGAGTCGCAGGTTGACGACGAGCTATCGCGCGACGCGCGTCGGGACGATCCTCGCGGTCGAGGACGTCGACGCGTCGGCCAGGTTCTACGCCGAGGTGCTCGGCTTCGCGGTCGAGGCGCGTTACGACGACCCGCCGTACGCGACGCTCGTGCTCGGCGGAACGAGGCTCTCGCTCGCCGAGCAGGGCCATCCAGCCGAGGACCGACCCGGGGTCGATCTCGTCGCTCCGGGTGATCCCGCGAGCACTGCGGCGCTGCTCGTGATCGAGGTCGACGACGCGGACGCCGCGTTCGGCGCCCTCGAGGCGGCGGGCGTGCGCACGCTCGCTCCCGCGTACCACCCACCCTGGGGCGGCTGCCGCTTCTTCTGCGTCGACCCCGACGGATACGTCATCGAGATCGAGGAGCCGGCATGAAGGCAGTCGTGGTGGACCGTCCGGGCGAGGTCAGGATCGCCGACGTCGACGAGCCGAGGATCCTCGACCCGCGTGACGCGGTCGTGCGGGTGACCGCGACCGCGATCTGCGGCGCCGATCTCATGCCGCTCCACGGCTACGTCCCCGGGTTCGACCCGGCGACCGTGCTCGGACACGAGTTCGTCGGTGTCGTCGAGCAGGTGGGCGAGGACGTGGCGATCCCGGTCGGTCAACGGGTCGTGTGCTCGAGCACCACCTCCGACGGCACGTGCCCCCACTGCCGCGCCCGCAGGACCTCGCAGTGCGAGAGACGGTCGTTGTTCGGCTACTCGGGCGTGTACCCACGGCTCGACGGCGGTCAGGCCGAGCTCGTGCGCGTCCCGCACGCGGACCGCTGTCTCCTGCCGCTCCCCGACGCGCTGTCGGACGACCGCGCGGTCTTCCTCGCGGACATCCTCCCGACGGGCTTCGCCGCGCTCGACCGCGTCGGTGCGAAGCTGACGGACCACGTCGTCGTGGTCGGCTGCGGCCCCGTCGGCCTGATGGCGGTCCTGTGCGCTTCGATGATGGCCGCGAGCGTCGTGGCGGTCGACGGCCTGGAGCAGCGCTGCGAGCTCGCCCGCGCCTTCGGTCCGGCGGTCCGTGCGGTGCGACCGGAGGACGCGGCCGAGACCGTCGCCTCGCTCACCGGCGGCCTCGGGGCGGACGTCGTCGTCGAGGCGACAGGCGTGCAGCCGGGCCTCGACATCGCCCTCACGCTCGCCCGCGGCAGGGGGACCGTCTCGGTGGTCGGCGCGCACTTCGAGCCCGACTACCCGCTCAACGCAGGCCTCATGTTCGAGCGCGAGCTGAGCCTGCGCTTCCACATCGGTGCCCCCTACGAGGACCGCGAGCGCCTGCTCGACCTCGTCGTGAACCAACAGCTCGCGCCCGAGGCGATCGTGTCGCACCACATGCCGCTGTCGGAGGCAGCCGAGGCCTACCGCGTCTTCGGCAACCGCACCGCCACGAAGGTCGTCCTGCACCCGTGAGGCCGACCCGCCCGAAGCTCCTCGCCTACGGGATCGCCACGGCCGGCGCGGCCGGCATCGCGATCGGGCTCGCGGTCGCGCTTCCCGGGGGCAGCGCCTCGACGCCGATCGGCTTTCCGGTCGTCCCGAGCGGGGGGGCCGTCGCGACCGCGACCGCGACGCTGCGCGCCGAGCTCGAGTCCCAGCACCTCCACCTCGTCCAGCTCGCCTGCGTGAAGAACGGACGGTCGTACGAGCACCACCCGATCGTGCGCTGCAGCGCCGATTTCGGCGATCCCCACGTGCAGGCGTACTGCACCGTCGTGATCGGCGACCGGCTGGTCACGAACTACGACAACGCCGCGATCGCGTGCCGGCCGGACTGGTCGGGCTGGCACGTCATCCAGTTCTCGTCCGCGCCGCACACCTGAGGTCCGGGTACTGGCGACGCTCGCCACGGCCTCGTCGCGCGCGGCGAGTCGACCCCGCGCGGCCCGCGACGTGCCCGTCGCGAGGCGGTGATCTGTTCGCGCCGACTGCATGTTGTTGACCGCGTCGAGCGCGCCGCTACTAGGCTTCGGCGCGAGACGGCGCGGCTCGTGGCGGGCCGGGCGGGAGGTGCAGGTGGAACGCGCGTTCGACAACCTAACCCTTTGGCAACGTGTGTACGACCACCTGAGGGACGAGATCCGCCAGCAGCGCCTGGTGCCCGGGAGCGTGCTCTCCGAGGTCGCGCTCTCCGAGGAGCTCGGTGTGAGCCGTGGTCCGATCCGGGAGGCGATGGGGCGCCTCGCGTCGGAGGGGCTCGTCACGATCCGGCCGCGCCGCGGCGCCGTCGTGCGTTCGCTGACCGCCGAGGAGCTCGTCGACGCCTACCAGGTCCGCGAGGCGCTCGAGTCGATGGCGGTCCGCCTCGCCGTCCCGCGGCTGACCCGGTCGGACTTCGAGGACCTCGAGCGCTTCGTCGACCAGATGGACGCGCGGGCAGGTGATAGCGATCTCACGCCGTTCTTCGAGGCCAACATCGCGTTCCACAACCTGTTCTGCGAGCTGAGCGGCAATCGCAAGCTGCACCAGGTGCACAACACCCTCATGGGGGAGATCGGCGGGTTCCAGGACCGCACGCTGTCGCTTCGCGGCAACCCGAGCCGATCGGTGACCGAGCACCGCAGGATCCTGAGCGCCGCCCGCAAGGGCGACGTCGAGAAGGCGGCCGAGCTCGCGGCGGCGCACGTCCGCGTGCCCTCCGAGCGCCTCCAGCTACATATTGCACAGCGTGCCGGCAAGGCCTCGGAGAACGGCTCCGGCGCCGTCGACGCCGAGCAGGAGGCGTCGCAGGAGCGCGCCTCCTAGCCGCCGGGTCGTGCCGGACCGCGGCCGGCCCGCGCAGGTCGTGGCGCATCGCGCCGGGCAGCGGCCGGGTGCTTCGAGCATGTCCACAGGAGGCCGATGACCGTCAGTCCAGAAGCGATCGCGCGCCTGGAGGCGCGCCTCACGTCGCAGCACTCGGCGATGCTCGACGACCTGGCCGAGCTCGTCGGCTGCGAATCGCCGACGGACGACGTCGCCCGCTGCCGCGCGACCGCGGCGCTGGTAGCGGACCAGGCGAGGCGGATGGAGATCCCGGCGCGCGTCGTCGAGTCGGGCGGCCGGCCGCACGTGCTGCTCGGAGCGCTCGGCCTGGCCGACGCCTGGGGCACCGGGCCAGCACCCGGCCAGGTGCTGCTGCTCGGACACCTCGACACGGTCTGGCCTGCGGGGACCGGTTCGGACTGGCCGTTCGTCGTGAGCGGCGGCGTCGCGAGCGGGCCCGGCGCGTACGACATGAAGGCGGGGATCGTCCAGGGGCTGCACGCGCTCGGTTCGCTCGCTGCGGGTGGCACGAGCGCGCGGGCGAGCATGCTCGTGACCAGCGACGAGGAGGTGGGCTCCCCGACGTCGAGCGCGCTGATCGAGTCGCTCGCTCGCTCGGCCGACGCGGTGCTCGTCCTCGAGCCCGGCCCGGTCGGCGGCGTGAAGATCGCCCGCAAGGGGTGGATGGTGTGGAGGGTCCGCGTGCACGGGCGCGCGGCGCACGCGGGGTTGGAGCCGGAGCGCGGGGTCAACGCCGGCGTCGAGCTCGCGACGCTCGCGCTCGCGCTCGACGCGATGCACGATCCCGAGCGCGGCCTCACCGTCGTGCCGACGCTGCTGTCCGCGGGGAGCGCGCCGAACGTCGTGCCCGAGCACGCCGAGATGACGGTCGACGTCCGTTCGTTCGATCCCGCCGCCCTCGTGGCGTTCGAGCACGCGATCCGCGAGATCGCGAGCTCGGACACCGGCACCGGGGCGCGCGTCTCGCTCGAGCGCGTGACGTCCCGGCCGCCTCTGCCCGAGTCGTCCGGCGTGCCGCTGCTCGCGCGCGCGCAGGAGATCGCTGCGAGGCTCGGGCTCGGCGCGCTCGTCCCGGCGCGCGTCGGAGGAGTGTCGGACGGGAACCTCGCCGCGGCAGCCGGTGCGCCGACGCTGGACGGGCTGGGGGCGGTCGGTGGAGGGGCGCACGCGAGAGACGAGCACGTCCTCGTGGACGAGACCTGGCGGCGGTCGGCGCTCGTCGCGGCGCTCGTGGAGAGCCTCGCGGAGTCGCCGGCGCGCGCGGTGGCGGCCGGCTGAGGCCGCGCGGGCGGCCCCGCCGGGCGTCGCGACGGCGGCCGTCGCCGCTGTCCGCGCCCCGCCCGGCCCGTGCGACGCCCGCGACGCCGGCAGCGCGCGCCTCGTAGACTGCTCGCCGTGGCCGGAGACGAGCAGGTTCACGTGGACACCAATGCCGGCGGCGGACCGGACGGGGACGCCCCCGCCGGCGTCAGCTGGCCCGGATGGAACGTGCTCCACCTGTTCTGCACCGTCGGACCGCACACGGACCGCGCGAGCGTCGAGCTCGCGGTGAAGGCGTGCGAGGCGACGGGGAACCAGGTCGTGACCGCGGCGATGCTCGGCCACAAGTCCGACCTCGGCGTCCTCGCCCTCGGCCCGTCGCTCGACGCGCTTCGCGCGCTGCAGACGGGGCTCGTCGCGGCGGGGTGCACGGTCACGTACTCCTACGTCTCGCTCACCGAGGTGTCCGAGTACGCGCGCGGCGTGCCCGAGCGCATGCGCGAGGCGCGGCTCCACCCGGTGCTCCCCCCCGAGTCGATGCCGGCCTTCTGCTTCTACCCGATGTCGAAGCGCCGCACGGGCGACGACAACTGGTACCGGCTCGACTACGACGCCCGGCTCGAGCTCATGTACGCCCACGGGGCGAGCGGGCGCAAGTTCCACGGGCGCGTCCTCCAGCTCGTCACGGGCTCGACCGGCCTCGACGACTGGGAGTGGGGGGTCACGCTGTTCGGCCTGTCCATGGACGACCTCAAGTCGTGCGTCTACACGATGCGCTTCGACGAGGCGTCCGCTCGCTTCGCGGAGTTCGGCCCGTTCCTCGTCGGCACGGTCGGTCCGCTCG
>Ga0307374_10005287_pt1 | contig 20945 bp, 20 predicted proteins | sample OX3MG_FD_202532 | JGI IMG/M metagenome (GOLD analysis project Ga0307374, IMG submission 202532) | Soil microbial communities from Risofladan, Vaasa, Finland - OX-3 | ecosystem: Environmental > Terrestrial > Soil > Coastal area > Acid sulfate soil | place: Finland: Risofladan, Vaasa | collected...
GGATATCCCATCCCTGGCCGTCTCAGCGCTTCCGCGTCAAACACCCAAGGTGGGAGCCGTATGCGGGAATTCCGCCCGTACGGTTCTGTGCGGGGGGCGCCCAGTAATGGGCGTCCCTACCGCGATTAAGGTCGTGGCGATTCCCTGGCCAGGGCCAGGTGGACGAGATCGCCTGCCTGGCGGTCGATCAACCGATGCAGCAGTTGACCGGCATCGCGTTGATTTCGATACATGCCAAGCGCGGCATGAAGATTTCGTCACGGCCGATCGCCGGCACGCGTGATGCCGAGATCGCCGGCGAGGCCGAGGCGCACGGCGCGATGACGGTACTGGAAAAGCCGTTGTCGTCGCACGAGCTGCTGCGGTTCGTCGCAGTCTCGGTGGGCTGACCACGCCGGGCGGAACCGCGCAACGCATCCTACGTGCCGGACGGGGGAACGGTCCGCGCCTTGCCGCCCTTGGGTCAGGCTCCCAGCGCCTCCTCCGCCGCCAGCCACGCGGCCTCCGCTACCGCCGTCTCGCGCGTGATCGCCGCCAGCCGCGCATTCGCGGCGGTGATCTCGCCGGCGCGGCCCGGGGCATACAGCGCCGGATCGGCCAGCCGTGTCTCGATCGCGGTCCGTTCGGCCGTCAGCCTGGCGAGTCGGGTTTCGGCATCCTTCGCCTGGCGACGCAGTGGGGCCAGGGCGGCACGCGACTCGGCGCGTTCGCGGCGATTCCGGATCACCTGCCCGGGGCCGCGACGCGGACCGGTGTCGTTGCGCGATGCCGCGCGGGAACGTTCCGACAGCAGCGCGCGGTAGTCGTCCAGGTCGCCGTCGAACGGGCGAACAGTGCCGTCGGCGACCAGCCATAACCGGTCGGCCACCAGCTCCACCAAATGCGGATCGTGGGTGATCAGCAGCACCGCGCCCTGGAAATCGGCGAGCGCCTTTACCAATGCCTCGCGCGCATCGATGTCGAGATGGTTGGTCGGCTCGTCCAGGATCAGCAGTTGCGGTGCGTCGCGCGTGGCGAGCGCCAACAGCAGCCGCGCCTTTTCGCCGCCGGACAGCTTGCCGGCCGGCGTCGCCGCCCGATCGGCGTCCAGTCCGAACCGCGCAAGTTGCGCGCGCACCTGGCCCGGGTTCGCGCGTGGCAGCGCGCGCGCCATGTGGTCGATCGGCGTTTCCTGCTCGACCAGTTCGTCCGTCTGGTGCTGGGCGAAATAGCCAACGCGCAGTTTGGGGCCGCGCCGCAGCTCGCCCGTTAATGGTTGCAGGCGGCCGGAGAGCAATTTCGCCAGCGTCGATTTGCCGTTGCCGTTGGCGCCGAGCAGGGCAATGCGGTCGTCCGTGTCGATCGTTGCGGAAATGTTGTGCAGGACCGGCGTGCCATCATAGCCGACGCTGACGCGGTCCAGCGCCAGGATCGGCGGGGCAATGCGCGCGGGTTCGGGAAAGTCGAAGCGGGTGGGCGCGGGATCGATCACCGTTTCGATCTGCGGCAGTCGTGCCAGCGCCTTGATGCGCGCCTGCGCCTGGCGCGCCTTGCTCGCCTTGTAGCGGAAGCGGTCGATGAAGGACTGGATGTGCACGCGTTCGGCGGCGATGCGTTCGGCGGCGCGGTTCTGCTGCAAGGCACGCTCGGTGCGGATACGAACGAATTCGTCGAAGCCGCCGGGGGTCAGCGCGATCTTGCCGCGATCAAGGAACGCGATGGCCTGCACCGCGCGGTCGAGCAAGCCGCGGTCGTGCGACACCACCAGCGCGGCGCCGGGGAAGCGGGCGAGCCACGATTCCAGCCACAGTGTCGCTTCGAGGTCGAGATGGTTAGTCGGCTCATCGAGAAGGAGAAGATCGGGGTTGGCAAACAGCGCGGTGGCGAGGGCGACGCGCATGCGCCAGCCGCCGGAGAATTCCTGCACCGGGCGCTGCTGGGCGGCCTCGTCGAAGCCGAGGCCGGCAAGGATGGTGGCGGCGCGGGACGGGGCCGAGTCGGCGCCGATGGCGATCAGGCGCTCGTGAACTTCGGCGAGGCGGGTGGGGTCCGCGGTTTCGGCTTCGTGCAGCAATGCGAGGCGTTCGGGGTCACCTTGCAGGACCGTGTCGAGCAGCGAGGCGGGGCCGGACGGGGCTTCCTGCGCGACGGTGGCCAGGCGCGCGCGCGCGGCCAGGCGGATCTCTCCCCCGTCGAGCGGGATCTCGCCGGCGATGGCGTGCAGCAAAGTGGATTTGCCGGCGCCGTTGCGGCCGACCAGGCCGATGCGCCGGCCTGGATCGACGGTGAGGTCGGCGGAGTCGAGCAGGGTGCGGCCACCAAGGCGGATGGTGGCGGCGGAGATGAGCAGGAGGGACATGGCGCGGAGGGTGATCGGGCGGCGAGGGGGTCGGGGTCAAGCCGCTCTCCACGTGATGGCCGGATTTGATCCGTCCATCTATCGCGGCACCCGCTGACATTTGTGCCCCCCTCGGTTACATCGATGACCGTGATCCGAGTGGCGAAGAGTTATGGCGCGGCAGGAGCTGGTGCCGAACACGATCTTGGCGAAGATGATCGTCGCGGCCGGGGTGGACGTCGTGCTGGCGCAAATTCAGGCGATTGCCCTGATGCCCCACCAGCTCGGGGCTTGAGCATCGCACGACGCTCGCCGCATCATCGCGTCAGGCAAGGCAGGGACCGTTCATGCAACTCACCGACCACGAGCGCGCCATCCTGGCCGGCGCCGCAGGCCCGGCGCGGCAATGGGCGATCGACCACCAGATGCGCGTCGGCCGCTACCTCGGCGCGGCCGACTTCGTGCCGGTGTCGCAGGCGCACATCATGGCCGATACCGAATCGCTCGGCCTGGCCGGCGTGGAATGGCTGGAACGCCTCGCCGCTCTGCCGGATGACCAGCGCCAGGTGCGCATCCCCACCATCACCGATCCGCGCGGCACCGACTTCGCCGCCGCCGCCCGGCTGAAGCAGCAGGACTGGATGCTGGCACTGGAGCGCCGCGCCATCGCCGCGTTCCAGGCGATGGGCATCCTGATGACCGACACCTGCATCAACTACCAGACGATCATGCCGGCGGTGCGCGGTGAGCACATGGCGTATGGCGACACCGGCGTGGTGATCTACGCCAACAGCGTGCTCGGCGCCCGATCGAATTTCGAGGGTGGCCCCTCGGCATTGGCGGCCGGCCTGACCGGCCGCACGCCGCGCTACGGTTATCACCTGGAGGAAAAGCGCCGCGCCACGCTGCTTCTGCGCATCACCCACACGCCGCGCGAGCTGCACGACTGGGGCGCACTGGGCGGCATCGCCGGGCGGCTCGCCGGCGATTATTGGCAGGTGCCGGCGCTGGTCGGCATCGACCGCGTGCCGACCTCCGACGAGCTGAAGCATTTCGGCGCGGCGCTGGCCAGCTACGGCTCGGTCGCGCTGTTCCACATCGACGGTATCACGCCGGAGGCGCACCGCCTGGCCGACATCGCCGACCCCGCCATGCCGGTCCGCGCCTTGATCGGCGAATCCGACCTGCGCGCGTTCCAGGAAACCTACAACGCTCGGGTGGACCACGTTGACGTGGTGGTGTTCTCGGCGCCGCAGCTCTCGCTGCTGGAAATGCGTTCCCTGGCCGACATGCTGCGCGGGCGCCACGCCAGCGTGCCGTTGCTGGTGGTCACCAGCCCGCAGGTAAAGCCGGACGCCGACCGGCTCGGCATCACCGCCCAAATTGAGTCGGCCGGTGGCCTCGTGCTGTCCGGCATGTGCTTTTACCAGAGTTACGCGCGCGAAATGGCGGAGGCCAACGGCTGGCAGTCGCTGGCCACCAACTCGGCCAAGCTGACCAACATTCTTGGCGGCTACGGCTACCGCCCGGCGCTGCTGTCCATGGCAGCCTGCGTCGAAGCGGCGTGCGACGGCAGGATCGGCGGGTGAACCGGCGCGGCGTTACCCCGACAACGCCCCGCCTTACGCGATGCGTTGGCCGACGCGCTGCGGAGCCATCCTGCGTGGGCAGTTCAGCGCCGGACGAAGCATGAACGGGAACAGCAGATAGGACACCCACTCGGCGCTCAGCGACCGGGAGACGACGTTCCAGCTCAGCGGACCGCCGCGGACGATCTGCGCCATGATGAGGTTGCAAGCCACGGGTCGGCCGAATACGCCGCCGTTCGGCCAAGAGCCTGCAGCAACAGAACGATCATGAGAGGATGCAGTGGATAGGTCCGCGCGAAGCGGGTGGCAACGAACGACAGGAGGTCAGCCGTTGGCGGTAAACGTGGGTAAGGATGCACCCGCTCAGCAGCAAAAACAGATCGGCGCCCAGGAAGCCTCGGTTGAAAATGGCCACCCCGGCCATAAGGGGCAGGAAGTGAAAGCCCATGACCGCCGGCGCGGCGAGACCCCGCAGCGACGTGAGCGGGGCAATCACACGATTATCCGGCATCGAGGGGCCAGCCATCCACGGCGCATTTGTGCAGGTTCTACGCATCCTGCCGCGCTGGCGTTCGGCGCCGGTGATCGCGCGGGCGGGCGCGGCGCCCTCCGGGTCACCGCTGCCGCCGCTTGCCAGCCACCGGCGCCTGGCCGCACATACCGGGCGCGCGGCAGGAGAAACCACCCATGAGCAGTGCGACCATTTCGGCCGCGGAAGTGGCGCGGTTCGACGCGCTGGCGGCGAACTGGTGGGATCCGGACGGTCCGATGCGCCCGCTGCACCACATGAATCCGGCGCGAATCGGCTGGATCGCGGCGCGCGCGGCCCGGCGTTCCCCAAACGATACGGACGCGCGTCTGCTGGACGTGGGCTGCGGCGCCGGACTGGCGGCAGAGGCACTGGCGCGGCGTGGCTTCGACGTGCTGGGCCTGGATGCCGCCGCCGCGACGATCGCCGTGGCGAACGCGCATGCGGCGGGCCAGGGTCTGCGCCTGGCCTATCGGGTCGGCGCGCCGGAGGACCTCGTGGCCGAGGGACTGCGGTTCCCGGTGGTGACCGCGCTGGAAGTGATCGAGCATGTGCCCGATCCCGCCGCCTTCGCGCGCACGCTCGCCGCGCTGCTGCAGCCCGGCGGCCTGCTGTTCCTGTCCACGCTGAACCGCACCGCCCGCTCGTTCCTGTCAGCCAAGGTCGCCGCGGAATACCTGCTCCGCTGGCTGCCCGTCGGCACGCATGACTGGCGCAGGTTCGTTACGCCGGTGGAGCTGGGGGGCCTGCTGCGCGACGCGGGGTTACGGGTGACCGACGTGACTGGCCTCGTGCCGGACCCGCTGCGCGGCGGCTGGCGAACCGCGCGCAACGTCGCGGTGAACTACCTTCTGGCGGCGCAGGCGTAAGCCGTCCGCGAGGTGTGCGGTGCTCCCCGGGTTCGGATCAAGCGGCAGGTTCCCGGGCGGTCCGGGCAGTTGTGGTCCAGACGGGTTTGCCGCCGGCCGGCCGCCGTCGCATGCTTGCCATGTCATATCGCCGCCGCAGCGAGGCCCGCCATGCGACCGCAAGCCGAAGCGAAGATCGCCCGTCTGTCCGAAACCCAGTCCGTGTCGTTCGGCCCGCTTGCGCACTACCAGCGGCTGACCGGCGAGGACGGCCTGCCCGTGTTCACCGGCGTGCAGACCTGCCAGCCAGGCTACGCCACGCCGCTGCACTGGCACCCTTATGTGGAGTGCCTGTTCGTGCTGGAAGGCACGATGGAGGCATGGCTCGATGGACAACAGGATCGCCCCGCCCGCCTGTCGCCCGGTGACATGATCGCGCTGCCCGCCTGCACCCCGCACGTCTTCCGCAACGCCGGCGACGGCACGTTGCGATTGCTTGGCATCCACGCCTCGCCCACGCGCATCGTGCACCGGGCGGACGAATAAGGCCAACCGGCCGCGCCGCGCCGCCGGCGCGCCAAACCGCGCCGCCTATGCAACCGCAACGACCGTGCTACCCACGGTTGCCCCTCCTGCCGCGCACCAGTATGTGTGCAGGACCACTGACCGCTGGCAACCGACCCCTGACAATGGCGCGTATCGTGATGAAATTCGGCGGCACCTCCGTCGCCGACCTCGGCCGCATCCGCGACGTCGCGGCCCGCGTCAAGCGCGAGGTCGAGGCGGGGAACCAGGTCGCCGTGGTGGTCTCGGCGATGGCCGGCACCACCAACCAGCTCGTCGGCTGGTGCCAGGCCTTGTCGCCGCTACACGACGCCCGGGAATACGACACCGTGGTGGCGACCGGCGAACAGGTCACCACCGGGCTGCTGGCGATCGCCTTGCAGGAAATCGGGGTGGAGGCGCGTTCCTGGCAGGGCTGGCAGATCCCGATCCGCACCGACAACGCCCACGGCAAGGCGCGCATCGTCGGCATCGACGGCGCCGACCTGATCCACCGCATGGAAAAGGGCCATGTGGCGGTCGTCTCCGGCTTCCAGGGCATCGCGCCAAACCGCCGCATCACCACGCTCGGCCGAGGCGGTTCGGATACCTCCGCGGTGGCGCTGGCGGCGGCACTGAAGGCCGACCGCTGTGACATCTACACCGACGTGGACGGCATCTATACCACCGACCCGCGCATCGTCCCGCACGCGCGCAAGCTGGCGAAGATCGCCTATGAGGAGATGCTGGAGCTGGCCTCGGTGGGGGCTAAGGTGCTGCAGACCCGTAGCGTCGAGCTGGCGATGAACGAGCGGGTGCGGGTGCGGGTGCTGTCCAGCTTTCAAGACCTGCCGGTCGGCGCCGATAGCGGGACGCTCGTGGTGGATGAGGACGAAATCGTGGAAAAAGAGACCGTCGCCGGCATCGCCTATTCGCGTGACGAATCGAAACTCACGGTGCGCCGCGTCCCTGACCGGCCCGGCATCGCCGCCACCATCTTCGGCGCGCTGTCGGAGCAGAATGTCAACGTGGACATGATCGTGCAGAACATTTCCGCGGACGGCACCACCGACATGACCTTCACCGTCGGCAAGGCGGACCTGCCGCGCGCCCGGCTGGCGCTGGAGGCGATCAAGCCGGCGATCGGCTATGCCGAGCTGCTCGAGGACCCCAACGTGGCGAAGATCAGCGTGGTCGGCGTCGGCATGCGCAGCCACGCCGGCGTCGCCAACACGATGTTTCGCGCGCTGGCGGACAAGGCGATCAACATCCAGGTCATCTCCACCAGCGAGATCAAGGTCAGCGTGCTGATCGCCGCCGAGTATACCGAACTGGCGGTGCGGGCGCTGCATACGGCGTATGGCCTCGATGCCGGCTGACGCGATCCCCGCGGGCACCCTCGCCGCGGTTCCCGCGGACGCCGCCGCGGTTCCCGCGGACGCCGCCGCGGTGGCCGCGCGGGCGGAACTGGACCGGCTGTGGGCACGCGGCACCGCCTTCCTCGGCTGCCGCGTCGCCCTGCTGGGCGGCGCGATGAGCTGGGTCAGCGAGCGGCACCTTGTCGCCGCCATTTCCAATGCCGGCGGGTTCGGCGTGATTGCCTGCGGCGCGATGAGCCCCGACCAGCTTGCCGCCGAGATCGCCGGCACCCAGGCGCTCACGGCGCAGCCGTTCGGCGTCAACCTGATCACCATGCACCCGCAGCTCGACGACCTGGTCCGGGTGTGCCTCCAGGCGAAGGTCGGCCATGTCGTGCTGGCCGGCGGCATTCCGCCCGGCACCGCGGTGCGCGCGGTGAAGGATGGCGGGGCGAAGCTCATTGCCTTCACTCCGGCGCTCGTGCTGGCGCGCCGCCTGGTCCGCGGCGGCGCGGACGCGCTGGTGATCGAGGGATCGGAAGCCGGCGGGCATATCGGCCCGGTGTCGCTGAACGTGCTGGCGCAGGAGATCCTGCCGCATGTGCGCGAGGTGCCGGTGTTCGTCGCCGGCGGGTTGGGGCGCGGCGAGGCGATTCTCGCCTACCTGGAAATGGGCGCGGCGGGCGCACAGCTCGGCACCCGCTTCGCCGCCACCATCGAGTCCATCGCGCATCCGAAGTTCAAGCGGGCGTTCATTCGTGCCGCCGCGCGCGACGCGGTGCCTTCCGTGCAGCTCGACGAGCGGTTCGCGGTGATCCCGGTGCGTGGCCTGGTCAACGCGGGCACCAGGCAGTTCCTGCGCCACCAAGCGGAAACCCGCGACCGATTCCTGGCGGGGGAACTCGACAAGGAAGCCGCGCAGCTCGTCATCGAGCGTTTCTGGGCCGGGGCGCTGCGCCGCGCGGTCATCGACGGCGACGTGGAGAACGGCTCGATGATGGCCGGCCAGTCGGTCGGCATGGTGACGGAGGAGCAATCGGTGGCGGCAGTCATCGCCGAGCTGGTGGACCAGGCCGTCGCCGCGCTGATGGCGCGCCATGCCAGGTAACCGCTCCGGCGACGCGGGACACGTCGCGGCGCGCGTCGCCGCGGGTAAGGGTGATCGGGTCGGCCTACGGCACACTCGCCGCACACCCGTCCCGGCCTCTCCCGCCGCGGGCGGGAGAGGTTAAGTAAGACTCATGGCCTCGCCACGCCGCCTGTTGGCCCGATTGCGTATGCTCCGGGCCTCCGGCGCCGCCCCGCTGACCGACCTGGTGCGGCTGGTCGCCGCCGAACTGGTCAGCGAGGTGTGCTCTATCTATGTGCAGAGACCGGGCGATGTCCTCGAGCTGGCCGCCACCGAGGGGCTCAACCAGACCGCTGTCGGCCGCACCAGGCTGCGTGTCGGCGAGGGCATCGTCGGCCTGGCCGCCGCCATCGGCGCGGTGATGAACCTGCCGGACGCCCAGAACCATCCCGCCTTCGCCTATCGCCCGGAAACCGGCGAGGACCCCTACGCCTCGATGCTCGCCGTGCCGGTGCGCCGCGCCGGCCGCACGCTGGGGGTGCTGGTGGTGCAGAACCGTGCCCCCCGCCACTACACCGAGGATGAAGTGGACGAGCTGGAAACCGTCGCCATGCTGCTGGCCGAGCTGCTGCCGGCGAGCGGAGCGACCGACGGCGGCGCCGAAGGCATTGCCGCCACCGTCCCGCGCGTCTTCGCCGGCACGCCGCTCACCAGCGGCACCGCGATCGGCCCCGTCGTGCTGCACGGTCCGCCGCGCGTGCCGCTGCGGTTGATCGCCGAAGACCCCGCCGCCGAGCTGGTGCGCCTGAACGTCGCGGTCGAGCGGATGCAGCGCGGCCTGGACGAGCTGATCGCCACCGGCGTGCCGGACGGTGGCAGCACCGAGGATGCCGCGGCCTCCCGCGAGGTCCTGGAAACCTACCGCCTGGTTGCCGCGGATGCCGGCTGGCTGCGCCGGGTCGCCGAGGTAATTCGGGGCGGCGTCGCTGCCGAGGCTGCGGTGCAGCGTGTCGCCGGCGAGCTGCACGACCGCATGCGCCGCATCAGTGACCCGTATCTCCGCGAACGCCTCGCCGACATGGAGGACCTCGCCGGCCGATTGCTCGCCGCACTGCTCGGCAACGCCCCGCGCGCCGATATACCGCAAGGCGCCATTCTGCTCGCCCGCCGCTTGGGCCCGGCCGAATTGCTCGACTGGCACAGCCGCGGCATCGCCGGCGTCGCCATCGAGGAGGCGAGCCCCGCCGGTCATGCGGCAATCCTCGCACGCGCCCTCGGCATCCCAGCCATCGGCGGCACGCGCGGCATGCTGGACACCGCCGAGCCGGACGACGAGGCGGTGGTGGACGCCGACGAGGGCCATCTCGTCTTGCGACCCGAAGTCGAGGTGCGGCAGGCCTATGTCCGCGCCTTGGAGGTGCAGAGCGCACAGCACGCCGGCTGGGCGCTGCTGCGCGACCAGCCGGGCGTCACCGCCGACGGCACGCCGGTCAGGCTGATGCTGAATATCGGGCTGAGCCTGGAACTCACCCAGATCGACGCGGTGGGAGCCGACGGAATTGGCCTGTTCCGCACTGAAATCGCCATGCTGGCGCGCGGCGCCGTGGCCGATGTCGCGGAGCAGGCGGCAATCTATGCCCGGGTGCTGGATGCGGCGGGGGACCGGCCGGTGTTGTTCCGCACGCTCGACCTGGGCGCCGACAAGCTGCTGCCTGGGACGGCGACGGAGGAGGAGAACCCGGCGATGGGCTGGCGGTCCCTCCGCATCGGCCTGGACCGCCCGGCCCTGCTCCGCCGGCAGTTGCGCGCCCTGCTGCTCGCCGCCGGCGGGCGCAGGCTGTCGGTGATGTTCCCGATGGTCGCCACCGTGGGGGAGTTCCGTGCCGCCCGCGCGCTGCTGCTGGCTGAGGCGCGGCGGGTGCGCCCGGCCCCGGAAAAGCTCGAGATCGGCACCATGCTGGAGGTGCCGGCCCTGATGTGGCAGCTTCCGGAATTGCTGCGCGATGCCGATTTCATTTCGATCGGCTCGAACGATCTGCTGCAATTCATGTTCGCGGTCGATCGCGGCACCCCTTCGCTTTATGGCCGTTACGACCTGCTGTCGCAGCCGATGTTGGATCTGTTCGAGCAATTGATTACGGCGGCCAGGGCGGCGAAAGGCGGGGCTGGCGTCCCGGTGTCGCTCTGTGGCGAGGCGGCATCGCGTCCCTTGGAGGCGCTGGCGCTGGTCGGGCTGGGCATGACCACGTTGTCGATGTCGGCTTCCGGCCTGCTGCCGGTCAAGGCGCTGCTGCGGCAGGTCGATCTGGCCACGTTCAGGCCGGTGCTTGCCGCGATCCGCCGCGGTTCAGGCGGCGCCGCCAGCCTGCGCGAGCCGATCGCCGCCTGGGCGCGGGAGCAAGGGCTGCCGGTGTAGCCCGCCGCCGAGTTTCTCCCCCTCGCCTTGCGGGAGGCGGAGAACGCGGGCGGGCCATGTGCTTTTCCGCCATGCCTTTGTGAAAAGTGGATTTTGTCGCAGCCAAATCCGCAATCACGATTCGACTACAGCCATGAACCGAGTCACTCTAGGGACGGTTGGCAAGCGCGCCAGCCCTGGCTAAGAAGCGGCAGCCGTCGGGACGGACCACGCACGAGGTGCATCGCCACTGGGCGGCAGGCTTCTCACCGGACAATCTCGGTGTCAAAGAACGGGGCGACCGTGCTTCAGGATCGCAAGTCGAAGCTGGTAGAAAACCAGAGCATGATGTCAGCGCCACTGACCGATGCCGGGAGTCCGCCGGCGGCGCCGCGCGCCGGGGCGGATCTGCGGGCCGCGCGCGAACGGCTGGGTTGGCCGATCGAGGACGTGTCCGCCGCGCTGCGCATCCGGTTGCCGCATCTCGCAGCCCTCGAAGAGGGGCGCATCGACCTGCTGCCGGGCAACGCTTACGCCGTCGGCTTCCTGCGCACCTATGCCCGCGCCCTCGGGCTCGATCCCGACGAGATCGCCCGACGGTTCAAGGCCGAGGCGAGCGAGGTAAACCGTCGCACCGAACTCATCTTTCCGGCGCCGATGCCGCAACGCGGCGTGCCGGCCGGTGCGATGATCTTGCTGGGCGTCGTGCTGGCGATCGGTGCCTATGCCGGCTGGTACCGGCTGTCCGGGGAGGGCAGGCTGCCACCCGAGACGGTGCCCCCGGTGCCCGAGCGTCTCGCCACGCTGGCCGAGCAAGCCATCCCACCTTCCCCCCCGGTCGCGCGGCCGGCGCCTGTCGTGGTCGCCGCGGCGCTTCCCGCGCCGCAAGTGCCGGGACTGGAACAACCCGCGCCGCCGGTTCCGTCCATATCGCCAACCTCGGCGGCGGCAGCCCCGGTCCCGCCGCTGCCGGTTCCCCCCTTGGTGGCGCCGGCCGCCGGCCAGCCGCGCATCGTGCTGCAGGCCACCGCGGACGCCTGGTTGCAAGTGCGCGACCGCAACGGCGGCGTGCTGCTGAACCGCGTCCTGCATAGCGGCGAGACCTGGCCCGTGCCGCCGCGGCCCAACCTGGTGTTGACGACCGGCAACGCCGGTGGCACCGAACTCGTGGTGGACGGGGTGGCCACGCCGGTACCGGGGGGTTCCGGCGCGGTGCGGCGCAACCTGCCGCTGGATGCCGACCTGATCAAGGACGGCGCGCTGGCCCAGCCCCCGGTTGGCGCGACTCAGTCCGGCAGTGCAACCCAGGCGAGCGGTGCGGTGCGGCCAATCGGCACGGCATCGCCGAACGGCGCCCGGTCCGCGACCCAATAGCGACAACCTGGTGGCGGCGCGCCCCGGGAGACCCCATTCTACAGGCGACCCACGGTTCCCCGCGCAACGGGGGCCGCGTGCAACGGAGAGGAATTCCGATGAGCTATCGCCCCTACCAGGAGATCATCCGGCGGAAATCCCGCCGCGTGAATGTCGGTCGCGTGCCGGTGGGCGACGGCGCGCCGATCACCGTGCAGACCATGACCAACACGCTGACGACCGACGTCGAGGGCACCATCGCGCAGATCCGCCGCGCCGAGCTGGCCGGGGTCGATATCGTGCGCGTCTCCTGCCCCGACCAGCCGAGCGCGCTGGCGCTGAAGGACATCGTGCGCGAAGTGAACGTGCCGATCGTCGCCGACATCCATTTTCACTACCGCCGCGCCATCGAGGCCGCCGAGAGCGGCGCCGCCTGCCTGCGCATCAACCCCGGCAACATCGGTAGCGACGAGCGGGTCAAGGAGGTCATCAAGGCCGCCCGCGAGCACGGCTGCTCCATGCGCATCGGGGTGAACGCCGGCTCGCTGGAGCGGCACCTGCTGGAGAAATACGGCGAACCGAACCCGGAGGCGCTGGTCGAAAGCGCGCTGTACCACGCGAACATCCTGCAGCAGCACGATTTCCATGACTTCAAGATCAGCGTGAAGGCGTCCGACGTTTTTCTTGCCGTCGCAGCCTACCAGCAGCTTGCCGAGGTGTGCGACCACCCGCTGCATATCGGCATCACCGAAGCCGGCGGCCGACGCATGGGCACGGTGAAATCCTCGATCGGCCTGGGCTCGCTGCTGTGGGCCGGGATCGGCGACACGCTGCGGGTGTCGCTGTCCGATGAGCCGGAGGAGGAGGTGCGGGTCGGCTGGGACATGCTGAAGACGCTCGGCATCCGCCATCGCGGGGTGAAGGTGATCTCCTGCCCGTCCTGCGCGCGCCAGGGCTTCAACGTGATCGACACGGTGCGGACGCTGGAGGACCGGCTGGCGCATATCGAGACGCCTCTGACCCTGTCGATCATCGGCTGCGTGGTGAACGGCCCGGGCGAGGCGCTGATGACCGATATCGGCCTGACCGGCGGCGGCAACGGGCGGCACATGATCTACCGCGCCGGCAAGACCGACCACACGATCGCCGGCGGCGACATGGTGGAGCACATCGTCGAGTTGGTGGAGGCCAAGGCCGCCGAACTGAAGGCGGCCCAAGGAGACAAGGCTGAGGCGGGGGCAAAACTGGCGGCGGAGTAACCGGTGGAGGTAGCTTTTCACCGCCGCGCGCTGAAGTAAGCGCGCAGCGATCCGAAACTTGATCGCGAGCGGATACTCGAACGGTTGCAGGCTTACGCTCGCGATCCTGACAATCCTCGGCATGCGGTACAGACTCTGGTCGGCGAAAAACCCACTTGCCGATTGCGCGTTGGAGATTGGCGGGTGTTGTTCGAACGTATAGGCGATAGGAACGAGGTGCGCGGCGTTCGCTATCGCCGGGAGGCATACCGATGAGTACCAACACGACCGACGGCAATCTCGTCTCACAGGAGATCGAAGAACTGGAGGATCGTCTCGATGCGGCCCTGTTGAAGCTGGCGCGCGTCGAGCAGACGAATGACGAGGCGATACCGTTCGCGGTGGTGCAGCTTCTATCGAACGGCGGGGTGCCGACCAGGATTTGGCGGGAGTATCGCGGACTATCCCAGGAGGAGTTGGCTCGGGCGGCGCGCGTCCCGGCCGAACTGGTGGTTCAGGTCGAGGTGGGGAAGGAAGACGTGCCACTGCGGTCCATGCACGCCCTTGCACGCACGTTGAGCGTCGATCTGGACGATTTGGTGCCGTGGACCACGGATGGTGACTAAGCCGCTAACGTAGCACGGTCTCAATGACGGGGCAGGCATGATGGCCATTGATGTTGCGGATCCAGCTACGTGGCTGGAACCTGATTATCTTGGCGTCCGGCGAAAAGGCGACGGGGCGTGGTGCACGATCGGCGTAACGTCTGGTGGTCAATGGCCCAATCAAGTGCTGGTTTCTCCGAGTGGAGGAAGTGCGCCGGTCGGCATCGGCCGGCAACCTCCCAGGCCCAGACCGGAACGAGTCGATGCAGGAGATGCTGAAGGGCGACTACGAAGCTGAGTAGGCGGAGGGGGAGTCGGCGCCGACCGGCGGGAGGCTCTGGCCCGCCACCGCCTGAGAGCAGGAGGTGCGGGTCGGCTGGGACATGCTGAAGACGCTCGGGATTCGCCATCGCGGGGTGAAGGTGATCTCCTGCCCGTCCTGCGCGCGCCAGGGCTTCAACGTGATCGAGACGGTGCGCACGCTGGAGGACCGGCTGGCGCATATCGAGACGCCGCTGCCCCGTCCGGATCGATAGTCTGCAACTTGCATATTGGCGACACGATCCGGTCTATATTCCGAATTTGACATTACATCCATCTATCCCCTGGCACTTTCGTGAGGATGACGCCTGGGGCCCCCTGCCTCGCTCGACGGGTCACCATCAAGGGCAGGTGGCGTTACATCCCGCCCGGATAATTCGGTCCGCCGCCACCCTCCGGCGTCACCCAGTCGATGTTCTGCGTCGGATCCTTGATGTCGCAGGTCTTGCAGTGCACACAGTTCTGCGCGTTGATCTGTAGTCGCGGTTCGCCCTCCTCCGCACCGACGATTTCATACACCCCGGCCGGGCAATAGCGTGTTTCCGGACTGCGGAAGCGCTCCCAGTTCACCGCCACCGCCAGCGCCGGATCGCGCAGGTGCAGGTGTGGCGGCTGGTTCTCCTCATGATTGGTGTTGCTGATGAACACCGAGGACAACCGGTCGAACGTCAGCACGCCGTCCGGCTTCGGATACGCGATCTGTGGCGCGGATGCCGCCTCCACCAGCGTCTCGTTGTCACGGTGCCTGTGGTGCATCGTCCACGGCGCCTTGCCGCGCAGCAGGTAGGTATCGATGGCCGAATAAGCCAGCCCGCCCCACATGCCGAATTTGGCGAAGGCCGGGCGGATGTTGCGGACGCGGGACAATTCCTCCCAGACCCAACTCGCGCGCAGCTTCTCCGGATAGGCGGTGAGTTCCGCGGGATGGACGCCCGCCAGCGCCTCGGCCACCACCTCCGCGGCCAGCATGCCGGTCTTCATCGACGTGTGGGTGCCCTTGATCTTCGGCACATTGATGAAGCCCGCGGCATCGCCGATCAGCGCGCCGCCCGGGAAGACCAGCCCGGGGATGGATTGCAGCCCGCCCTCGTTGAGCGCCCGCGCGCCATAGCTGATGCGCCGGCCGCCGGCGAAATGCCCGCGCACCGCGGGGTGCGTCTTGAACCGCTGCATCTCCTCGAACGGCGACAGGAAGGGATTGCGATAGTCCAGCCCGATCACGAAGCCATACGCCACCAGATTGCTACCGAAATGATACACGAACGAGCCGCCATAGGTACCGGCGTCCAGCGGCCAGCCGATAGTGTGCTCCACCAGGCCGGCCTGGTGGTTCTCCGGCGGAATCTCCCACAGCTCCTTGATGCCGATCGCATAGGTTTGCGGGTCGTGGCCCTCGCGCAGCCCGAACCGCTTGACCAGCCGCTTGGACAGCGAGCCGCGGCAGCCCTCGGCGAACAACGTGTAGCGGGCGCGCAGCTCCATGCCGCGCTGGAAATTGTCCCCCGGCTTGCCGTCCTTGCCAATGCCCATGTCGCCGGTGGCGATGCCGACGATGCGGCCGTCCTCCTCCAGATACTCGGCCGCGGCGAAGCCCGGGTAGAGTTCCACCCCCAGCGCCTCGGCCTGCGCCCCCAGCCAGCGGCAGACATTGCCGAGCGAGACGATGTAGTTGCCATGGTTGTTCATCTGCGGCGGTGTCGGCAGCCGGAACGCGCGGGTCGCGGTAAGAAAGAGGAACCGGTCGTCACGCGCCGGCGTCTCCAGCGGCGCGCCCTGGTCGCGCCAGTCCGGGATCAGCTCGTCCAGTGCGCGCGGCTCGATCACGGCACCCGAGAGGATGTGCGCGCCGATCTCGCTGCCCTTTTCCACCAGGCAGACGGAGGCGTCCGGCGCGAGCTGCTTCAGGCGGATCGCCGCGGCGAGGCCGGACGGCCCGCCGCCGACGATCGCCACGTCGAATTCCATTGCCTCGCGCGGGGGCAGATCCGCCGCCATGTCGTCATCCTCCGATCGTTGCGCGCAGCCTAGGCAGAGTGCCGACGTTGCGCAAAAGCCGGCCGCCATGCAGGAGTCGCCTATGGACGCGCTGGCATTGCTGCGGCTGCAAGTCGATTGGGGGGCCGACGAAGCGCTGGACGACGCGCCGGTCGATCGGCTGCGCGCGCCGGGGCAGGCGCAGGGAGAAGGACAGGGCGAAGGGCAAGGAGAGGGGGAAGGGAAGCCGCAGAGACTCCCCCTCGCCTTGAGGGAGGGGGTTGGGGGGAGGAGTGCGGGGCGCGCGGACCCCTCCCCCCAACCCCCTCCCTCAAGGCGAGGGGGAGTCTCTGCGGCTGCCGCCCCTCCTGCCGCCCCCCATGCTTTTCCCGCCACAAGCGCATCCGGCACCCCGGCCGAACGCGCCGCCTCCGCCGCGGGCCGGGCGCATGCGATCGGCGACCTCCGTGCGGCGTTGGCCGCATTCGACGGCTGTGCCCTGCGCGACACCGCCGCAAACCTCGTATTTGCCGCCGGCGATCCGGATGCCGGCCTGATGCTGATCGGCGACCCTCCCGGCGAAGCCGAGGATCGCAGCGGCACGCCCTGTGCCGGCCCGGACGGTATTCTGCTCGACCGCATGCTGGCCAGTATCAGCCTGACCCGGGATGAGCTGCTGCTGACGCCGCTGATTCCCTGGCGACCGCCGGGCGGGCGTCCGCCCAGTCCCGCCGAGATCACGGTCTGCCTGCCGTTCCTGCACCGGCTGATCGCGCTGGCCGCGCCACGCCGTCTCATCCTGGCCGGCGCGCTCGCCGCCCGCACTCTGCTCGGCCCCACGCGGCGGCGCCCGGGGGTGGCCTGGATCGAAATACCGGTGCCCGGCGTGCCCGCGCCGATCCCCGCCTTGGTCATGCCCAGCCCTGGAACGGTCGCCCGGACCCCGGGCGTGCGACGGGATGCCTGGGCGGCGCTGCGCCTCCTGCGAAGGACGCTGGGCGCCGATCTCGCTAAAATGTGAGCCGACCGCGCCGGCTAACCTGCTGATTTGCGGTCGCGCCGTCTCACCGTCCGGGATTTGTCTCTTCAACGAGGGTTGCCCTCTCGCCCGTCGCTCTATAGCAACATTGGTCATGCGAGGGCTCGATCACACGCGCTCCCGCCTGCCCGCCGCCCGAGCGTTCTTTGCTGGGGTCGCGATCCTCGCCGGAGCCTTCGCTCCGGCGGCGCAGGCCTCCGGGAATGACGAAACCGCCATGGCCGTTCCGCGCGTCGCGCTGCCGGACGGCAATGCCGGCGTGGCGCTGCCGCAGCCGCTGAGCCCGAGCGACGCCGTCCTGGTTCGCCGCGCCTTCGCGCTACAGAAGCGCGGCGACCTCTCGGGCGCCGACCGCGCCATCGCCGACCTGCAGAGCGACCTGCTGCTTGGGCACCTGCGGGCCGAGCGTCTTCTGGGGCGGTTCCACCGGGCGACCGCCGGCGAGTTGACGGCCTGGCTCGACCGCTACGCCAGCCAGCCGGATGCGCCGGCGATCCGCGCCTTGCTGCTGCGCCGGCTGCCCAAGGGTGCGGCCGTCCCGCCGCTTCCCGCGATCGAGGCCATCGCGCTGCCGCGCCCGAGCGAACTGCCGGCCTCCAGTGCCGTCACCGAGCCGGCGCCGATGCCGCGGCGGCCGGCGCTGGAACGCGCCGTGGCCGCCCGGCTGCAACACGGTGGCCCGCAATCGGCATTGCGGCTGATCGACACCAGCCCGGGTCTGGCCCCGGCCTATGCCGCGCTGCTGCGCGGCGAGGTCGTCCGCGCCCTGTTCACCCGCAACGACGACGCCCAGGCGCTGCACGTCGCGCTGCTCGCCTTGCGTGCCACGCCGCCCGACCGGGACGTGGGACTGGCGGCCTATGTCGGCGGTCTCGCGGCCTGGCGTCTCGGCCGCCTGACGGAGGCGCGACGGCTGTTCGCGACCGCCGCCGAAGCACCTGTTGCATCGCCGCGACAACTGGCCGCGGCGGCGTTCTGGAGCGCGCGCGCCGCCGATCGGCAACATGATCCGGCGGATGCCGCGCGCTGGCTGCACCGTGCCGCGGCCGAGCGGACCACGCTGCACGGCCTGATCGCGCGGCGCTTGCTCGGGCTGCCGACCGGAATCGTGCCCAGCAGTGCCCTGCTGTCGCAGGCGGATGTGGACGCCATTGCCGCGATGGAGGGCGGATGGCGCGCCTTCGCCCTGTTGCAGGCCGGCCAGCCGGAGCAGGCGGCGGACGAGTTGCTCGGGTTGTGGCCCGCCGTGAAGAACGATCCCGCACTGCGCCGCGCCCTGCTGCTGGTCGCCGCCGGCGTCGGATTGCCCGATTGCGCCGCGCAACTCGCCGCGTGGAGCGAAGCGGCAGAGCCTGGTGCTGGCGAGGCATCGCGGTTTGCCCTGCCGCGGCTGCGCCCGGCCGGCGGTTTCCGGGTGGATCCCGCGCTGGTCTATGCGCTCACCCGGGTGGAATCGAATTTTGATCCCGGCGCGGTATCCCCCGCAGGCGCGCGCGGGCTGATGCAGCTCATGCCGGTGACGGCGCGCTATGTCGAACGCGATCCGGCGCGGCGCGGCCCGCGGCTGCACGATCCGGCGGTCAATCTGGAACTGGGGCAACGCTACGTGCTGCTTCTGGCCGCGCGCGAGGCGGTCGGCGGCAATCTGCTCCGGCTGCTGGCGAGCTACAACGCCGGTCCGGGCGGGTTTCTGCGATGGAGCGCAACGCTGCGCGACGACGGCGATCCGCTGTTGTTCATCGAGGCGATTCCGAACGACGAAACCCGCCGGTTCGTGGAACGGGCGTTGACCTACACGTGGATCTACGCGGCGCGCCTGCATCTGCCCGCGCCCAGCCTGGATGACATGGCCGCGGGGGAGTTCCCGCGCTTCACGCCGGTTGCGGTTCGGGGCAGGATCGCCTCGGCGCGCCTGCACTAAGGCCTGCGGTGCGGCCGCGGCAACAGGAGGCAGTATCATGGCGCGGATCGACGACAGCCGTCCGTTCATTGCGGTGAACATCGCCGTGCTCACGGTATCGGACACCCGCACGGCGGCAAACGACAGCTCCGGCGACGCGCTGGTGGAGCGCATCGTCAAGGCCGGGCATCGCGTTGCCGCGCGAGTGATCGAGAAGGACGACGCCGCGGCGATCGAACGCCATCTGCGCGGCTGGATCGGCGATCCGGAAATCGACGTGGTGATTACCAGCGGCGGCACCGGGGTGACCGGGCGCGACGTGACGCCGGAGGCGTTCGAGCATGTGCTGGACAAGAAGATCGAGGGATTCGGCGAATTGTTCCGCATGCTGAGCTACCAGAAGATAGGCACCTCGACGATGCAGTCGCGCGCGCTGGGCGGCGTCGCGGGCGGCACCTACCTGTTCGCCTTGCCCGGCAGCACCGGTGCGGTAAAGGACGCGTGGGACGACATATTGGTCTCGCAACTCGACAACCGGCACCGGCCCTGCAATCTGGTGGAGTTGATGCCGCGGTTGCTGGAGCATTTGAAGCCGGCGGCGGAATAGCCACGGCATGGCCGAAGGCAACCACGCGCAGGCGATGCTGCAGATCGCCCACATGGCGACCCGGGCCCGGCGGCAGGATCTGCTGGCGGCGTTCGTGCAGCAGCATGGATGGACCGTGCAAGCCGGATTGTTCGCCGGCATGGTGCTGCCCAGCCGCGCCTGCTGGGGCGACGGCGACCTGCTGCCCAAATTGCTTGGCTGCTACGAAGCCGAACTGCACGAGGCACTGACGTCGTTCGTCGAAACGAAGCCGGGGTTGATCGTCAATGTCGGCGCGGCGGAAGGCTATTACGCGGTCGGACTTGCGCGCCTGCTGCCCGGCGCATTCGCGCATGCCTTCGACAGCGCGGATGCGGCGGCGGACATCTGCCGCGAGGCGGCGCGGCTGAACGGCGTGGAAGCCCGCCTGTCGATCGTCGGGACCTGCACGCCGGAGCTCCTGCAACTTCTGCTGCCGCACGCGAGCAATCCCTTGCTGGTACGCGACTGCGAGGGATACGAGCGGGACCTGCTCGATCCGCGGAAGGTTCCGGCGTTGGCTGGCGCAACGATCGTGGCGGAGTGCCACGACTTCATCGATGCGTTGATCACGCGGACCCTGGCAGAGCAGCTCGGCGCGTCGCATGAACTATACGCGGTGCGAGAGGGAGCGCGCGATCCCAGCATCTCGGCGTTTCTGCAGCCGTTTAACAGCCTCGACCGGTGGATCGCGGTCTGCGAATACCGGCCGTGCATGATGCATTGGCTGGTCGCGCGGCCCAAGGTGGCGGCTTGATGCCGGGCACCGAAACGATCGACACAAATCGCACACCTGTCATTGCGAGTTGACCGCCGGCCGGTGGCAAGAAGCTCCCCCTCCCCTTGAGGCAGGGGGTTGGGGGGAGGGGTCGCCAGGAGGTTCGCACCGCCCCCCAACCGCCTCCCGCGAGGGGAGGGGGAGTCTGTTTCTTACAAGTAACTAGCCGACGAAACAGTCTCCCGCCTGACGAGCAGCCGCTTCGATCGCTACGCGCTGGAAGTCCTGTGCGCGACGGGCAACCCGAATATCCCCGTGCTGGATGGCCAACCCTCGCCGAGTACGTTCCGGAGCATTAGCGCCTGTCAGCGGCGGCGAGAATCCGCGCATAAACGGCGGCGGCCCAAAAGCCGGCACAAGACTTGCCGTCGAATCGATGGTGGCAACGAGCGCTGGCTGGCAGACCCCTGTCAATGCCGCCAGCCGCCGCAGGCGGGGGCCGAAGGCCAGCATTGATAGGGGTC
>Ga0307374_10005289_pt1 | contig 20936 bp, 20 predicted proteins | sample OX3MG_FD_202532 | JGI IMG/M metagenome (GOLD analysis project Ga0307374, IMG submission 202532) | Soil microbial communities from Risofladan, Vaasa, Finland - OX-3 | ecosystem: Environmental > Terrestrial > Soil > Coastal area > Acid sulfate soil | place: Finland: Risofladan, Vaasa | collected...
GTCCGGGGGGTTCTAGCCGGTTCTCGTCGGCTGAACCCGCGGGAAGATCGGGTGTGGGGCGACAAAAAGTCAATCTGCAGGGCCTGGTCGGACTTTTGCCCTCCTACAGCATCGGACTTTTGCACTCCTACAGCATCGGACTTTTGCCCCCTCCTACAGCATCTCTCACGCCGCCCTCGCATAGACGTGGTGAAGGCCGCCCAGGATCGGTCGACTAACGACGTCGCCATGCGATATCGGCCGACTTGGTACCGGTGTCTCCAGCTCGATCGTGCGATGAGGACGATCATGGGTTGTAGCAGCACACGAACTCCGAAATCAATGGTGGATTCTGGGCACGTTGCATGCGGCGCATTGCGGGGGCCGGTTGAATCACGGCGCTAGTGTCACCACCATCTATTCCGTTTCAGAAAGCTTTTGCTACTGCCACGCGTGAGGCTGTGCCCGCAGTCCAGTTACTGAGATCGATTCCCTTTGGCCTTATAGGATTGGTGGTCGGTGTTCGCGGCAGTCCAGTTTCTGCCCGTTCTTGTCGTTAAACCTCGGCGCCTTCGCGCGTATTCGTCCTCGATGTCGATGTACGTTCCAGATAGCATCGAGCTCGGATCACACACCATCCCGATCACTACCCGGGCCGGTCCGGTCACTAGGCGTAGTCGGCCCTCCTGCTTCGTCTTCTTGAAACGGGTGAAGTTGCGTGGCCCGACCAGGGTTCTTCGCTGGGCCAGGAGTTGTGCGTATGTGGCCGTGTCCATCGGGCCCGGGGCGAAACACGCGACACTGATGTTGCCGTAATCCTGCAGCTCGACTGCCAACTGCTTTGTCAACAGGTTCAGACCCGCCTTGGCCACCGAATAAGCTCCCGCGCGCTCCAATGGAGCTAACGACGCACTTGAAGTGATGTTCACGATCCTTCCCCAATCCGCCTGGATCATGTTAGGAACGAAGGCGTGGCACAGACGAAAGGCCGCGACGAGATTCAGGTAGAGAAGTCGCTCCCAATCAGTGCAGTTCACCTCCCACGTGGCGCCGAATGGGCCCGGGGCGCCGGCGTTGTTGATGAGGACGGTAACCGGCCCGGCGACCCGCTTTACGGTGTGAACGGTTGACTCCAGACCTGGTGGCCCGCTGAGGTCGGCAGCTACCGTGACCGCTGCGCGGCCGGTCTCCCTGACGCGGTTGGCGACCTCATCCAACTCGGCCTGAGTACGAGCCACCAGTACGAGGTTCGCGCCTTCTTTCGCAAGCCCGATCGCGATTTCCCGACCTATGCCACGCCCGGCTCCAGTGACGAGCGCCGTACGCCCGACCAAAGAACTGCGGCCGCGACTCAGGGTCGGCTCCGTTCGGCGATCCATGCCATCGTCCTATGCACTGCGCGATCGAGCGCACGAACGGACAGTTCGAGGTCTTCGGGCGCCGAGTCCTCCTCCTTGCAGTGGCTCAGCCCCCCAAGACTGCGCACGAAGATCATGCCGCTTGGGATGCCGGCCTGCGCCATCGACGTCGCGTCGTGCAGCGGGCCGCTCGGCATCCGGTGGCCTGAGCTCGACACCTCAAAGACCGCGGCCTCGCAGATCTCGATCAATTCGGGGTCGAATCGTACCGGGTCGGTCTTGTAGACGAGGCTCCATTCCACTTCCACCCGGTCTTCGACCGCAATCGAGGAGGCGGCGCCCTGAGCCTGGTCGAGCATCCGATCAAGCGCGGCGAGGTCGAGGTGGCGCTGATCGATCACGAGATCGCAGATCCCCGGCACGATGGTCGGGAGGCCAGGCTCGGCCCTTATTACGCCGACGGTTCCGACCCCGCCGTTCTGCACGGCGATGTCGCGAACCGCGAGCGCGAGCCGAGCCGCAGCCATGAGCGCGTCGCGTCGAATGTCCATGGGGGTGGATCCGGAATGTGCAGACTGCCCTGTGAAGCGAACCCGGTGGCGCCGAACCCCACAGGTCCCCACGACGACGCCGAGCGGCAAACCGCGCGCTTCCAGGACCGGCCCCTGTTCTATGTGCAACTCGAGGTAAGCCTTGACGTTGCTGAGCCACCGACGGCTCCGCCCAGCTCGGCCAAGATCGACGCCATAGCGAGCCAGCGCCTCTGGAAGCATCGTCCCTGCAGCGTCTCGCAAGTCGCGAACCGACGTGACGTCAAGACTACCGGCCGCTGCACTTGAGCCGAAGAGGCTACGCCCGAAGCGCGCGCCTTCCTCATCAGCCCAGCTCACGACAGCAACCGTGATCGGTGCTCGCCCACTCGCTGCGATGCCACGCAGAACCTCGAGTCCTGCGAGGACATTGAGGCTCCCGTCGAGCCATCCGCCATTGGTTACCGAGTCGAGGTGCCCGCCGATGACGAGCTTGTCGTCGCTTTGGCCCCGCAGCGTGATCCATTGGTTGGCAGCCTCGTCGGTTTCGAGCTCCACCGGCAGTTCGGCACACTTGGCTTCGAGCCAGCGTCGGGCCCGGTCCCACCCGTCGGTCCAGCACAAGCGCTGCGCCCCCGACTTATCGCCGGTCAGCGACGCGAGCTCGCGCAGGTCCGCCACGACTAGGCTCATGCCGACGCTACCTTGAACCACGATCTGCCCGCTTCGGGGCGAACGACGCGTGCACGAAGAGCCGCTGACAACGGTCTTACTCGCTCGTATGCCTCCGCAAGGTCGGCCCCGGATCCCGAGTGCGGATTGCCAGACTCGTCAAGCCGGACGATTCCCAACTCGATTAGGTCGGGCGCCCCTGGCTGCGTCCAACTCAGGCGCGCAAGACCACCTAGGCGGCTCCGCAGACGGGTGAAGTCGTACGGTGGATAGGACCGCGCGGCGACAAGCTCGCCAGAGACGAGCGAATGAAAGAGGAAGTTGCCGAGACTGTAGAAGACCGGACGCCCTCGATAGATCTCGATTCCGTGGAGTACGTGGGGGTGGTGGCCGATCACGGCGTCAGCGCCGGCGTCGATTAACCGGTGGCCAAGCGGGCGTTGGTAGCTGGCGAGTTCGGATTGGTAGCTCGGAGCCCACCCGTCAGGAACGCCCCAATGGATCGCTACGACCACGACGTCGGCGGACTCCTTGGCCATCGCAATCGCGCTGGCAGCGTTATCGACGTCCTCTGCGCGAGCCACCGTCTCGACGTAGGGTCCCATACCAGGGTTCTGCTCGAGTACGACAGAGTCGATGACGAATCGAGACAGTACGCGAATGGGTGCCACCCCCGGCCGCTGGTCGCCTGCGGCGCAACCGTTCGGCAGCGTACTGGCAAACCCGAGGAAGGCGACGCGAAGGCCATTCGCCTGAACAATTGACGGCATTAGCGCCTGTTCGAGGTTCGTTCCAGCGCCAACTGTCCGGACCCCGGCGCTCTCCAGCGCAGCGATCGTGTCGAGTAGGCCATCGGTCCCGAAGTCGGCTGCATGGTTGTTGGCCAAAGAGGCCACCACCATGCCGGTGGCGGCCACGTCCTGCGCGAGCGCCGGGTCTCCACGAACCCATGCCACCGTATCAGATGGAGCCCGCCGATCCGTGAGGGGTCCTTCGAAATTGACGAACGCGACATCGGCGGCGGAAATCAGGGCCCGTACCTCAGCATCGGGTCCAGCGAACGGTCGCTGCGGCATGAAGTCACCCGTGCTGAGTACGGTGAGGGACACTTGCTAGGCTGCTTCTGGCATCTCGACGTCGAGCACGTCGCGTAGCACGTCACCGAGGTAGTTGAAAGCGAGCACTGTCAGCAGAATCAGCACACCAGGGTAGACCGCGAGAAGTGGCGCGGAGTAGATGTACTGCTGCGCGTTGACGAGCATATTGCCCCAGCTCGGATCCGGAGGCTGCACCCCCAAACCGAGATAGCTCAGCGACGTCTCGATCAGGATCGCCCAGGCGACGCCCAGCGATGCCGCGACCACGATCGTGGGGAACGCCTGAGGCAGGATGTGCTTCATAAAGATCCGCATCCTGGATGCGCCCAGCGCCGCCGCAGCCGTAACGAACTCATATTGCTTGATCCGCAGAACCTCACTTCTAACCACTCGGGCGACCGTCATCCAGCTTGTGAGCCCGATCACCATGACGATATTCGGCAACGTCGGGCCGAACAGCATGAGCACTGTCATCACGATGAAAAAGATCGGGACTGCGAGGAAGGCGTCGGTGAGGACCATCAAGAAGTTGTCCGGGACGTTGCCCAGATACCCGGCGATGCCGCCTACGATGGTCCCCACCAAGACTGCGATCGCCATCGCGACCAGTCCGATGGTTAGGGAACCCGCCGCCCCGACGAATAGTCGGGTCAGCTCGTCGCGGCCATTCTCATCCGTTCCCAACAGATGGGCGAGGCTCGGCCCGGCGAGCGCGGACTGAAGGTTGATCTCGTCAGCGCGATAGCCGGTCACATGCGGGATGACGAGCGTTGACACGATCAGCAGCCCGAGGTAGATGACAGAAGACAGTGCCGCTTTATGGCGTTTCAGCCGGCGAAAGAATGACGACCTTGATGAGGGCCGCGAGTAATCCGGCTCGTCCTCTGCGCCGATCGGCTCGTTAGTGACCGCCTGCAAGCGTTACCCTCGGATCGATGAGCTGGTACAGGAGGTCGACTAGCAGGTTCACCACCACGACCACCACCGAGATCACGATAGTGATGCCCATCACGACCGGGTAGTCGCGCAGATTAGCCGACTGGACTGCGAGTTGGCCCATGCCCGGCCACCCGAAGACGGTCTCGGTTACCGGCGCGCCACCAATCAACATCGTGGTCGTCGTGCCGAGAACCGTCACAACAGGTAGCAGCGCGTTCCTGAGCGCGTGGTGGAACAGGATGGCGATCGGACCGAGACCCTTTGCGCGCGCGGTTCGGATGTAGCGTTCCTTGAGGACGGAAAGCATCGCCGACCGGCAATACCGGGCGATCGTTGCCATGCTGAGCAGCCCAAGGACGGCAGCCGGCATCAGGAGGTGCAACAGGATGTCCACAATGCCCGTCCCCTGGTCCGATGTCATTCCCGATGCGGGCAGCACATGGAGTTTCGCGGAGAAGACGAGGATTAGGATGATCCCCAGCCAGAACGGCGGTACCGATATCCCAAAGAAGGCTCCAGCCGTCAGGAGATTGTCGAGCCACGAGTTGGGCCGGGTTGCGGCAAAGACGCCCGCCGCTATGCCACCGGATGCCGCGATCAGCAGCGCCGCAGCCGCAAGGAGGAATGTCGCCGGGAGCCGCTGACTGATGAGCTCGATGACCGGGCTACCGTTGGTGAACGAGAAGCCGAGGTTGCCGTGCAGAAGGCTCGCGAGCCAGTACCAGTACTGAAGGTAGATCGGCTGGTCGAGCCCGAGGCTGTGTCGAACGATGGCCGCCTGGTCCGGCGTCAACTCGGGCGAGAGCAGCACGCCGGGCCCGCCGGGAGCGGCGTGGACGATGATGAAGGTGCCGACTGAGACCAACACCATCACCACGACCGCGGAGCCAAAGCGCCGGACCAGATAAGCCGTCATGTGCTTAGCGTCCTGGCGCCGAAGTTCGTAGACAAAAGCGGCGGCCGCTGTCGAAGATCTGATCGGTCATCTTCACCCATACGAATGTCTTGACGGTTCCCGTTGTAGACAGCCAGGTAAAGGCGAATCGCATCCGCGAGCCGGCGAGTGCTACGGTGAGTCCGTCGCCGGATCTGCTTCTCCCTGAGCATTGCGAACCAGCGCTCGACCTGATTGCTCCAGGAGCTGTACGTGGGTCTGTAGTGGAGGTGAAAGCGTGGGTGGCGCACCAGCCAGAGCTTGTTCAGCGGCGTCTTGTGGGTGCCGTAGTTATCCAGCACCAGGTGGACGTCGAGCCCTTCCGGCACTTCCCTGCCGATTCGGCCGAGGAAGCCCTTGAACTCGATGGATCGGTGTTCTCGGTGGGTCTCGCACTTGCCAGTGGCGATGTCGAAGGCGGCGAACAAGGAGGTGATCCCATGCCGGCCGTGGTCGTGGGTGCGCCGCTCAGCGATGCCCGGAGCCAGGGGCATGATGGGCTGGGTACGGTCCAAGGCCTGGATCTGGGTCTTCTCGTCGACGCAGAGCACCATCGCAGCTTCGGGCGGGTTGCGGTAGAAGCCGACGATATCGCGAACCTTCTTGATGAACTGCGGGTCGTTAGCGAGAGCGCCACTGCCAGACGGTCTGGTTGGTGATCCCCAGTTCAGCCACCACCTGGGTACTCGTGAGGCCATCGGAGCAGCGGAGAACAAACCGAGCCCGATGCGCCAAACCATTGCTGGACTTGCGTCGCTTAGTCCACCGGAGCAACTCTTCGCGGTCCTTGCTGGCGACCACCGGCGAGGCGGCCGCCTACTGTTGGCACCACCTATTGGAATGCGCGACGGTCGGCGGCCAAGCTTGCCGTCAACCATATTGCAAGCCCGAGATTCGGAACGAGCAAGTCTGCACCCCTTCGGGTGAAAAGTTACATCGGTTCGAACGACCATGACTTCGATAACCCTCCGCATCACTCGATCGTATTCAGACTTGACGAAAGGACGTTGATTCAGGCCCCTGATCGCACGCTGCCGATCCCGCCCGTTTTGCGCTGCCGCGCCCAACGCCTGGGCTTCGAGCAAGTTCGGAACTGAACCTTCTCGCTGTACGCCGCTTTCGAACTCCCCACCGGAAAGGTCATTGGGCACCCCTCCAGGTGGCTCAACCAGACCGCGGTCTGGCTGAGCCATCTGGAGCGTCAAACCATTGTCCGCGGCATCGTCAAGTCGACATCAGACCTGCCCAAGAGCTAATGGGGTACATCCGTGATTACAACAAGACTGCCCGACCGATCACGTGGAAGTATCCCGATCCGAGTCGACGCATGCGTGCTCCCCTTTCATCTGGTACGTTCCACTAGGTGCGGTACCAGTCCGCCGAGTATTGCAGTGACTCTCGATACGGGAGCTGCGGGATGCCCTGCACCTTCTGGCTGATGGCGTGGATGTCACGCGGGTAGAAGAGGATCGCGCCGGGCGGGTCGTCGAGGAACACCTTCTGGAGCTCGTAGTACGCCGTCTTGCGCTGAGCGACGTCGGCCGTCGAGCGGCCCAGGGCAAGCAGCCGGTTCACATCCGGGTTGTTGTAGTGGATCGTGTTGTATGAGCCCGTCGCCGAATAGTAGTTGGTGAGGTCGGGGTCGGGCGGCAGCACCCAGAACCCCACGTGGGCCTCGTAGCGTCCGGCGACGAGATCGGGGACATAGGCAGGGAAGGGCCGCACCCGAAGATTCACATCTAGCCCGATCGCCTTGAAGTTCTGCTGGGCGATAACAGCCGACTGCTGCCGACTTGGGTCGGCAGTATCCGCGTCGAGCGTGAACGAGAATCTCCTACCGTCTTTCTGCAGGATTCCGTCTGACCCTGCCGTCCAGCCAGCCGCCGCCAGCATCTGCTTTGCCTGCGTCGGGTCGTAAGGCGGAGACTGAAGGGAGGAGTCGAACGCCCACGCGAAGATCGGGGGCAAGGGAGTCACGCCGGGCGTCGCCTTTCCCTGCTCGACGGTCTTGATGATCCCTGGCCGATCGATTGCCATCACCAATGCCTTCCGAACCTGCTTGTCAGAGAACAGCGGGTGTTGATAGTTGAACGACAGGTGGTAGAACCCGAGGTATGGGGTGTCGACCACCCTGATGTTGGAGCTATTCTGCACGGCCGCTAGGTTGCTTGGTGGCACGACGACATAGTCGAGTTCGCCGCTCTGAAGCTGTGCGATCTGGGCATTTACGTCGCCCAGGACCTTGAACACGAGCGAGTCCAGCTTCGGCTTGCCCATGTAGTAGTTCGGGTTGGCCACCAGTGTGTAGTGATCGCCGGCGACCGCCTCTTTCATGATGAAAGGCCCCGAGGAGACAGGGGACTTGGCGTTGAAGCTGCCGTTGTGAGGGATGTCGGTTCCTTCGAGAACGTGCTTCGGAACGATGCCGACGTTGTAGGAGACGATCGAGGGGAACGGGCCCACGGACTGCTTAAGGTCGAAGCGGACCGTTGTCGCGTTCACCGCCGTCACGGTGTCGACCGCAAGAAGAGCGCCGCGCAAGGGGGACCCATTGGCAGTGTTCAGGGCCTGCTCGATCGTGAAGACGACATCGTCCGCAGTCAGCGGCTTGCCGTCGCTCCACTGCACCCCGGACCGTAGCTTGAAGGTCCAGGTCTTAAAGTCCGCACTCGCGCTCCACGTCGTCGCGAGATCTGGCGTCGGCCGCAGATCCTTCGGGTCCGGACGAGTCAGGAAGCTGAATGCGGCACGGTTGAAGGGCACCGCCGATGCGTCACTGCCGATCAGCGGGTTCATGATGGGATCACCGGGGATCGCGACGTGAACGATGCCGCCCGTCTTCGCGCCGCTAGAACCGCCGCTCGCGCACGCGGCGATGAGTTCCGGCAGCGTCACCGCCCCCAGCGCCATCACGGACCAGCCGAGGAAAGTCCTTCGACTCAGTAGGCGGCTTCTGTTGCGATGCTCTAAGTTGTCCATGGTTCCCCTTATCTCCTATTGGTGTGCTTTTGATGGATTCGGAGTCGCTCTGCGGACGACCATTTCCGCGCGGCGCAGGATCTCGCGCAATTCCTCGTCGGTCAGCGAGCGCTTGACCTTCAGTGCGCTCGCCTCGACGTCGGCCAGCACCTCCGGAACGATATCGTCCGTGATTTCGATTCCCATTGCTGCGTAGCGTCCCTTGAGGGCAATCGGGCCCGTGTAGCGACCGACGGCAATCCGCCTTTCGTTTCCCACGTCTGCCGGGTTCAGGCTCTCGAATGCTGACGCATGAGCTAGAACGGCCTGGACGTGAGTCTCGAGCTTGTGCGCAAAGGCGTTGTAGCCGGTGATCGCCTTGTTGCCCGGTATGGGCACTCCGGATGCTTCGCTGACTAGCTGGGCAAGTGAGTTCAGTTGAGTTAGGTCGATCCCTGTGTCAATGCCGTATTGGATCTCAAGTGTGGTCGCGAGCTCATCCAGAACTGTGTTGCCGGCGCGGTCCCCGAGACCGTTCATCGCGACGTCGATCACCGTCGCGCCCGCTTCGACACCAGCCACGGTGTTCGCCAGCGCAAGGCCGAAGTCGTCATGGCAATGTATAGAGAGCGGCAGGTCGGTGCGCTCCCTGAACCACTTAACGAGATAGCGAATAGCGGGCGGAGAAGCGGCGCCGAGCGTATCGGCGATCATGAAGCGGTCGTTGCCGGACTCGACAGCGACCTTAATCACCTTCTCGAGGAACCGGAGGTCCGTCCGCGTCGTGTCCGCCGGAGCGTACGCCACGGTCAGACCGCGCTTCTTCGCATACTCGATCGACTGGGCGACGCGCCGTAGCACGTCGTCCCGTGTGGCTCGGTACACGTGTTCGATCCGAAGGTCGGATGTCACGTACACGAGGTCGATCACGTCAGCGCCGCAATCTGCCGCCGCGTCAATCTGCTCTCGCCACGAATCGACGTAAGCGAGGACGACGGCGTCGAGCGTCGCGTGAGGGCCCTCCGACCTAAACTTCTCGTAGACATCGAAGTCAGCCTTTGACCGACCCGGATATCCAATCTGGATCTGCCGCACCCCCACGCGATCCAGAGCGCGCGCGATGGTGAGCTTCTCCTCAGGCGTGAAGTTGACGTCGGCAGTCTGCTCGCCCTCTCGCAACGTGCAGTCACTGATAATCACGCTCTCTGGCAGATCGAGATCCTTGGTGACTGCAGGATCGCGCGAGAGGCCGCTTATGAACGAGGTTCGGATCTCAATGGCCATGCCTGCCTCCTACAGCGTCGTCTGAAGTGTTCGCGGAAACGTCTCCGCGAGCTGAGGATCGATGCGCACTTCTATGCCGTTCTGGAAGAGTGCACGAAACCGGCGGCGATCCTGGAGCACGCTGATGTCGGTCGCCGGATCGCCGTCGATGACCAGCACGTCTGCCAGATACGCACCCTCGAGCCGTCCCACTTGTCCCTGTAGCCCTATGGCGTCTGCTGCCGTACCCGTAGCGGCAGTGAGCGCCTCCAAAGGCCTGAGCCCCCCCTTGGTCACGAGATGCTCCAGCTCTCTCGCGTTTGAGCCCTGCGGGTAGCGGTTGCCTACGTCGCCACCAGCAGCTATGCGAACCCCGGCCTCACGGCACATCCTCAGACTCTCGATCCATGGCCGCTCATTGTCTTCAAGCTCCTTCACGACATCGGCAGGCGCACCCGTCTGATAGCCAAGCTCGAGAAAGCTATAGATCGTGCAGAGCGTTGGGACGAGAAACGCGCCGTGGCTCTTGAACAACTCGAGCCCTTCCTCGTCGAGGAAGGTTCCGTGCTCGATTGTGTCGACGCCGGCTCGTAGCGCTTCCTTTATTGACTCAGTTGCCTGAGCGTGAGCCGCGACTCGCCGTCGATGGCGGTGGGCCGTTGAGCACGCTACCTCCATCTCCTCGAACGTCAGTGCAGGCAGCCACGAATTACTGAAGGCACTCGCCTCGCCGCCGCTGGCGCCGAGCTTGATGAAGTCGACACCACTTTTGAGCTGCTCACGCACCACGCGCTGGATGTCGTCACGGCCGCTGATCGTAACTGCCGAAGAGTTCCGATTCGACACCCAAGATGGATACGGATCGCCAAGCCCCCCGATCGCAGTCACGATGCTGCCGCTGGCCACAACCTTCGCGCCCTGAATCAGTCCGGTCTCGACAGCGTCGCGAACCGCGATGGCACAGTGGCCCTGAGTACCCATGTCGCGAACGGTCGTGTATCCAGACTGAAGGAGGATCGCCGCGTTACGAGCCGCCTTGAGCGCCGTGTACTCGATCGAATGCTTAATCCGGAGGTCCTGCCCCCGGTAGTAGCGCGGATAGACGAGATGAACGTGGCAATCGATGAGACCGGGCATCACGGTCGAATCGTGGTGATCGAGCACGCGAGCGCCCTCGCGGCGGGTCGCGGTCAATTGTGAGAGCGGACCGACAGCCACGATCGTCGGGCCCTCGAACTCCACAAAGGCGTCACTGACCGGATCGGCGCCGGTCCCGTCAATCAGCTGACCGGCGATGATCACCGTTCGCGCAGGTAGTGGTGTTGTCACTGTGTCCGCTTGTAGACGGCACCTTCCTTCGCAACGAACAGAACCTTCGAGTTGTCCTGGAGGACCCTGATGTCGGTGAGCGGGTCACCGGCCACTACTATCAGGTCGCCAGCCTTGCCAGGAGCCAGTGTGCCGGTGAGGTCGACGACTCCGACCGCATGCGCAGCAGTCTGGGTGGCGGCCACGATCGCCTCCATCGGAGAAAGTGCGTTGCGCACGAGCATCTCGAGCTCGACGGCATTCTGACCATTGGGGTAGCGGTTCCCGACATCGCTGCCAGCTGCGATCCTGACTCCCGCCTCATGAGCGAGGGAAAGGCTTCGCACCCAGGATGCCTCGGACTTGGCCACCTCGGCGATGATGCTCTGGCTGACGCCTAACGCCGCGCCCGCTTCCGTGTAGCTGTAGACATTGCTGATTGTCGGCACGAGCGTGATGTCCTTCTCGAGAAGAAGTTCTATGCACGCCTCGTCGAGATCGCTGCCGTGCTCCAACGTATCCACACCAGCGCGGAGCGCATTTAGGATTCCAGCGCGGCTTTGAGCGTGCACCGCGACCTGCTTGCCGTATTTGTGTGCCTCCTCTACGGCGGCCCTGATCTCGCGCTCACTCATGGTGGCCATCGACATCCCGCCCGCGCGACTGATCGCGTGCCCACTCGCCTCAAGCTTGATGACGTCGACGCCTTCCTTAACCTGTGTCCTAACGGCCTTCCGCACCTGGTCGACGCCGTCGGCGACGAGGCCCATTGAGTAGCGGTTCGTCAGCCACGGCGACAGGAAATCGGCCAACCCCCCTGTAGACGTGATGATGCGGCCGGCAGCCTTGATCCTCGGTCCCATCACCGAACCATCGTTTACGCCATTGCGGACCGACACTGCGATCGCCCCGCGGCAACCCACGTCCCGAATCGTCGTGAAGCCGGCGAGCAGCAGCTTCTTGGCGTTGGCAATGGCGTTGATCGTGGCACGCTCGATCGAGTCCTTCGCATCGATCTCGAAGGAGCTTGCGTATCGGTCGTACATGATGTGGGTGTGGGCATCGATCAGCCCCGGCATCAGGGTGGCGTTGGGGAAATCAATCACCTCGGCGCCTGGCGGTGGGGCCGGTGCGGAATGCGTCGCGCCGACCCACCCAATGGAGCCGTCGGCGATCATGACGGTGCCATCGCGAATTGGCTCGGAACCCGTTCCATCGATGACTGAACCGGCACGGACGACGAGCGGCCGCCCGTTGTTGTTGGCAGCCATTTAGTTGAGCACTTCCACGGTGTGGTCCAAGCCTGCGCCCGCTACCTCTTTGCCGCTCTTGAAGACCAGGCGAATCCTCTCCATGTCGAGCAGCTGGTGGATGTCCGCCAAGGGGTCGCCGCCAAATACCAGTACATCCGCCAAAAGCCCGGGCCGGAGGCTGCCAACTCTATCCGACCGCCGCAGCGCCGTCGCGGCGTTGGTGGTCCCAGCCACGATCGCCTCCATCGGAGTGAATCCCGCGTGATCGACGAGCAGGATCATTTCCTTGGCGTTGTCTCCCTGGACGTAGCGGTTGCCGATATCGGAGCCGGCGGCAATCGTCACGCCTGCTTCCTTGGCCATGCGCAGACTCTCGAGCCAGAGCGGCTCATTCACCTTCATCTCCGCCAGTTGCTTGGCGGGAGCGCCCACCTTCTCGGCGAGCTCGAGGACGCTGTAGAGCGTGACAAGCGTCGGGACCAGGACCGTATGGCTCTTACGGAAAAGCTCGATCGATTCTTCGTCGAGCCGTGTCCCGTGCTCGATCGTGTCGACGCCGGCGCGGAGGGCGTTCTTTGCGCCCTCGTACGATTGCGCATGGCACGCGACAGTCTTGCCGTAACGCCGCGCCTCGTCCACGGCCGCGGCCATCTCTTCCGAAGACATGGTCGCCATCCACGTGAAAGCGAAGAAACTAGCCTCCGCGCCGCTACCCTCGATCTTGATGTTGTCCACGCCCTGCTTCACCTGCGCTCTAACAGCACGCCGGATCTCCTCTGGGCCATCGACGATCAGCCCCAATCCGCCCGTATTCGCGATCCAGGCCGGATCGCTGTCGGCTAGGCCAGCCGTCGAGCAGATGATCTGACCGCTGGCGACCACTCGGGGACCGAGGACCACGCCGGCCTCGATCGCGTCGCGTATCGCGACGCCGATGTTCCCCCGCGTCCCAACGTCGCGGACGGTCGTGAACCCGGCCCTGAGCCAGATCAAGGCGTTGGCGACCGCCTTGACGACGCTGCCCTCCAGCGGTACCCGGTCGATCTCACTGAGATTGCGGTAGCGCGCGTAGATGTGGTGGACATGTGCGTCGATTAGGCCGGGAAGGACGGCGTGGCCCGCGACGTCGACCTTCTGATCGCCCCGCGAGATGCGCGCCCCGGCCTGGGGACCGGCGTAGGTGATGCGGTCACCCTCGAACGAGATGACCGCATTGTTCACCGGGTCATTACCGAGACCGTCGATGAGGGATCCCCCGATCAGGTGAGTTGCCGCCGACGCTTGCCCCATTACACCCCAGTGCGAAGAATCCGAACAGGCTTCAACATATTGAAGGTCGCTAAGCATAAGCTCGGCCCATCGGACTGTCAAACCGGCACCGGCGTAGATGCTGGAGGTGTATCCCCGGCCCGGTCGGACATCACTAACCCTCAACACCAGCCCGGGCGGAGCCGGTGGAAGGAGACTCCGTCAGAAGGAAGGTGGTGTCATCGCACTGAGAACGACGGCTGGCGTTTCGCCGACATTTCTCATCCAGTGCGGCAGCGCCGCGTCGTACGTCACAGTGTCACCCGGCAATAGCGCGTAGGAAGCGGCGCCGACGTGGATCTCGAGATGGCCGGAGAGGAGGTGAACCGCCTCCTCTCCGTGGTGCGAGAATGGCCGCTCGGCGTTCTGCCAGCCGGGCGGCATCGATACCAGCGTGAGCCCGAGGTTCCGCTGAACGTCCGGTGTCAGGAGTTCATACAAGAAGCCCTCGTGCGGAAGTGAGAGCTGACGCCGCTGATCGCGGCGCACCAGAATCCCATCGCTGACCGCGTCCTTCGGAAAGAATGACGACAACGGGATCTCGAGGGCGTACGCGAGCTTCGAGAGGGTCACGAAGGAGGGATTCCCAAGTCCGCGTTCGATCTGGCTGATCAGGCCGGCGCTGACCCCCGCTCTGGTCGCGAGCGTCTCGATATTGAAGCGCCCCTGCCTGGTCCGGCGCAGTAGCGATCCGAGCGCGAGCAGCTCCGGCTGACCGTGCCTGTGGTCTCTTTCGGATTGATCCCGCCGATTGACCGGTTTATCCATGACCCTCAAGCTTCAACATTTTGAAGGGCCGGGGAGATGTCCCGCCTCGCGGCTATCCAACGCGGATGCGTCACTATGATTCAGCAGCTGTTGTGATCTGAGTTCCCGCGAAGTGGCAGGCAACGCGATGGCCCTCGCCCTTCAAGTCGAGCCAAGGCTCCTTCTCGGCGCACACCTCTTGAGCGATCGGACAGCGCGTCCGGAATCGGCAGCCGGACGGAGGATTGACCGGACTGGGAACGTCGCCGCGCAAGACGATCCGCGCCTTGCGATTGCTCGGGATCGGGTCCGGGACGGCCGACAGCAGCGCTTGCGTATAAGGGTGGAGCGGGTCGGCGAACAGGTCGGCGGTCGGCGCGAGCTCAACGATCTTGCCGAGATACATAACCGCGATGCGGTCAGAGATGTAACCGACGACTGCCAGATTGTGGGCCACGAACAGGTAGGTGAGGCCGAGCTGGCGCTTAAGATCGACCAGCAGGTTCAGGACCTGCGATTGGATCGAGACATCGAGCGCCGAGACCGGTTCGTCCGCGACAACGAATTTGGGCTCAAGTACGAGCGCCCGCGCTATCCCGATTCGCTGCTGCTGCCCGCCCGAGAACTCATGGCGGTAGCGGTCGGCCGCCTCGGGCCGCAGGCCAACTCTGGACAGGATCTCGCGGATGCGCCCTTCGCGATCTCGGCTGGACCCGAGGCCATGTATCGCGAGACCCTCGCCCACGATCTCACGGACCGTCATGCGCGGATCCAGTGAGCCGAACGGGTCTTGAAAGATGATCTGCATGTCCCGGCGCATCGTCTTGAGGTCAGCAGCACTCTGGGCGACGACATCCTTCCCGTCGAAGTGGATGTCGCCAGCGGTCGGCTCGATCAGCCTCAGGAGCGTCCGCCCCAAAGTCGACTTTCCGCAGCCGGACTCGCCGACGAGACCGAGCGTCTCGCCCCGCGCGATCTCCAGGTCGACGCCGTCAACCGCCTGGACGTACCCGGCCGTTCGCTGGAGCACGCCACGTCGGATCGGGAACCAGGTCCGAACTCCGCTAGCGGCGACGAGAGTCTGGTCCGGCTCCGCGACGTCAGCTTTCAAGCAGACGCCCGCCGCGCCTCACCTCGGATCCCCCGGCTTTGACGGTGGCCGTCAATGCACAGCCAGCAAGCGGCCTCCTGGGAGCCGAGTCGGATCAGATGCGGATCTTCGGTGCGGCACCGGTCGAACACGTGGGCGCAGCGGGGCGCGAATCGGCAGCCCGTCGGCCAGCGTAGGGCACTCGGAACCATCCCCGGGATCACCTCGAGGCGCTGTGCCTGGGTGACCCCTAAGAGCGGGATCGAGTGGAGCAGTGCCTCAGTGTACGGATGCTGGGGTGCATTGATGACATCGCTTATGGGGCCCCTCTCGACGATCCGACCCGCGTACATAACGGCGACGTCATCCGCCATCTCGGCAACAACGCCGATATCGTGGGTGATCAATAGGATCGCCATGTGGAGGCGGTCCCGCAGATCCTTGAGAAGCTCGAGGATCTGCGCCTGGATTGTGACGTCGAGGGCAGTCGTGGGCTCGTCGGCAATGAGCAACTTCGGCTCGCACGCGAGCGCGATGGCGATCATGACGCGCTGGCGCTGACCGCCGGACAGCTGGTGCGGGTAGTCGCGGAGGCGGCGATCGGGGGACGGGATGCCCACCAGTCGCAGCATCTCGACCGCTCGGTCGGTCGCCTCGCGCGCACCGACCTTCCGGTGGACCTGGACAACCTCGGCGATCTGCTGGCCTACCCTGTGAACAGGATTGAGGGAGGTCATCGGCTCTTGGAAGATCATCGCGATCTGGTTGCCGCGAACCGCACGGAACTCAGGTTCGCTCAGGGTAGACAGGTCGCGGCCTCCGAACATAACCTGACTGCCTTCGAGGATGCGGCCCGGCCGGTCGATCAAACGCAGGATCGACAGTGCTGTGACGCTCTTGCCCGAACCGGACTCGCCGACTAAGCAGAGCGTCTTGCCGGCGGCGATCGTGAAGGCGACGCCATCGACCGCTCGGATCGTCCCCGCCGCAATACCGAAGTAGGTTCGGAGGTTCCTGACGGACAAGAGAGGGTCGGCCATCTTGATGGACCAATCACTTTAGCGTCTCCGCGCCGGACTGATCAGACGGCCGCCAAGACATCAGCCGGGGCTATGACGCCGGGTCCGAGTCGAACGGCGGCTCGGGTAGCGGCCACGCGATACTCACCTAGTCGGCGCGCTCCACGATGCGCCTCACGGTCGGTCGGGCTATACCCAACGACTTGCCAATCTGACGCGGACTTAGCCCGTGGGGCACACAGATTCGTCAGAACGATCGACTTGCCAGTCCGGATGCTTCGACGCCGATCGGTTTCGACGAAGGATCGCCCTGATGGCGAGCACCGCTGGCAGTTACGTCCTCTTGTATGTGGAGCTGGCGACGGGGAGGGTGATTTGGTACGCGGTAACCGACCGCCCAGACGCTGGCTGGGTAACTCAGCTGACCCGGGCATGCGCGGATGCAGTCGCTCACGAAACCAAATCGGTGCAACGTGCTGGGCTGCTAGCAACGTGCCCTCTCGACCACCCAGGACATGCGCCGCAGCGGCCCGGCACCAGACCGTGCCCTCAGCTTCCAGCTTCGAGTGTCTTCCTGAAAGTCAGAGCGTGTCCCTCGACCGCTGCAGCGAAGGCTTGGAACGAGGTGTCGGGACTGACCGCGCGGTGTGCCGCCTTCCGGGTGATCAACTCGCAACAGGTCGCGCTGTAGAGCCGCTCGCTCATTAGCCCTGGGAAAGGATCGTCCAGCGCTCAGCGTAACTGCTGCCTCGGAAGATTGGGTCGACCTTGAAGTACGGCTCTTTAATGCTGACCGGCTCGTTAACGGCGGGCCGGTCTTGGTGATGAGCGTGGTCGGCTGGATCGTTGCAGGACAGTGGGCTGGAAATGGTGCCGGCAAAGTTCCGGCAGACCCACGACGTCAGCCAGGTACACGCCCTGAGACTGAGCCTCCGCTAGTCAGGAACCTCCGTATATCCAGTGAGGTGTACTGCTTGGCGTGGCCATGCACGGCCCAACCGCTGTCGGCGAAGTTCCACTGATAGTGGTCGGGGTAGTCCTCGTGCAGCAGCTTCACCCAACCTGACGCATCGCCGGGCCGCCCTCGGAAATCGCCGTAGAAGAAGCCGTACCAATCGTCGTACCCGGGGTTGCGGTGAAAGCCGTAGAAGGTATAGCGCTCCGGGTTCGACGCCACGAGCGGATCGTTCGTCTTGACCGTGGCGACCCACATGTCAGAGAACTTCGTGCACCAGCCCGGCGGGTCGCCATACGCGGCGCTTCCCCAGCTCGATGTGGCGACCACGGGCGCTGGAGCCAGCGCAAGCCATAGCGCGATCAGGAAGGCCACGGGTCGAAGCACGGTCGCAAGCTACCGGCGGCATCCCGACTTCGGAACCCAGCCTGTTAACGGCGCACCGCGGGACTTGACGAGATGTTCCGTCTTATCTAGTATCAGGGCGATTTGGCCGAGCACCGCACCCGCGAACGCATCCTCACCGGGGCGGGCGGGCTCCTCGCCAGGGGAGGTAAGCCCACCGTGGAACAGCTCGCTCAGGCAGCCGGCGTTTCGAAATCGAGCTTCTACCGGGCCTTCCGGTCGCGCGACGCGCTCCTGGCCGCGCTGGCGGTCAGCCCGGAACCCGGCACGCGGGACCGAATCCTGGGCGCCGCCCTCGCGATGGTCGGCGCCCACGGGCTGTCCGCGCTTTCCATGGACGAGCTCGCTGACCGGGCGCAGGTCTCACGCGCCACGCTCTACCGCCTCTTCCCCGGCAAATCGGCCCTGTTCACCAGCCTGATCTATGCGTACTCACCGCTCGATCCGGTGACCCATGTCCTGGAGTCGATGTCGGATGAGCCGCCGGAGGTCGTCATGCCCGAGATCGCTCGCACCGTCTACCGGACGATTTACGGCGGCCGCGAGAACCGCGCCGGCGTGCTGCGGACGCTGTTCTTCGAGGTCAGCGGCCTCGGGCCCGACACGGAGGAGGCCGCGCGCGACGTGATCAGCCGCATGGTCGGACTGCTGGTGATGTATCTCATGTCGCAAATCGGCGCTGGCAGATTGCGCCAGACATCTCCCCTGCTCGCCCTGCAGTCGTTCATCGGACCGATCTTCTTTCACGTGATGACCCGGCCGGTCGCGCAGCGCGTGCTCGGGATGGAGATCGACGGCGAAGAGGCCGTGACCGAGCTCGCGCACACCTGGCTGCGCGGAATGAGCCCGGTATGAGCGAGCAGTTGGCGGTCGACGTCGATAACGTCTCGAGGTCGTTCGGTCCCGTCAAGGCGCTCGACGGGGTCAGCCTTGAGGTCAAGCGGGGCGAGATCTACGGTCTGCTCGGGCCAAACGGGGCCGGCAAGACGACTCTCATCCGCATGCTGGTCGGCCTGCTCGAGGCCCAGGCCGGGACGGTCACCGTGCTCGGGCGACGAATGCCCGACGTCGACGTGCTCCAGCACGTGGGCTATATGACACAGCAGGCAGCGCTGTACCCGGGCCTCTCGGTCGAGGAGAACGTTCGCTTCTTCGCCGCCATCAACGGGGTCGAGGACGGGGTCAAAGAGGCGATCGAGATGGTCGACCTGTACCAGCGTCGCGGCTCCGAGGTCTCCACCCTGAGCGGCGGCATGCGGCAGCGCTGCTCGCTGGCGTGCGCGCTCGTGCACCGCCCGCAGCTTCTTCTCCTGGACGAGCCGACGGTAGGCGTGGACCCGCAACTGCGCGCCCAGTTCTGGGAGGACTTCCGCCGGATGGCCGAAGGCGGCACCACGATCATCGTGTCCAGCCACGTGATGGACGAGGCCGAGCGCTGCCAGCGCCTGGGCCTGATCCAGTACGGAAATGTCCTCGCGGAGGGGACTCCAAACCAGATCCGCGACTTGGGCGGCACATCGAACCTCGAGGACGCGTTTCTCAAGCTGGCGGGCACGGGAGTCCGCGAGTGAGCGGCCGACGTGTCGCGGCGATCACACGGCGACTTTTACAGCAGTTCCGCCGCGACCGGCGCACCCTGGCTCTGCTCTTCGTCGCGCCGATCGTCCTGCTCGGTCTGCTCGGCTACCTGATCCGTGGCTCGGCCTCCGTGCCGGCAGTGGGCATCGCCAACCAGGACCAGGGGCCGGCAGCAGCCACCATCGTGACGGCGCTGGAGCATTCGAGCGCGATCAGCACCACGACCATCAGCGCATCGGAAGGCGACTCCAAGCTCAAGGACGGCTCGCTCGCCGCTTACATCGTGTTCCGCTCCGATTTCAGCCAACGCGCGCAGACAGGGACGATCGACCCAGAGGTGCACCTGGAAGGCTCACAACCCGGCACGACCGCCCCCGTGCTCCAGGCGCTTCAGCAGGCCCTGTTCACGCTGGCCTCGCAGGCGCCCGGCGCAGGCCTGCACGTTCAGCCCCAGGTCACCTACCTGTACGGCGGTCCGGCTTTCGACACGCTCGACTACTTCGGAGCCGCGTTCATCGGACTCGTGGTCTTCTTCCTCGTCTTCGTGGTCACGATCGTCTCGTTCTTGAATGAGCGCTCCCAGGGCACGCTTGAACGTTTGATGGCGAGCCCGCTGAGGCGCGGCGAGATCGTCCTCGGCTACATGCTCGGGTTCGCGGTGCTTGCCCTGGTGCAGTCGGCGGAGGTGCTCGTCTTCGCCCTGGCTGTGCTCAAGGTCCACAACTCCGGCAACGTGGCGCTGATCTTCGGCATCGAAGCTCTGATGGCGATCGCCGCGGTCAACCTCGGTATCTTCCTGAGCATGTTCGCCCGGACCGAGTTCCAGGCCGTGCAGTTCATCCCCCTGGTCATCGTGCCCCAGTTCCTGCTGTCGGGAATCCTGTTCTCGGTCTCGTCGGAGCCCAAGCCGCTCCAGCTGCTGTCCGACGTACTACCTCTGACATACGCGGTCAACGGGCTGCGCGACGTGATGGTCAAAGGCGCCGACCTGAGCTGGGGATCCCTCCAGCTCGACGTCGGGGTGGTCTTCGGGTTCGTAGTCCTGCTGATCGTGGCGGGCACCGCCACGCTCCGCAGGCGAATCGCCTGACCCCGCTACGCTGGAGTTGAAATGCTCCTCGTGTGCTCGCGCCGGTGCGGCGGCCATCTCTTCCGCGCCCTGTTCGCGGAGGTCGAGATCGACTCGGCGGGCGTGTACCAGGCCCACCGCATCGCGCAGCCCGGCTACGTCTGCCTGAACTGCGGATCACCGGCCCTCGACCTCAGCGAGGTCCGCGGCGAGATGGAGGCCGACGGGGACGAGGATGCGACCGAGACCATCTCAGACGTGCTCTGCCCGGTCTGCGAGACGATGGTCCAGCTCGACGGCAGTATGGAGTGCCCCAACTGCGGCTCACCGCTCGAGGTCGGCTAATAGGACGGCGGCCGCTACGTCAGGGCGGCGGTGCCCACCAGGATTTCCAGCATCCACCTCGCGGCCGCGGCGTCGCGCTCACGCAGCGCCATTCGCAGAGCGCGCACCGCCCGCGGTGTGTTCAGGTCG
>Ga0307374_10005290_pt1 | contig 20936 bp, 21 predicted proteins | sample OX3MG_FD_202532 | JGI IMG/M metagenome (GOLD analysis project Ga0307374, IMG submission 202532) | Soil microbial communities from Risofladan, Vaasa, Finland - OX-3 | ecosystem: Environmental > Terrestrial > Soil > Coastal area > Acid sulfate soil | place: Finland: Risofladan, Vaasa | collected...
TGCGGGTCTATCCCCGCGTGCGCGGGGCAACCATTCGCATGTCGGGTGAAAATGTGACTACACCGGGTCTATCCCCGCGTGCGCGGGGCAACCGTGGCCATCTTCTTTCCTCCTTGTTACTTACAAGGTCTATCCCCGCGTGCGCGGGGCAACCAAAAACCGGAACGACTCCGGCCGACCGAAACACGGTCTATCCCCGCGTGCGCGGGGCAACCGTGAAAAGCCAGCGAAAAGCCAGCGTGTAAGCGCACTATTACGGAGGTCTATCCCCGCGTGCGCGGGGCAACCAATGCTCTCTGCATATTCTAGTCGCATTGCAACGGTCTATCCCCGCGTGCGCGGGGCAACCGTCTCTATCGTTTCGGTTTCCATCTTTTCTTCCGGTCTATCCCCGCGTGCGCGGGGCAACCGAAAAAGCCAGCGTGTAAGCGCACTATTACGGAGGTCTATCCCCGCGTGCGCGGGGCAACCGACCAAATCAACACCAGCAACGGTGCAGTCACAGGTCTATCCCCGCGTGCGCGGGGCAACCTACGGTAGCAGTGCATTCGTGATGCGCGTGGTGGGTCTATCCCCGCGTGCGCGGGGCAACCGACCAAATCAACACCAGCAACGGTGCAGTCACAGGTCTATCCCCGCGTGCGCGGGGCAACCGTCGTGAAGTGTGTGCCGTCGTGGCCAAGCTACGGTCTATCCCCGCGTGCGCGGGGCAACCTGTGGCCATCTCTTTCCTCCTTGTTACTTACAAGGTCTATCCCCGCGTGCGCGGGGCAACCGTATTTCACCTCTTGCGCCTCTGATTCAGCGGGGGTCTATCCCCGCGTGCGCGGGGCAACCGTGAACGGCCGACCGCCGGGATTGGCGGTCGGAGGTCTATCCCCGCGTGCGCGGGGCAACCCGGAAGTGTTGAATTGGATGGTTCTAGCCACAGGGTCTATCCCCGCGTGCGCGGGGCAACCAGCGGGATGCCATTGCGGACCCAGATCATAAAAGGTCTATCCCCGCGTGCGCGGGGCAACCTCTTGCGACGCATTCCGTCGCTCAGATGCGTCACGAGTTTTATTAACTTGTCAAAGACCAGCAGTCAAGTATAGCTGACCGACCAGGGATGATCGGTCAGCGATCTGTTGACCGGCTAATCGTCCTCGGGCTGCAAGTCGCGCTTGCGGGCCAGAAAGACATCGTTGCATTCGTGCAGTTCGTAGGGTGGCGAACCAAGCACCTTGATCCGCTGACCGCCGGGCGCGAGCGGCTCGAGCCAGGTCATCACGATGCCTGCGCCGCCCAGTTCGCCGAACCAGTCTTCGAGGACCGCCCAGACGCGCTCGCGGACGGCGCGATTCATCTTGGGCGCGGTATAGACGCCGGGGGCGATTTCGAGCATGCAGGAGGCGAGGAAGCCGCGAAAGCGCGCGGCGACGTCACGTGTCACTACTACTGTCATCGGCGAAGAGTTCCTTGATCTTGTCGATCATCTTGGCCACGAGGTGCTGTTTGCGGAAAGTGCGGCCGGCTAGCTTGCGGGTTACGGATTCGAGGGTCACAAAGCCCGGCGTGCGATGGCGCTCGAACTCGCGCACCGCGCCGAAGGCGACCGGCAGGGTCACCGAGTCGCGATAGAGGTCGGCGATATCGAGGCAGAAGGAGATGCCGGAGGCCTCGTGGATAAAGCCTACCTGCGGGATGGCGCCGGCGATCGCGGTGGCGACCATGGCGGCCGCCTCGACCGCCGTGGCGGCATGGTTGATGGCCTGATTGGGCCGATCGTCGGCTTCGGGATTGGCGCGGTCGTAGCGGCGGCCGTCCCATTTGACCCCGTACTGGCGGGTCAGCAGACGATAGGTTTCGCGCATGCGAGCGCCCTCGATACCGCGCAGCGTGTCGAGATCGGAATCGGGCAGGACCTCGCCGAGGCGCCATGCGTACATGCGCCGGACGCAGCGCATGCGCTGGTCGGGATCGGCCCAGGAGCGGATTTGGCGACGGGCGAGGGCGGAATCGTCGGGGCCGAACGGCATGCTGGCATAGAGCCGGACGCCGCCGTCGCCGGTGAAGAGGATGCCCGTTCCATGGCGCGCCGCGATGCGCATCGCGTCATGGCTGACAGTGACCCCCGGACCGAGGACGAAGCACGAGACGGTTTGGAAGGGAATGAGGTATTCGCCGGGCGGAAGCGAATCATCGCCGCCAGCGACAAAGCGCAGCGTGCCATCCTCGACCAGCAGGTTGCCTCGTCCGAGCCACATCAGGCCGTGCCGATCGACCTGCGGGATACGGGCGGTTTCGAGACCAAGGCGGCCTTTGAGCATGATAACGATCTCCCTTAGGTTAAGCGGCCGGCTAATGGCTCAGCATCAGCATGCCGAAGCCGAACGCGCGATGGCGGCCGAGGCCGCGGCGCATCAGTGCGGCAAAAGCCTCGGCCGAAGCGACTTCGAGCACGCCCGCGAGGGTGGCGTCGGGACGCTCGCATCGTGTGAGGCGCGAATCGGCGCCGGAGCGATCGCGGCGGGCGAGCCGCTGGCGCTGAAAGCGCACGAGACGCGCCTCGCGCATCCGAGCAGCGCCGCCGCGTGCGAGTTCGGCCGCGAGCCAGGCGCGATAGACCGCCTGACGATCGACGAACGTATCAGGCCCGGCCCGCAAGCATTGATGGATGAACGCATCGACTTCGCGGGGCTGTTCGCCGGCGGAGCGTCCGCTGATACGGACGATCGGACAGACGCGGGTCTCGAAACGATAGAGCGCGCCGGCGCGCCATGCGAGCGGCATCGGCTTGGAACAGATCGATTCGAGATCGACGGCGGCGGTGGCGAGCGGATCGGCGAGCGCGCGGGCGCGATCGACGAGTTCGCGATGACCGCTCGAGGCGTAGCCGAAGAGCGTCAGCCGCCGGGCGCGATCGTCGCGGGTGACGAAGGGCCGCGGCGCAGCGTCGCCGAAAAGGGCGCCGAGTGCGGCGTGAAGGATATAGCCGCCGTCGGCGACGCGGAGGTTGAGGCCGGTGCGATCGGCGAAGCGCATCAGCGCGAGCTGATCGAACTCGGCGCGGAGCATGAACAGTGGCTCGTCAGACATCGATGGAATCCTCCAGGATAAAGCGGCGGCCGACGTGGATTTGGTTGGTCCAGTCGCGGTCGTCGGTGAGCGGGCGCGCGTTGGGTACGTGCGGTCCTTCGACCGGAAACCAGGCTTGGAAGCGGCGGTTCGCGCCGGCACGTTCCGAGCGCGGCGCACGTATCAGCGCGTCGCGCAGGTCGAGCGCCGCGAAACGCGCGAGGAAAATCGGTTCGGCCGGCAGACAGGGTTTGCGTCCGATGAAAAGCGGACGGGCGGGCGCACGCAGCGCGGCCTCGAGCCGAGCCGCGTCGGGATTGGCGTCGGGCGGCGCGAGTGCGAGCGCGACGGTATACACCGCGTCGGCGAGATAATCGCGATAACGGATATGGGTGCCGGTGCGGGTCGCCTCGGCGCCGGCGCGTCCCTGGACAATTCCGCGCGTGGTCCATCCGCGTTGCAGGAACGGCTGCGACAGATCGACGGTCTGAAAGTCGCTCAGCAATTGGCCGGGGCGATCGCAGCGGACCGCGTAAACGATCCGTTCCTGCAGGGCCTGGAGCGCGGCGGCGTCGCGATGGTCGTAACCGAGCGCGTTGCCGAGCATCCCGGCCAGCATCGAGCGCGCCGGGAACGCCCGGATGACGCCGTTATTGTCGATGACGACGCCGCCGAAGGAGACCAGCGGCGCGTCGAAGCGTATGATGAGTGCGTCGATCATTCGGAATCCTCCACGCGGGTGGCGGCCCATCGGGCGAGTTCGGCCAGCGAGGACGCGCGTTCGCTGTCGTTGAGGACGGGCTTGAGGCGTTCCGCCTGGCCGAGCGCGATCGCGTTGCGGGCGGTGCGGTCGTAGAAGCGATCGAGTTGGCCGAGATGGGCCGCCAGCGCGTCGTAGGCGTTGACGAGCGGGTCGGGCGCGAGCCGCACGGGCGTGAGAAAGGCGTTGGCGAGGGTGCGCGGCTGGGCGCTCGCCGCCTCGACCATCATCAGGTCGGCGTAGGCGTGCGGCGCGGTCGAACCGAGCTTGGCGCCGGGCGTGACGGTCGCGATCAGATGGATCATGCGGCGCGTGACTTCGGCCGCGAGCGCACGATCGTCGCCGAGATTGCGGATCAGGCCGTGCAGGTCGATCGCGACGTAGCCATAGAAGAGGCCGCTGGTAAGTTCGGATGAATTGATATGGCCGCTGCCGAGGCCGCCCTCGGGGCTGTCTTTCAGAATATCGTCGACGGCGGAGAAGTAATCGCTTTCGGATTGTTCGCCGTGGACGGTGAAGGCGTGGGCGACGTGAATGGCGGCGTCGACGCGGGCGAGAATGTCGCCGGTGACCATCCGGCCGAACATCGCGGCGTCGAGTCCGGCGCCGAGTTTGAGCGCACGGAGATTATCGATCCGATCGCGGGTGAAGTGCTTCTTCACTGCGTCGGCGGCGCCTTTGGAATCCCTGACGAGGCCGCAGATCGTCCGCGCCTCGGCGCGCAGAAAATCCAATTCAGGGCGGCCCAGTACGGTGACCTGGTTGGACTGGACGCCTGGCGCGGCAGCGTCGCCGTCTTCAGCCAGTTTCTTCTTTTCGGCCTTGGCCTTGGCGCTTTCGCCCAGCGTCAGTGCCATCACGGCCTCGGTGACGGCGTGGGCGAGCGCATGGTCGAGACGGTCCTCCTCAACCAATGGGCGATAGACGTGACGGTCGAAACTCAGGCGCGAGCGGACCGAGGTTTGGCCGTCGGCGCAGTTCCTGAGCGCCTCGGCGTCGTCGGCGGTGCGCCAATGGCGTTTGAGGCATTGCGAGGAGATTCGGGTGCGAGTAGCACCGCCGAACGGAATGCGCTTGGCGAGGCCGGCGTCGTCGCGGTTGAGCAGCGCGGCCGGATAGGAAGTGAGCGAATGGATCTGGATAAAGCGGTGCGAGGCCATTAGTCGTTCTCCTTGGGTTTGTGTTCGTTGAGAAAGATCACGGCGTAATAATCGTTGGCGATGGTTTGGCGGACGGCCTGTTCGTGCGGCTGGCCGTCGCTCAGCACGAGCCGCGCGACGCCAGTCAGATCGACGGAAGCGGCGGCGGTGGCGAGCTGATGCGTCACGGCGCGCACCTGGTCGAAGAGCGGATCGCCGCTTGCGCGCAGAAGTTTGTTGAGGCGCATCTCAGAGACGCCGGCTTCGGCTAGTGCGGCACCGAAGCGCCGGCCCGGATTGTGGAAGCCGTTGAGCCTGGCGATCGCGCGGAGAATGACGGCCCATCGGCGCAGCGCGTCGTCGCGCGCGGGACCGCCGCCGGGCAGATGCTCGGGGTCGAGACGGGTGACCACGATGCGCCAGAAGGCGGCGCCGCCCGGGTCGTCGGGTGTGAGCCGCCTGAGCTCGGCAAGGTCGCCAGGCGGGGCCTCGGCGAGTTCGGCGGCGATTCGTCCGACGAGCGACGCCAGCGAGGCAGTCTCAGTTGTTTGAAGGTTCATCGGCTCCTCCTTGTTCGATGAATGCACCAGCGGCGGCGCGCATCCGATACGCGGCGCCATTGAAGACGCGATCAGCGGCGGCGTGGGCGCGAAAGACGCGCGCGGCCGGAATCGGGGCGGATTGTTTGGCATCGTCGAGGGTGGCGCGGGCGAAGGCGAGCAATTGTTCGAGCCATTTGATGCGCGCGGCCTCGAAGCTCAGTTCGACGTCGGCGAACAGTTCGGCGAAGAAGACGCGGTCGATGTCGCGGTCGAACGGTTTGACGAATGCGTCAAGGCGCGGATCGCGGAAATTGAGCTTGTCCGGGCCGCCCTGAAGCAGCGCGGCTAGCGCCGGTCGGAGCGCCTTCGAGGCGACGTCTTTGATTTCCGCCAGCCGCTGCTTTGAAAACTCGCCGAGCTGGCGGCGGCCGTCCTCGGTGGTGAGGCGCAGCCGCGCCTTGCGCGGGACCGGGATAAACCGTTCGTAGTAGCCGTCGGTTTTGCCCTGACCGCGAACGAAAACCTGGCATACGAGCATCGGCGCGTCGCCGTCGACCGGCCGTACTTGACTGGCAATTGCCGGTTCCCGATCGCCAGCGAAGAGCAGTCCCGGCAGGCTTTCATAGCGGAGGTCGATCGCAGTTACCGCCGTGCCGTCGCTTCTGTTGATTGGCACCCAGGGATCACCGAGAGCGAATTTCTGCTTCTTTTTCCCTTGCGTCTCCTGCGTCTCCGGAACGGCCACGCGCTGAACCTTGGTCGTGGTCCAGCGCGCGACAATTCGGTCGTCCTGCTGGACTAACCGGATGCGGCGGCAGATTTCGATGAAAAACGGATCAAGCTCGGTAATTCCGAGTTGTTCGGCCCCGTCCCACGGCTCGAGCCAGAGCAAGGCGCGGCCGGTTTCGGGATCGAAGCTATGATCTGCGGCGATTTTACCGCGCGCTGCGAGCAGCAGATTGGCGTCGCGGACGAAGCGCGTTGACCATCCGAGATCGCGGGCGGCGGCGAAGCATGGACGATTGCTATAGGCACCGTTCATCCTGGCAATTCCGTAGTTTAAGGCTCCGCCGTAGCCTTCCATCGTCTGCAGCGAGACCAGCGCGAAAATCCAATGCTCGGGGCGCGGCGCGGCGATCCGCTCCATCTTTACGTCGTGATTTTTGGCGGTTACGAGCAGATCGATCGCGTCGGGTGTCGCGGTTGCGTTGTCATCCTTCCAGTTCGCGATCGAACCTTCGGGAACCGGCGGCTGCATGAAGGCGGGCGCGCTCAGGTCCGGCACGATCAAACACCACGGCTCGTCGCGGCCGTCGGTGAGCGCGCGCAGGGCCTCGACCCATTGTGACGCGTCGCGCAGCGCCGTCACGTCCGACGCGCCCGCGCGAAACGCCGCGATTGCGCCGAGCTGAACCATAAATGCGTGCCAGGCGTGAAACTGATACGGCTGCAGCGCGGCGAATTCGACCGGCTCGCCGCTCGCGAGCGCGGCGAAAACCTCCGGGAGCGTCCGGGGCGCGAGCGGGCCGCCGCCGTCTCCGGTCACGCTGAGCATCGGCTCGGTCAGAAGATTGTGAAGTGGCTCAGGCATCGGCAAGGTCCTCCTCGGGGTTCGATGGGGTTTCGGCGGGGCGCAATCCCAGCCGGTCATAGATAAAGGCACGGTCGGCGAAATTGAAACGGAGTGCGCCGGCTTCGGCGATAATGTTTTCGGGCTTTGCGTCGGCGGGCGCGCCCTTCGCGAGCCATCCGGGCAAGGTCAGGCGGCAGATCGGCGGGCCGAACGGACCGGGAATCGGATTGGGAAATTCGACGATACGATCGTCTTCGCCAAGTCGAGCGGAGATGCGAGTCTCCAGCGACGGCGGGAAGCGGCAATCAGAAAAGGGCTCGTCGCGATTGACGCAATTGAGTCCGGCGAGTCCTTTGGCGGCGATCGTTTGGCCATCTATGTGACGGGCGTGTTTCTTCCACGGATCGCCCATCGCGCCGGCGATCGCCTTGAGCGCGTCGGGATGGGTTACGGCTTCGACGAGACGGCGGTTCATCGCGGGGATTTCGAGCGTGGGCGCGGCCTCGAGCGCCCGCCAGGTCGCCTCGAGCACGCGCAAATCCTCGTACACCGTGCCGAAGCCGTGATCGCCGCGGGCCGCGCCGCTACGGCCGATAAGCGGGGTCAAATCGCGATCGGCCGGGGTCAGAACGATCACGCGCGCGGCGCGAAACGGCTCGGGACGATCGCGGCGATGGCGATGGAGACGCCCGATGCGCTGGAGCATCACGTCGATCGGACAGAGATCGGTAAGCATCAGGTCGGCGTCGATATCGAGGCTCTGCTGAACGGTCTGCGTGGCAGCGAGTACGCATGGCGCGGCCGAGTTTTTGCCGAAGCGCTCTTCCAACCGATGATCGAGGAGAGCGCGATCTTCGCGGGCGAAGCGGGCATGATGAGGCGCCGGCCGATCGTTGACGGCGAACAGAAGATTGGGCGCGCTGCGCGCGCCGGCGATCCGCTCGAGCGCAAGCTGCGTGTCCACGCAGTCGCGGACGGTGTTGCGCACGATCAGCATGCGCGCGCCAGCCAGCGCCGCGTCGATCGCCCGCGCCGCGACGGCGGTGAAATCGCCGGCGATAGGCGCCAGCTCGACGGTCACGGTTTTCGGTTGCGATTCGCTTATCAGCGGCTCGCGGACAGTATCGTTCCGACCACTGTCAACGGTTGTCAGGCTCGGATACGGGAGCTTTTCGGCCTGGACGAGCGGAGGCGGCTTGCGCGCGGCCCGCTCCCCCAACGAGGTCAGCGCGATCGCCGCGCGCGATCCGAGCGTCGCCGACAAGAGCATCGCATGGCCGCCGGCGGCAAGATGGAAGCGCAGGACTTCGCGCAAGATTGTCGCCATGTAGGAATCCGAGGCATGCACCTCGTCAACGATCAGGAACTGGCGCAGGAGTGACGTCGCGCGCAGATGAGAGTGCGAAACCATCAGCGCGGAGAGCAGCGCCTGATCGACGGTGCCGATGCTGATCGCGCCGGCGAGATACCGCTTCGGATGCTCCCCGGCCCATCGGCGAAAGCGCCAGCGCGCCGCTTCGTCGTCCGGGTAGAGCGTCTCGAAAGGCGCCATGCGGCGGGCGTCGGGCTGGTCATCAAGCGGCAGATAACCCGGAACGGCCAGGATAACCGGCGGACGCGCGGACTCGTCGGGAAACGCGCGATCGATCGCGTTGGCGATTCGCCGATGCATCTGGACGGCGGCGGTCCGCGTCGGCAAGGCGAAATACATCCCGTCGACGAGGCCGGCGTCGAACAGCCGGAAAAATCGCACCAGCGCAGCCTCCGTCTTACCCGAGCCGGTCTCACTTTCGAGGATGGCGAGGCCGCCATCTGAAGCCAGCGGCAGTTCGAGTATCCGGCGTTGAGCCAGGTTCGGTTCGAAGCCGAAGATCTCGGAGAACTCGCGCGGTTTCGCCTGATATGCGGCGCGCGCGGCGGTTGAATCCAGGCCGATTCGACCGAGAACCACATGCGCCAGATGGCGGGCGATGCCGATACGCTCGGGATCGCCCGTTTCGCTAAAGCGGAAGACCGCGCGGTCCGAGCCGATCCAGTCGGCCAGCGTCACCAGCCCGCAGAAGGCGTGCTGGAATTGGCTTTGCGACGGCAGGGGCTGCGCGCCGAGAGTGAACGCGGCGGGAAACCACTGGCGAACCTTGTCGGTGAGTCGGGCGATTCCCGCAAATGGATCGCGGCCGTCGCGTCCGGGGCGCCATACTTCGCGATCCGGATTGCCGCCAACTTCGACCGGCCGTCCATGATGAGCGATCGCGGCGACCAGCAGTTCGAGGCCTGAATCGTCGTCGGCCCAAGACTGGATCTCATCGAGCGGCATGCTATCGCGAAGCCGCCTATATTCGATGCTTCCGGAAGCGCCGAACAAATCCAGAATCGGCTGAACGTGACCGGCCTGCGGCCGCCGGTTCCGGTCGGCTTTGTTCTGAAAGCCGAGGTTGAATTTTCCGGCGTCATGGAAGGCCGCAAGCGCCGACAGGCGTTGGATATCGGATTCGATCAGGTCGGCGCGCTCACCGAGTGCCGCCAGTCGTTTGCGGATCAATGTGAGCCGCAGCAGCGCGTCGCATACCGCGGCTACGTCGGCGCAATGATCGATCAGCGGATGCCATTCGACGCCCGCATCGTTCGCTGCCAGCTTGCCCCAGAAATCAGTTGGAAACCCTTTCATCGATATGGTCTCTCCCTTGCCATGGGTAGCTCATAGCTTTCGCGAGCCGCGCCCGCGAACACTGCGAAGGGAAGTCCAAACGGCGGCGCGCGCTTGACCGCCCTCGCGGACCCGAATATCCACTTTGTAGGCCCGGTGCGCCGGATCGATGATCGCAGAGGTAGAGTTTGGACCACATCGTTCGCAGCAGGAGGTATCCTTTAGATGGTTAAAGTTGGCGACCAGGCTCCGGATTTCCCCGTGATGACGCACGAGGGAACTCCGCTTTCGCTTTCGAGTCTGCGCGGAAGTAAAGTTTTGATCTGGTTCTTTCCCGAGGCCGACACCCCTGGCTGAACCGTCGAAGGTCGCGGGTTCCGCGACCAACAAAGCTACTTCGACGACAATAAAATCGTGGTCCTCGGCGCGAGCTTCAATTCGGTCGAGCAGAACGCCGCGTTTGCGAAAAAGTTCGGCTTCGGCTTCAAGCTGCTCTGCGACACCGACCGCAAGCTCGCGACCGCGCTCGGCGCATCGAGCGATCCCAACGCGCGGCGGCCCCAGCGAATGAGTTTTCTGATCGACGAGCACGGCAAGATCGCGCGCGTGTACGACAAGGTCGATCCGCGCGACCATCCGGCGCAAGTCCTCGCCGATGTGGTAGGCGCTTAGATGTAGTGAGCGCATAGATGTAGTGAGCGCCAAAGATTATTTCCGCGCGCAGGAGCCGGGAATATGCGAGCGATAGTGGTCGGAGCTGGCATCGGCGGATTGACGGCCGCCCTGACCCTCGAGCGGGCCGGAATCGACGCCCAGCTTTTCGAGCAGGCGCCTCTTCTGCGCGAGGTCGGCGCCGGTATCCAGATAAGCCCCAACGCGACGCGCATCCTGCATCGCCTGGGGCTGGCCGATCCGCTGCAAACATACGGCGTGCGGCCGCTTGCCACCGTATTTCGCCGCTGGGAGGACGGACGCGTACTCGCGCGCCACGCCCTCGCCGATGAATGCGAAAGAGTATTCGGCGCGCCCTATTATCACTTTCATCGCGCCGAACTGCTCGATATTCTCGCGGCCGCCGTGCCCAACGGCGTGCTCCACCTCGACCATCGATGCGTCGGCGTGGCGCAGCATCCCGATCGCGTCGTCGCAACGTTCCACAACGGCGCAGCGGTCGAGGGCGACGTTTTGATCGGCGCGGATGGAATCCATTCGGAAGTGCGGCGCGCGATTTTCGGGCCCGAGTCGCCGCGCTTCTCAGGATGTATCGCGTACCGCGGATTGGTGCCGGCCGAGAGACTCGCGTATCTGGGGATCGAGCGCTCCGGATTTGCCTGGTGGGGACCGGATCGGCATTTCGTCCATTACTTTGTCGGCCGCGGCGCGCGCTACATGAACTTCGTCGCGATTGCGCCCGCCGATGACTGGCGCACCGAATCGTGGACGACGAAGGGAGACGTCAAAGACGCGCTGGCCGAATATGAAGGATGGCATCCGCAGGTGCGCGAAATCATCGGTTCAGTCGATACGATCAATAAGTGGGCGCTCTACGATCGCGACATGATGCCGCGCTGGACCATGGGGCGAGTCGCATTGATGGGCGACGCGGCGCACGCGATGCTGCCCTTTATGGCGCAGGGCGCCGTCCAGTCGATCGAAGATGCGGCCCTGATCGCGAAATGCCTCGCCGATGGCGACTCCGCCGAGGTCAACGCCGCGTTGCGGCGCTACGAAGAGATAAGGAAGCCGCGCGCCACCCGATGCCAGGCGGGTTCACGGTCGAACAAAGATTTTTTTCATCTGCACGACGGCGAGGCGCAGCGCCGACGCGACGCCGATCTCGCCCATGCGAGCAATCTTCCATCATCCCAGAGCGCGTGGCTTTACGGCCACGACGCCGAGGCGGAGTTCAATGAAATTAGTGCGGCGGCGCACGAAAGATAGGGCAGGTTCGTTCGGTTCTTGAGCACGCCGTGCGCGGCCGATGCCGCCTGGCCTTCTATCGCTGGCCAGCTTTACGGAGTGCGACCAGATAGAAGTTGACTCCATCTGAGGATGAGGCAGAGACTGCTTCATTGCCGCACACTTGGAGTTTCCTGGACATGCTTCGAGTTGCCGTCGATGAGTACATGCAGATTGTCTCTTTTCTCGAAGTCCTGGGAACGGACAGCCCTTGGGATCACTTGAGGAAAGCCGGGCTTAACCCCAGAGTCCTGTCTAGCTTGAGAGCGGCCTGCAAGAAGCTCGGACTAAGGGTAACTCTCAAGCATTTCGAGGATCTCTTTGACGCGTTTGAGGATTCAGAAAAAACGGCGGAGAATTTGCGGCAAAATGCGTCATCGTTAGCGGGTACTTTAAGGCGCGAGCTATCGACAAAACTGTTTTTGACGCTTCCCGACGACGCTTCAATTGAATCGTTCGAGAATGAACGACCTTTCGATACTGAAAGCATAAGTGTGAATGAACGCTTCTCTGACGCCATCTACGATATGCAGGAAGCGGCAAATTGCCTCGCCTTGGGGCGCGCTACAGCCTGCGTATTTCATCTGATGCGCGTACTGGAAGTCGGGTTGAGTGCTCTCGCGAACGAATTGAAAATCCCATGGCCGAGCCACAATGACTGGCAGGGTGTCATCAACGCGATCGAGGGAAAGATCAAAGAGATTGAAAAGGGGAGTGGAACGCTACCGAAGGACTGGCGTGAGAAGCGGCAGTTCTATGCCGACGCAGCGACACAGTTTACGCATTTCAAGGACGGATGGCGGAATTACGCAATGCACTTTCATGCGGTCTATGACGAACCGAAAGCCAAACTCATATTCGCCAGCGTTCGCGAATTTATGAGGGTGCTGGCTAAGCGCCTTTCTTCGGTCGCTGTTTCAGAAGCTGTCAAGATCTAAGCAGCGCTGGCATGACACGACCCGAGTTCTAAAACGCGGAATTCGGCGTTGATTCCGGTGCGTTTCGCGCCAACCGGCGACTCCGCCGATGTCGACGCCGCATTGCGGCGCTACGAAGAGATAAGGAAGCCGCGCGCCACCCGATGCCAGGCGGGTTCACGGTCGAATAAAGATTTTTTTCATCTGCACGACGGCGAAGCGCAACTCAAACGCGACGCCGACATTGCTCACGCGAGCAATCTTCCATCATCCCAAAGCGCGTGGCTTTACGGCCACGATGCCGAGGCGGAGTTCGAATCGCAGCGCCGTCCGTGACTCGCGCGCGCCGTCGCGCGGTGGAAAACAGACCTTCTTTCGATTCATAATGAATGGAGAGCCATCTGCGCGACGCTGGTCCGCGCATTGGCGCTCGCGAATAAGCAGAGGCGCGAGCGCGGTTCCCGGAGGAATGCCTGTCCGATGAGCGGTCAAGAGGAAATCTGGACTGAAGCCGAGCGAACCCTCGGACGGGGCAAGCCGTTCGCGCTCGCCACGGTCATCGGCGTGCGCGGCTCGACCCCGCGCGAGGTCGGCGCCAAGATGATTGTTCGCGACGACGGCCAGTTCGGCACGATCGGCGGTGGGTGCGGCGAGGCCGAAGTCTTTCGCAAGGCGCGCCTGATGCTTGACGAGGGCGGCACGGGGCGCCTGGCCGAGGTCGATCTGACCGGCGACTTCGATCAGGAACAGGTGGGAGTATGCGGCGGAATCATGGATGTCCTGATCGATCTCTGGTCGCCCAAGCCGGACCTGCCGGTCGCGCATCGCCTCGCCGAGGCGTCGCGCGGCAACCGGCCCACCGCACTACTGACGCGAATCGATCCGTCCTCGGACGGCGAGTCACGAATCGCCGCGCACGCGATCCTCGATGCTGATGAATCGAGCGCGCCGCCCGGATTCGGGGAATTGAGCGGTCAGGCGCTCGCCAGGGTCGTAGCGCTGACCGCCAACGCGGAGCCCGCCTTGCTGCGGGTCGATTCCGACGGCCGCCTGACGCCTGTGACGCGCGTCGATGAAACCGCGGCACCATGCGTATTCCTCGATCCCGTCAGCGGTGCGCAGCGCCTCATCATAATCGGCGCCGGCCATATCGCTCAGCCGCTGGCCGAGATGGGCTCGATGCTCGGATTCCACGTAACCGTAATCGACGATCGTGCCGCGTTCGCCAACCGCGAGCGCTTTCCGACCGCCGACGAGGTCATCGCGCGCCCCTTCGCGGCGGCACTCGAATCGCTCAAGCTCGATCGCCATTGCTACCTGGTCGCGGTCACTCGCGGCCATTCCTATGATCAGGAAGCAGTTCGTATCGCGCTCAAACGCGCCAACGGTGCTTTTATCGGGATGATCGGTTCGCGCCGCCGGGCCGGCGCCACGCTCGAACGGCTTGGCGAGGAAGGTATCCCGGCCGAACTGCTCGACGGGGTCCATGCGCCGCTCGGACTCGATATCGGCGCCGAGACGCCTTCGGAGATCGCGCTTTCGATTATGGCCGAGATTCTGCGCGAACGGCGCACGGGCGCTCGCGATCAGGCCAACCTGGGCGTCAAGCTCGGACGCCTGAAGCGTTCGCCATAAGATCAAGATGACCGCTCGCGAGCCAATCGTTGAGGGAATCATACTCGCCGCCGGTGAGTCGCGGCGAATGGGCTATCCGAAGCCGCTCCTTCGTCTTGGCGATCGCACCTTCGTCGAAGCTATCGTTACCGCGATGCTTGAAGTTCTGCCGCGAGTGATAGTGGTAATTGGCGCCCACGCCGACCGCGTGCGCCCGGCAATTCCGTCCGACTCTCGAATCTCAGTGGTCTTCAATCCCAACTTCGAGCGCGGCCAGTTGTCCTCGATCCAAGCGGGCCTTGGCGCACTTCGAGATCCTGACGTTGCTGGCGCCCTGATCCATCTCTCCGACCATCCGATGGTCCTCCCGGCGACCTTCCGCGCGTTGCTCGATGAACAAGCGCGCAGCAGCAGGCCGATCGTCGTGGCTCGCTACCATGGGCGCCGGGGCCATCCGGTATTCTTTGCGAGGGCGCTGTTCAAAGAATTGCTCGACGCGCCCGAGGATCGAGGCGCCAGGGTCGTCGTCGATGCCGATCCCGAGCGGGTGGCTTACGCGAGCGTCGATGATCCGGGTGTCGTGCTTGACTTGGATACCCCCGAAGACCTCGAGCGGGCGGGACTTGCGCGTCCGCCGGAACCGCTCGCGGCTGGCGATGCGGCGAGACATAATGATCGATGACGACTGGATGTAACTGGATGTAACGCGTGAACGCGCGCGTCGTATGACGTTTCGAGGTATGCGGAGGACGGGTTTGTCATGGCCACTCTGTTTCCATTGAGAAGGCCCGCGCAGGTCGCTGAGGAGAGGTCCGATCAGGAGCTCGTAGGGGAGGTTCTGGGAGGACAGGCGGCCAGCTTTGGCGATTTGACCTCGCGCTATCGCGTTCGAATCGAACGGACCTGCCAACGTTTCTTTGCCGACTCGGAGATGGTACGCGACCTCGTTCAGGACGCGTTTATCCACGCCTTTACGGGTCTTTCGAGCTATCGGCCGGAAGTCCCGTTCGCGGCATGGCTGCGGGCAATCGCAGTGAATCTGTGTTACGACGAATTGCGGCGGCGCCGGCGGCGGCCTGAGGATTTGGTCGCCGACTTCACGGTCCATGAGAAAGGATGGTTGCAACTGGTCAATACCGCGACCCCTGAGGAGATCGTGGAGGCGGCCGAAGAGATGAACGAGGCCAGGCGGTTTGCCGGGCGCCTACTCGATACGCTGAAGCCGGATGACCGGACGGTTTTGACGCTGCAAAATGGTGAGGAACTCAGCGTCAGTGAAATTGCCGAGATTATGGGTTGGAGCGAAGCCAAGGTGAAGATTCGCGCATTCCGGGCGCGCCAGGCACTGCGGCGCTATGCGGCCCGGCTGGTCGCTTCACCTCAGCACAGAGCGGGAAAATGAACTGCTTCGAGGCCAGAAGAGATTTTGCGGGACTGTGGCGGCGCACGTTGGACGGAGAGCGCAGTCAGGGTCTCCTGACGCATCTCAGTGGATGCGCCAAGTGCGACCGTGCATTTCGGATTTTCGCCCTCTCAGCGCCGATGTTGAATGCGAATGGGGGGCGGCCGGCGGCGTCGGTCTCGCGAACCGGCGGCGGGCACGCTTCGGCGCGCTCGGCCGCGGTGATGCGGCGCGCGACGCTCTATCGGCTTCCTCGGCGCCAGTCGCGGCTGAAGCGGCTTGGGGCGGGGATGTCGGCGGTTGCGGTGGCCGCGATGGTCGCGTACCTGGCGGCGGCGCGGCCGCGTCAATCGATGGACGATGCGTTCGGTTCGTATTACTCGACCGTAGATATGTACGGGCAGGAGATGCCCGCATTCTCTAACGATCTTGCCGGCTAACGTCAACTGGACCGGATACGCGCTGGTGGCGGCGGTCGCCGTGCTGATCGGCTTCGCCGTAAGCTCGCTGGCCTACCGTTTCCATCTGCTCATCGTTCCGGATGCGCCGGTGATTCAGCGCATGGTTCAGGAACTCAATTTAACGCCGGCGCAGCACGACCAGATACAGGACATCATGGAGTCGACCTGGTCGCGGATGATCGATTTGCGCCGCGACTTCGAGCATCGCCGGCGCGCGGAAATGCTCGACGCATACGCAAATATCCGAAAGCTGCTGAATCCTTCTCAGCAGGTGATCTTCGATCGGGATTTTCCGGTGCCGCCCCTTCCTCCGCTTCGTACGGTCCAGCGCGGACAGGCGCCTTTCGCGCGGCCCTCGGCATGGCCATCGCCCTCGACTCAGGCGAACTCGGGACCGCCGCCAACCGATTCCCGATCTGAATCGACGGCGCCGTAACAACCGCGCGACTTACGTCGAACAGTCCAATATTCGCAATCGTTCGCGTCGTTACATCGCACCCATCTGACCGAGAACCTTTTGCGCTTCGGCGGCGGCGTCGGGATTTTTGGTGGTATCACGAGCGGCCTGCTGCAGATAGCCCGTCGCGTCGGCGCGATCGCCCTGCTGAGCCAGAATTTCACCGATTCTGAGCGCCGCGAAGGTCGAGGTCGGATCGAGCTGAAACGCTTTGCGATAGTAGGGCAATGCGTCCGAGGTCTTGGGCGGATCGTAGGACATGAAGGCTTCGCCGATGTTCAGGTAGGCGGTCGCGTTGTTAGGCTCGACCTTCAGGAGCTTCTGGTAGACTTGGACCACCTTGTCGAATTGGGAGCGCGAATTGTAATAGAGCGCGAGGTAGACGTAGGCCTGTTCGAGCGACGGGTCGAGATCCGTAGCCTGCCAGAGCAGTTTGACGGCCTGGTCGCTGTCGGTCATGTTGATAGCCGTCTGGACCATCGAGTTGGCCTTGGCGGCGTTGGGATCGTCGGCGCGCGCCGTTAGGGGCATCGCGAGGGCGAGTATGATCAGAATTAAAGCGGATAGTCTCGTCATCATGTGCGCGCTGACATCAAGCCTGTCGCTCCGGCGACCAATCGGGATCGTGGCACGCTGAATTGCGTGTTGCAAAGCCGGGAGCCCGACGCCGGCCCTTGCGGCGCGCGGCATCTCTGGCGGAAGGGCTGACGGAATCCTCGACGAATGCAAACTCGTTCCTTCTCCGGCGACGGTATCATACTCAACTGTGTCGATTATGGCATCGCGGGCAAGCCGCCGATGCTGCTGGTGCACGGCGGCTCCGCTCATGCGCGATGGTGGGACTTCGTCGCGCAGGCCTTCACCGATCGCTTTCACGTTCTGGCGCTCGACCAGCGCGGCCACGGCGACAGTCCGTGGACCGCGCAATGGGCCTACGGCGGCCGCCATTACGTCGCCGACCTCAAGGCGATAATCGACAACTGGGGCTTGGGCGCCCCGGTGCTCGTCGGCCATTCGATGGGCGGGTACAACGTGATGGCGTATGCGGTCGATAACAGCGCTTCGCTTCGCGCGCTGATCGTGGCTGACGGGCCGACCGACTATCCGCATGAAAAGCTCGGACCGCTGCGCAAGATCGCCGCGCGCCCTGGATCGGTTTACGACTCGCTCGCCGAGGCGGTTGCGAACTTCAAGCTTTTGCCGCGCGACACGCTGGCCACGCCCGAGGTCCTGCGCCATATCGGAATGCTCAGCTTCCGCCAGCGCGAGGACGGCAAATGGGTGCACAAGATGGATCGCCGCACCTCGTTGCGCGAGGCCCATGCGATTACCGATCGCCTCGGGGAGATCGTCTGCCCGACGCTAATCGTAAAGCCCGAAAAGAGTCCGGTGATGAATGCCGAATACGGGCGCAAGATGGCGGCCAGAATCCCGCACGGGCGCTTCGTCGAAGTCGCGCCTTCGAGCCATCACGTGCTGCTCGACAATCCTACCGGGCTCATCGCGGCGATGGAGGAGTTTCTCGCGGAAATCTGATGAGTGATCCCGCCAGCCGATTCACGCCCGGCGCGCCGCGCCTCCACTACCTCGAATGGCGCGCCGGGCGGACGCCCACGCTGATCGCTCTCCACGGAAACTCCGCCAACGCATGGTGGTGGCGTCCGATTGCGGAGGCGCTCGGCGAGGGCGGCCCGCGGTTGATTGCGCTCGACCAGCGCGGCCACGGCGACAGCGAATGGGTCCGTCCGCCCGCCTACGCTCCGAATCATTATGCGGCCGACCTCGACCGCCTGATCGCCGACCTTGCGATCGATCGCCCGATCGTCGTTGGCCACAGCATGGGCGGAATGAGCGCGCTCGCGTTCGGCGTCGAATATCCGCGCCGCGCCGCCGCGATCGTCGTAATCGATTCGGCGATCACGTCGACCGACCGGCGCAACCGCTTTCTGCGCCGCCTGCAGTCGCTTCCGGTCGTTAACTATCCCGACCTCGAGACCGCGCTTGCGAGATTCCGCCTGATGCCGCGCGAGGGCGACATCGCGCCGCAAATTCTTGCCGAGATCGCGCGGCGGAGCCTGACATCGGCGGCCGACGGGCGATGGTCGATGAAGTTCGATCGCGAAAGCTTCTTCGGTAGCGACGGCATAGATGTCGCCGCCGCGATCGCGCGGGTCGAGGTTCCCATTCTGCTGATTCGCGCCGCCGAGAGCCGGATCATGATGGCCGAGGCGGCCGAGCGCGCGGTTGCGTCGAATCCGAAGGCGCGCCTGGTGACGATTCCCAACGCGCATCATCATGTGATCCTCGAGCGGCCCGCCGAAGTCGCCGCCGTCCTGGCTCATTTTATCCGGCGCCTCGCCGCTCCCGCCTGAGCCTCGAGCAGTCTGCGACAACCCGTCTTCCGCTCTGACACGCGAAACCGCCGCGGACGCTGCTGCGTATGGAGAAATGAGCGCAAATGCTGCAATTATGCCAATAACTGAAGGCACGATTTGAATAATCCTGAAACCTGCCAGGGACATAGAACTATGGAGCAAATGACAGGGCCGCTAATCGAGCGGCTGGCGCGACTCGAGGGCGAGCAGGCACGGCTGCATCGCGCGAACCGGCGGCTGCGCATCACGATCGGCGCGCTGTTCGCCGTCGCCGGCGCGCTCGTGCTGATGGCGCAGGCGAGCCGGGATCAGACTCAAACCGTCGTCGCGCAGCAGTTCGTGCTCCGCGACAGCAGCGGCAACGTGCGCGGCGCGATCGGCGTCCTGCCCGACGGCTCTGTGGGCTTCAACCTGGCCGACAAGAAAGGTCAGACGCGGGTCACAGTTGATTTGGCCGACAACGGCTCGCCCGGCGTTGACCTCTACGATCAGAGCGGCAAGCTCCGCGCGACATTCGCCCTGGGGCCGTCCGGCACGCCCGGACTCGGCCTCTACGATGCGAGCGGCAAATTGCGCACCAGCCTCGACGTTCCCGCCCCTGAGACCCCCGGACTGGCCTTCTATCATGCCACTGGGAAACCAGCCTGGGGCGCGCCGTAGCGGACTTCACCAAGGGCCTGTTATGAAAGCTAAATTTTCCGCCGTGCCACGCCTTACCCGCTCGGCACTGATATTTATCTTCGCGTGCTGCTGCCTTGAAGGATGCTTCGGATTCGGGGGGCCGCGCTATCCCGCATACGGTTATCCAGGCTACGGCTATGCCCCCTATTCCTACGGATTTCCGGGCTCTTTCGGAGGCTACAGTCCGATGTTCGGCGAACATCACGAATGGGAGGAGCATCATCAATTTGGACATAATCAGCAGTTCTGGCATGGACCGATCGCAGGCGGACGCGGCGGCGAAGGCGGACACTTCGGCGGCGGTGGACACTTCGGCGGCGGCGGACACTTCGGCGGCGGCGGACACTTCGGCGGCGGCGAAGGCGGCCATGGCGGTGGTGGCGGTCACCACTGAGCCGCGCCTGTGCTAACGTCACCTGGCGCCTCCGCCGCCAGGGCGGTGCGCACGGAGAGTCAGCGATGCCGGAGATCAAAGAGACTATCTATGCGCCCGAACTCGAAGGCGGCGAATGGATTCAGGGCGGCCCGGTAACTATCCGCGACGCGCGCGGCCACTCGGCCGTTCTGATCGACTTCTGGGACTACACTTGCGTCAATTGTATCCGGACGCTCCCTTATGTCGCGCAATGGAATGGCCGCTACCGTGACAAAGGCCTCGTCACGATCGGCGTCCATGCGCCCGAGTTTTCCTTCGCGCGCGATCGCTCGAATGTCCTCGCCGCGATAAAATCTTTCGGCCTCGAATATCCAGTCGTTCTCGACAATGGCTATACGATCTGGCGCGCATTCTCGAACCGCTATTGGCCCGCGAAATACCTGATCGATAAGAACGGCCGGATTCGCTATTACCATTTCGGCGAGGGTGGATATCAGGAAAGCGAGCGCGCGATCCAGCATGCCCTCCTCGACCTGAATCCCGCGCTCGAATTGCCTCCTCCGCTCGCGCCAATCCGCGAAAGCGACAATCCGGGCGCGCTATGCTATCGCGTCACACCGGAACTTTATCTCGGCCATGCGCGCGGCCAGTTCGGAAATCCCGGCGGCGTCGTGAATGATCGCCCGCACGATTACCTCGATCCGGGCCGCCACGCCGAGGGCGCAGCCTATCTCGGCGGCCGATGGACCGTGGGACAGGAGAGTGCTGCCACCGCCGCTCCCGATGCTTCCCTGGCGCTCCGCTACACCGGCATGGACGTGAATCTGGTGATGGCGCCGCCGCCGGGCGGCGCCGCGCGCGTCGAGATCACGCTCGGCTCCGATCAGCGTCCCGGCGCCGACGTCAAAGCCGAAAACGGCGGCGCATTCATCACGGTCGATCGCCCGCGCATGTATAGCCTGGTCGCGAACGAATC
>Ga0307374_10005292_pt1 | contig 20931 bp, 16 predicted proteins | sample OX3MG_FD_202532 | JGI IMG/M metagenome (GOLD analysis project Ga0307374, IMG submission 202532) | Soil microbial communities from Risofladan, Vaasa, Finland - OX-3 | ecosystem: Environmental > Terrestrial > Soil > Coastal area > Acid sulfate soil | place: Finland: Risofladan, Vaasa | collected...
CCGGGAGCAGGGCGGAGAGGTCAACGGTCCCGACGGCGGCGTCAGGTGACCGTGGCGAGGAGCGCGGGGCGCAATCTGCGCCGCGCGGGGTGCCGAGTGGTCGGTCCCCTACTTATATATCGCCGCCGAATGCCAAACGATTGAAATCAGATTGCGCCGGCGCGTACCGAATCACCGCAAGGCGCGCTCGACCGCCGCCGGTGCGGAGCGGAATCAGGCGATCAGTGATGATCGCGGTCGGCAGCGAGGATCCGGAGCACGGGGCGGCCGTCCACGTTCTGCAGTGGCAGGTACACCCGGTGGGTCAGCGGATCCACCGCCACCGAGTGCGCGTGCGGAATGTGGAGCACTTCCACCGGCTGCAGCGCATTCCGCGTTGCGTTGAACACACTCACGACGCCCGATTCCGACGCCACGTAGAGCCGCCGCCACGCCGCGTCCCACGCGAGCACGTCGGGGTCGTCGCCCACCGGGTACGTGGCCAGTACTTTCATGGTGCGCAGATCGAGCAGCTGCAGCGTGGCGTTGCCTTCGGACGACACGAACGCCAGGCGCCCCGTCTCATCTACGGTGAATCCGTGCGGGTGGTCCGATCCCGGAAGGTCGTAGCGGGCCACCACCTTCTCGCTCGCCGGGTCGATGGCCACCAGCTGATTGCGCGTCTGCACCGCCACGAGAATGCAGTGCGACTCCGAGTCGTAGTGCGTGTTGCCCGCCTCGCCGCCGAGTGCGATCAGGCCGCGCAGAGTATTGGTGCGGGCATCGATCACCAGATCCACGCCGCCCGATTCGTCCGAGACGAAGACTTTGTTCTCCGCCGGCGCGTAGGCGATGCCGTCGGGAAAGCGCGCCCCGGCGATCCGTGCCTGGACCGTGAGCGTTTGGTCGTCGACCGCGACCACCTGGTGCACGCCGGCCGCCGATACGTAGATCGTGTGGTGTTCGGGGACGGCCAGCACCCCCGTTGCCCGATCGACGCCGCCGACGTCGCCCACGACGCGCGACGCATCGAGGTCGAACACCAGCAGCCGGCCGGCGTCCATATGGCTGATGTACAGGCGGCGGCTGGCCGGATCCACGCTCTGGTAGTCGAACCGGTTGGCCGGCCCCGGAAGTGGGACGTCGGCCACCAACTGCAGGTGGCCGGCCGGCGCCATGGTCGCCGGCATGCTCGGCGCCGACCAATGTGCGGGGGTAAGCGACGTAGCGGTGGCCGCGCACCGCGCGGTCTGTGCGGCGGCTGGACGGCGCGGCTTGCCGTGCTGCGGTTCCGACTCGATTCTCCAACTGACGTGCAGCACACCCGCGACGAACCGCGACGAGGTGCCGCTCCCCTTCGTGACGCAGCCCTCACAGGAGAGCTGTATGATCCACGGGTAGCCGCGCACCGGGAGCACCCGAACGCTCCGCCCGAAGTAGTTCGTCGCTTCCAGCCACGGATACACTTGGGTTGGATATGGCCCGTGCCATTCCCGGCTGTGATACAGGAGGTTGTCTCCGCGTCGTTCAGCGGACGCTCTCGCCGCCACTTCCCACCCGCCGGCATCGCCCCGCACCTCGAGCCACAGGTTGGGAGCGATTTGCCGTACCACCGTGGACGCGGTGTCCGTCACGGCCAGTGAGAGTTCACCGTGTGCTTGAGCGGCCAGCGCCGAGTGAGGAGGGCCGGCCGCAATGAAAGCGAGCGCCCACAGTACTCGCGTCGCGAAGCGGTCGAGAGTGATCGCTGACGTCATCGGCGTTCCTGTTCGGCCTGCGCCCAACGCAGGACCCGGATGAACCCCAGCGCGACGAGCAGCGTTGCTGCGGCGAACAGGAGCGCGACGCCGAACATGGGTGGACCCCAGACGAGCGCCGAAAGGCCGCTCGTGATGGCCAGCGACACCGCCCACGCCATACGTAGCGGATGCGCCCAACGCCGCTGCCAGAAACAGGTAGCCATGACGAGCACGCTCAAGAGCGAACCCATGAGCTGAACGGCGGTCTCGATCCGGGTGCCCAGCGTTTGAGATCGGGACAGTTGCCGAAGCGCTCCGGCGAGCGTGCCCCACACCACCACGGCCAAGACAGCCAGCGCGCCAGCCAACACGCTTCGCCGAACCCACGGTCGAGACTTCACGGATCACTCCTTCGGGGGCTAACGACGCTGCGCGGCCGCCCGCGGCAAGCGAGTGTCAGGGCACGGCGTGCCACGTCAACAACGAGTCCCGATCGCCGGTAGCTCTGGCAACTGCTGCGTTGTCATGGGAGGAGTTGGTCCACGAGCAGGCGTGAGGGCCAGGCCAGTCATGATCTCTAGCCGGCGATGGTCTCGATCTCGGCGGGCAGCTTGTTCAGGATCAGATGCTTGAGCTGCACCTTGGTGCTCGCGTTATCGATATCGATGCCGACGAGGTTGCCCGCCCGATCATAATCCAACGCGATCCCCTCCGAGACGGTACGCGTCTCGACGCTCGGCTGCTCCGAGAGATCGATATACAGCGAGTCGGTGTCCGCGTGATAGTTCAGTTTCATGGCTTGAATCCCCGATCCGGGAAGGCGTTATGAATAGTAATCTGATCATCAAGGGTGACGACTCGCAGGAAGCGACCATCCAGTTCCGGGACCGCGATCCAAAAACGCCAGCGATTGCTCTCCTGGCGCTCCTTGCGAAGCGGTTTTTCGATGGCGCGAATGCACCACTCTTTGCGGAGGTAGGGCCGTTTCCGCAGCACTTCCTCCTCGAAATATGTGGTGAATCGGTAAGTCGTCACGCGTGAAAGATGGTTGACGTTAGTCCCGCTCAGGGGCCGGAATGTCAAGATTCCGGCAGATCTTTCGAGCGCGGATCAGATCAAGGCGCTTCACGACCGCGGCGTTCGCTACGCGGTCAGGAGCAACGGCTCGCGAATGACCGTCACAGCCTCCAATTCCTCTTCCGCCGCCTACGCACTTCCGCCCGGCATCTCCATCTCCACTTCGATCCCGCCCATCCACCCCGCCACCCAGTTGTACAACGCGCAGCCCAGCGCCACGAAGACGAATCCGAACACCCCGTACAGCACGGGCATCACGACGGCCACACCCACTCCCCACGGGCCGGTTGTCCCCTGCGGCGCGGACAGCGCAACGAAAAGAAAGATCGGCGCGAAAATCAGCCCCATCAGGGCGTACAGGATCCCCATCATCTTCGCCGTCTGCCCGATCGAGAATCGCCTGATTCGCTGCACCATCGGTGCCTCCTCGTGAACGGTGAGCCGGACATTAGAAAGATTAGAACGCGGCTTCCCTGCCAGGATCCCTAAAGTACAACGGCGCCCCATCGCTGGGGCGCCGTCTGCAGTGTGCGCGGGTCAACCGTCCTACCCCCCTGCCGTCCTACCGTCCTACCCACATTCACTAAACCCGCACACGTGACACTTCACGCACCCCTCGGCATACTCGAGCTGTGATCCGCAGTCCGGGCACGTTCCCATGAACGCCTGCCCGCCGTCGAACGCCTCCAACTCGAACTGCGCCTGGCCGGCGCCACCCGCCGCCGGCGTCGCCTTGCCCACCTGCCGCACCACCACAGGGTCCGTCGCATCGCCCGGCGCGGAACGATCCGCGATCAGCTCCTGCTGCACCCCCTGCTTGTCCCGCATCCATTCCTCCAACGCGAGCCCGATCGCATCGGGCACGCTCATCACCTTGTTCGGTCCGAGTCCCACCACCCGGTCCGACGAGATGCCTCTGAGCTGCCGGTGCACTTCGGGCAGCGGAATGCCCGACCGCAACGCCAGCGAGATCAACCGACCCATCGCCTCGGCGTCTGCCATCGCGCTCCCGCCCGCCTTGCCCAACGTGATGAACACCTCGAACGGCTGCCCGCGATCATCCTCGTTGATGCTCACGAACATCGTCCCCAACGGCGTCTCCTTGCGGATGGTCGTGCCCCGCAGCTTCTCGGGCCGCGACCGCTTGGCCCGCCGCTGCAGATTCTCCGCCTCCACGTCGTACACCTTCTTCTTCAACCGCTCGATCTCCGCGTCCTGCTCGGCGATCGTCCCCCGCAGATCGCCCATCTCCTCGCGCGACGCCTTGGCGCTGCCGTCACGCTCCGCGGCCGCCTTCTGCGTGGCCCCGGTGGACAGCACCTGGTTGTCCCGCGACCCATCGCGGTACACCGTCACGCCCTTGCAGTTGAGCGCGTACGCGCGCTCGTAGATCTTGCGCACGTCGTCCACGGTGGCCGTGTGCGCAAAGTTGGTGGTCTTGGAGATGGCCGAGTCGCAGTGAAGTTGGAACGCCGCCTGCATCTGGATGTGCCACTCGGGCAGGATCTGATTGGCCGTCACGAACACCCGCTGCCAGCGCTCCGGCACCTCGGGCATCGCGATCGTGCCTTCCTTGGCGATCCGCGCCATCAACTCCTCGCTGTACCACCCCTCGGCCCTGGCAATGCGCACGAAGTCCTCGTTCACGTCGGGCATCATCACGCCCGCCTGATTGCGCATGAACGCCACGGCGAACAGCGGCTCCAACCCCGACGAACAGCCGGCGATGATCGAGATCGTTCCGGTCGGGGCCACCGTGGTGACATTGCAGTTGCGCAGCATCTGCATGGGACGGATGCGCTTGCCCTCGGCGTCGCGCGCGCAGGTCTCGTCGGGCCCCCAGATGGACCGCGCCCACTCCGCGAACGGCCCGCGCTCCTCGGCCAGCCGCTGGCTCTCCCGCTTGCCCTCGACGTCCAGGAACTCCATCACCTTGCGCCCCATCTCCACGCCCTCGGGCGTGTCGTACGCGATGCCCAGACGCACCAGCATGTCGGCAAAGCCCATGAGACCCAGCCCGATGCGGCGGATGCGCTTGGACAGCGCGTCGATCTCGGGCAGCGGGTACTTGTTCACGTCGATGATGTTGTCCAGGAAGTGCGTGGACAGATGGACGTCGCGCCGGAGCGCGTCCCAATCCATCACGCCGTCCTGCACGTAGTAGCCCACGTTGATCGAACCCAGATTGCACACGTCGTAGGCCAACAGCGGCTGCTCACCACACGGATTGGTGGCCTCGTACGCGCCAAGGTGCGGCACCGGATTGTACTTGTTGGCCTCGTCGATGAAGAAGCAGCCCGGCTCGCCCGTGCGCCACGCGCCCAGGATCATCTTGTCCCAGACCATGTTCGCGTCGAGCTGGCCCACCACCTTGCCGTTGGCCGGATCGACGAGGTCGTAGCTGGTCTTGTGCTCCACCGCTTCCATGAACTTCGACGTCACCGCCACGGAGATGTTGAAGTTCGTCACCTGCGTGAGGTCTTCCTTGCAGCTGATGAACTCGAGAATGTCGGGGTGATCCACGCGCAGGATGCCCATGTTGGCCCCGCGCCGAGTGCCGCCCTGCTTCACCGCGTCGGTGCTGGCGTCGTACAGCTTCATGAACGAGATGGGACCCGAGGCCACGCCCGTGGTGGAACGCACCATGGACCCCTTGGCCCGCAGCCGCGAGAACGAGAAGCCCGTGCCGCCGCCCGACTGATGGATGAGCGCCATGCTCGCCAGCGTGTCGTAGATGCCGTCCTTATGGTTGGACAGGGCATCCGCCACCGGCAGCACGAAACAGGCCGACAGCTGCCCCAGGGGACGGCCGGCGTTCATGAGCGTGGGCGAGTTGGGCTCGAACCGGCGCTGCGTCATGAGCGCGTAGAACTCCCGCGCCTGCTGCTCCACCTGCTCGTCCGTGGCCCCATATCTACGGTCCGCCTCGGCCACCACGGTCGCCACGCGCCAGAACAGGTCCTCGGGTTGCTCTACCGAGGCCCCCTTCTCGTTCTTGATCAGATAGCGCTTGGCCAGCACGGTCCGCGCGTTCTGCGACAGCGACGCGAGGCCAGCCGGTGGGTTTTTCGAGACGGGCATAGTGAAAACACTCCCAATTGGTGAAGCGATGTCAAGGACGGTCGGGGCGGCCGGCAGAGGACACTTTGCAGCCCCGGTGTTCATGGGGTGGGGGCGCAACGTACCCGGGATCGTGAAACCACGCCAGCCCCATGCCAACACATTGCCAATCAACGACTTGCGATATCAACATCACGAACGTGAGACGGGGCGACCGTACACGTTGATAACAAATCGTGACAATGTGAGAACAATCAATCGCACCTGAACCAGTGCGGATTTGCAGTGCGCAGTTGGCAGTTAAACCTAACGAATTCAGGGTCTTACGGCAGAGGCCCTCAACGGATATCCGGCGCGCAGACGGGCGCGCGGCGTCGCCGGTTGCTCACAAAGCTGCTGTAGCGGTTTGCCTGCTCCCACGCGCCAAAAACAACGGGACGTGGCCCCCACTGGGAGTTAACCGACGCCTGTCACAGTTCCGGGAATGCTCCCCGCCGGTGCTCCTCCTGCAAGGCCAGATAGCTCTCCACGGTGCCGCGGATGCGCGCGCGCTCCTCCGCCGAGGTCTGCCGCACCACGCGGCCCGGCACGCCGAGCACGAGCGAATTGGGCGGCACCACGAACCCCTCGGTGCACACCGCGCCCGCGCCGATGATCGACCCCGAGCCCACGCGCACGTTGTTCAGCAGCACCGCCCCCATGGCGATCAGGCAGTCGTCGTCCACCGTGGCGCCGTGGACGATGGCGCGGTGTCCGATGCCCACGCGCTCGCCGATGATGCACGGCACGCCGTGATCCACGTGGATCACCGTGCCGTCCTGCACGTTGCTGTCGGCGCCGATGGTGATGGGCGCCGTGTCGCCGCGCAGCGCCGCGAACGGCCACACCGAGACGCGCGGCCCCAGCGTCACCTGGCCGCAGACGAAGGCGCGCGGATGGACGAACGCCGAGGGATGGACACTGGGAGCGATGGGCGCCATCAGAACGAGAGGCCGAGGGAGAAGTAGGTGCTCACGCTGGGGGCGCCGACGAGGGCGCCGTTGTGCGTGGGCAGCGCCACGCCGAACCGGAATTGGTACGGCGTGTCCCAGTCGAGCACGGCGGCGGTGAGGCTGAACTCCACGCCGGCCGACGCGATGGTGAAGTGCTGGGCGAGCACGGGGTCGCGGCACACCGTGCCCTGGGTGAACACGGCCGGGCACCACGCCCCGCCGGCGTCGTAGAACGCCGACAGCGAACTGCGATCGAGGAAGAACGGGAGCATGCCCCAGCCCCGGTCGAGCAGCGCCAACGGCACGCGGTACTCAGCCGACGCGGCAAAGGCGCGCAGGCCGATGAGGGAGGCGGCGTCGAAGCCGCGCACCGGGAAGGTGCGCCGCCCCTGGCCCAGCACCACGCCGGGCACGATCGAGATGGCCGAACCGCTGGCGCCGCCCACCTCGAAGTAGCTGGTGGAGCGGTCGTCGCTGTACCCCACCGTGCCGGTGACGGCCAGCACCTGGTGCGCGAACGTGGGCAGGTTGATGGACTTGTAGGCGTTGGCCGACGCCACGGCGCTGAACGTGGCGCCCGACGCATTGCCGCTCGTGAACCGCTCGCGCACGGTGGCGGCGCCGGTGAGCCCGTCCTCGGGCGAGATGCTCAGCGTGGGCCGCTGCGCGTTGCTCCACACGCCGCTGGCGATGAGCGTGGGATAGTAGTACGCCCGCGCGAACGACGAGTCGATGCGGGCGCGGAGCGGCGCCGGATCGGTGGCGTAGTCGTGCGCCTCGAGGCCGGCCAGGAGCGACAGCGACGAATACGTGCGGAAGCGCGGGCGGACGTACGTGGCGCCCAGGGTCACGATGCGGGTGCGCTTGCGCAGCGTGCCCACCGCCACGCGCTGGTCGTTGCGGACGACGCCGTCGTTCTCCCAGTCCTGCTCCCCGCTCACCGATAGGATGGGCATGCCGAGCCCGGCGTAGTCGTAGTTGAACGCTCCGGTGAGGCCGGTGCCGTCGGTGGGCACGAACAGCTCCGCGCTGTAGCTGTGGCGGCCCACCACGTCCACGCCGCTGGTGTACGCGCCCACGCGGGCGCCGCCGGCGATGGACGGCTCCTCCACGGGCATCCAGTACCGGGGCCACAGCCCGTGCCACGGCGAGAAGCGCGTGGCCGGCGTGGTCACGCTGTCGGCCGGGGGCGCCGGCTGGGGCAGCGCCAGGGAGTCGAGCGGCGGCGCCGGCACCGGCGTGATGCGGTCGAGCGCGCCCACGCCCACGTGGTAGCCGTCGCCCAGCACCACCGACGCGGCCAGCCACCGCCCGTCGGGCGACACCGACGGATAGAACATGCCGGTGGCCACGTTGGTGAGCATCTCGAGATCGTTGCCGCCGGTGCGACCGGTGCCGGCGGGCGCGAACCGCGCCGAGTAGATGTTGGTGATGCCCGTGCGGTCGGAGCTGAAGAAGATGCGCGTGCCGTCGGGCGACCAGCTGGGCGCCGCCTGCACGGCGTGGGCCGGCGAGATGCGCTGCACGATGGCGCCCGTGGTGTCGAGGACGACGATCTCCGACGTGCCGCCGCGCTGCCAGCGCGCCGCGGCGATATACTGGCCGTCGGGCGACCACCGCGGCTCGGTCCACTGCACGTCTTCATTGCCGCGGGCGAGCACGCGCAGCCCCGTGCCGTCGGACCGCAGGAGCACCAGCTGCGTGGCGGCGGGGAGGGTCTGCACGGCCACGATGCGCCCGTCGGCGTTCACGTCGGGCACGGTGAGCCGCGCCCCGTGGGTGAGGCGCACCGTGCGCCGGCCGCGCTGCGCGAACAGATCGGAGCGCACGTGGTACGCGTCCACGTATTCCAGCTGCGTGAACAGCTGCTCGCCGTCGGGGAGCACGAGGGTGGGCGAATCGCTGTTGCGGCGCTCCAGCCGCGCCTCGGTGCCGTCGAGGGCCACGCTGTAGGCGGCGTAGCTGGCGCGCCCGTCGCTGCCGGTGAAGGTGATGGCCGTGTCGTCGGCCCAGCGCGGGAAGTTGGCGAAGCCGCCGCCCACGGTGAGGTAGCGCCAGCCCGGCGTGGGCGGGCCCGGCTCGTCCATCGACTTGGTGACCGAGTCGCTCCACCGCTTCCAGGCGTTGGTGAACGAGATGCCGAACGCCTCGCCCGCCGGCCGGTTGAGCCAGATCGGGATGAGCTGCGACGCCTCGTCCTCGACGAAGTTGTGCAGGCTCCGCTCGCCGCGCATCTGCGCCAGGTAGTTCACGAACAGCGAGCCGAACACGTACGGCGCGTTGCCGTATGGGAACCGCGCGTCGGCGATGCTGATCTGGTCGATGGACGGGAACCGGTGCTCGGCGGCGAAGGCGCGGGCGATCATGCGGTGGTCGGAGCCGATGACGCGGCCGGCGCCGGTGAACCGGGACTCGTAGTAGACCGCCAGCCCTTCGGTGAGCCAGCGCGGCGCGTAGGCATTAGGAAACAAGTATGGCGCCCGGCCGAACACGTGCTGCGCCAGATCCCAGATCCCGCGGCTGCGGTCGAGGTGGAAGATGTGGGTGAGTTCGTGCGTCACCACCATCGCGTCGGCGTCGTCGGTGAACCGCAGCGACACGTCGTTCACCGGCGGGTTGGCGTAGATGACGATGCGGTTGGTGGGGAACGTGGTGGCGTAGCCGTTGGTGAAGTCCACGTCGTCGCTGATCACGAGGTCGATCGTGCCGCGCGGCGGGGTGAGCTCGCCGGCCAGCTGCCCGTACGCCACCTCGGCGTTCACCGCGGCGCGCCGGGCCTGCGATTCCAGCGCCGGCGTGAACAGCACGCGGAAGTGCGGCGTGCGGAGCACGCGCCAGTCGGCGTTGGGCGCGAGTTGGGCGCGCGCTGTTGCCGAACAGGCGGCGATCAGGGCCAGCGCCAGCAGCGCGCGGCGGATCATCGCGAGGCCCCGAGCCCGCGGAAGTAGGCGGCGAGCCCGTCGGCGATGCCGCGCGCGTACGCCTGTTGGAACTGCGCCGTGCGCAGCGCCGCCTCCTGCTGCGGGATGATCACGAACGCCCCCTCGCAGAGGATGGACGGCATCCAGGTCTGGCGGGCCACGGCCAGGCTGCGGAACAGCACGCCCTGGTCGGGGAGGCCCATGGACCGCACCATGCCCTGCTGCACGGCGCGGGCCAGCGGCTCGGACTGCCCGCGATAGAAGTACGTGGCGCTCCCCTCGGTGGCGGTGAACGGATTCATGCCGTCGGGGAACGCGTTCAGGTGGATGGACACGAACGCGTCGGCCTCGGCGCGGCGCGCGATCACGGCGCGGTCCTCCAGCCCCACCGGCTCCGGCGTGGTGCGCGTCATCACCACGGCGGCGCCGCGCGACTCGAGCAGCGTTTGAAGGCGCTGGGCCACGGCGAGCACGGCCGTCGATTCGTGCAGGTCGGTGGGGCCCGTGGCGCCGCCCGGCGGATGGCCGGCGTCCACCGCGATCACCAGTCCGCGCAGCGGATGCGCCGCGTCCACGGCGGGTGGACGGCGCACGCGCAGCACGAAGTGGCCGTCCTGCCACAGCACCAGGTAGCCGTACGGGTGGGCGCTCAGGTGCAGCGTGTAGCGCACGCGGTCGGTGGCCACCTGGGCCCATTCCACGCGGCGGATGAGCGTGTCGCCGGTGGGATAGCGTATGATGTCGGTGTTGCCGTGGGTGTCGTAGAGCGTGAGATCGATGGCGTGGTCGCGCTCTTCGATGAAGTAGGCCGGCCGGTTGGCCACCGGGAGCACGAAGTCCTCGTAGCCCGGGGCCGAGCGCACCACGCCGTCGCCGGTCACGCGGCGCGGCGGCTCGGTGTCGTTCACCGCGTGGACCAGCGAATCGGGCACCCAGATCCGGAGCTCGTGGTCGAGCGCGATGCGCGTGTAGCCGCCCAGGCGGCCGTCGCGGCGCACCACCGTGCCCGGCAGCAGGAACCAGTGGTAGGTGGACCCCGGGATGGCGCGGCCCACGATGGCGTCGTCGGTGTCGGGGAGCGTGGAGAAGGGATCGTCCAGCCGCACCCAGGACGACGTCGTGTCGAGCGCAGGGGGCGGCGGTGGCGGCTCGGGGCGGCCGCGGGAGGGCACGCGCACCCGCACCTCGTGGCTCACGCGCACCGTGTCGGCGCCGAGGGCGGCCACGAGCTGGTAGCGTGGGTCGGCGGCCGGCGGATTGGCCACCCAGGCCATGAATGCGCCGTTGGGATAGACCTGGGCGGGCGTGCCGTCGATGGTCAGCGTGGCGTGGCCGTTGCCCAGGGATCCGAGGACGAAGGTGGATTCGCTCGAGGTGATGAACTGCCGGTCGGCGGGGTACACCACGTGGACGGCCAGGGGTCCGTCCACGGGGGGGATGGGGGGCAGCGGCGCGGGCTGGCCGGCCGCGGATGGCTGGGCGGGGGTGCGTGAGGCGGGCCCGGGCTTGCGGCCGGCCGCTTGGGCGCCCGGTGGCGCCTTGGCCGGCGCCGGCGGGGGGGCGGATGTGGCCGGGTGCGTGCACCCCGTGGCGGCTGCAATGGCGACGAGCGCGAAGCGGGCAACGGAGCGCGGCATCGCCTCAAGCTACGAAGGGCGGGCAATTGAGGGAAGCGACGGAGAGCGGCGCACTTGCGCCATTTCGGAACTTCATTGACCCCCTTTTCCGCGGGTCCTATATTCGCGCGTCATGGCGCTTTTTGCGGTGGAGACGACAGCGTGACCGCGTGCACGTTCTGTGGTCGAGAGAACGACACGGCGGCGCGCTTCTGCATTGACTGTGGAAAGCCCATCAACCCATCGGACGCTCGCGTGGCGCCGGCGTACGTACCCGATGCCTCGGGGACGCCGCGTCCACATCCCGTAGTTGCCCAGCCTCCGGCTCCGAAGGACTCAAACGCCGCCGGCGTTCCCAACACTCGCGTGTCAAACTCCCCTGCGGCATCGAAGGTGACGTGTTCGCGATGCGGCAAGCCGGTGGACGCATCGCTCCCGTTCTGCGCGCATTGCGGCAATCGCGCCACCGCGACGCCCAAAGAGGGCAGCTGCGAGAAGTGCGGCGCGCCCTTCCAGCAGGGGGTGGACCTGTTCTGCGCCCGCTGCGGGGGGCGGGTGGGCGAGCGGGTCTCGGTGGCCGACCAGCAGGCGGTGCTGGGCACGCAGGTGCTGGGCGCTGCCCGGCGCGACGTGGGGCCGCGGCTGGCGCTGCTCAACGACGCCGGCGACATCGCCAAGACCTTCACGCTCGACCGCGGCGAGGCCGTGGTGGGACGCGGCGAGGCCGACATCAAGTTCCACGACGACGTGTATCTGTCGCCGCTGCATGCGCGATTCGACCTGCGCGAGGGCGTGCTCTGGCTGCGCGACCTGGGGTCGCGCAACGGGAGCTGGGCATTCATCGACGGGGCCGTGAAGCTCATGGACGGCGACCGGATGCTCGTGGGCTCGCAGGTGCTGCGGTTCCGGCGGCTGGGCTATCCGGGGCCGCATCCGCCCGAGGCCGATTCCACGCGGCGCATGGGATCGCTCACGCCGTCGGTGGACGTGGCGGTGCTGGAGCAGCTCCGGGCCGACGGGAGCGTGCGCGACACCTTTCATCTGTCGCCCGGGCGCAGCGTGCTGCTGGGGCGCGAAACGGGCGACTGGATCTTCCCGTACGACCAGACCATGAGCGGCCGGCACGCGGAGATCCGGTCGGAGGACTCGGACTTCTTCGTGCACGACACCGGCAGCCGGAACGGCGTAGCGATGGGCGTGCGGGGCGAGCAGCCCGTGAAGAAGGGCCAGCGCCTGCTCCTGGGCGATCAGATCCTGCGTGTGGAGAGCGTGTGAGCCAGTTGAAGATCTGCCCACAGTGCGGCGCCGAATACGAACTGGACCAGCGGTTCTGTCCCAAGGACGGCACCACGCTGCGCATGCAGGGGAGCGAGAACGATCTCGTGGGATCGATCATCGCCGACCGCTACCATGTGCTGCGCAAGCTGGGCGAGGGCGGCATGGGGCAGGTGTATCTGGCCGAACACGTGAAGATGGGGCGCAAGAGCGCCGTGAAGGTGATGAATCCGGGGATGGTGCACGACGCCGACGCGATCAGCCGGTTCAATCGCGAGGCGGCCAACGCCAGCCGGATCAACCACCCCAACGTGGCGGCGGTGTACGACTTCGGGGAGACGGGCGAGGGGCTGATCTATCTGGCCATGGAGTTCGTGGAGGGGCCGCCGCTCACGTCGCTCATCGAGCAGCAGGGGGCGCTGCCGCCGCTCCGGGCGGCCGACATCGCGCGGCAGACGGCCGACGCGCTCACGGTGGCGCACGACATGGGGATCGTGCACCGCGACCTCAAGCCCGACAACATCATGGTGGCCAGGAACCGTGACGGGTCGGATCTGGTGAAGGTCGTGGACTTCGGGATTGCCAAGGCCGCCGACAACGAGAAACAGAAGGTGACCAAGACGGGGCTGGTGGTGGGGACGCCGGAGTACATGAGCCCCGAGCAGTTGGCCGGCGACAAGCTGGACGGGCGGAGCGACATCTATTCGTTGGGGCTGGTGGCGTTCAACATGCTCACCGGCAAGCTGCCCTTCCCGAGCGAGTCGGCGCAGGAGGCGATGATCATGCGCCTCACCGACAAGCCCAAGCCGCTCGCCGAGATGAAGCCCGACGTGGCGTGGACGCCCGAAGTGCAGGCGGTGATGGACAAGGTGCTGGAGCGCGACGCCAACCTGCGCTACCAGACGGCGGCGCAGTTCGGACGCGACCTGCTGCGCGCCGTGGAGGCGATGCCGCAGAGCGTGGCGGCGGCGGCGGGCACGCAGGTGATCGGCGCGCCGTCGGTGGCGGCGGCAGCGGCCGGCGCGACGGCGGCCATTCCGGCCACGCGCGTGGCGGGAGCGGCGGATGCGGTGGTCAAGCAGGCGCCGGCGCCCACGCCGGCGGGCAAGAGCAAGACGCCGTTGATCGCGGCCATCGTGACGGTGGTGGTGTTGGGGGGCGGGACGACGGCGGTGTGGATGATGCGCGGATCGCCGGCCAAGGCGACGCCGGCGAACCCGCCGGCGACGATGGCCGATAGCACGGTGGGCGGCGCGGGCGGCGCGGTGCGGAAGCCGGAGGAGACGAAGAAGGGCGCCGCGGCGCCGGTGGGAGGAACGGAGAAGCTGAGCAAGCCGCTGGCGACGAATCCGACGGGGACGAGTCCGGCGGTGAAGACTCCGCCGGCGAATTCGCAGACGGCGGCGGTGAATGTGGACGCGGAACTGAACCGGATCGACGCATTGGCCAACGATGAGAACACCGCGGACCAGGCGCTGCAGGCGTTGGATCAACTGGAGAAGCAGGCCCTCAATCGCATGAGTGCCGATCAGGTGGCCGCCGCTGACCTGTACAAGGCCTTTGCGCTGATGAGCAAGAATGACACCGCGGGTGCGTGCAAGGCCGCCAAGAACGGGTACGCCATCGTTTCCGATTCCAAGTTGAAGCGCAAGCTGGAACCCATCGCGACCCACTGTCCATAACCGGCCCTTGACCTCGCTCACCATGCCCTCCCCCGGCGGCGCTGCCCGCGGATCCGTGATCGTCCACGTCTTCGGCAAGACGGACGTGGGACGCACCCGCGAGCACAACGAGGACGCCTTCGTCGTCGCCGACCTCACGGCCGACGACGCGTCGCTGCAGCCGTCGGTGCGCACGCACACCGCCGGCCCCCGCGGGTCGCTGTTCATGGTGGCCGACGGCATGGGCGGCGCCGCGGCCGGCGAGATCGCCAGCGAGATGGCCACCAACATCGTGCTCCGCGAACTGCGCCGCGATTGGCTGCCGCACGTCCATCCGTCGGCCGCGGCGTTCGCCTCCGCCCTCAAGCGCGCCGCCGCCGTGGCCAACGCCGAGATCAACGCCTACGCCGCCAACCACGCCGAATACCGCGGCATGGGCACCACGGCCACGATCGCCGGCCTGCTCGGCGACACGCTGTACCTGGTCCAGGTGGGCGACAGCCGCGCCTATATCGTGCGCGACGGCGAGGCCCGCCAGATCACCAAGGACCAGTCGCTGATGCAGAAGCTGGTGGAGGCCGGCGAGCTGACCGAGGAGGAAGCCGAACGCAGCGAGCGGCGTAACATCATCCTCCAGGCCCTCGGCCCCGAATCCACGGTCAAAGTGGACCTCACGCATCAGCGCGTGCGCCGCGGCGACACGCTCGTGCTGTGCAGCGACGGGCTGTCGGGACAGGTCACGCGCCAGGAGATCGCCCAGGCCGTGGTCGAGGAGCACGACCTCATGGCCACCTGCAAGCGGCTCATCGACCTGGCCAACTCGGCCGGCGGCCCCGACAACATCACGGTGATCGCGGCGCGCTTCGACGGCGAGGGGCTCGAGGACGTGGCCGAGGGGGACCATGTGGGGCACCGCGTGTTCCCGCTGGGAGAGCCGGGCCATACGCCGGCCATGGGCATGGACCGCGTCGTGGACGAGGCGAGCCAGCGCACCACGGTGCCCATCCACGCGGTTTCGGCCGCCGAGGTGCCGGAGACCGAAGCTGCCGTGACCCCGATGGTGAGCGAGGAGCGCCGGGCCCGCGGCCTCGCCATCCAGCGCATGCTCCTGGCCGTCCTCGCCGTGGTCATCGTGCTCGCCGCGGCGTGGTGGCTGTTGCACGGTCCGCGCGACTGACGTGGCGCTCGAGATCCGCATCCTGGACGGCGCCCGCGCCGGCCAGCGCGAGGTGTTCGAGAAGTCGGTGATCGCCGTGGGACGCCACCCGCTGAGCGATCTACGATTCGATCCCGAGCGCGACCTGGACGTGTCCACCAAGCACGCCGAGATCCGCGGCGTGAACGGACGCTACGTCATCCACGACAACACGAGCACCAACGGGACGTACGTGAACGGCGAGCGCGTCCTGCCCGACCGCGAACTGGCGGACGGCGACCGGATCGCGTTCGGCGAGCACGGGCCGCAGGTGGAGATCCGCATCGTCGCATCGGCGCCGGTGCCCGCCCCCGCCACGCGCCTCGGCCACGAGTCGCCGGTGCGGCCCATGGCCGCCGCGTCCGTCAGGGAGACGCCGCGGCGCTCCACCACCGAGCGCATCGCGATCGCCGTGCAGGAACACACGTCGCGCCTCACCCGCCTGTTCTTCGCCGCCGTGGTCGTGCTCGGCGCCGGCATCGGCGTGGCGTTCTGGGCCGGACACCGCGCCGCGGCCGCGCAGGTGGCGCAGCTCCAGCAGATGCTCGCCCAGAACGAATCGGCCTCGACGGCGCTGGATGCGCGTCTGCATGCCATGGCCGACACCAACTTCTCGCACGCACTCGCGCGGCGCAGCGATTCGTTGCGGGCCCGCATCGCGCGCACGCCCGGGAACTCGGCCGGCGCCATCGACTCCATCCGCTCGGCGCTCGAGTCGCAGCACGCGCTGGTGACGATGGACGTACCGTCGATCAATGCCCGCAACGCGCCGGCCGTGGCCATGCTCTACTCGGATTTCGACGGCCACTATTTTGCGGGCACCGCGTTCGCCGTCACACCGGGCGGGCTGCTGGTCACCAACCGGCACAACGTGCAGAACGCCGACGGCACCCGCGCTACGCGCCTCGCCGTCACCTTCCGCAACACGGACGACGTGTGGCCGGCGCACGTGGTGCGGGTGAGCGATGACACGTCGGTGGATCTGGCGCTCATCCAGATGGACCGCGGCGGGCCCTTTACCACCGTGCAGGGCATCAGCCCGTCGGCCGCCGCCGCGCCCGAGGGCGCCCCCGTGCTGACCATCGGATTCCCGCTCGCCACCGATCTGCCCATGGAAGGCAGCGGCGCGAATATGATTGCCAAGACCACGCTCGATCCCGGCACGGTGAGCAAGCGCGTGTCCACGGTGCTGCAGATCGATTCCTACGCGGCGCACGGCTCCAGCGGGAGCCCGGTGTTCAACGCGCAGGGCAACGTGGTGGGCGTGGTGTTCGGCGGCCCCGCGGAGGCGGCGGGCCGCATCGTCTACGCGGTGCCGGCCGACAAGCTCGCCGCGTTCCTCGGGTCAGACGCCCCCGGCATCATCAAATAGACCCGCGGGTGGGCATCCAGAACGGAGAGTGAGCACAGGATGCTCCGGATTGGACGGATGCTACGGCTAGCACACTTGGGGGCTTCGGGGGTGAGATCTTCCCGCCGGAGCCCCCTATTGCTTGATCAGGAGCATCCGTCCGATCCGGAGCACCTGTTCAACCCCTGGGTTCTGGATGCCCACCCGGCGTGAACTTGCCCAGCACGCGCGGGCCCCGGGCGCCGGTAGCGCGCGGCACGTTGCCGGGCAGGCGCTCCAGGAACAGGTGCGCCAGCAGCGCGAACGCCACCGCCTCCTTGGCCTCGTCGTCGAAGTAGGCGTCGCTGAACCGGCGCACCGACATCGGCGCCAGTTCGCGGCGGATGGCCTCCACGAGCGCGCCGTTCCTGGCGCCGCCGCCGGACAGCAGCACCTCCGCCGCCGGCTCGGGCATGAACCGGCGATAGGCGTCGGCGATGCTGCGCGCCGTGAGCTGGGTGGCCGTGGCGGCCACGTCGGCCGGCGACGCATCGGGCACCGCGTCGCGGCACATCGCGATCACGCGTTCGGCGTACGCCGCGCCGAACAGCTCGCGTCCCGTGGACTTGGGCGGCTCGGCGGCAAAGTAGGGATCGGCGAGCAGTGCATCCACCACGCGCTCGATGGCCGTGCCGGCCCGCGCCAGCTCGCCGTCCACGTCGAACCGGCGGCGCGCATCGAGGGCGCGCACCACGCCGTCGATCACCGCCACGCCGGGCCCCGTGTCGAACGCGCGCACCGCCGACAGGTCTCCGTTCGGCGGGACGATCGTGACGTTGCCGATGCCGCCCAGATTCTGCAGCGCGCGCCAGTCGTCGCCGGCAAAGAGCAGCGCGTCGGCCATCGGGACCAGGGGCGCGCCCTGCCCGAGCGCCGCCACGTCGCGCACGCGGAAGTCGCTCACCACGTCCACGCCCGTGCGCTCGGCGATCACCGCCGACTCGCCGATCTGCCAGGTGGCGCGCGGCGGCTCGTGCCAGAGGGTCTGTCCGTGCGACGCGATGGCGCGCACCTCGTGGCGCGACACGCCCGCCTCGGCCATCACCGCGACGGCGGCGTCGGCCAGCCACCCGCCGAGGTCGAATTGCAGGAGGCAGTACTCCTGCGCCGTGCCGATGGACATCGCGCGGTGCAGCGCGTCGCGCTGCGCGGCGTCGTACTCGCGCACCACGAACGCGATCAGTTCGGGCTCGAGCCGGGCGTCGCGCTCGTGAAAGCGCACGGCCACGGCGGAGATGCCGTCGAGCGACGTGCCCGACATCAGCCCCACGTACACGGGCGGGCGCGCCGCCGGCGACGCGGGCCCGCTCACGGGACGGGGGGCGGGTTGCGGCCGATCACGCGGCGGATGACGCCGCCCTCGCGATCGAGCGCCTGCTCGGCCGCGGCGCGATCGACGCCCAGAAAGTGCATGACGATCGCCGTCTTCACGCTGGCGCCGGCGGCGGCCAGCAGGGCGCGCGCTTCGTCGGGCGAGACGTCGCACACTTCGACCACGATGCGCCGGCTGCGCTCGGCCAGCTTGGCGTTGGTGGCTTGCAGGTCCACCATCAGATTGCCGTACGTCTTGCCCAGGCGGATCATCGCGCCGGTGGTGATCATGTTGAGCACGAGCTTGGTGGCCGTTCCCGCCTTGAGGCGCGTGGATCCGGTGACCGCTTCGGGACCGGTGATGGGCAGGATGACGATGTCGGCCGCCGGCTCGTTGGACGCGGGCGGCGGCGAGCAGGCGATGAACGCAGTGCTCGCGCCCACCGCCTTGGCATGCGCGAGCGCGCGATGCACGTACGGCGTGGTGCCCGAGGCGGCGATGCCGATCACGAAGTCGCCGCGGCGCACGCCCGCCGCGTCGAGATCGCGCACCGCGTCCTCGACGCGGTCCTCGGCGCTCTCCTGCGAGCGCGTGAGCGCCGGCAGCCCGCCGGCGATGATCCCCTGCACCATCTCGGGATCAGAGCCGAAGGTGGGCGGGCATTCGGACGCGTCGAGCACGCCCAGGCGGCCGGAGGTGCCGGCGCCCACGTAGAACAGCCGGCCGCCGCGGCGAAAGGTCAGTTCCGCCTGGGCAATCGCCGCGGCGATACGCTCGCGTTCGCCGTGCACGGCCGCCGGCACGGCGCGATCCTCGGCCGCGAGCAGGTCGACGATTTCGATCGGCGTGGCGAGATCGATGTCGGCCGTGCCCGGATTACGCTGCTCGGTGATGCGCGGATCGTTCGCTGTGGCCACGTCGGACGAATGAGGGACGTGCTACTGGATCACGACCGGTGCGTTGAGCTTCACCGTCATGTTGCTGCCCTGCGCGATGCAGCCCTCGAAGTTTGCCGTCGTGGCGGCCACGGCGCCACCCGCCGCCGCGCCGGCCACCCCGCCGACCACGGCGCCCTGGTTGCTCTTGCCCAGGATCTTGCCGGCGATGGCGCCGATCAGGGCCCCACCCACCACCTTCTGCACGTCCTTGGACGTGGGCTCGTTGCGCACTCGCTCGATGGTCTCGGCGGTGACCGTGGCGCTCACGACGTACGTGCGGCCATCAACGACCACCGACTTCACGTCGAAGCCCATGTCGATGGGGTCCTTGATGTTCTCGCTGCGCTTGAGCGCCGTGATCTGCATGTGCACGGTGGCGCCGGCCGGAATGCTCACGCCGTTGCTGCCGGCCACCGTTTCGGCCACCGTGGCCGAGACGAGATCGCCCACCTTGTGCGTGTTGGTGCACACGCGCTGGTCGGGGTGCAGCAGGAGCGACGTGCCCGCGGCGACCTCGCCGCCGACCGGACGCGCCGGCTGCGTCCGGATGGGTTCCACGGGCGGCCGGGCGGGCGTCGAGGGCCTGGCAGCCACGGGGGTGCGCCGCTTCGTGGCGGGCGCGGGGGCGGGGGCAGGCGCCTGTGTCGTGTCGCTGAGCGCCGGCTGGGTGGCCGCCGCGGGCGCCACCTGGAGGCTCGTCGAGTCCGTGCTGGCCGCCTTCTGTTCGCCACCGCAGGCCGCGAGCAGAACCGTCATCGCGAGCGCCGCACTCATCCGGCCGATATATTCTGGCATCGTCGTCCCCCTGTGTATGGATCGCCTCTGGTGCATGAAGTATACACAGATTGTCCGCGGCCGTCGGGCGTCGTGATCGCCGCCGCCCGCTCCGACCCACCCACTTCCGCATGAGCGACCGGCCCACCCTGCGGCGCCTGCTCCCCTACTATCGCCCCTACCGGCGAAAGATGGTGCTGGGGCTGTTCCTGACGGTCGTGTCATACGCGTTCTCAACCGCCGGCCCGTGGTTCCTGCGCGCCGCCGTGGATGATTTCGTATCGCGGGCGCCGCTGGTCAAGATCTGGCTCCTGGTGGGCGCGATGCTGGGCGTGGCGCTCGTGGCCGGCTTCTTCCGGTTCCTGATGCGCGAGCTGCTCAACAGCGTGAGCCGGTGGATCGAGTACGACCTCCGCAACGACCTGTTCGCCAAGCTGGAGACGCTCGATGCGGCGTATTTCGCGCGCATGCGCACGGGCGACCTGATGGCGCGGCTCACCAACGACCTCTCGGCGGTGCGGATGGCCGCCGGGCCGGCCGTCATGTACCTCACCAACACGATCGCCGGCGGCACGTTCGCGCTGCTGGTCATGCTCCATATCGACGAGCGGCTCACGCTCATCGCGCTGCTGCCGATGACGCTGCTGCCGGTATCGATGCTCTGGCTGGGACGCGCCATCCACGAACGGTTCGAAGCCGTGCAGGAGCAGTTCGGCCAGATGACGACGCGGGCCCAGGAGAACATCTCCGGGGTGCGCGTGGTGCGCGCCTATCGGCAGGAGGGGCCGGAGAGCGAGCGGTTCGCGGCCCTGGGCCAGGACTATCTGCAGAAGCAGATGCGGTTGGCCACGCTGTACGGCGTGATGCACCCGTCGTTCAGTCTGCTCGCCGGCCTGGGCGCCGTGGTGGTGCTGGGGCTGGGCGGCGCGATGACCATCCGCGGCGAGATCACCGTGGGATCGTTCGTCGCTTTCGGCCTGTACCTGGGGATGATCACCTGGC
>Ga0307374_10005293_pt1 | contig 20923 bp, 15 predicted proteins | sample OX3MG_FD_202532 | JGI IMG/M metagenome (GOLD analysis project Ga0307374, IMG submission 202532) | Soil microbial communities from Risofladan, Vaasa, Finland - OX-3 | ecosystem: Environmental > Terrestrial > Soil > Coastal area > Acid sulfate soil | place: Finland: Risofladan, Vaasa | collected...
CCGGGGAGGCGGCGAGCGCCAACGCCAGCAGCGCGAAGCCGATCACCGGCCCGGGGATCGGCAGGCCGGAGCCGCGGGCGATCACCTCGCCGATCAGTTGGAACAGCAGGAGGGAAAAGAGGCCGAGCAGCATGGGGGCGGGCTCCGCGGATGGATGCCCCGTTAGGATGGGGCGTGGTGGCGCGGTGTCCATGCGGGGCACCCTCGCCTTCCGCCGGCGCCGGCCTATCATGGCCGCCAGGACGCAGCAGGGGGACGGATACGCATGGACCGGATCGACGAGGTACTTCAGGCAGCGGTCGCCGCGGGCGAGGTTCCGGGCGTGGTCGCCGCGGCGGCGACGGCGGACGGAACCTTCTTCCAGATCGCACACGGGCGCCGCGCGCTGCCGGACGGGGCGCCGATGAGCCTGGATACGGTGTTCCGCATCGCCTCGATGACCAAGGCGATCACCGCCACGGCGGCGATGCAGATGGTCGAGCAGGGGAAGCTCGCGCTCGACGCGCCGGCAGGCGAGGTGGTGCCGGGGCTCGCCGCGCCGCAGGTGCTGGAGGGATTCGATGCGGCCGGCAAGCCGCGGCTGCGCCCGGCGCGGGGGCCGATCACCTTGCGCCACCTGCTGACGCATACGGCCGGGTTCGGCTACGACACCTGGAACGCCGATCTGCATGCCTATGCGAAGGCCTGCGACATCCCGCCGGCGCGCACCGGCAAGCTCGCCGCGCTCGGCATGCCGCTGACGTTCGATCCCGGCACCGCCTGGCAATACGGCATCAATATCGAGTGGGCCGGGCGGATGGTGGAGGCGGCGAGCGGGCTCGACCTCGAAACCTATCTGCGCCGCCATATCTGCGAACCGCTCGGCATGCCGGACACGAGCTACCTGGTGCGCCCGGACATGGAGGCGCGGCTTGCCACCGTGCACGCGCGCCACGACGGGGCGCTGGTGCCGTTGCGTGTCGAGAGCAACCCGGTGCGTGAGTTCTACCCGGGCGGCGGCGGGCTCCATTCCACCGCCGGCGACTACCTGCGCTTCCTGCGCATGCTGCTGGGTGGCGGCACCTTGGACGGCGTGCGCGTGCTGGCGCCCGAGACGGTGGCGCTGATGGGGCAGAACCATATGGGCGCGGTGGAGGTGCAGCCGATGCGGACGACCACGCCGGCCGCGTCGAACGATTTCGAAGCCTTCCCCGGCATGGTGAAGAAATGGGGGCTGAGTTTCATGATCAACACGCAGCCGGTGCCGGGCGGCCGCGCCGCCGGGAGCCTCGCCTGGGCCGGGCTGAACAACACCTATTACTGGCTGGATCCGCACGCCGGCGTGGCGGGGGTGCTGATGACCCAGGTGCTGCCGTTCGGCGATCCGACGGTGCTGCGGCTGCTGGAGGCGTTCGAGACCGGCGTCTATCGCCGCCGATAGGCGCCGGCGGGCTCCTGCACCTCTCCCACGCTGCGGGAGAGGTCGGTTCGCGCAGCGAACCGGGTGAGGGCGCGCCGTGCCTCACCCGCCCTCACCCGCCGCGCCGCGCACGGTGACCTCTCCCGCACGCGGGAGAGATGCCCGGCCCATGCGCAGACACCGTTGTCGCTTGTGTGCTATGCGGCGCCCGCGAATTGAGAAGTGATACCCATGCTGGACAAGAATTTTTTGCCCGCCGAGGCGGAGCCGCGTCTGTACGAGGGCTGGGAGCGATCGGGTGCGTTCGCCTGCGATCCCGCCTCGGCGGCACAGCCGTTCACCATCATGATCCCGCCGCCCAACGTCACCGGCAGCCTGCATATGGGCCATGCGCTGACATTCACCGTGCAGGACGCGCTGGTGCGGTTCCGCCGCATGCAGGGCCGCGACGTGCTGTGGCAGCCGGGCACCGATCATGCCGGCATCGCGACGCAGATGGTGGTGGAACGTCTGCTGGCCGAGCGGCAGACATCGCGCCAGGCGCTCGGGCGCGATGCGTTCCTGGAGCGGGTCTGGCAGTGGAAGGCGGAGTCCGGGGGGACGATCACGCGGCAGTTGCGCCGGCTCGGTGCCTCGCTCGACTGGCCGCGCGAGCGCTTCACGATGGATGCCGGCCTGTCGGCGGCGGTGCGGGAGGTGTTCGTCACCCTGTACCGGCAGGGGCTGATCTATCGCGACCGGCGGCTGGTGAATTGGGATCCCAAGTTCCAGTCCGCGATCTCCGACCTTGAGGTCGAGAACCGCGAGATCAAGGGGCGTCTCTGGCACATCCGCTATCCGATCGCGGACGAGGCGGATCGTTTCATCACCGTCGCCACCACGCGGCCGGAGACCTTGCTGGGCGACACCGCGGTGGCGGTGCATCCCGACGACCCGCGCTGGCGCGACCTGATCGGGCGCCACGCGGTGCTGCCGCTGGTCGGGCGGAGGCTGCCGATCGTTGCCGACACGTATTCCGACCCGGAGAAGGGCTCCGGCGCGGTGAAGATCACCCCGGCGCATGATTTCAACGATTTTGCCGTGGGCCAACGGCACGACCTGCCGATGCCGTCGGTGCTTGATCGCGAGGCACTGGTAACCCTGGCGGAGATCGCCGACGCGCTGGAAGCCGTGGAGGGCGTCGCCGATCCCGGCTTCGTCCGCGCGCTGGAGGGACGCTCGCGCGAGGATGCGCGCGCCGCGATCGTCGCCGAACTGGACCGGCTGGGCCTGTTGGAGAAGACCGAGCCGCACACGCATCAGGTGCCGCATGGCGACCGTTCCGGCGTCGCGATCGAGCCGCTGCTGACCACGCAATGGTTCTGCAACGCCGCGGTGCTGGCCGAGCCCGCGATCGCCGCGGTGGAGGACGGGCGCACGCAGTTCGTGCCGAAGCAGTGGGAGAACACGTTCTTCGCCTGGCTGCGCGACATCCAGCCGTGGTGCATCTCCCGCCAGCTCTGGTGGGGGCATCGCATCCCGGCGTGGTACGGGCCGGACGGGGCGGTGTTCGTCGCGCACGACGCCGCGGCGGCGGCGGCGGCGGCGCGCGCGCAGTACGGACAGGACGTCGCGTTGAGCCAGGACGAGGACGTGCTGGACACCTGGTTCAGCTCCGGCCTGTGGCCGTTCTCGACCCTGGGCTGGCCGGAGGACACGGCGGAACTCGCGCGCTACTACCCGACCGACGTGCTGGTGACGGGCTTCGACATCATCTTCTTCTGGGTCGCGCGGATGATGATGCTGGGGCTGCATTTCCGGGCCGAGGTACCGTTCCGCACGGTCTACATCCACGGCCTGGTGCGCGACGAGCGCGGCCAGAAGATGTCGAAATCCAAGGGCAACGTCATCGACCCGCTGGACCTGATCGACCGGTTCGGTGCCGATGCGCTGCGCTTCACCATCTGCGCGCTCACGGGACCGGGGCGGGACGTGAAGCTCGGTTCGGCGCGGGTGGAGAGCTACCGCAGTTTCGTGACCAAGCTGTGGAACGCGGCGCGGTTCTGCGAGATGAACGGGATCGGCCCCGATCCGGCGTTCGACCCCGCCGCGGCGCGGCTGCCGCTGGCGCGCTGGCTGCTGGACGCGGCCAACGCGGCGACCCTGCAGGCGACCACGGCGCTGGATGCCTACCGGCTGGACGAGTACGCCGCCGTCTGCTATCGTTTTACCTGGAACACGTATTGCGACTGGTTCCTGGAATTCGCCAAGCCGGTGCTGGCCGAGGGCGATACCGACGCGGCCCGCGAGGTGCGGGGCGCCGCGGCCTGCGCGCTGGGCGTGATCTTGCGCCTGCTGCACCCGGCGATGCCGTTTGTGACCGAGGAGCTGTGGGATCGTTTCGGCTACGGCGCTCCGTGCAGCCTGATCCGTGCGCCCTGGCCGGTGACAGCGTCGGTGGCAGCGCCGGAGGCGGCGCGGGCGGAGCTGGATTGGGTCGTGCGGCTGATCGGGGAGGTGCGCGCGGTGCGGTCCGAGATGAACGTGCCGCCCTCGGTGCGCGCGCCGGTGCTGCTGCGCGATGCGGCGCCGGAGAGCCTGGCGCGGGCGGCGCGCTGGGACGAGGCGATCCGTCGACTGGCGCGCGCCGAGGCGGTGGGGCCGCTGGTCGGCCCGCTGCCGGCCGGGGCGACGCAGAGCGTGCTGGACGAGGCGACGATCGTGGTGCCGCTCGCCGGGCTGATCGATCTGGATGCCGAACGGGCGCGGTTGGACCGCGATCGCGTGAAGGCGGAGGGGGAGGCGGAGAAGGTCGCCCGCAAGCTGGCGAACACGGATTTCGTTGCTCGGGCGCCGGAAGACGTGGTGGCGGAGAACCGGGAGCGGCTGGAAGCGGCGCGGGCGGAGGCGGCGCGACTGGCGGCGGCGCTGGGGCGGCTGGGGTGACCCACACGCCTCAATGCGCCGTCCACCCCCCATCCACCACGAGGCTCTGCCCCGTCACGTAAGCCGACGCATCCGACGCCAGGAACACCGCCGCGCCGACGATATCGCGCGTCTCCCCGAACCGCCCCATCGGCGTATGGTCGAGGAACGGCCGGCTCAGCGTCTCATGATGCAGCAGCCCCGCGGTCAACTCCGTATCGACATACCCCGGCGCCAGGCAGTTCACCCGCACCCCCCGCTTCGCCCAATCCAGCGCCAGCGCCTTCGTCAGCATCTCCACCCCGCCCTTCGACGCACAATACGCCGCCGAACGGGTCAGCCCGACATGCCCGGCGACCGAACTGATATTGACGATCGAACCGGCGCCGTGTTCGGCCATCGCCGCACCGAGATACTTGCAGCACAGGAACGTCCCGGTCAGGTTCACGTCCAGGATCGCCTGCCAGTCGGCGAGCGAGGTCTTCTCGATCGTGCGCCAGATCGGGTTGATGCCGGCATTGTTCACCAGCACGTCGATCCGCCCGAAGCGGGCCAGCGCGGCATCGCGCAGCGCCAGCACGTCGTCCTCCCGCGCTACATCCGCCACCTGCACGGCGGCGGTCCCGCCCGCCTCGCCGATCGCATCGGCCGCCGCCTGCAACGTCCCCGGCGTGCGCCCGGCGAGCAGCACCGACGCCCCGAACGAGGCCAGCGCCTCGGCAATCCCCCGCCCGATGCCGCGCCCCGCACCGGTAACGACGGCGGTCTTGCCGGTCAGGTCGAACAGCGCGGCGCTCACCAGTTCGGTCCCTGCTTCATCACCCGCTGCGCGATCGACCAGCGGTGCACCTCGGACGGCCCGTCGTAGATGCGGAAGCCGCGCACCTCGCGGAAGATGCGTTCTACCAACGTCTCACCGGTGACACCTTGCCCGCCCAGGATCTGCACGCAGCGATCGGCCACCCGCCAGATCGATTCCGAACAGACCACCTTCGCCATCGAGGACTCCGTGCCCCCGCGCCCGCCCTGGTCCAGCACCCACGCGGTCTGCCAGATCGCCAGCCGGCTCATGCGGATATCCATCTCGTTGTCGGCCAGCATGAAGCCCACGCCTTCGTGGTTGCCCAGCACCTGGCCGAACACCTCGCGCTTCGCGGCGTAACCCGCGGCGATCGCGTGCGCGCGCCTGGCTGCCCCCAGCCAGCGCATGCAATGGGTCAGTCGCGCCGGCGCCAGCCGCACCTGGGCGTAGCGGAAGCCTTTGCCCGGTTCGCCCAATATGTCCCCGGCCGGCACCCGCAGGTCGGTGAACCGCACCACGCCGTGCCCACCCGGAAAACCCTGATCCAGGCTGTCCATCGCGCGCACCACCTCGATCCCCGGGCTGTCCATGTCGGCGAGGAACATGGTCGCGCCCTCCTCCCCGCGCGCCATGATGATGGCGAAGCCGGCGCCGTCCGCGCCGGTGATGAACCATTTCGTCCCGTTGATGACCCAGTGGTTGCCGTCGCGCCGCGCGGTGGTCGCGAGTGCGGCCGGATCGGAGCCGGCGCCGGGCGCGGGTTCGGTCATGCAGAAGCAGGACCGGATCTCGCCCGCTGCCAGCGGACGCAGCCAGCGTTCCTTCTGCTCGGGCGTGGCGACCGCCTCCAGCAGGTGCATGTTCCCTTCATCGGGTGCTGCGATGTTCATCGCCAGCGGGCCGAGCAGCGAATACCCGGCTGCCTCGAACACCAGCGCCTTGCCGACATGCGACAGGCCGAGCCCGCCCCATTCGGTCCCGACATGCGGGGCGAGCAACCCCGCCGTGGCGGCCAGCGCATTCAATTCGCGGCGGAAATCGTCGCTCGGTCCGTGCCGGCCCTGGCGCGGATCGGCCTCCAGCGGAACGATACGGTCACGGATGAACTGCGCCGTGCGGTCGCGCAGCTCTGCGAGGTCCGGCGGGATCGAGAAATCCATCAGAAGGCGCGTCCTTGGGCGATCTCGAAGGTGAAGTCCAGGATGCCGCTGCCGATACCGGTGAAGGCGGCATAGCGCGGATCGGTGGTGGCGCCGGTGCGGAAGCGGAGGCCAAGCTGCAGGAAGATCACCGCCAGCTTGTACATCCCCAGCACGCGATGGAACAGGAAGTCCGACACGTCGCGCCCGGTCAGCGCCGCGTAGCGCTCCACCGCCTGCGTGCGCGTGAGGAACCCCGGCTGGTCGGCCGGCATCTGCGCCATGTCGTGCATCGCCGGCGGATCGTCGGGATGCACCCAGTAGCTCAGCAGGGTGGCGAGATCGAACAGCGGATCGCCGCGCGTGCCCTGGTCCCAGTCCACCACCGCGACCGCCGAGAGGTCGTGCGGATCAAGGATCAGGTTGTCGAGCTTGAAATCATTGTGCAGCAACGTAGGCGCCCCGTCCGGGCGTTCGTGGCGTTCCAGCCAGGCGCCGATCTCGCGGTGCAGCGCCTCCGTCCCGTCTTCCTGCGCCGCCAGGCCGCGCTTGCGCCAGCCGGCGACGGCGCGGCCGAGGAAACCCTGCGGCCGGCCGAGGTCATCGAGGCCGATCGCCGCGGTATCGACCGCGTGGATCGCGGCCAAGGTCTCCAGCAGCACCTCCGACAGCCGCGCCCCGGCTTCGGGTCGGCCGGCCAGCGGTTCGGGCAGGGTGGCGCGGATGACAAGGCCGGGCCGGTATTCCAGGATCTGGAACGGCGCGCCGATCACCTCCGGGTCGGTGCAGAGATGGAGGCTGCGCGGGGCGACCGGCAGCGCATCCGCGAGCCGGCTGAGGATGCGATGCTCGCGGGCCATGTCGTGGCTGCCGGGAGGCACGGGGCCGAGCGGCGGGCGGCGCAGCACGGCGGGCTGTCCGTCGATCCCGATCAGGTAGTTGAGGTTCGCAAGCCCGCCGGCAAACTGCCGCGGCGGCGGGTCGTCGTCGAGCCGCAGCCCGTGCGCCGCCAGATGGGTGCGCACGCGCGCCCAGTCGAGCGGAACGCTGTCCGCTGCGGGGCGCACGTCGGCCTGGGGTCCTCTGGACACGCATCCTCCTGCGGCTCGGGCCGGGCGGAAGGTGAAAGCCGGTCCGCGGCGCGTCAAGCCGCGCGTGGCGCTTGATCTCGATCAATGCGCCGCGCCCGGCCGCCGCGCCATTCTGCGCCGCAAACCGGCCGGAGGAGCCTGCCATGAAAGCCATCCTGCTGCTGACCGCCAGCGGTCCGATCGTGATCCTGACGTCCTTCGCCTCGCCTCTGCATCCGGCGCTGCTGGAGAAACTGAAGGGCAAGGGAATCCGCAAGTTCATCGCCTTCGACCTGCCGCTCGAACAGGTGCGCTGGCGCTACGGTGGGCACTATACCGTGGTGCAGGACGACCTGGCGCAGACCGACGACCTGCGGGTGCTCGATTTCGACGGCCACCACATCTTCGACCTGTTCCGCTTCAGCGAGCTGGGGCCGCCGATCTACCACGAAGACGCGTAAGGCAGGTCGTCATCCCGGCCCGGTCGGGACGGGCCGGTGCTCCATGACATCTCGGCGCGCGCCAGGTGCGGTTTGGCCGGGTGCCGCGCGTGCCCGCCTCATGTCGCTTGTCGGCAGGCATCTCTGATGCTTTTCTGCTGAGTGCAGAATGACCGGGCTGCCGCCCGGCGCAGCATCAGCGCGGCCGACGGAGGACCGAATGAGGGAGTATTTCGCCGGCTTCGCAACCTTCTTTGCGATGGCGTACATCGCCTTCCTCAACCCGTCGATTCTAAACGGCATGGGAATGCCGTCGGGGGCGGTCTTCCTGGCAACCTGCGTGGTTGCGGCGCTTGCCTCCGCCGTCTCGGGCTGGAAGCTCGGCATTCCGGCCGCGCTGGCATGCGGGATGGGGCTGAACGTTTTTACCGCAAGCTTCGCTGAGCTCAACCATATTCCGTGGCCCGACCTGCTCGTCGTTACCGGTATCGTATCGATCGCAATTTTCCTTGCATCGCTTGGACCGTGGCGCCGCAACCTGATCGCGTCGGTTCCCGACCAGATATTCTATGCTATCAAGGCCGGGGTCGGCGCCATTCTCACGACCGTTGCCGTGACCCAGATCGACAGTTTCGCGAGCCACGGCGGCGGCATCGGCCATCCTCCCGGCCGCGTATGGGCATTTTCGTTGTTCTTCATTGGCCTCGCGGTCATCGTTGGTCTCAAGCTGGCCTATATGTATTCGCAGGATTCCACGGTCGGCCCGCGCTGGCTCAAGACCCTGGAGCTGCTCGATTCCGCGGCGTTCACCATTTCTATCGTCACGGTCATGGCCATCGTGTGGATCTGGGTCTGGCATGGCCATGCGCCGATCATGTCGAGCCCGGAGAAAGCCATCTTCTGGTCCTGGAACGGTACTGGCGTGCTCGCCCAGATCCATCTTTCTACCCTTGAGAGCTGTATCGGCTTCGGTATCGCGGTCCTGTTCATCATAACCCTCGATATCGCCGGAAGTCCGATCGAATATGTCCGCCAGCCGGAAATCGCGCAGTCGATGACCGACGAGCGAATCGCTTCGATCAAGGATCAGAGCCTGAAGATCGATTCGTTCTTCAATATCGTGGCGTCCCTGGCCGGCGTCACGCCGATCACCTACTACGCGGAGAACCATGCCGGATGGAAGGCGGGCGGACGGAGCGGGCGGGCGATGGTCGTCGTCACGATCGGCTTCGCCCTGCTTGCCGTCTTCGGTTTCGTCTCCCTCCTGGAGGGGTGGCCGATCGTCGAGGCCATCCCGCGCATCGCCGCCATGCCGACGGTTTTCTTTGTCGGCCTGCTGGTCGTGGCGGAATCGTTCGTGATGCCGGCGCCACCCGCTACCGCCGGTGCCTCCGGGTCGCGTTCGGGCAGCAGCAGCGACCTGACCCCTGCCCTGACGTTCATACCTGCCGCGACTACCGTTGTTCTGGCGTCGGTGACCCTCTCGCTCGACGTCGCGATCGCTGCCGGCATTCTCAGCTACGTCGTGATCCAGACCTTCCCGAAGAAGGTCGTGCCGAACAAGGCCGAATGGTCCCGGGAGCTCGGGTTTGTCCTGGCCGGGGCCGGGCTGGTGCTGCTGCTCAATTTCGGCAATGCCGTCCAGCGCCGCGCTGCCGCGCCGGCTTGCTCGCCGGCCCCGTCTACACCAGCCGCATCTGTCGCACCGCCGCCGCAATGAACCCCGCGAACAGCGGGTGCGGGGCGAACGGCTTCGACTTCAGTTCCGGATGGTACTGCACGCCCACGAACCACGGATGGCTCGGCAGTTCCACGATCTCCGGCAGCACCCCGTCGGGCGACATGCCGGAGAAGCGCAGGCCGGTCGCTTCCAGCACGTCGCGATAGTGCACGTTCACCTCGTAGCGGTGGCGATGGCGATCCTCGATCACCGCCGCCCCGCCGTATATCTCGCGCACCAGGCTGCCCTCGGCCAGCACCGCCGGAAAGGCGCCGAGCCGCATCGTCCCGCCCAGATCCCCACCCGCGCGCCGGCGTTCGATCTCGTTGCCGCGCGCCCACTCGGTGAGCAGGCCCACGACCGGCGTCGCGCACGGTCCGAACTCGGTGGAGGACGCATCTGCCAGGCCCGCCAGGTTGCGCGCCGCCTCGATCACCGCCATTTGCATGCCGAAGCAGATGCCGAAGAACGGCACGTTGCGTTCGCGGGCGAACCGCACCGCCTCGATCTTGCCGGGCGTGCCGCGTTCGCCGAAGCCGCCGGGAACCAGGATGCCGTGCACACCTTCCAGCCGCTGCACCGTGCCCGGCTGCTCGAACACCTCGCTGTCCATCCAGTCCAGTTTCACCCGCACCCGGTTGGCGATGCCGCCGTGCACCAGCGCCTCGGCAAGCGACTTGTAGCTGTCGAGCAGGTTCGTGTATTTGCCGACCACGGCGATGCGCACCTCGCCTTCCGGCGCGCGCACGATCTCGACGATGCGTTCCCAACGCGACAGGTCGGGGGCGTGGTCGTGCGGCAGGGCGAAGTGGCGCAGCACTTCGCGGTCCATGCCCTCGGCATGGTAGCGCAGCGGCACGGCGTAGATCGTATCCACGTCCAGCGCGGCGATCACCGCTTCCGGGCGGACGTTGCAGAACAGCGCGATCTTGCGCCGCTCGGCCTCCGGGATCGGGCGGTCGCAGCGGCACAGCAGCATCTGCGGCTGGATGCCGACGTTCAGCAGCTCCTTCACCGAATGCTGGGTGGGCTTCGTCTTCAGCTCGCCGGCCGACGGGATGTAGGGCACCAGGGTCAGATGCACGAACATCGACCGTTCCGGACCGAGCTCGTTGCTGAGCTGGCGGATCGCCTCCAGGAACGGCAGGCTTTCGATGTCGCCGACGGTGCCGCCGATCTCCACCAGCACGAAATCGAACGCCTCGGTGCCGGCGACGATGACGTCCTTGATGGCGTCGGTGATGTGCGGGATCACCTGCACGGTGGCGCCGAGGTAGTCGCCGCGGCGCTCGCGCGCGATCACGTCGGCGTAGATGCGTCCGGTGGTGGCGTTGTCGGCGCGGGCGGCATGCACGCCGGTGAAGCGTTCGTAGTGACCGAGGTCGAGGTCGGTCTCCGCCCCGTCGTCGGTGACGAACACCTCGCCGTGCTGGTAGGGGCTCATGGTCCCCGGATCGACGTTCAGATAGGGGTCGAGCTTGCGCAGCCGCACCGTGTAGCCGCGGGCCTGCAACAGCGCGCCGAGCGCCGCCGAGGCGATACCCTTGCCAAGGGAGGACACCACGCCGCCGGTGATGAACACGAACCGGGTCATGGACCGCCGTTGTAGAAAGCCGAATCGGGGCGACGCAAGCCCGGTCTTGCCAGGTCGGCGGTTTCGCTGCCACCGCGGTCGGCCCCGGGGCGCCCGCTGCGGCCGGCCTCGGGCCGGTCCGTCCCGCTCACGGCCGCATCGCGCCGCGATGGCGGCACGGACGCAGCACCAGGGATCGCACGCGCTTCCGCTGTGCGTTGCCATGCGGGCATGGTGCGGCCGTCAGTGCGGGACCGCGGGTGCGGACGGAGCGGGGGGGGCCTGTGGCGCCGACGCCGAAGTGCCGGTGGTGGCGCTGCCCGCCGGAGCGGTACCGGTCGTCGCAGTGCCATCCGCGGAACCACCCGGTGCGGCGGCCCCTGGGGCGCCCCCCTGGGCGGCCCCGTTCGGGCTCGTGGGCACCGGCGCCGGGCTCCCGGTACCGCTGGGCGCGCCCGGCGCCGGCATCACGGGGGCCGGGGCGGCCGGCGGTCCGGACAGGATGCCGGAGCCAGCAGAAGACGCGCCGCGATTGAGCACCGCCATCGTCAGCGACAGGCCCAGGAACACCGCCGCAAGAATCCCGGTCGCACGGGTGAGGAGATTCGCCGTGCCGCGACCGGACATGAACGCGCCCATGCCCTGGGAACTGCCGATGCCGAGGCCGCCGCCCTCGCTGCGCTGGATCAGCACGACGCCGATCAGCGCGATCGCGACGAACACCTGGATCACCATCAGAATCGCCATCATGGGGGGCGGACCATCCTCGCGCGCGGGAAGGCCGGGGGAGCGGTGCCCGCCCGGCCTGACTGCGCAGGCTCTTACCCCCCCGCCGCCGCCCCGGCAATCGCCAGGAAGTCGGTCGCCGCCAGGCTCGCCCCGCCGACCAGCGCCCCGCCCACCTCCGGCAGCGCCAGCAGGGCGCGCGCGTTGGCGGGTTTCACCGACCCGCCGTACAGAATGCGCACCGCCGCCCCCGCGTCGCCGAACTGGCGCACCAACTCGGCGCGAATGAAGGCGTGCATGTCGGCCACCTCGTCCTCGGTCGGCGTCTTGCCAGTGCCGATCGCCCAGACCGGCTCGTAGGCGAGCACGCCCCCCGGCCCATCGGCGAAGCCTTGGGGCAGGCTGCCGGAGAGCTGCCAGCCGACCGCCTCGGTCTCCGATCCGCCGCCGCGCTGGTCGGCCGTCTCGCCGACGCAGACGATCGGGATGAGGCCGGCGGTGACCGCGGCCAGGGTCTTCTCGCGCACGAGCTCGGAGGTCTCGCCGTGGTTCTGCCGGCGCTCGGAATGGCCGAGGATGACCCAGCGCGCCCCGGCGTCGCGCAGCATCGGCGCGGAGATGTCGCCGGTATGGGCGCCCTGCGCGTCCTGGTGGCAGTCCTGCCCGCCGACGGCGATCCCGCTGCCAGCCAGCGCCTCGGCGACGGCAGGGAGCGCGGTGAACGGCGGGCAAACAAGCAGCTCGGCCGCGCCGCCGGCGGCGCCCGCGCGCAGCGCCTGCGCGAGCGCCACCGCCTCGGCGCGCAGCATGTGCATCTTCCAGTTCCCGGCAATCAGCTGGGGCATCGGTGTCCTCCGTCGGCAAGCTCCCAAGGGGAAACCCAAGAAGCCTTGCGCTCACTCTCAGGATATCGGCGGCCAGCATGGCCTACCGCCGCTGCGCCGGGCAACCTGCGCCCATCGCCCGTTTCGGCGGGCCGCCCATGAACCCCGGCCCGCTGGCAAAGCCCGCAGGGCGCCCGTATAGGAAGGCCCGCCGCATCTTCCCCCTTTTGGCCGGATCCGCCCATGCTTGCCGCCTTCCGCCGCGCCCTGGAAACCTGGCCTGTCCGGCTGCTGTTCGGGCTCATGGTGATCGCCTTCGTGGTCTGGGGCGTGGGCGACGTGGTACGCCAGATCGGCACCTCGACCTGGGTCGCCAAGGTCGGCGGACGCACGATCGCGCCAGCGCAGTTCAACGAGGTGTTCGAGCGCGACCTCGCGGTGGCCGAGGAACGTCTGCCGCAGGGCCAGAACGTCACCGCCGCGCTGCGCCGTCAGGTCGCGCAAGCGGCACTTGACCAGGTCATCGCCCAGGCTGCGATCGACGCGGAAATCCGCCGGCTGCGCATCGCCGTGCCGGACACGGCGGTGCGCCAGGCGGTGTTTGCCATGCCGGCGTTCCAGGGTCCGGGGGGGGCGTTCGATCGGACGAAGCTGAACGCCGTGCTCGCCAACAACGGGATTTCCGAGGACCGGTTCCTGGGCATGGTCAGCGGCCAGATCGCCCAGCAGCAGATGGTGGGTGCGCTCACCGCCGGGGTGGCGCCGCCGGCGCTGCTGCTGAACCGCCTGTTCGCCTTCAGCGCCGAGCGGCGCTCCGCCCTGGTGGCGCCGGTGCCGTTCGCCGTCGCGCCCCCTCCGCCGGCGCCGAGCGAGGCGGCGCTGCATCGCTATTACGCCAACCACCCGTGGCTCTACCGCGTCCCCTCCTATCGCAAGATCAAGGCCGTGGTGCTGACCGCGGCGGCCCTGGCGAAGACGATCACCGTCACGCCGGAGGAGCTGCACACCTATTACGACCAGCACGCGGCAAGCTTCGTCACCCCGGAGCGGCGCAGCCTGCAGGTGCTGGTGATGCACGATCCGGCGCGGGCGACGGCGCTGGCGAAGCAATGGCAGGGCGGGGCGGACTGGCCGGTGATGCAGACGGCGGCCAAGGCGGCCGGCGGTACCGCGGTCGAACTGCCGGACACGACCCAGGCCGGCCTGCCCGATCCGGCGCTCGCCAAAGCCGCGTTCGCGGCGGCGCAGGGCACGGTGGTGGGGCCGGTCGCGACCGGGCTCGGCACCGACGTGCTGAAAGTGACGAAGATCGTCCCGGGCGCGGCCAAGAGCTTCGCCGACGTGCAGAACGAGCTTGCCGCACGCGTGCAGGCCGACCGTGCCGCCAGCCGCGTCTATGACGTCGCCAACCGGATCGACAACGTGCTCGGCACCGGCGCCGGGCTGTCGAGACTGCCCAGCGATGCCGGGCTGGTCGGGCTGGAAGGCACGTTGGACGCCGCCGGCACCACCCCGGAGGGCAAGCCGGCGCCGATCCCCGGGCCGGCCGCGCTGCGCCAGGCGATCGTGAAGGACGCCTTCGCCACCGCGCCCGGCCAGCCGCCGGCGCAGTTGACCGAGGTGCCGATCCCCGGCGGCGGCTCCGCCTACTATGCGCTGACGGTGGAGAAGGTAACGCCGCCGACCGAAAAGCCGTTCGATGCGGTGCATGACGCCGTGGCGGCGCAATGGAGCGCGGCACAGCGGCGCAAGGCGGCGGAGCGGATCGCCGCCGGCGTGCTGGTCGCCGTGCAGGGTGGCCAGACCTTCGCCACCGCCGCCGCCGCGGCCGGTCTCGGGGTGCATCCCACCCCGCTCATTGGCCGCGCCGGACCGACCGGCGGCCTGCCGGCCGTCTTGCAGCGGGTGCTGTTCACCCTGAAGCCGAACCAGCCGACCATGGTGCAGACGGCGGATGCGTTCCTGCTGGCCGTGCCGGACCAGATCGTCCGGCCCGATCCGAAACAGGACCCGCAGGGGTATGACGCGCTCCGGACGGTGCTCACGCGCTCGATCGCCGGCGATGTCGCGACCAGCTTCGCCGATGCGCTGCGCACCCGCGCGCAGCCGCGGATCGACCAGTCCGAATTCGACAGTTTCGTCAACAGCGGCCAATAGAACGAGGTCCCCCGATGAACGCCCCGCTTGCCACCGGCTTTGCCGGGTTCCGCGCGGTCCATGACAGCGGACGCGGCGCCCTGGTGACGTGGCGCGGCGTGGCCGATCTGGAAACGCCGGTGGCGGCGTTCCTGAAGCTCGCGCAAGGGCGGCCGAACGCATTCCTGCTGGAAAGCGTGGAGGGCGGCGCTGCGCGCGGGCGCTATTCCGTGATCGGCATGGACCCCGACCTGATCTGGCGCTGCCGCGATGGGCGGGCGGAGGTGAACCGCGACGCCGCGTCCGCCCCGCATGCGTTCGTGGCGGACGACCGCCCGGCGCTGGAGAGCCTGCGCGCGCTGATCGCCGAGACCCGCATGGACGTGCCGCCCGGCCTGCCACCGATGGCCGGCGGCCTGGTCGGCTACCTCGGCTACGACATGGTGCGGCTGATGGAGCGGCTGCCGGCGAAGAACCCCGACCCGATCGGGGTGCCGGACGCGCTGCTGCTGCGCCCCACCCTGTTCGCGATCTTCGACAACGTGAACGACGAGCTGACCCTGGCCGCCCCGGTCTATCCGCGCGAGGGCGTCACCGCCGAGGTGGCCTGGGCGGGCGCCCAGGCGCGGCTCGCGGAGGCGCGCGCGGCGCTGGAACGCCCGCTGCCGCGCCCGGCGCCGCCCGTGTCGCTGCCCGCGCCGCCGGCGCCGGCCTCCACCATGACGCCGGAGGCGTTCATGGCGGCGGCCGGGCGGGCGAAGGAGTACATCGCCGCCGGCGATGCGTTCCAGATCGTGCTGAGCCAGCGCTTCTCCGCCCCGTTCGCGCTGCCGCCGTTCGCGCTGTACCGCGCGCTGCGGCGGATCAATCCAGCACCGTTCCTATTCTACTTGGAGTTCGGCGGCTTCGCGATCGTGGGCTCCAGCCCGGAAATCCTGGTGCGGCTGCGCGACGGGGTGGTGACCCTGCGCCCGCTCGCTGGCACCCGCCGGCGCGGCGCGACCTATGAGGAGGACCAGGCGCTGGAGGCCGAGCTACTGGCCGATCCGAAGGAACGGGCCGAGCACCTGATGTTGCTCGATCTCGGACGCAACGATGTCGGGCGGGTGGCGGAGCTGGGGTCGGTGAAGGTGACGGAGAGCTTCGTCGTCGAGCGCTTCAGCCACGTGATGCACATCAGCTCCAACGTCGAAGGGCGGCTGGAGGCAGGCAAGGACGCGCTGGATGCGCTGGTCGCCGGGTTTCCGGCCGGCACGTTGTCGGGCGCGCCCAAGGTCCGCGCGATGGAGATCATCGAGGAGCTGGAGAGCGTGCGGCGCGGGATCTACGCCGGCTGCATCGGCTATTTCGCCGCCAATGGGACGATGGACACCTGCATCGGGCTGCGCACCGCGCTGGTGAAGGACGGGGTGATGTACGTGCAGGCCGGGGCCGGGATCGTGGCCGATTCCGATCCGGCGTCGGAACAGGAGGAGTGCCGGCAGAAGGCGCGGGCGCTGTTCCGGGCGGCCGAGGAGGCGGTGCGGTTCGCGGCGGGGGAGGGCTGACCCGCGCCCGATGGGAGAGACCGCGGGCCCAGGCGGCTTAAGGCGCGGCTTGCGACACTTGGTGTTCGGCATCGAGCATCGTGGCCTGCCAGTGCAGCTTCCTTCTCGCCCGAACAAGGTGCTCCCCGCCGCCCGTCAGCGGCGCATAACCAAAGCATGCCCAGACCATCGCGACACGCTTCAGGTCCGCCACGAAGTCCGGATGCAGGTCCAGCACGACTCCGGAATTCGCGAAGGCGGCACGGCCTCCGGTCTCGAGGTAACTCTCCGCCGGCAGACCTTCGGCCAGAACGATGTCATGTCGCGGCAACTCGATATGATAGTAGGAGACATCGTCCACCCGGATCTGCCTGATCGTACGATCGTTGATCAGAAGCTGAATCGGGATCAGCACGTTCTCGACGAACACCGCGTGGCCGGGCGAAAGAAGCAGCGCGCGCTCCGGTCGCCCCTGGCCGAATGCGTGCGGCGAGATGCGGATCGGCCAGATCAGCGTCGGGTCCATGTGTCGGCGACAATCCATGCGGCGGTGGCCGATCCACTGAATGGCCTGCTTGCCCCCCGAGACGGTCAGGACCACGTCTCCGACGTCAAGGTGTTCGACGGCCACTGCCCCTCGCTCCGTGGCGATCCGGGTCCCGGCCGCAAAGCACGGCACGGCCGCAGCGGGGGTGATCTCGGCTCCCGAGGCATTGTTCGTTACCACGAGGTCGCTGGTGATGAAATTGCCTGAAAGGTTGAGGTCGACCGACCCGGCGGTGTCGTCCAACGTAAGAACGCCGCCGGCATAGCTTGATCCGGCGACGGTGACGCCGGTTACCTCGATCGTGTCGCCATATGCGAAGCCGTCGATCGTCTGTCCGGCGGCAAGTCCGAGCGTGTCTCCCGCAACGAGCCATGTTGCCCCGGAATCGAACTGGATCGTACTGAAACCGGTGATTCCATCCTGTTCCGTCACGACGTCCGGAACGTTCCCGGTCAGATGGGATATCGTGCCGACACCGCTGCCGGATGCAAGTTCCAGGACGTTGCCGACGGTACCGCTGGCGATAATGCCGCCGTTGAGCGATGCCTCGGTTCCGAGTACCAGCCGCGATGCCGCGGTGCCGAAATAGATCGCGTCGCCCCATCCGAGGACGACGCCTTCACTGTCGCCCTCGCCGATGAACCCGGTATTGATCAGCGTTCCACCGTACATTAGTGCCACACCGAAGCCACCGGCACCGCCGACACCGCCGACAATCGTCCCGGTGTTGGTTAGGCTGCCGCCGAAGAGATCGACGCCGTCACCACCGGCGCCGCCACCGACGCCAGGAGAACCACCGGCCCCGCCTGTAATCGTCCCGACGTTGGTCAGGCTGCCGCCGAACGCAACAACACCGGCGCCACCATTGCCAGGAGGTAGACGAAGAAGGGTGCCGGAATCAGCTGTCTCAGGCGGCGGATACCCCTCGCCGGCTCCGCCAATGATCGCTCCGGTGTTGGTGAGGCTGCCATCCGTCATATAGATGCCGGAACTCGCCTGAGCTGCGGCGACCTCGCCTGCGCCACCGTAGATCGTGCCCTCATTGGTCAGACTGCCGGTGCCGAGATAGACACCGAGACCCACGACATCTGTGGGGCCGACGCTGACCGTGTCCGCGCCGCCGGCAATGGTGCCCTGGTTCAGGACATAGCCTGAAGCAACGTCGGCAAAGAGGCCGACCGCACCATCGCCGGTCGGCGCGATATCGCCGGTGGACGTGACGGTCAGGGGATTTGGATAGCTACCGCTTCCCAGCGTGACGCCAGACGTGACGGTCGCGGTGATCGTGCTGCCGGTCATGCCTATCGTCCGACGCTCAGTGTGAGGCGGGATCTCGCGGTGTTCTGCGGGTTGCCAGGCAACCTGTTCGCCCCAGCACGCCAAGCCCGGAGGCGCCAATTGTCTGCGTTCCGATGCAAACTGTCAAATGGGTAGCCAAGCAGCACCGGGAAATCCGGGCGGCAGCAGGGTCGTTCCGGGATCATGTTCGTTATATGCACCGATCCGGGGCCGTGGCCGGCGCGGCGGTCGATCAGCTTCGCCTACCCCGATCCATGGCGGCTTGTCAGCCCCTGCGCGCCAGCCGCACCAGCTCCGCCCTCACCCCCTCCGACCCCTCTACCGGCGCACCCCACGCCACCCGCGCGACCCGCTCCCCCGCGGCCAGGTCGCACCCATCGACGTCCACCGCTACCATCCGCCACGCCCCCGGGCGATCCACGATCCGCGCCAGCGCGTTCGCATGGTCTCGGTTGCAGTGCTCCATGATCGACTCCGCCGCCGCCGCGACCGCTGCGACCGCCGCCGGATCGGGCCGCAAATCCGCCGCCCGCAGGCGCGCCGCGCGGGCGAAGCCGCCGACGAACAGCCCGCCCTCCGGCCGGATGCGCCACAGGTGGAAATCGGCGAAGCCGGCATACATCGCCGCATAGGGATGCACCGCCAGGTAGCGCGCCGTTAGCGCCGGGTCGTCCACGATCGCGGCGAGGCCCGTCACCGTCACCCGTGGCGCGGTCTGTGGATTGGTCTCCGCCGCCGCGCCGACGACCAGCAGCGCGCAGCGCGGCTCGGCACGCAGGTGGCGCGTGTGCGCCGCCAGGTCCGACAGCAGCAGCAGCAAGGACAGATCGGGCGCGGTCGCCGGCGTCACCAGGGACGCGAACGGCTGGCCGTCGGTCGCGCTGGCGAGCGACGCCACCCGCGCCGCGCGCAGCAACCGCCGCGCCGCCAGCGCCGGCGAAGGCTCGGGGTGGTCCGCGGTCGCCTCTGCCGTCATACTGTCCTCCACATGCCGGGCCCCCCCTGATCCTCCGGCCCGCGCCGCCCCACCTGAGCCGACACGGCCCCCCAAGCGGAACCCCCCCGCCGATGAAACAGACCATCGCCCTCGTCGATGACGACCGCAATATCCTGACCTCTGTCGCCATGACCCTGGAGCAGGAAGGCTTCCAGGTCCGCACCTACACGGACGGCGAAAGCGCCCTGCAAGGCCTGACGTCCCGCCCTGCCGACCTCGCGGTGCTCGACATCAAAATGCCACGCATGGACGGGATGGAGCTGCTGCAACGGCTGCGCGCCCGCAGCGCCATGCCGGTGATCTTCCTCACCTCCAAGGACGAGGAGGTCGATGAACTCATGGGCCTGCGCCTCGGCGCCGATGACTATATCCGCAAGCCCTTCAGTCAGCGCCTGCTGCTGGAGCGTATCCGCGCCCTGCTGCGCCGCAACGAGGCCTCGCGCGCGGAAGGGTCCGGCGCCGCCCCGGGCGGGATCATGGTGCGCGGTGATCTGTCGCTCGACGAGACCAAGCACCAGTGCCTGTGGAAGGGCGAGGACATCCAGCTCACCGTCACCGAATTCCTGCTGGTGAAGGCGCTGGCCGCGCGTCCGGGGATGGTGAAAAGCCGCGACCAGCTCATCGATGCGGCCTACGGCGAGAACATCTACGTCGACGACCGCACGATCGACAGCCACATCAAGCGCGTGCGCAAGAAGTTCCGCGCCACCGACGATACGTTCGACCATATCGAGACGCTCTACGGCATCGGCTACCGCTACAAGGAGCACTGAGATCGCCACAGGTGCGGTGACCGCGCGCGGCACGTCTCCCGCCACCATCGCGGGGGCGTGAGATGCGCATCGCCCCCGAAACCGGCCCTGGCAAGGACGGCGCCCCGGCGCCGATGTCGCGCCCGGACGCCAGGCGGGCGGCGCTCCGGCCGCGCTGGGTCTCCCCGCTCATGCGCCGGGTGCTGCTCGTCAACGCCGTGCCGCTGGCGCTGCTGCTGGCGGCGCTGCTCTATCTGGACCAGTACCAGAACGGCCTGCTGGAAGGCGAAGTCCTCGCGCTGCGCGAACAGGCGCGGGTATACGCCGGGGCGTTGGCGCAGAGCGCGGTGCGGGTGGACGGCAAGCAGGTCACCTTGATCCCCGACCTCGCGCGCCCGCTGCTCTGGCGGCTGACCGAACCGACGCCCGACGCGCAGGCGAGGCTCTATGGCCCGGACGGCACGGTGATTGCCGATTCGGCGCTGGGTCTGACCGGTACCGGCTCCGCCGCGCGCGAGCACCTGCCGCCCGGGACGCAGCGGGGCTGGCTGCTCGGCGCGATCGACTGGCTGTACGACAAGGCGCAGGCCCTGCTGCCGCATCCCTCGCCCGGCGAGATCGACCTGGAACGCGGCGGGGCCGGCGCCGAATGGCAGCCGAACGTGAAGACCGAGCTCAAGATCTCCTCCGACCATTCGCGCGAGATGCCGCCCTATATCCGCCGCACGGAGGACAACCGTCTGCTCGTCACCGTCGCCGAGCCGGTGCAGCGGGACCGCCAGACCGTCGGGATCATCCTGCTCACGCGGGAGGCGCGGGAGGTCGATGCCGCGTTGTTCGCGATCCGCATGTCGATCCTGGGACTGTTCGGCCTGGCGCTGGTGCTGACGGTGCTGCTCTCGTGGTACCTCTCGCTCACGCTGACCCGCCCGATCCTGCGGCTGACCGCGGCGGCGGCGGAAATGCGCGAGGGCGAGGGCCGCACCGGCAGCGTGCCGCGCTCCTTGCTCGTGCGTCGCGACGAGATCGGCACGCTCGCCGTGGCGCTGGCCGATTCCGCAGTGGCGCT
>Ga0307374_10005294_pt1 | contig 20920 bp, 17 predicted proteins | sample OX3MG_FD_202532 | JGI IMG/M metagenome (GOLD analysis project Ga0307374, IMG submission 202532) | Soil microbial communities from Risofladan, Vaasa, Finland - OX-3 | ecosystem: Environmental > Terrestrial > Soil > Coastal area > Acid sulfate soil | place: Finland: Risofladan, Vaasa | collected...
TTCGAGCGTCCCGGACTGCTCGCCCGCGGACACGAGCATCGCTTCTTCCACACTCACCCAGTGTTCGATTGCGTGGGCAAGGGATTCGCCGTTTCGCATCGCCACCGCCCAAGCCGTGAGGGCAACGGTCTGCGGGTGGGACTTGCCGCCCGAGGCGATGCGCCGGTCGCGCAACGTCTCAAGGGCCGAAAGGAGCTGCACGCCGTTGCCGATCAGCTTGGCGAGCTTGGCCCAGAGCCTGCGGCGCGCTGCGGAGTCGAGCCGAAAGAGCACGCGCGCCGCGCGAAGCTCGAGCGCACGCCAGTCGAAATCCAACCTGCCCAGGGCGAGCGCGCGCTTAGCCACGGGCGCCTACCCCCCAGTCGAGCGGCCCGACGATCTCCTCGGCCTGGAAGGGGTCGATCTCGCCCGAGGCAATCTTGGCGATCGCGTCTTCGAGCATCGTCACGCCGCCCTGGTTACCCCGCCAGAGGGCGAGCGCCTTGTCCCGTTCGTCGCGCTTCCAATGCGCCATGAGCTCAGGCTCGGCCACCATGGCCTCGGCAACCACCGTGCGCCCCGCCGTGCCCGAGCCGCGGCAGTGCTCGCAGCCCTCGCCCCGCACATTCACGCGATCGAGCGCAAGCACGCCGAGCACGCGCCGCACGTCCTCCTCGCTGTAGTTCTTGAGTGCCTCGCGAAGGGGGCGTTTGCAGTGCGCGCACAGAACCTTCACGAGGCGCTGGCAGACCAATCCCGTAATCACCGTCGGGTCGGTCGCAAGCTGCACCGGAACGCCCAGATCGATCAGGCGGTCGAGGATCGCGAAAGCACTCGTCGCGTGCACCGTGCTCCAGACCTGGTGCCCGGTCATGGAGGCCTGCACGGCAAGGCGCGCTGAAGGGGTGTCGCGCACCTCGCCGATCATGATGATGTCGGGATCAAGGCGCATCGAGGCCTTGATCGCGAGCTGGAAGGCACGCGATCGCGCCTCCTCCTCCTCGGCATTCGTCACGGGGGTCTGCACGGCCTCCCCAATCGGGTATTCGGGCGGATCCTCGACGGTGATGACGTTGCGTCGCCCCTGCATCTCGCGAATGAGACCGGCAAGGAGCCGCTGCAGCGTCGTGGACTTGCCCGAGCCCGTGGGCCCGCCGATCACGTTGATGCCGCTTGGGCGGCGCGCCATGAGCTCGAGCGCCGCGCGCTGCTGCGCACCGTACCCCAGCCCCGCGAGCCCCTCGCCCCCGACCGCGTCGTTGTAAAGGAGCCGCAGCACCATGACGTGGCCCCCGACCTGCGGGCTCGTGGCAATGCGGATGCCGTCCAGTCCCGGCGGGAGCTTCGCGCGCTCGGAAATGCGCGCGTCCTGCCGTGAGAGCGTCTCGAAGGTCGCGTCCGACACATCCGTCATCGCCTGATAGATCGTCGTGCACAGCTGCGCGCCGTACTCGTAAGACCACTCCTCGATGAATTCGAGGTCGTTGTGAATGCGAAAGTACAGCCGCGCGGCGCGCTCGCGGGCGACGCGCAGGTGGATGTCGGAGGCTCGCAAGGCGACCGCGCGCTGAAAGACCGCGAGCGCCGCCGCCTGCATCTCGGAGACGCTTGCGACACTTGCCCGGCGCGCCTCGCGGTAGACCTGTGCAATCTCCGACATCTCGACCGGCTGCACCTGGTGTTTTCGCCCCAGGCGATCAAGGCGCATCCTGAAGGCGCGCACATTCACGTTGAACAGGTGCGACTTGGCGATGAGCAGCCGCCCGTCATCGAGATAACACAGCACCTCGCGTAGCGCTGGATCGACGTGGAACTCGCCCGCTTCGGCCGTGAGGGGCCGAGCTTGCTGCGGCGTGACGTCGGACCCTGTCATGACGCGCGTGGGCTCCCTTAGCGTGGGGCCGCGAGCAGCGTGGAGGCGGCGTAGGGCACCGCGCCCCGTGATGTGCTTGACGGCGGGGGCTCGCGTCCGAAACCGAGGCGCACGCGCTCGGCGCCGCGCGCGAGTTCCACCACGTCCACGTCGATGTGCGCGACGCGCCATCCCCCGGGAAGCGATTCGCCCTCGCCCACGGTCTGTACGACCCCGCTCGCCCAGGCGAGCGTCGCTTGCAAGTGCCGGCCCAGGCCGTCGATGCCGCGCACCACGGGAAGCGCGGAACCATAGCCGCCTTCGGCCCCCGCCGCGCCCGAGGCGAGATCGCGTTGCTTGGCCGCGATGTTCGCTTGCAACTCCACCTCTTTCAGCTGCGCCGACAGAAGCGCGATGCGCTCGTTGATGGCAAGAAGTTCCTCGGCGATCGAACGATCGTTCGACGCGTCGGCTGCACCCGTGGGGTCGGCTTCCCGGCCTGTGGCGGAATGTCTGGCCGCCGTGCGCACGGAGGCGGCTGCCGGGGCCGCGTGGCCGGCGTGGTCCCCGGCGCGCGCAAGACCCGCCGTGAGCACCGCCGCGGCAAGGAGCGCGGTGAGCGTGAGCGCCGCCCTACGGTTGGCGCACATACTGGTTACCCTGCAGATCCCAATCGATCAGTCCGTCCCTGAAGTGGGCGACGATGCGCTTCACGCGGAAAGCCGGCCCAGCCAATTCGCCCACGACCACTGCGGGCGAAAGCACCGTGTGCGCGACCTGCCAGTCGAGCGCCTTCCAGTGCGCAATGGCCTTGGGCTTCGCCGGGGCGTTTCCCGGCAACGCGGGCGGTGCGCTCGCCTCGGCGAGCGTGAAGGCGAGGCCCGCGCGCTGCGCGGTGTTAAAGAGCTCCAACCTGCGGCGCGTTTCATCGGGCGCCGGTTCGTCTTCGCCCGGTGAAAGCGAAAGGGGCACAGCGAGGCTCGCCCGCGTCCCATTCTGGTTCACCGACGCCTGGGGCTCGAGCGCGGTGAGCTCCCCGATCCAGCCGCCCGGGCTCTTCTCCCAGACGAGCGTGAGCGCGCCCCCCGAGCACTGGGCGCTCGCCGGCCGCCAGCCCCCTGGCCAGAGGGCCGTAACGCGTCCGATCGCCGTGAGGCACTCGCGGGCGAACGCGCTCGCGCGCGGTGCGCTCGTCCACGGGTCACGCGACACCACCGGCGTGCTCGCCGCGCGGGCCTCGCCTGCCGTGGCGAGCGCGGCTTGCAGTGCCAGTTGCTCGGCTTTGTGTTGCTGCCAGCTCCTGTAGCCGTAGGTCGAGCCGAGCACGAGCACCGCGGCGAGCGCGACCGGGGCGTAGCGTTTCGCCGCCGAGCGCCTAATCGGGGCAAGCGCCCACCAGCTCCGGTATTGGCTGCGCGCGTCGTGCGCGGGCAGGAACGACTCGAAGTTTCGCTCGCGAGCGCTTGTCACGCCCCAGTGCTCGGGCGCGAACACGTGCGCCCAGTCGGACACCGACAGGTCGGAAAGAAGGCGCGAGCGCACCTCGTCTTCACCCGCGAGGAAATCGCCGTCCGGGGCGATGATGCCGTCGCGCTGCGCGCAATAGAGCCACTTGCCGCCGGTCACTTCGGCCGCGGCGAGAAAGTCCCCGCTCGCGGTCTCGAGCTCGATCGTCTTCGAGACGATCGCGGCGGCCGAGTACAGACCCGCCTTCAGCCCCTCGGCGGCTGCGCCCATGCCGGCCTGCACGAGACCGGATTCGGCGATGCGCCACACGGCAAGATCGAAGCCCTGCTCGGAGGCGATTCGTTCGGCCGCTTTGCGCCGCTCCTTGGGCGCGCCCGCGAGCGGCTGCCAGAAAAGCCCCGCAACAAAAACACGGCCCCGCCCGAGTTCGAAGACTTGCGGCGTCACGGCCGACCTACCCCTGCACCACAAAGGGCTGAATGAGGATGACGAGCACGCTGTGCTCGCGATTGCCGTTCACGCCGCCACCGCCCGCCACGTTGTCAGGCGACCCAGGCCCTTGCTTGGTGGCGTTCAGGCTCGTTTGCTCGAACCCGGTGAGCACGAGCGTGTCGCCTGAGTCGAGGAGCACCCGCTGCATGAAGTCGCGCGTGTCCACATTCGGAGTCTGGATCGACGAGCCCCCCGAGCTCACCGTGTCGATCGAAACGAGCGACGAGAGATCGATCGTGAACTGAAGAAGGAGCCGCCGCCGTCCGAGCACGTGCGGCACGACGTTCAGCGCAAAACCCGTATTCACCACACCCGGGGTGAGCGTCGAAGTGGAGCCCACGTTCGCCGTTACCGTGGTGCTGGATGAGGCAAGGTAGGAGTTCTGGTGACCCACCTGAAAGGGCGCCGTCTGGTTGTTAAGCGTCGTCACCGAGGCCGAAGTGACCTGGGAGACACGCCCTTGGGTGGACAACGCCGCGATGAGCGCCCCGGATCCCTGCCAGGACTTGATGTCGGAATTAGTCGCCGAGCCCGCGGTGCCGAGGATCTTGAGCGCCATGTTCGAGGCGCTCGGGTCGGTCGCAAAGGCGTTGGAGAACGTCCAGCCGAAGTTCCCCGAGAGCGCTTGGTAGACCAGATTCCAGTTGATGCCGTACTGGTCGGTGCGCGTGAGCTCCACCGAGAGCACGCGTACGTTCACGATCACCTGGCGCGTGAGCATGCGGTCCTGCGCCCGCACGAACTGACCGACCGCGTCGAGCACTTGCGGGGTGTCGGTTACGGTCAACGTCCCGGTCGCCGGGGTCACGGCCACCTTGCCCTCGGGGCTGAGCATGCTCTTGACGGAGTCGTCGACCGCCTTCCAGACCGAGAGACCGGAGAACGACACGCCCGCCTGCTGCGTGCTCGTGGTGGCCGAGGAGGTGGTGCCGGCCGAGGCGCCACCCGTTGCGGCGCCCGCCCCCGCCGAGGCACCGCCCGCGCCCGAAGCGCCTGCGCCACTCGCGTTGCCGCTCGTATTGCCGATCGTGTTGGTGAGGCTCATGTCCCCGGGAAGCGCGGCAAGCGTCCAGGTGCGCGTGGCGAACCGGTACAGCCGGATGCGCTTCGCGCCCAGCCACTGCCAGGACACCCCGAAGCGCGCGGCCGCCACGTCGAGGAGGCCCGAGAGCGGCCCGGCGTAGCTGATCGCGATCGGAGTAAGTCCGCGTGCGAGCTGCCCGATTGCGGCCGGAGGAAGCGGCGCGCCGTCAATCGGCGGAACGACCGGCGCGCCGGCACCGCGCGCGGGACCCGGTTGTCCCTGGGTTGAATCGACATCCGGAGCGACGATGACCGGGATACCGGTGAGAAGCGTGATGCGCTGCGCAAGCTCCTGGATCGAGTAGAACTCCCGGTTCACGGTGATCGAGAGCCTGGCGAGCGGGTTCTCGGGCTTCTCTTCGATCGTGCGAACGGGCAGATAGATGCCGCGCTCGTGGCTCGCGAGGGCCCGCGCACGCCGGCCGGGCTTCGCCTGGATCTGCGCGAGCGCCGCGAGCGAGCGCTCCTTCGCCGTCTCGACCCCGCGCTCGTTTGGCGCAATGAGCTGCGTGGAGCAGCCCCCGATCGCGATCGCTGCCGCGGCCATGAGGCACGAATGGATGCGCACTCTATTCATCGCCGTCTCCGGTGATCCGCAGCACGCGATTGCCCCCATAGAAGATCGGATGCAGGCGCGCGCCGTTCTCATCGAGCGAGCGCACGACCTCGGTTACCGCGTGCTCGAACGTGCCCGTGAGGCTCGCATCGAGCCTCGCCTGCAGTTCCGGGGCCTGCCAGATGAGCCGCCAGCCCGAGCGTGCGCCCCAGCGGCGGAAGGTTTCGGAGAGCTTCTCGCCCGTTCTCACCCTCCACGGGGTCCCTTCGGAAGCAGGTTGTGCGAGCTCGTTTGCCGCTGCCGTGCGCGTCGCCGCGGCGACGCCGCTGGGCTGCCCGGTGAGTCTCTCCGGCATCGGCTTCGCGACGGGCTCGGCCTGGGCGCGCGGACCGAGTGGTTCCGGACCGGCGAGCTCCTGCGCGATCGCCTCCTCGGTAGCGCGAGCCGCCCGGTAGGTGAGAAGCCCCGGAAAGCGCGCGGTATCGAGCCCGTGCGCGCCGAGCTGGACGAGGCGGTTCTTGAGCGCCGCGGCCTGCGCGGGATCGGCCGGCAACGCGAGCGCGAAGTCCTCGTCCTCGGCGACGGTGAGTACGCGCGCTCGGGCGTTGTAGCGGTAATAAAAGCCCGCGACCTGCGCGAGCTGCTCGATGAGCCCCGGCAGGTGCCCCTCGAGGTTCACCGCAGCAACGGGCCGGCGCAGCCCCTCGGGCATGGCCGCTCCGGCATAGGTGAGGCCGATCCCCGAGCCGCTTGCACCGAGCACGAGCCGCAACGCCTCGAACGCGCTTGCACGAGCCACCGACACGGGACCCACGGCGAGATCGGGCAGCGGGTCGGATACGCCCACCGGGCGCGCTGAGAGGATGGGCAGCGGAGCCGGTTCGCCGGAGGCCCTCTGAGGTGCGTTGGCCGTCGCTACGGTCGCGGCGGTCGCGAGCGCAAGCGCTGCGCACACCTGAATGAACACCGCGCAACGCATCGGAACAGTCCCCCCGCTTGGCAAGAGCAACGCGGCTCATTATTCGGAAGGGAACCTGTCCGTTGTTGGCAAGTGCGAGGCTTCATTCGCGAGCTTTCGGCAAGCCACGTTGCGGGAACCGGCCCCGCGCGTAGACTTCAATCCATGCACAGTGCCGACATCGACAACCATTCGAGCCGCGCGATGGCCGTGGTCTTCGCCGCCGCGGCGGCCGGAGCGCTCCTCTACCTCGGGTGGTTCGCGGCCACCGACTGGAGGGCGGGCGCGGAGCTGCACTCGGCCGAGGCGAAGGCGTATGCGCGCCGCGCCTGCCGGGCGATCCCCGGCTGCGAGCGGCTTACGCTTTCCCCTGGCTACGACTGGCGCCATGGCGAGCGGCACGTGCTCTACCGGATCGAGGTGGGCGTGCACGGCGGGTTCGACCAGAGCCGCACGCTCGGGATCCTGCGCGCTTCGCCCGAGCGAGCGCGCCATACGTGGCTTGGCTGGGCGCTTCGGGCAAAGCCCGTGCTCGAGACTGGTTACATCGCCGGGGGCGCTCGCCCAAGGGGCGCACGATGAGTGAGCATCGCTGGCAAGCTGCCCGCGCGGTGGCCGAAACAGCCGGCGACGGCGTGTTCGGCGTACATTTCACCGGGGTGCTCTTCGGACTGCTCCTTGGCGTGGCGCCCGCCTTCATCGCGAACCTCGCGCTCGGCGTGGGCTTCAGCGCCCCGCTCGATGATTTGGTCGGCCCGGCCTCGCTGCGGTGGTTCCTGATCGTCGCCGCGGTTGCGGTTGCGCTAACGGTCTACGGGGCCTTGGCGAGGCGCCCGGTGTGGGCGGCCTCGCGCGTGAGCGAGTTCGAGATGGCGCTTCCCTCGTGCGAAGGGGCGCTCATTTTCTGGCTGTGGTTGCACGGGGCCTACGCGCTTCTGTGGCCCGCGGCGGCTTTCGCGCTGTTTTACATGTTCGCGCGCGCCGCGCGCTGGAACGTGACCGAAATCGCCGGCCCGGAATTTGTGTCGTCCGCGCAGGCGAAAGCCCCCGTCGGCACGCAGCCCTCCAGCCCCGGCGCGGGCGCCGCGCCCTCCCCGGCCGAGCAGTTTCCAGCGGTTCGCTCGGCGCGGACCTTCGCCGACGTGCTCGGCATGGAGCGCGAAAAGCGCGCACTCCTCGAATTCGCGGGCGAAGCCGAAGCCGGGCGCAAGAACGGGGCGCTCCTCTTTGGCCCGCCGGGGGCGGGCAAAACCTATCTCGTCTCAGCGCTTGCCGGGGAACTCAAACTACCGCTTTGCACCACGAGCGTTGCGCACTTTGCATCGAAGTGGGTGAACCAGAGCACCGAGAACGTCGCCCGCGCCTTCGCCGCGGCGCGTGCCCAATCCCCCTGCCTGCTCTTTCTGGACGAGATCGACGCGGTGATGCCCGAGCGTGGCGCGATGGGCGCGGACGCCGAAGGCCCGCGGATCGTCGCGACGCTCCTCACCGAGCTCACCGCGATCCGAGAGCTCAAAGTCCCCGTGATCGTGCTCGCGGCGACGAACTTCCCCGAGCGGCTCGATGCGGCCGGCAAACGCGAGGGGCGCTTCGACGTGAAGATCGAAATCGGCCTTCCGGATAACGCCACGCGCCGCGCGCTGCTCGCCGCGGGGCTCGGTGAGAAAAACCCTGGGCGCATCCGGCCGGGGACGCTCGAGATGGGCGCGCGCCATTTCGCCGGGTTTTCCGTTGCGCGGCTGCAGGCGATCGCCTCGCGCGCGCGCAAGTGGCTCGATGCCGAGCGCGATCCGAGCAAGATGATCGGCTTCACGGTTCTCCTGCAAGCGCTTCGGCAAGTGCAGGGCCTGAACCTCGCGAGCCGCTACGAGGCCGTGCCGGGGCTCGGGACTCTCGTTCTCGGGGGCGAGACACGCGAGGAGATCGAACGCCTGGCCGAGCAGATGCGAGACATCGAGCACACCGAGCGCTCGACCGGGATGAGCGAGCTCGAGCACACCGAGCGCCCGACCGGGAAGGTGCCCCTGGGCGCAGTCTTCTACGGGCCGCCCGGCACGGGCAAAACGCTCACCGCCAAGGCGCTCGCGAAGGCCTCGGGCTGGGCGTTCATCGCGACCACGGGCCACGATCTGGTCAAAAACGACCAGGCGATGGACGAGCTCATCGCGCGCGCATCCGATGAGCGCCCGGTGATCGTGTTCATCGACGAGGCGGACGATATTCTCGGCAACCGCGCGATGTCGCCTCACGTGAAGATGTCCACGAACAAGCTCTTTACGCTGATCGACGGCGAGCGCGGGCGCATCCCCGATGTCTTCTACATCGCCGCGACCAACCACCCGGAGGCGCTCGACGAGGCCGCCGTTCGGCGCTTCCCGAAGAAGATCGAGTTCGCGCTGCCGGGCGCGCGCGAGATCGAGCGCTACGTGCGCGAGTGGATGGACCGGATGGCCGTGCGCTATGCGCCCGAGTTCACGGCGGCGCAGGCCGCGCGCATCCTCGCCGGGCGCTCGGTGGCCGATTGCGGGGAAGCGCTCCAGGAGGCGGTCAACATCGCGGTCGCGGAGCGCCGGGCGCTTCGCCCCGGGGACCTCGCACGGGCAGTGCGCAGCCTGTCCTTCTCCGAGTGAGCTCAGGCCGCCAGGCGCGGCCTCGGTTAGGCGCTTGCGCCGCGAGCGCACGCGGCGAGCGGTGGCTGCGGCGGCGGAGGTCAAGCGGACCGACGCCGCAGGCATACGCGACGCGGGCCAGGTGACTGTACACGAACATGCACATGGCGAGGCCGTTGCTGGGCAGAGTGGTTGGACTACGGTTTCTTGTCGATCACCTTATGCGTATCGACGTGCCTGAGAATCGCCAGGTCTCCGTCGACCTCGAAAGACATCTTGTGCGAATGATTCGTGGTGACATGGACGACCTACACCCTGGGGTTGCGAAATCCCCCGAGCGGCGCGAATCGACGGCTATTCGGGATATGCTCATTGATGAGATCCCTTATCGCCTCGTCCGTCTCGCGTTGCAGTTCCTGAGACAGTCCCTTATAGGCTTTTTGAAACCGCTCCGTCCATTGAACGCGACGGATTCGGTTCGGTTGGACCACTACTTCTTGAGGTCTGCCAGCAGCTTTTCGATTTCTTCCACTGGATAGATTGGTCCGACCTGACCCGCGGCCATCTGCACGTCGGCGTCGTGTTCAGCAAGCGCCCATTTGACCTCGTTTACTGCTTCATAGTCAGCATGATCACCGCAGGGAGTGCGAGCTTCGGATGGCTGCGCATGGCCGCGAGGATGTCGAAGCCGTTCCCGTCTGGCAGCATCACATCGAGCAGCACGAGATCGGGCAATTCGCGCGCCCGCAGATCCTCGATGAGCTCCGCGCAGCCGCGCGCGACGCGCACCCGGTGCCCGGCCATCGTGACCCGCAGGTCCGCGAGCGCGAGCTGATCGGGGTCGTCCTCGACGATTCGCACCGTGGTCCCGGCCGCGCCCTTGCCGAGCGCCGTGCGGTTCGCGAGCCGCTCCGGCAACAGAAACACCCCCCTCGCGCTCGAGCGCAAGCCTCGCGACGCGGGCTCCGGCCTCGAGCGCCGCCAAATCTTCCGGGTCGTGCTCCGCGCCTAGTTCGATCTTCAAGCGCAGTGCGGTGCGAAAGTCGAGGTCCTGTGTCGCATCGGCGCTCGCCGAGCACACGCACCCGAGCTCCTCGAGCTCCGCGAGCCAGTCGAAGATGAGGTAATCGGGAAACCGGCGAAGCGCGCCACGGATCACCTCCGAGTGCGTGTCCGCGCCGATGAGGCGCAGCAGCCTCTTGTAAGCCGACGGAATCGCGGCGTCCTCGGAAAGCGCCGCCTCACCGGCCAAGGTCCGCCGATAAACACGATCCTCAATCCAAGGCCTTGACTCGGCAGACAAGGAACCTTCGTCCGCAGCCATCGGGCGGTAGGCCCGGATCACTCCAGGTTCGCGGCGCATCGGCATTCATGAGGGAGTTCTCGCGCTGGGGTTCTTCGCCAATTCCGGCGCGTAGTCTATCTGCACTGCCGCCGCTCGATTTTACGCTGCGCGCGCCTCGGGGTACTTACGCTCAAGGCCCGCCTCCCACACGAAGCGACTCACCGGCGCTCGCGCCGAGCCGGACAGCACCAGCTCGATTTTTGCGCGCGTCATCGCGACGTACAGCAGGCGGCGCTCCTCTTCGAGGGCGCTCTTCTCGTCGGGGATCACTTTTTCCTCGACGGCGACGATCCACACCCGCTCCCACTCCAGACCCTTCGCGCCGTGCATCGTGGCGAGCACCACCGCGCCTTGCTCACCGGCTCGCGCGCGGCGCCGATTCTTCAGTTCCGCCGCGCGCCGCCCAAGGGGCGCGGCGATCGAACCAAAGACCGCCTCGGCCAGGCCGATCGTCGCTGCCTGGCGATCGCTTGCGGCCCGCTCGCGCATCCAGGCGGCGATGCCTGCGATGGCAAGTACGTCTTTGCCGCGACGCGCGACCGTGCGCCAGGCCTCCAGCCGCCTGCCGAAGTCCCACCACGCCTCGAGCGATGGGCGCTCGATCGGAAGTGCCTCGAGCTCCGCTCGGCGTGCTCCGACTAGGCGCTCGCCGATCGCGCGGTGTAGGAGCTGGAGATCGTGCTCGGGCACCCGCGCCCAGGTGAGCGCGTGGTCAAGCCCCGCCGCGCCCGCGCCCGCGGCGAGGCTCATGATGTCGGCGAACACGGACACCTCCGGCCGATCGAAGAGCGAGCGCGACCCGGTACGCACGTAGGGCACGCCCCGTACCGCGAGCGCCGCCTCGGCCCAGTCAAGTCGGCGGTTCGTGCGCGCAAGGACCGCAATCCCGGTTACGCCACCCGAGCGCTGCGCGGCACACCAGTCGGCGGCCGCCGCGCCTTCGCGCTCGGAGTCCTCCAACTGAAGAAGGCGCACCGTGCCGCCGACGCCCCGCGCGGCGCGAAGGTGCTTGGGCAAGCGCCCGATGTTGTGCCGAATGAGCCGGTCGGCGCAGGCGAGGATCTCGGCGTTCGAGCGGAAGTTCATGCCGAGCACAATTCGCTGCGCGTTCGTCTCACGGGCAAAGCGCTCCATGCCGGCGTGACCCATCGCGGCGCGAAACCCGTAGATCGACTGGTCATCGTCGCCGACCGCGGTCACGTACGTGCCCGCCTTCGCATGCAGCGCAATCCACTCGTACTGAAGAGCGTCGGTGTCCTGGAACTCGTCCACCAGCATGTGCGTGACGGGGTAAGGTTTCAGGCTGCCTTCGCGCATGCCGCGCACCGCGGCGAGCACGAGATCCTGGAAGTCGATCTTTGCGTTGCGCCGCAGCACGTCCTCGTAGGCGGCGAGCAGGCGCTTTGCTTGGGCAGCGTGCGCGGGCGGCGGCTCAAGGCCCGCTTTCGCGGCTTCGACGAGTTTCAGCGCGTGCTCGGGCTCGATCCCCGAAAGCCCGGCCAGGTCGATCGCGCGCGAAAGGTAGGCCGCCCGGTCGCCTTCTGTGGCGATCTGCGCCCTCGGATGATCGCACGCTGCCGCGGTGCTCATTGCCCCGAAGATCGCCGCGCCGAACCCGGACCTGCCTGGCACCGGCCGCGGCTGCAGAAAACACAGGCTGTGAAACGTGCCCACCAGCAGCCGCGGCCGAGCCTCCTTGGGCGCGACGGCGGCGATCCTTGCACGGATCTCGAGGGCCGCCTCGCGCGTGAAGGTCACGGCGAGCAGCGTTTCTCCAGCGCCAAGCAAGTGCGCGGCCTTGGCCGCGAGCATGCGCGTCTTGCCCGAGCCCGGGCAGGCGCTCGCAAGGCACGATCCCCTGGCAAGGGCCGCTTCGCGCTGCTCGTCGTTCAGATCGGCGAGCGCATCGCTCATGCCTTGGCGGCGAGCCGGGAAAGCCAGCCGGTCAGGCCGCGAGAGCCGCCTCGCGGCTGTCCTGCGCGGCGGGCTCGGCGCGCTCGGGCGCCGGGAGTCCCGGCGCCGCCTCGGACTGCGTAGGCGCTGCACCCGCCTGATCCCTCATGCGGCGGTACAGGTTGCGGGTCGTGGCCGCCGCGAACGCGAAGAGCGGCCGCACAACCTTCTTGGAGCGCAGCATCTGGTCGTTGCGATCCGAAACCGATCGCAGCTGGTTCCAGTACAGGGTCTCGAACTCGGTGAGAACCTGGTCCGAGATGAGAAAGATATCGAGCGCGCGGTCGGCCTGGGGCGTTCTCAGCTGCACGGTCCCGGTCAAGGCGGGCGCGGTGAACCCGGGCGTGATGAACCGGTCGCCCATTTTCACGGACTGCTCGCCGTTGTAGGCCTGTGCCGCCTCGAGCTCCTTCGCGCGATCGGCATGGATCTCCTCGGTCATTTCGCGAATGCGCTCCAGAAGCTTTTCGGCGCTCGCGTCGCCAAGCGCGGCGCCGCCGTGGCGCGCGAGGAGATAGGTGCAGCGCTCGATCACGGGAAAGAAGCGCTCGAAGGCCGCGGCGAGCACGCCGTTATTGATTTGCACCTCGCGAAGGCGCGAGGCGAAGCCTCCCGTGCGGTGCGCAAGGAGCTTGCGGCCGAAATCGCGCTCCTTCTTGGCGGCGCGCATGAGCTGCGCCTTCGTCTTGCGCGGCCGCTCGTGCCTCGAGCCCGTTTGGGCCTCCGGCGCCCGGGAGGCCACCCGCACGCCTTCGGCGGCGAGCGCTTCGGTCGCTCTGTGTGCGGCCTCTTCCGTCTCGGAGAGCGCCTCTACGACCGCCACGCTCGTCTCGGCCGCAGGGGACTCGGCACCCTGTCCTTCGACGGTGGCAAGGCTCGGCTCGAGTGCCGCGGAACTCAACGCCTCGGTGGGGTCCTGCTCGTCCGCGCGCGACTCTTCGCTCAGTCGAAGCTTCGAAAGAATGCTCTTGCGCGCCATGGGATTCGCTCCTTTGCAGTGGGGATCGACGCGCCGAGTGTGCCCTGAGCATCGCGCGCGCATGAATCGGAGAGCGTAGCGATTCTTGCGAAGCATTCGCGTACAACCCGATGCCCGGCCTCGCGCATGATCGCTCGCGCGCGCCTTCGCCGTGACCATTTCAGACGGTCACGGGCGGCTTCGCATCGAGACGCACGCGCGCTCATCGATCGATGCGCTCATTCAGATCCTGGAGCGCCACAAGTCGAACGAAGGCGCGTGCCTTGTCATTTCCGTCACTGCGCCTGGTGTCGACTCACCCGGCGGGAAGTCGAACCGTTACGCGGCGCACCAAGGCGCGGGGTTGGGTTAGGCGTATTCATGCGAGAGCCCTTTGGCACCCGGTTGCCGAGCACTAACGGCGTGAAACGTAATAGCGGCGCGTTGGCCGTGTGGTCCACGGCAAGCAAAATGGAAAGCGTGGCGCCCCAGGCCTGGCAGCTCTACGAGGCTCGTAAGCACAGCTGGAGCGCCGGGCACCCCGAGGCGAGCCCTGCGGAGTACGACCGGACGATGCGCCGGATTGCCGCACAGTGCGGGCTGTAGTCGCAGCACGGCGCTTCTAACTGGCTGTTTCGGAAGGCTCAACCCAGCGCTGTACAGGCAGCATACTCCACCGGGTATTTATGGACGGATTTTCGCGATATTCGCGCGAAACGTCACGCCCAGGTTTTTCAATGCTGACAACGAATGCCAGACAACCCGGAGAACGCCTGCAGATCACGTCAGAAATTGGGGACGGCGGATTGTCCGTTCCCCCGGGGAGTATGTCTCCTAAGCCGGGGAGTATCCGGTGGGCGTTTTTCCGAGGAGAACAAGACTGTAGCGCTGGCCTCTAAGCCAGAAAAACAAAAGGCCGCGCAGCGTGCACGCCGGCGGCCTTTCCCTCGCAATTTATTCGGCAAACTCCTACTGGGCGAGGAGCTGACGAAACAGCCTTCAGAGTCTTCCGAGGACTGCTCTTGCCTGATTAATTTTGAGCATAGCACGCGAGCCTCCCGACTCGGAATTGAACCAGGAACCCACACACTTGGTAGGAGCGCGACGTGGATCCACCACTGCGGAGAGCCTTTCAGAATGCGTATCGACAGTGACCGGGGAGTGCGCGCGTCAAGCCCCGTCCTTCACGGCGGGGAAGGAAAGCGCGCAACGCCGCAGGCGTCCCGTGGTATGTGATCCGCGTCGAAAGACCTACGGCAGGGCATTGCCGGAAGTAACGCCTGTAGAGACAGTGTGAGGCCTGGGGGCGCATGGCGTCGGTTCAGCACCGTAACGCTCCCCACAAAAACGGAACGTAATGGCGATAACCAAGCCACGCGCCCCTGGGCAGTCTCGTTGAAACAGGAACCCACCGAAGCCACCGCAATGGCGAGCCGTCGCCTGGGGCACGAGCCCAGCGAGACCGGCGCGCAAGAAAAACCCCGGCATTTTCAATCGCGAAGCCTTCGGCCTGCGTGAGGCGCTCCCTACAGAGCGCCGTGGTCGCGGCCAGTTCAAGACTGGCTCAAGGGCTTACGCGGCTGAGTCTAGCGCACGCACCCGCAAGCACAAGCGTTGAATCGTCCGCGGGATGAGCGCGTTCTCCCGATCATTCCGGGCGACCGCATGCCCTACCCTTTCGCGCAAGCACCTTAACGCGCTGAAATCTCAGCCATGAAGCAACCCCCCCTACGACCCCTCCGCGACCTCGAGCGCATCGAGCGTATCCGCACGGGCGCTGAAGCGCGCGTGCGCGTTACCCTATACACGCCGGGCATTGCCCGGGTCGTGCGCAAGGACTTCAATATCGTGAGCGCCAAAATGTTTCTCGCCCGCGCGGACAAGGCGATGGCGATTTCGGCGGCGCTGCGGGCGCTCGAACGCTCTTGCGTACAGGCCGAGCTCGCGGCCGAGTACCACCGCGCCGACTACGGCGTGGAGCTCGCGCCCCAGCGTTACGAATTGCGGATCGTCTCGCCCTTTGCGAACCGTTACTACCGCTCGATTATGCGCCTCGATGCCGTGAACACGCTCCTCGTTGCGGCCGAGACAAGAGGCGTGATCGAGCGGCGCACCCGCACGAAAATCGTACGCCCCTGCCTCGGGTTGCTCTTCGAGCTCAAGCGCATCGCGCTCGACCTGCCCAAGCGCGAAACGGGCCAAGCACGTGCGGATCATCCCGACTTGATGACGGTGGCCAATGCGTAGACTCGGCTCATCACGACCATTCGCCGAGCGCTGCGTGTGAAACGCGCTCGTGACGACATTGAATCTCTTGTGTACGCCTACGGGCGTTCCACGCCCGTCGCCGGCCTGGAGTATGCGCTCGCGGAGCAGCAACGTTGCCTGGCATTGTGGAATCGGCTCGTCAATTTTGACGAACAGCATGAGGTCGCTTGAATCCCTCGGGATTAGCGCGCTCGAGCCCCTGAACTTCGGCAATGAGCGCGCGAAAGCGCGCAGCAAAAGGCGGATACAGGTAGATGCTCCAGCCGTGCGCCCGATACGCGGGCCCCGGCACGGCGCGCCGCGGCTACGGCGTGACGCCAGCGGTGAGCCGCTCGGCCTCAGCAAGGGTGCCGCCATCGAGCGCTTCGGCGCGCGCAGGCGCGAAGCGCCTGCCTGTGCACGCGCCGGGCGCGTTGCACTCGGGCGAAGCCTCTCGCGATTGCCGCGCACCGGTATTCCTACCCGCTTGAGCAGCTCCAACGCGTAGGAGCGCTCAAGTCCAAAAAGTGCAAGCCAGCCAAACGCGGCCCCGCGCAGGAACCGCACGGCCTCTAACCGATAGCCTGGATCGCGAGCGCCGACGATCGCCTGCCCGACCGCGGCCGCAGCAAGCCTCGCCTCCGGCGTTTCGCGAAAGGGGCTCGCGCGGAAAAGCGCCCGCGCGCAAAGCCCCCCCATTCTCACGCGTTTGGGGCGCGCCGCAGCGCCTACCGTGGCCGCCGCCACGTGGCCGAGCGTGGCCGAAGCGGGTTGGGCGATCGCGCATCCAGTGTCTCGCAGCGCGTGCATCCTGGTCGCGCCCAACTATGAGGCCGCGCGGCGGGGCGGGCACACTACGGCATGCTCGGCCGGCTCGGAGGCGAAGGCGCCGACCCAATAGCCTTGTGCGTAGCGCACCTCCAGCGCTCGCATCGCGCGGGCCTTCGGCTCGCTATCCACGTACTCGGCGATCATCTCGCCGCCCCAGCCGCGCACGCGCTGGGCGAGAGCGCGCACCCCCTCGTGTCCATTGCCCTCGGCAAGCCCAGCGACGAGCGAGCCCGAAAGCTTCACGAACTCCGCCTGCGTGAGCTCCACAAAGCGCTCGCTGCAATAGCCCGCCCCATAGTCGTCGGCGGCCACGCGCGCCCCGAGTAGCCTGACCGCGCGAAGAAAGACTTCGAGGCTGTGAAGCTCCTGGATTTCGACCGTCTCGGTGAGCTCGAAGACTATCCGTGGGGCCACCCGCATGTGCCGGAAGACCTCGGCAAAAAGCTCGTTCATTGCGTGCTCGATCGTCGCCCCGGAGACGTTCACGGCGACGACCGCGCCAGGGTTCGCCTCGAGCGCGGCCGCGACGTGCCCGAGCATTGCCAAGTCCACGAGATCGATGAAGGCGGCCGCCTCGCCCAGCTCGATCAAGCGCCGATGCGCGTTCGCCTCCTGGCCGCCGAGGCGGGCGAGGGCCTCGTAGTAGAGGATTCGCCCCGTCAGGAGCTCGCGCACAGGCTGGTAGGCGGGTCTGAGAATGCGTTTCACGTGGGCTTTGCTCGGCGTGGATTGGCGTAAGACCAAACTCTAGGCGGCCGCAGCCGGCCGCCGAAGGCTGAAAACCCGCCCTCCTGCGGCGAGCATTGCCGAACAACGCCTCGGGGACATCCGGCGCGCTTCTAGTTTGCACATGTAGATGAATCGTGGCCCGCAGAGGGACGGTTTTGGCGAACGCGCACGCAACGGTCCGCGGTAAAAGATTGGTCCAGAGGCGTGCGAGCTCCGTGCGCCAATCTCCTGAGACGCGCACTCCGATGATCACGATCACCAGACGCCTCGAGTTCGACGCCGGTCACCGCATCCCCGATCACGCAAGCAAGTGCCGGAGCCTGCACGGTCACCGCTACACGCTGGAACTGACGCTCCAGGGCACGCCCGTCGAGGCGCCGGGGCGTCCCGAGCACGGCATGCTCGCGGACTTTGCCGATGTGCGACGAATCGCCGAAGCGCTCGTCGTCGGTCCCTGGGACCACGCGTTCCTCGTGTATCGCGAGGACTGCGTCCTCGTCGAGTTCCTCACCGGTCTGCCCGGACAGAAAGCGGTCGTGCTCGATCGCGTGCCCACCGTGGAGAACCTCGTCGCCCTCGCCTTCGCGCGGCTTGCCCCAGAGTACGAGCGCCGCTACGGGGGCTCGCTACGGCTCGAGCGAGCGCGGCTTCAGGAGACGCCGAACTGCTGGGCGGAGTGCCAAGCTTGAATCTGATCCATGATGCTGCGTCTCGCGCGCGGCGGCGCCAGATTCCCTCGCGCGCAGCCATCGGGCCCTGAGCACTCGCAGTGCGAGTGCCTCCCGCCTACGCGCATGGTTCTCGAATCGGGCAGCGCAGCAGGCCTTCCGCGGTTCGCCCGGACGCCGATTGATGACGAATACTAACCATGTTCGATGCTCTCTCGGGAGACCGAGCCCGGATTGTCTGGGACAAGATGCGGCGTATGACTACCACCTCGCATGCAGCGCTGTGCTCGAGTGGGCCGCAGCATCCAACAATCAGTGAGCAACCGCACATGCGCGAGCCTGACCAGGCCGAAGAGGCCGCCATCTTGAAGCTCACCAAGGGAGGGCTCGTGGGGTTCGTCGGGCCGATTCCCGGCGACACGCTCGAACCCCAGACTCGCGCGAGCGCCGAACCTGACGTTGTGCGCGTGCTCATGTTCGGCGCAAACCTGCTCATCATCTTCGCCGGAGCAGCCGTGTCGATCGTCCCCCAGGTCGCGCTCAGCTACCACGTGTTCCTCGGATTTCTCGCCGGGCATGCGATCTGGATGGGTTACGCCATCGCCCGGCGCGAGCGCGGTCTAGCCGCCCTAAACGCAGGGTTGATCGCGCTGGATTGCTACGCGATCGTCATTCGCGGGATGTAAAAGGAGATGTCATGAACGAACCTGCAAGGGCTGTCTCACACCAAGCGCCGGATGTGGAGGTGCTGCCCGCCCACGGGCGCTCCGTCGGGGTCGAGATCCTCGATGCCTGGCGCGGTGTCGTGCTCTCGGCGGTCGCGCTTGCGCTCAGCAACTCGAGGCTTCCGGAGTTGCAGCGCCAGGGAGGCCTGTGGAAGTGGAGCGACCAGATCCCCTATCCGAGCCAGGAGCACCTGCTCGTACTGGATAACGGATGCCTGCGCTTCGAGCTGGGCCTCGGCGAGCACCTTGCCATCTTCTCGATCTGGCTGCAGGTGGGCGAGGTGCGCGTGGGCGTCAAGCTCCCGAACGCGCTGCTCGGAGCCGAGGCGGTCCGCGACAAAGTGAAGCTCGCCTACGATGGCGTGCCCTGCCAGAGGATCGAGCGCATCGGGATGGCGACGCTCTACGACTGGATCTGGAAGAACACCGAGTTCGCCGAGTTCGGCTTCATGGTGCGCTCGCTTCGCGACCCGGTGCTGTGCTCCGTCGTCGCGGACCGGCTCGCCGCGATCGCCACGCACCTTTACATGGCGGTGGCCAACATCATGATCGAGGGCCACAGCCTCACCGTGTCCTTCAAGCGGATCAGCCGCATGGCGCTGAAGGGCGTCACCGTCGAGGTGAAGGGAAGTTTCGCGGCGTTCGAAGCGTTCGTACGCCGCTCCGGCTACGCGGTGCGCAAAGCGGTTGACAGTGCCGACGGCCAGGTGCGTGCCTACTGGATCCAGATGCCCGCTGGCAGCGAGATCCCGCGCGGCCCGATGCACGAGGCGAGACACGGCGAATGCCTCGTACTCTCGTTGACACCCTCCCCACCCTAAAGGCCGGAGATTCCTACGGTGTCTGAAACGATGCTGCACATCTCAGTCACTTCGGTGGGTTCCTGTTTCAACGAGACTGCGCAGGGGCGCGTGGCTTGGTTATCGCCATTACGTTCCCTTTTGTGGGGAGCTTTACGGTGCTGAACCGACGCCATGCGCCCCCAGGCCTCACACTGTCTCTACAGGCGTTACTTCCGGCAATGCCCTGCCGTAGGTCTTTCGACGCGGATCACATACCACGGGACGCCTGCGGCGTTGCGCGCTTTCCTTCCCCGCCCTGAAGGACGGGGCTTGACGCGTCCGCCTGTCAACACCCCGCACAACGGCTAGGAGTGACCCGGTACGCGCGCGCCTGCGATCTTGCGCAGCCCCCCGGTTCGCCTGCAATGCATAAGCGCGCTGAGCGCGCGCATACCTCTGGGAGAGAGCTGTGGCGCACCGCGCCGAGGGACTTGTCCGGTTGCCGGCGGACGTGACCGCCGGGACGGCGACGCCCGCCACCCGACTGCGCGAGGCGCTCGGGGGGAGGAGCACGCACTTCGCCGCGTACATGCTCGCGGATCCCGCGTTTGCCAGGACGCTCCAGCACCAAATCCGCGTGGCCGCCCCTACCCTCGCAGAGCGGGCGCTGCCGAGCGTGCGCCGTACGCCTGCAAAATGGTTTCCCTATGGCCGTAAAGGCGTTCGGGCCTCGGTCGAAAGCCTCTACATCCTAGGCCCGCCACGCGAACCCGCGGGCTGGGTCGCGGTCGGCTCGGTCGGGCGAGAAGCGACCTGGAGGGGGAACGGCAGCGAAGAGATCGCCTACACGGCGATGAGCGTCTTCTTCTGGGACCGCGACCCGCATGACGAGCATCGGGTCATGTCGAGCATCCTCGCCCAAGACCTGGGTGCGCAGTGCGCGGCGGAGGCGCTCGCGCTCGCCCAGCGCACCCAGCCGGCGGTGAAATATCTGCAGACCAGGGCTGAATGCCGCGAGCCAGGCGGCGGGTGGCTCAACATGCGCGCAACAGACGCGTTTTGCGACGAGTTTAAGCGCGTGATCGAGGCGACGCGGAAAACTCCAGGCCCCTTGGCCGGGATGTTGATCCCCGAAGCCCTGATCGAGGTCCCCTGGGCCTGGCGCTGAGGCCGGGCGCGCGGGAATACGAGGATCGGCCCGCGCTCGAACCCGCGCGCGAACTCTATGAGCGCTATCTGTGGTTCCTCGAAGGGCGCGGCGATCGCCGATCCGATCCCGCCTGGCGCTTATCTGCGACATCAACGAGCAATGTCTGCAAATGCTCCTCGAGGCTGCGCGCGCTTCCCAGGCAGCTGATGAGTCTTTCGTTCGTCAGCTTCTCTCCCTCATCGAACCGCTCAATACGGCGACGCTGGCCTGCGCGGCGCGATTCCCCTTCCCGTTGGTGGATTTCGGCTTCCGCGATCCAGAGCGGTGGAACGCGATAGCCGCTGGCAACGTCAACGCATCTCGGTCAAGTATCAGCAGCTGGAATTTCGGGCGGAGGGGACTCATTGGTCAGAAGTGGCCCCGTTTGTTTGAACAACTTTCCCCGATTTATAAGTGGACTCCGGGCGGTTCGCGAACGGTGCAGAGTTGTCCACGGCGGCGGTCGGCGCTTGCGACGAACCGACCGACGCGGTGGA